>Ga0172365_10001847_pt1 | contig 15281 bp, 13 predicted proteins | sample LakKivSesite48cm_FD_114535 | JGI IMG/M metagenome (GOLD analysis project Ga0172365, IMG submission 114535) | Sediment microbial communities from Lake Kivu, Rwanda - Sediment site 48cm | ecosystem: Environmental > Aquatic > Freshwater > Lake > Sediment | place: Rwanda: Western Province, Lake...
AATTTTAATTTTTTACGCTGTTTTTATGCTATTTAGCTTCCCAACAACTTGCGAAAATGATTTTTATTCCAAAACAGAGTCACTGAAATTCGGTGGGTATTGCCCAAATCCGTATGACGAGAGAAACCGTAGTCAATTCCTACCGTAGAAATTCGTAGTCCTGCCCCTGCAGTAACAAATCCTTTATCGTTACCTACTCGCAGAGCAATTCGATCTCTATTTACTTCAAGACCTCCACAAAAATCGAAACTTGTCTTCCCCAGAGCAACTTGTGAGGCGTGTCCTCGATTTTCAAAATTGACATGGACATCCAAAACAGGAAGGATTTCAAATGAAGCAATTCGAAATGGATAAGCCAAACCCATCTTCAAATGCGGAGAGATAAGTTCCTTTCGACCGGTATTCCATGCAATCATTGTAGAGGTTCCGTCCAAAAGAACCACTCCAAATTTCATTTCGCGATAGGGATGAACGAGAACTCCAAAGTCGAATCCTATACCCCATGCTCCAAATTGTTCGGCACTTTCCCGAATCACTTTCACATTCCCACCGTAGGAAAAACGTACGGATTTTCTCTTTGAAAAAGAAAATACAAACGCCATTTGATGATCGTTCACATACTTTCTGGCAAAAACATCATTTTGTCTGCGTACGCCTTCATCATCCATATAAAAATCTCCGGGCGCATAGGAAGGATTTCTTAACTCGGTAAAAGGAATCCCATCCACTCCCAATCGAAAAAAACCAAATCCCAATGCAAGATGATCTTTAAGAGGAATGCCTGCACCGATAAAATCCCAGTTGACTACCCCGGCAAAACGTTCTGCATGCATCGCATGAATCTGCAACGTCTCCATGGAAACCAATCCTGCAGGATTCCAATAAATCGCTGTCACATCTTCTGCGATAGCAACGTAGGCGCCTCCCATTCCAAGAGATCGGGCTCCAACACCGGTTTCCAAAAATGCACCCGCATACTTTGCCGGTATCCACTCACCATAAGCACAGGGTAAACCAATCGTGACCACGATACAAAAAAGAAAAAATGCAGGCTTTTTCAATATACCATCCCTCATGATACGCATTATCCAACTTTCTAAAACATACGGAAATACATATAAAAAATCAAGGACAAATTCAATACAAAAATTCAATACAAAAAACACGAAATGTTCTTTCTTCATTGCAGGACAGTAAATAATGGCTACGATGTTACACGCCTCCATGAAGGAAGACCATCTTTTCAATCGCAACAAAAAACCCCGCTTACAATTTCGCGGGGCTGTGTGTTTTTGCAAGAAAATGCGATCAGAACAGCTACATGGAAGCTTCAATATCCAACATGCGTGTTCCTCGGAGATATTCTTTTGTCACCGGATGCGTGATCCTTGCCAATTTCTGAGTAAAATCGCGTATACGAAGGGCATTATCCACGATGATTCCGAGCCGTCTTCTCATATCCTCATCTATATGTTTTTCATTTTGCAAAATAAACTGAGCATTGCCCAAAATTGGAACCAGTGGATTGTTGATGGCATGATTCACGGCAACGGCAGTTTCTACGATCGTCGCCAAACGATCGGATTCGTTTGTATCGTATTCATCGTACTCTTCTTCACCTATTTCCTTGGCAATACCCAGAGCACCCATGATCTTTCCCTTTTCATTTCTCATTGTGGAGATGGACAAATTGATATGGATTCTCTTCCCCTCTTTTCCTCTAAGAACCGTCTTGTAGTTTTGAAGTTTGTTCTTCTCTCGTAATAATTCCATCACTTGAAGCAGTTCGGATGTACCCCCCATGAAAAAACGAGTCACACGTTGTCCCACAAGTTCTTCAAAACTATATCCCAGCATTTCTTCACAGGCTCCATTGCAGTAAGTTATTTTCCCCTTATTATCCGTGGTTACGATAGAATCTATGGAACTTTCAACAACCCTTTCCAGAAAATCTTTGGCTTCTCGTATCGTTTCCCAGAAATGCACTTCTTCCATTTTAAGCTGATGAGAAACGAGAACATCGTCAACAAACTCAATGAGTTCCCCTGGGCGAAAAGGTTTACTCAAACAAGCACTGAATCCAAGATTGTACAATTTTGATTTGTCCACTTTCCCATTGTTAGTTAAAACAATGAAAGGAATACTCTTCAGCGATCGGAAAGACGAATCCGTAAGAAACCGTGTATATACTTCTTCGCCTGAAAAATCAGAAAGAAAGTAATCCACTATGACTGCATCGGGTTCTTCTCGAGCGATTCGCTGCAATCCTTCCGAACCATCACGACAGAGAATACATTGATATCCTCTATTGGAAAAAATCCTTTTTATCCTCTTTCTGTATCTTCTATCGCTGTCAATATAGATAATTTTTATTTCCTTCTTCATGCACTTTATCCCAACCTATCAACGACCAATTCTTTCAGAGTTAATATATCCCAGGGTTTTGAAAGATAGAGAGTTCCATCCTGTTTATTTTCAGTCACACTGCCAAATTTCACATCTAAATATCCCGAAGTAAGTACTCTCACCGTTCTCGGACTTTTTACTCGAACTTTATCCAAGAACTCCAATCCAGACGCATCCGGAAGTTTTAAATCCGAAAGCACAAAATCAACAGGATGATGATCCATAATACGTAGAGCGTCTTCAGCTTTTGTTGCTGTGTGGAGATTGTATCCTTCCTCTGAAAAAAGATCCACCAGAATTTCAAGGATCTCTTCTTCATCATCCACAAAAAGCAGCGTCTTGGACCGAGACATGTTCCCTCCTTGGAGCGGCTATAACTGGATAATTCTATAGTCCATTGCACTCACTGCCAAGGAAAAAGGCAACATTCATGCCATGGTCTTTTTAACTCAAATTATCAATTGTTTTTAAATAGGTTAAATAGCACCAGAACTTTGAAGAAACAATACGAAGTCAGATTCTTGGAAGGCAAGCTTTGCCTGGATTAGGAGAGATTTGCCGATTGACTCAAATAACGAGTCCCTCTTTCCTATACTCATGAAGTTTATTACGAAGAGTCCGAACACTGATGCCCAATAGATCGGCCGTCTTTGTTCGATTGTGGTCTTGTTCTTTTAATGTTTGTAAAATGAGCGATTTCTCTGCTTCATAAAGGGTCATATTTGAAAGTTGTACGGACAATTGTTCTCCGGTCGCCACTTGATCTTGAAGAAAAAAGTGGTTATTATTTAGTATCTCAATATTCGGTTCACACATCACCACAGCACGCTCAATACAATTTTCGATCTCACGGACATTCCCCGGCCAATCACGCTGACTCAGCATTTTCATGGCCGCTTCGGAAATTCCTTTGATTGTATTCCCATTCTCAGATGTGTATTTTTTCACAAAATGTTGAATCAAAAGAGGAATGTCTTCCCTTCTTTCGGAAATGAGAGGCAATTTAATAGGCACAACATTAAGGCGGTAAAAAAGATCCTCTCGAAATCTGCCGTCTTCCACTTCTTTCTGCAAATCTTTGTTCGTTGTAGCAATAATGCGAACATCTACAGGGATGAGTTTCATGCCGCCGACTCTTTCAATTTCTCTTTCCTGAAGAACCCGAAGAAGTTTTGCTTGAAGCCCAAAACTGATTTCACTGACCTCATCCAGAAGAAGCGTACCTCCATCTGCCATTTCAAAACGTCCTTTCTTCGTTCGGTAGGCACCTGTAAACGCTCCTTTTTCGTGACCAAACAACTCGCTTTCCACCAATCCCTCTGGAAGTGCTGCACAGTTGGTAGTAATGAAAGGAGCTTGTCTTCGATCGCTGTTGTAATGAATTGCCCGTGCCACAAGTTCTTTTCCAGTACCACTTGCACCTTGAATAAGGACTGTGGCTTTACTTTTTGCCACCATACGAATACATTCAAACACCCTTTGCATGGGTTCACTTTTTCCCACAATGTTCTCGAAACTAAATTTCTTATCCAATTCTGAACGAAGATATTGATTCTCATCAACGAGATTTTTGTATTCAAAAAACTTTTCTACGACGAGTTCCATTTCGTCCAAGTCAAAGGGCTTGGTGATATAATCAAAGGCTCCCTTTTTCATCGCCTTGACTGCATTTTTTATAGAACCATACGCCGTGATAATAATAATACCCAAATCCGAGTGCATCTTCTTCGCTCGGGTGAGAATCTCCATGCCACTAATATCAGGAAGACGTAGATCGGTTACAAGAAGATCATAGGCATTTTCTTCAATCTTTCTTAACGCTTCTGCACCATTGGATGCAGTGTCTACTCCAAAATTCTTCTTTTCGAAAGCTTCTCTCAGAAGATCTCGTATCATCTCTTCATCATCAAGAACGAGCATTCGTTTATCATCTTTACTCATTGGCTGATTCTCGCTCAATGATCCAATTGGATTGTCATAACCTTCACATCCCCTGAACAGGAAGCAATCGAAACTTTCCCCCCGTGTACTTTGACCAACTTATCAACAATAGCCAGGGACAATCGTGCCTCAACAGGTTCCCATTCATTTATAAGGCTAAGAATATTATCCGTTGCATTCGTAAAAGAAGTCCCATCTAAAAAAGAAATGACTATCTCAACTCTCCCCTCCCGTTGACTATGTATCTTTATCGCTTCAATTTGCCCTCCGACAAGATTTGTAAAACGAATGGCATGGAAAATCAGTTTTCGTATTATTTGCGGATCAGCCAGTATTTCAACTTTATCACTTAACAAATCATAAACCGCAAGATCCTTGGACTGCTCCGCTCCCCAGATTTTTGTCCACACCTCTTTCACGATTGTTTGGAGACAGATCTTTTCGGCACACGGCTTCTGCACCTGAACCAGAGTCATCAGGTTTACAAGAACATCGTTCAATTTAACCACACCATCTTGAATTCGATGAACCAACCTTTTTCGAGGATCATCGGAATCCAAATCCCTTTCGAGGAGTGCAGCAAATCCTCCGATGCCACCCAATCCGTTTTTTATTTTGTGGACGACATCCGAAAAAAGCTTTTCATCAACATTTTCTGTTTTGTGGGATAATACTGGGATTGCTTCTTCTTGAATAAATGCATTCTTCACATTTTCTCCAAAAGCAAGAGATAATTTTTATATTCCTTCATCCCATTGCGTGCCGAAATCATGCCATAATTATTCAAAAGTATCCTATTTTAAAAATGTCCGTAATAAAAGTCTTTCCTGTCGCCATCAAAGGATTGTGCGAAAAAATATACTTATATAAATCAATGGGATATAGTATTCATCATTTCTTGTCTTGGAAAGGAAAATACAAAAGAAAATTTTCCATTTTACGATGTTTGTTTTACAAAAAAGTCCTTGGAAAAAACACAAGGACCTTATACAAAAAACCGTTTCATTTTGAAAAAGCTTATGCATTCAAAACTGAACGTACCTTCCTCAATAAAGGACGCACTTGAAAAGGTTTCTCAATGTACCCTGCCATACTTTCGTGAAATTCGTACTCGACTGTGCTTTTTTCTCCAAGACCCGAAGCAGCAATGATTTTAACCTTCGGATTTAATTTCTTAAGCCAATGAAAGACTTTATTTATTTCCATACCCGGCATAACGAGATCCATGATGATTAAATCAATCCGGTTTATATATTTTTTATAAATAGCAATCGCTTCTGCACCGCTATCGGCACTGATGACCTTATAGCCATAGCGGGTTAGCATCTTACGAGCCGTTTCCCTAAGTACTTTTTCATCATCTACCAAGAGTATCGTTTCCTTTCCCAAAGGAGGTTTTCCCTTGGTAGAGGGTTGGGATCTCGGAACCGTTGTTTCGCCAGCCGGCAGGTGTATTTTAAACACCGTGCCTTTGTCTCGCTCACTAAAAACCGAAATAAATCCGCCATGATTCTTCACTATATCCTGAACCATAGTAAGTCCCAATCCTTTTCCCACATCACGATTCTTCGCTGCATAATTCGGATTAAACAGGTTCTCTTTCACTTCACCACTCATGCCAGAGTCCGTATCGCTGATGGTGATTTGCGCGTAGTTGCCTGGCTTCCCTCCTAAGCGCAACCACGCATTATTTTCACCGAGAGATATATTCTGTGTTTGAAACAAAATTCTTCCACCATTGGGCATGGCATCTCTGGCATTCAAGACAACCTGCAGAAGCGCCTGCTGAATCTGGCTGGCATCTGCTTTGATGGGTACCAGTTTGGGATCCAATTCTGCTCGTATAGTGATATTCTTATCAAACGTCCGTGATAAAATCCCGGCGATCTCTTTAATCAATTGATTGAGATCAAGCGCATTGACCACATAGGAACCTCCTTGAGCATAAGCGAGAAGCCTCGATGTGAGTTCTGAGGCCTTTTCCGATGTCACCGTGATTTGTTGAATATCTTCGTAGTAGGCACTTTCCTTCGGAATTTCCTCACTCAAAAGCGAACTGTAACCCAGAATGCAGGCCAGAAGATTATTGAAATCGTGGACGATACCTCCTGCCAGCATCCCCAAAGATTCCATTTTTCTGGCCTGCAATAGTCGATCCTTAAACTGCCTTCGATCCTCCTTGTCAATCCAATACCATAAACTCATCGAACTTCCATTCAAGGAAAGTGGCGTACAGGCACATTCGATGTGTTTCACTTTTCCGCCTTTTATACAAACGGCTGCTTCGCATCGTACTTTTGACTCTTCCGTTAACGTGGGATTTTGAAGCATGGCAAGAACTGTGTCATGATATTTGGTGTCAAAAAAATCTACAAGAGCTTTGCCCCGAATCTCATTCTGAGGCAATCCTAAAAATTTTTCAACATACGAATTCGCAAATTGAATGATACCGTTTTTCACTAAAAGGATACCCACAATCGGAACATTGAGCAAAGACAAAGTCTTCTCATCAATTGTAAAAGTGGAAGGGGGTTCTTTTATCCCAAGAGAAGAAAAAAGCGGAGCAATTTCTTCGAAAAACGCAATATCCTCTTTGGACCATTTTTCGCTGTCTCCATGGGCCAGTACCAAGTACCCCATTTCCAGGTTTACATTCCGAATAGGTATCACTACAAGAGATTCGAAATCTTCCAGAGAAACTAGGTAGTCTTTCTCTTTTTTGACTCTGACTTCTAAGATCAAGTCTGATAAAGAACCTGTCCAAAACGTACCGGCTTCAGAAATATGACAAGCCTCCGTTCCGCTGCATGCCGCCATGAGCCATTTCCATGTTTCAATCGGCCACTTCCAAAAGTTTTCTATGCTTTCATCTGATTGCTCCCCGACATGGCTACAATGTCCGATTCGTAAAGACTGACCTTCCTGGTTCCTTATTGATAGTCCTATACCATCACTTTTGATAACGTTCTGTATTTCACATAAAAGGTCTTTTACAGAACTTTCACTGTTTATTCCATTTTGTATTCGTTTAACAATTCGAAGGGAAAGATCTTTTTGTTTACTTATCTTGATTATATCCGAAATGTCCTTCATGTAAATCCGAATCAAAGAGGGAGTACCCTCATCACTCACAGTTAACCCATTCATCCGAACCCACAAACTCCGCCCCTCGTTCGATTGCATTGCGCTCTCAATATCCTTGACATATCCACGTTCGAAACACGTGTCCAACATTTTTTTTGCAAACGGCTGATTCTCTTCACAAAAAAGCGATAGGAATTTTTTTCCTAACAATTCCTTTTTCTCATATCCCAACTTTTCCTGGGCAGTGACATTAAACGAGATAATTTGGTAATCCGAATCCAGCAGAAAATAAAGAATATCTGCTTTGGAGTAGAGTTCCTGGTAAATTTTCTCGGGAATATTGAAATTATAAGTATCAGTTTTGTTACTAATTAAATCCATAAAATCCCTACGCGATAAATACGTAAAACAAACGATGGTTTGCGTCGTATTATTTATCCTAAAAAGAACTCCTCATTTTCCAGAATATTACTAAGCAAATGCTATTCCAAATTTACGGATTCTTTTCAGAAGTTTCCAAAATACTCTGAATTTTTTGAATGAGTGTCTCTGTTTGAAAAGGTTTTTGAATAAAACATTTTTGTCCAAATTGCATAAATTCGGGTCTATCATACGGTCCGTATCCGCTGGTAAAACAGACCGCAACATCGGGATCAATTTCCTTAAGACGCCTATAGGTTTCTTTCCCACCCATCTCAGGCATAATCAAATCCAGAAGGACAAGATCAATATTTTCTTTTTCTTTCTTGTATATGTTTAGGGCATCCATTCCATTCCCCGCCAGGGAGACTTCAAATCCTCCCTTTTCCAGCATGCGGCGGCCAACCTCCCGGATCACTTTTTCATCATCCACCAAAAGAATTTTTACATGTTCTTTGTGTTTTGGTTTTATTGTTTTCTTCTCAGGTTTTTCGATCCATCTTGGAAGGTATATCGTTACCAAAGTTCCTTTGCCCAATTCACTATCAATTAAAATGGATCCCTCATGATTCTTGATCACACCGTACACCATAGCCAATCCCAAACCAGTGCCCTCTCCCTGAGGTCTCGTAGTAAAGAACGGCTCAAATACACGCACCCTGGTCTTCTCGTCCATCCCAACGCCTGTATCCGAAATTTTTATGCACACATAATCTCCCGCCAGCAATCCCAACTTATTCTGAGCAAAGGATTCATCCAGGGTAACGTTGGCTGTTTCAAATACTATTTTCCCTTCATTCGGTATCGCATGGAGAGAATTCATGCAAATATTGAGTATGGCTTTATGAATCTGTTTTGCATCCCCCCGTACAGGCCATACATGTTCTTCGAGAGAAGTTTCAATTGCCACATCGCTCTGTAACGTATCGGATACACTTCCGATGACCTCTTTGATGATGCGGTTCATGTTGATAGAGGATACTTGATATTTTCCACCTCGGGCAAAAGCCAAAAGACGGTTTGTCAGCTCGGCTGCTCTTTTGGCGGTTTCTGCAATGGAATAGACATCTTGATAATAAGGATGCTGCTCATTCATCTCACTTAACAGAAGAGAAGCATATCCCAAAATACCTCCTAAAAGATTATTGAAATCGTGGGCTATCCCTCCTGCCAGTGTTCCAAGAGACTCTAGCTTTTGGGTCTCCAAAAGCTGAGCGGCCAACTGTTTTCTCATGGTAATATCTATGACGTTGCCCAAAATGGAAGGGACACCGTCCAGAACAATTCGGCAAGAATGCACTTCTCCCCAAAATTTTCCTCCTCCCTTCTTTAGAAACTCCACCTCGTAGTGATCGGGGACTTTTTCTTCGTTTTCTCTCTGGGTCTCCCGCTTCTCGACGAGACTTCTCTGATCCGGTACAATCAAATCAAAAAAGTTCGTCTCGAGAAGTTCATACTTGGAACAACCCGTCATCTTCTCAAATCTCCCATTGACAAACTGGATGATCCCTTTCCGAATGATAAACACACCCACCAGGGAGGATTCAACCAAAATGCGATATTTCTCTTTCGACTCGTGTAGATTTTCCTGCAGCCTTTTTCGTAGAGAAATATCCCGCATGAACGTTTGAATGATTTCTTTCCCTCGAAACCGAACCTTCTGACTGCTTAGCTCGGTATCAAAGAACGATCCGTCTTTCCTGTGCAGTACGGTTTCGAGAGGAGTTATTTTTTCTTTGCTCATTGCTCTATTAAAAAAACTGATTTGATCTTTATAATAGTGCGAAGAAGCAATCTTATTCCAGTTCAATTTCAAAAGTTCGTTTTTATCGTACCCCAAAAGCCGACAAGCCACTTTATTGGCTTCGATCAACTTTCCTGATACATCGTGAAGGAGAATGCCGTCATTGGCTCCTTCAAAAAGTGTGTAATATTGGAACTCCTTTTCTAAAAGCTTTTTTGTCCCTTCTTCAATTCGCTCTTCGACATGCGCCATCCAATTTTTTAATTCTGCATTTTTTTTCTTTAAATCCAGATAAAGACGCGTATTCTGGAGTGAGAGGGCCAATACAGATGAAATGAAAGCAATGCAATCGGTAACTCGAAAAGCATCCCCACGCGTGGAATAATTCACGACAAGAAGAACATCCACCAGGGTTTCTTTTATAGACAGCGGAAAAACCATAAGCGAATCGCATTTGCATTGTTTCAACTGCTCCCGTATACGTCCATCTTCCCAAATATCTTCCCAAAGGACAAACTTGTTCTCTTCCATCACTTTCTTAATCAGACTTACCTGAAGCCGTGAATCCACAAGGGATTTTTCTCCGGACGGCAACATCTTGACAACCCGAAGGCTCATTTTAGTCGGATCCCACGAGAGAAGCAAAACCTGTTCAGCGAGACTCCTCTTTTGAATCTCTGATAGAAGTTTCTGTGTACGTTTCCAGGGATCCTGATCGTGCGCGAAAAAATCTTTCCCTGTGACCCACTCAAAAAAAGAAAGAGTCACATTGGGAGAGAGTGATTCTTCTTTTCCTTTTTTTCGAAATTTTGACAACAAACACCCTTAACACTGTTTTGCAATCTTAAATCATCCAAAACATGCTCACATTCAAAACAATACAAGCGCGTTAAAAAATTCCAATAAATGGTAATTTATGTGCCCGAGAAAGTCAAGAAAAAAAGTATTAAAGGTTTGTCACAATCAATCTTGTCTGTTTTGTAATAATAATGAATGGTGACCCTTATCACAAAACCGACAAGAGAAAAGACAAAAAGAAGCAGGGTACGCCTCTCCAAACACAGACAAAAGAATCCGATCTCTGCGATCCAATTTCAAATGGCTTCCTTTGATCCTTGGAAAATGCTTCTACACTCTGCTTGGTTGACGACTATCGAACAACAATGGATAGAATCACAACTTTGTTCGTGGAATTGAAAATATATTCTGCCGCAGGGATAATAACATTGGACACGATGGCGAGGGGTGGTTTCTTTAAGCAACCATCGTATTTATGAACGACTATTGCCTTGGATGTTTTTGAAAACCACTTAAAAATACACCCAGGCCTATCAGAATTAAAACCACAGGCCAGTACGCTTCTATAAAGTTCTCCATTCCCCATAAATAGCCGTGAAAGGTTCGAAGTAAAGCACCCAATCCAAAAAAAAGAAGCAATCCACCCGGAATGAGAACTCCCCATTCTTTTGGACGACGTATGAAGAGAGCGATAAATCCCACTCCAGGGGCCAAGAGAAAAATAGGCCAGTACTCGTCTGCATAAAAATAGTGAATGATTTCAAAATTTCTCAAAAAATAAAAACCACCAATAAAAAACAGAACAATTCCCCAGAAAAAAGCGCCTGAGTGATTCCGTCGGAAAGTTTCCACAAATAGAAAAAGTGCAAAAAGGATGAAAAGGATTGGATAGATTCGAAATTGAAACGGCTGAAAACAGACGAAACGACGAACCAAAAGCCACAGTCCAATGGCTATGAAAAAGACACCGGGAAAAAGCGATCTTTTCTTTTCCCCCATGAAGGGCCTCCTTTTGATAGATTAGTCCGAAACAACATCCCCTATTTTTTCCACAGGGATGACAATGAGAAGAACAATATAAAGTACGATCCAAAGAAAAACATTGGTCAGAAGTGCAAAAAACACAAATCCAATCCGAACCAGTGTCGCATCAATACCAAAATATCGGCCCATACCCCCACACACCCCTCCCACTATCTTCGAATCCTTCGTTCTGACCAGTTTCTTCTCCTCACTGCGTCCTTTCACACCCTTCGTCTCTTTATCTTTTGGTTTTTCCTCTTTCTTCAGGCTATGAACAATGTAGAAAATTCCGAGAAATACAAGAATCAGAGGCCACAGCGTTCCCCAGGGAACATGCCAGAACCGAAAAAATGGAAAATGACCCGGAAAATCCCAACAGCAGTATGTGTCCCATCGTTGATATAAGAAAAAAAAACCGGCTACGATAAGAATGGCACCCCAGAAAAAAGCCGGATTGCGCTGTTTCATTTCTCCCTTTTTTAAATTCTTGTGATCCGGATTGACCGGAATAATGATCATTCCTAAAATGTACGCAACCAAACCCAGACCACTGATAAGAACGGACAAAAGCCAAAGAACCCTGATGACCGTGGCATCCGCTCCGAAATAGTCAGCCACTCCAGCACACACGCCATCAATGATCCGATCCTTCCGCGATTTATAGATCCGCCTGATCTCTGGTTTTTCTGAACGTTTTTTCTCAGCCATTGCGCCCCCCTTTGTATCATTTTTTCATCTGCTTTCTATTACGAAATTCGAGATCGTTTGTTTCTCCCCAAACGTTCATTATTTACTCCTGCGGATCTCGCCTGTTGTTCTCCTGAATTTCCCCCGTCATGGGAACGAAACGAACTGGAATTAACCGCCTCTTTTCCATCCCGCTTTTAGACTTCATAAGCAAGATAAGCTCCTGAAACCACGTTCCCACGGGAACAATCATTCGCCCTCCCTCTTTGAGCTGCTCGCACAGAGGTTCGGGAATTCGTGGAGGTGCTGCCGTCACAATAATGGCATCAAAAGGCGCCTCTTCAGGCCAGCCCCGGTAGCCGTCTCCGCACCGGCAGTGCACATTATCGTATCCCTCGGCCTGAAGGATTTGAGCTGCTCTTTCAGCTAAAGGCTGGATGATTTCGATGGTATATACCTCCTCTGCAATCTCAGCTAAAATAGCCGCCTGGTATCCAGATCCTGTTCCGATTTCGAGAACTTTCTCTCCCCCTTTTAATCCCAAAGCTTCCGTCATAAAGGCCACAATATACGGTTGAGAAATGGTTTGATCGTAGCCTATGGGAAGCGGTTCATCGCTGTACGCAAAACGCCTGAGAGTTTCCGGAACAAAACAATGCCTTTTCACTCGCATGAGTGCTTCCAAGACAAGGGAGTTTGTAACACCGCGAGCAACGATCTGCTCCTCGATCATTTCTTTTCGCTTTTTTGCATACAAGTCATCTTTCTTTGGTTCCATTTCACCGACCTCTTTTGGCAATCGTTGGCAAAAAATCCCAAAAACGAAAAAGATGAGAATAAAAAAAATGAACTTGTTTTTCATTTCCATGTTCCTCCTGCGAAAAGTGCAGGATGATTTTTTATTGAAAAGTAAAACAGATTTTTCCCCCTGGTATTCTATCGCTCGAAAAGATTCTTGTTCTATGTGTTCTTACGGATCCAGCTCATCTTGGGAAACTGTTTCCAATACTGTCTTTGAATTTCATACATTGCGATACCGGATGCAACGGCCACATTGATCGAATTCTTAAACCCAAGCATTGGAATCTCGATAATCGCATCGGCCAGTTGCAGCGCCTCGTGCGAGATTCCAAGTGCTTCATTGCCCAGTACCAGTGCCACAGGAAGTGGAAATGGATACTCCCAGATCACGCGGCTCCGGTTCGTTAGTTCCAGAGCCACGATGGGGATCCCCATTTCCTTCAATTCGGAAAGCGCTTCCGTAACCGTGGTCTTGTGTTCCCAGGGAACGTAAGGCAATGCACCCAGTGAAGTCTTTTCAAGTTTTTTATGGGGGGGATGCGCCGTAATTCCGCAACAGTACACTTTTTCCACAAGAGCACAATCCGCCGTTCGGATAATTGAGCCTACGTTAAACGCACTCCGAATATTATCCAAAACAATAAAAATCGGATGTCTGGGAATTCTTTCAAATTCTGAGGGAGAAAGAAATGAGTCAAAAGATCGTACGCTGAGTTTTGTTTCCATGTCATTTCTTCACATACCGTGAAAATCCCAATTCTGCCAACGCATTGGGACATCTATGTAAACCGAACGTTCTCCGGATTTCTGCCGACTTTGCGATCCGCCCTCTCGGTCCATTCAATCACGATGCGATCCAAATCCTCAGACGCCGAATTTCCGTCCTCTGTAAATTTCCATAAAGGTTCACCCATCGCGATATAACAGCGGGAAAAAGGTTTCGGTAAAAGATAGTGACACCATGTATTTTTCAATATCCAGGCCCGATCCGAAGAAGCGGTCAGAGGAACAATGGGATACCCCATTTTTCTTGCTAAAAAGAGAATTCCCGGTTTCGCTGTGTAAATGGGACCGCGCGGACCGTCCATGGCTATGGCGCCGGCGCATCCCGCTTCCATTGCCTTTTTCATATTCAAAAGTGCCTGGACTCCCTTTCGTTTGCTGGATCCACGCACAACGGTGTAACCGAATCTTGAAAGAATCTCCGTCTGTATATTCCCTGCCCAGCTGATGTCGGTCATAAGAGACCCATTCCACTTGCCAAAATAAGGCACCAGAAGAAACTGCCTGCCGTGCCAGAAACCGTAAAACGCCCTGGATCGGTCTATCTTCAAAAATTCGGGATGAAAATAGGTGCGAATTTTTAAAGTCTGGAAATAGAGTAGAATCAGGAAGACCGCCAGCGAAGCGAGAAAATGGATACATGTGTCGGAATAGGTAATTTTTCGCCTGACCTGTTTCAACCAAGAACGGACAGCAAATAACTTTTGGGAAACACTTGTCTTCATAAAAGCACGCCAAACGTCACGGTAAGAACCTGAGGATTTGAAGTGGGACGAAACAACAGATGCCATCGGATTTCCACGACGCTGCGCCATCGGGCATGTTGTCTCCAGTCAACGAGCCCCAACTGAAATCCCGCAGTATTTACAATTGTTTCATTCGCATCGAACTGCTGGGATAAATGATACGCCCCCACTCCTCCCGCAACAAAGGATTCTCCTTTTGCCGCCCGTTTCATACTCCGCAACAGATCAAGGGAAGTCCAAAGCAAATTAAATCGCAATTCTCCTCCCCGACCGTCTATGGTTCCCAGATTAAAGGTGTACAATCCATACCCGTCTACCTGGAGAACATACGCATTGGCCACACGGTAATTCAGCAATCCTCCGCCAAGTACAGAAATGGGGCTTCGAAATCTGGAATAAAAGTTACTTGGCAAACCAAATCCTGCTGTCATGCCAGCATGAACCCTCTGAGGGAAGGGGATCTCGCAATTTCCCCTTTCCATTTTTATGAAACCGAAAAATACAAAAATCCCCATCCAAACTATTCGTCTCTTCATGAGAGAAAACTCCGTTCTTGGATTATCGTCTGCTCAAAAATGTAACAAAATGAACGGCCCCTGTCAACGAAAATCTCAAAGCACACATTCCAAATATTTACTGCTGGTGAAGGTGTTCCTCTGCACTTTGATATAAGATCATTTTTTTGACGAGGTGAAGAACACCTCACCGAGTTTACAAAAGGATCACGAAATAATAGATTGGGCAGAAATCATAAATCTTTCACGATCGCAGGTAAACGGTTCAGTGTGACCTGCGTTTTCCCCATTCGTTGAAAAAGACCAGACTCTCGATGGATTTCCTTTTTTTCG
>Ga0172365_10001849_pt1 | contig 15278 bp, 15 predicted proteins | sample LakKivSesite48cm_FD_114535 | JGI IMG/M metagenome (GOLD analysis project Ga0172365, IMG submission 114535) | Sediment microbial communities from Lake Kivu, Rwanda - Sediment site 48cm | ecosystem: Environmental > Aquatic > Freshwater > Lake > Sediment | place: Rwanda: Western Province, Lake...
CCGGTATCCTCTAATGCCATCGTCGAGAAGTACGGCCTCAAGGTAAGCCCGGCTACTATCCGCAACGATACGGCCTATCTGGAACGAGAGGGATACGTTGTCCATCCCCACCACTCCGCCGGAAGCGTGCCTACGGACAAGGCCTACCGCTATTATGTGGAGCTGATAGGTGAGGCCGTTGAGCTTCCCGGTGTCGAGGACTATCTGGTCCGTCAGATATCCCAGGAAGCAAAAGAGGAGCTGGAGCAATGGCTGAAAGCGGTGGCGGCCCTTCTGGCACGCCTTGTGCATAACCTTGTCGTGATTACCACTCCTAAGGCCGTCCGCTGCCGTTTCAAGCATCTCGACCTGGTAGCGCTACAGGATTTCATGGCCCTGCTTATCGTGGTTCTGCATGAGGCAAAAGTCAGGCGGCAGGTGCTGTCTTTCAGTAAGAGAGTCAGCCAGGACGAGCTAACGGAACTGGCCAATAAATTGACTTACGTTTATGGGGGGATGACCGGCAGCGAGATCTTGGTCAAGAGAGAGGGACTGTCTTGTGAGGAAAGGCAGTTATCGGAATCCCTCGTGGAGATTATGGCTGCCGAGGACAAGATGGAATACGGCCCGCCTTATCTCGAAGGGCTGCGTTTGCTCCTGGGCCAGCCGGAGTTTGCCGGCAGTCCAAGGATACTGGGGATTCTGGAGGTGCTGGAAGGTGAGGACTGGCTCAGAAATATGTTTGGCCGGGAATCCAGCCAGCGCGGGGTAAAGGTGCTCATCGGCGAGGAGAATCCCGAGCCGGCATTACAGGACTTGAGCTTGGTTGCCAGTCAGTACGGACTGGTTGATACGGCCAGGGGCATCGTGGGAGTCATTGGCCCGAAACGAATGGATTACGCCAGGGCTATCTCTTCGCTTAACTGCCTGTCAACATTGCTAAGCAACTCAGTGGCTGAGTATATCTAAAGGAGGGCTGACGTTGGATGAGGACGATGAAGTAGTCGAAGAAGAAACTGAGCGAGCTGAAGCTAAGGACGACAATATTGAAGCGCTGCAGGAGGCTCTGGCCGGGGAAAAGGGAAAGGCGGAGAGATATTTGGCCAGCTGGCAGAGATGCCAGGCAGACCTCGAGAATTTCATAAAACGCTCCGAACAGGCGAACTCGGAGACAGTCGAGTTCGCCAATACCACGCTTCTGCTGGAGCTGCTCCCCGTATTGGATGATTTCGAAAGAGCACTCACTTCTGTGCCAGCTGAGCTCGACGAGCACAACTGGACTAAAGGCATAAGACTTATCTATAATAAACTCAAAACTGCTTTAGAAGCGAAGGGACTCGCTGAAATCAAAACGAAGGGAGAACCATTTGATCCCTACCTTCACGAAGCAGCCGGCCAAATGGACGGGGAAGAGGGAATAGTCGTGGAGGAAATCCGCAAAGGTTATAAGTTTAAGGACAAATTGCTTCGTCCCAGCATGGTTATGGTGGGTGCGGGCAAGAAGAATAGTACCGAGGAGGAAAACTCAGAGGAGAGATGACATGGCTAAAGCAGTAGGTATCGACCTGGGAACAACACTGAGCGAGGTCGCCGTCATGGAGGGTGGCAAGCCGAAGCTTATCCCCAGTTCCGAAGGCTCTAACTTGTACCCTTCGGTAGTGGCAATAAGCAAGAACGGGGAACGATTAGTGGGCCAGGTCGCCAGGCGCCAGGCTGTCGTCAACCCGGAAAACACAATCTACAGCATCAAGCGCTTCATGGGAAGAAAATGGGGAGAACCTCTGGGCAGAGAATTGCCCGTGGAAGACGACGCCAAGCGCGTGCCGTATAAGACGACTCGCGGTCCCAATAACGAAGTCAAGGTAATCATGGGTGGAAAAGAGTACACACCGCCGGAAATATCGGCGATGATATTACAGAAACTGAAGACCGATGCCGAAGCCTATCTTGGCGATAAGGTGACGGAAGCAGTTATCACGGTACCGGCCTATTTCAATGACAGCCAGCGGCAGGCGACCAAGGACGCCGGTGTAATCGCCGGACTGAGTGTTCTCCGCATCATCAATGAGCCGACCGCCGCCGCACTGGCTTACGGAGCCGACAAGAAGAAGGAAGGAACCATCGCAGTATACGACCTCGGCGGAGGCACCTTCGACATCTCTATTCTGGAGATAGGAGAGGGCACCTTTCAGGTCAAGTCCACCAGCGGCAATACCCACCTGGGCGGCGATGACTTCGACCAGCGAATCATAGAATGGCTGTCTAGCGAGTTCAAGCGTGACCAGGGAATAGACCTGCGAAATGACCGCATGGCGATGCAGCGTCTCAAGGAGGCAGCAGAGCGGGCGAAGGTCGAACTCTCCACCGTGCAACAGACTGAAATAAGTCTGCCCTTCATCACGGCCGATGCCTCTGGGCCCAAGCACCTCACTATTAGCTTGACCCGCCCCAAATTGGAACAACTGGTCATGGATTTGGTAGAGGAGACTCTGGGGCCATGCCGGCAAGCGATGAAGGACGCCGGATTGAACTCAAGCCAGATTGACGAAGTCCTCCTTGTCGGCGGCCAGACCAGGATGCCCTTAGTTCAAGAGAAGGTGAAACAGTTTTTCGGCAAGGAGCCGTCGAAGGGGATCAACCCTGACGAGGTAGTAGCTATGGGCGCCGCCATCCAGGCCGGAGTGCTCAAAGGTGAGGTGGGAGAGATTCTCCTCCTTGATGTCACACCGCTGACTCTGGGGATAGAGACATTGGGCGGGGTCGCCACGCCACTTATCTCCAGGAACACGACCATACCTACTTCGAAAAGCCAGATCTTCAGCACTGCCAGTGACAGCCAGCCGAGCGTCGAGATACACGTCCTTCAGGGCGAACGCCCCATGGCCGCCGATAACCGCACACTGGGACGTTTCGTTCTCGATGGTATCCTGCCGGCGCCGCGAGGCATACCTCAGGTTGAAGTGACTTTCGACATTGATGCCAACGGTATTCTTAATGTCAGCGCCCGAGATAAGGGTACGGGAAAAGAGCAGAAGATTACCATTACCGCCTCCAGCGGTTTGAACAAAGACGAGGTAGAGAAGATGAGGCGAGAAGCGGAGCAGCACGCCGCCGAGGATGCCAAACGCAAAGAGGAAGTCGAGGTGCGCAACTCCGCGGACAGCCTCGCCTACACGGCGGAAAAGACCCTCCGCGACCACGCGGACAAGATACCCGCCGATGTGAAACAAGAAGTGGACGCCAAGGTGGCCGCTGTCAAATCAGCCCTCCAGGGGAGTGACGTCAGCGCCATCCGCAACGCCGTGCAAGCGCTATCCCAGACCATGCAGAAGGTCGGGTCGTCGGTCTACCAGCAGCCCGGTCAGCAGCCGCCCGGTGGAGAGAAGCCCGGCGGAGAAGGACCCGGTGGCGGAGATGAGGGCACGGTGGAGGGGGAGTTCCGCGAGGTCTAGGCGCCGACATTAGTCTCCTTTCCCTGATTTTGGAGCGCGAGGTTACTTTTTCTCGAGGAGCGTGATACCAGTGTTTGAGCTAGAACAATTCATCGTAACCGCTGACAGAATCTGGCAGAAGGCCCGGGAGGAAAAGCGGTTGACCCATAACCCCTCCGATGACGAACTGCGCGTCCTTGTAGCAAAGCAGCCCGGGGTCAGGCAATCGATATATGGAAACTTCGTTGCCCAGAGTGAGCCCACTTCCAGGTCCGCAATGTTCACCAGGAACAGTGTTGACCATCCATTCGGAGAGGATGAACTCAGGCTGCTGACTCAATGTGAAAGAGCCCTGGGCAAAGAAAGGTTGATCTCCGTAGACTGCGTTGTGGGCAACGAGACCAGCAACACCACCGTCAGGCTAATTGTTCCCGAGCGCTTCGCCCACGTCGCCTATGGAGGAAAGAATCTGTTCTTATTCCCCAAAGGGGAGGTTAAGAAACCTACCTACTACATTTTATTCTTCGCCGATGAGGCTTTCGAGACTAATCAGCCAAAGTCGCTTCCAGAGAAAGATATCACCATCAGATTGGCCATGCTTAATGACGGGAGGTTTGTCAAGATAATCAGGAACGGCAACTACATCGGCGAATTCAAGAAAGGGGTTTTCGCTGCCGAGGACTGGATAGCCAAAACGAGAAGAGGAGGCATCTTCTTGCATGCCGGTTGCAGAGAAGATTACCTCCAGTCGTCTCACGGTGACTACCGGCTGGCAAGGACGTTGCTAGTGGCGCTGAGCGCCAACGGTAAGACCACTACCACAGGCAAGATTTTGGCCAGAAAAGGGAAGGAGAAATCATGGCTTGTTCAGGACGACGGGGGAACCCTCATGCCCGACGGTTCCTTCCACGGCTTTGAAGGCGGCGGAATATTCGTAAAGACAGAAGGTGTCAACCCGGGGGAACAAATCGAAATATTCTATGGACTCTTGAAGCCCGACACCGTTTGCGAAAACGTTCACTTGACCGAAGATGGCGATTTCGACTTCTACAATCTGGAGAAGACGTCCAACGGCAGGGCGGTAGTCCGGAGAAGAGACTTCCTGCATGCCAGCCCTTACGTGGACGTGAACAGGATTGACAATCTGATTATTATCACCAGGGGGCCCCTGATTCCGGCGATATCAAGGCTGAGCCGGGAACAGGCCGCCGCCTATATGGTGTTGGGGCAGGCGATGGAATCTTCGGCCGGCGACCCGACCCAGGCCGGCAAAATAAGGAGCGAGTTTTTCTACGACCCCTTCATGGCCGGAGACCTGGCCGAGCACGCAAACAGATTTTATGACATAATAAAAGGTATCCCTCATCTAAATTACTGCCTCATGAACACCGGAGGGATAGGGGAAGGGGAACGCTACAAAGAGATAAGACTGGAATTCACCCTGGCGATTCTGGATTCCTTGCTGAGGGGAGGCCTTGAGGACTGGTTGGACTCTCCGACAGGCTTCAAGGTGCCCAAAGCGATAAGGTACATGGACGACATCTATCTGCATCCTGAGAAGCTCTATTCCCGGACAGAATTTGAAAAAAGGCAGAAGGAAGTCAACCGAATCAGATATCAGGCCGTGAAGAAACTCGGGGACTCATTACATTCCGACATCGGGAAGGTGTTTGCAGAGCCCGACTGAGACCGCGAGCCTGGCACCGTCCGTTGGAAATCTTCGTGCCGGATGGCTGTACACCATGGGAGGGCAAGAAATGACAGAGTTCGCTGAACTTTATGAAAGGTTGAAGAAAGAGAGAGCGGAGCTCCAGGACAAGCTCGAACAGTTGAGAGCTCTCGGTCAGCCGTCGCCGGAGAGAAAAGAAGGCAGCCCGTTCGGCAAGAGAGAGGAAGGAGCCGACGAGGCTTCCGAACTGGAGAAGAGGCTGGCCTCGATCAAAAGGCTGGAGGAGTCTCTGAACGAGGTTGAGCACGCCATACAGAAATACGAAGCCGGCACCTATGGATTGTGTGACTCCTGCGGGCAGCCCATAGAACGAGCCCGCCTCGAAGCCATACCTCAAGCAAGCTTATGCATGAAGTGCAAGGCGGCCCAGGAAAAGGATGCAAAGGCCGCTAGATAGCGCGTCTCCGGAGGAACGGCGACGGGCAAGCCAACGTTTCGTGAGTGAAGACAAATCGAAAGTCTCTGCCGTAAGCTCCAGAGCCAGACTAAGGCTATTCATCATTCTTACGGCCCTGGTAATCACCGCCGACCAATTAAGCAAGCTCTGGATCAATGCTAATCGCCCTCAAACCGCGTTGGTGCCCGGGTTTCTCGACCTGGTTTATGTTCGGAACGACGGGGCTGTCTTCGGTCTATTTCACAATCACGTTGTGATTTTCATCGTTCTCAGCTTTATCGCTTCGATCGCTATCCTGGCGCTTCTTTACTATTTCCCGCCGGTTACGAACGTGGGTGCCATAGCCTTCGCGCTGATTTTCAGCGGAATCGTAGGCAACTTGATAGACCGAATTCGCCTCGGTTACGTAATTGACTTCATCGCTTTTCACGTGCACGAACTCTTTCGTTGGCCTGCCTTCAACGTCGCCGACGCGGCTCTCGTTGTGGGTGTCTTCACACTCATATACTATTTCTACAGGTGGGGAGCGTCTAGAAAATCACATGAACGCGGCCTCAAGCCCCAAAGCTAAGACATTCCGGTTCAGGCATCACGGTTCTCATACGCGTCTCGACAGGTATTTAGCCTCGGTGCTTCCCCAGTTGTCTCGTGCGTACTTACAGAAGCTAATTGAGCAGGGTCATGTTCTGGTGAATGGAGAAACCACAAAAGCAAGTCAAAGGTTAAACGAAGCCGACAGCATTACAGTGAAGCTACCTCCCTTGCCGGGTGGACCGGCGGCTGAGGCGATGCCTTTAGCTATCATCTACGAGGATGGGGATATCCTGGTCACGGACAAGCCTGCCGGTTTGACGGTCCACCCTGCGCCGGGACATCCCGGCCATACACTGGTCAACGCCGTATTGGCCCATTCCCCGGGCCTGGCCGCGGGCGCAGAGCCGACAAGGCCTGGCATAGTCCACAGACTAGACAAAGATACGTCGGGCCTTATGGTCATAGCCAAGAACGACCCCGCCCGCGAATATGTGGCCGCACAGTTCAAAAGCCGCACCGTTATCAAGAGATATCTGGTCCTTGTCAAGGGACGGCTATCGCCTGAACAGGGGATAATCGAAGCGCCAATCGGCCGAGACCCTCATCGAAGGCAAAGGATGGCGATTGTGGAGGCCGGCAAAGAAGCTACGACACGGTATCAAGTCCGAAAATACCTGGACGGTTATACCCTGGTTGAAGTCACTCCGGTCACCGGGCGCACACATCAGATCCGAGTACATCTATCAGCTATCGGCCATCCCGTCATCGGCGACCTCGTCTACGGAATCAAGTCGCCTTATCTTGACAGGCAATTCGTTCACGCTTATCGTCTTGGCTTTCGACTGCCATCCACCGGGCAATACGTGGAATTCACTTCTCCTCTGCCTGCAGACCTTGAGCAGGCCTTGCGGAAGCTAGGTTACGAGGCCTGAAAAGCTCTCCGGAAACCCCTTCTTGAGTCCCCCTCAGGGTGGGAACGCGAGAAAAGAAGTCATCCAGTGACAAGAGGCGCGCGTGTGGTTGCAGCGATAGGCACAGTCTGATATGATTACGCAGTCAAAGATGGACGCAATTGAGTTGAAGGTCGCCAACCGCGAGATTCTCGGTAAGAAAGTCAAGTATTTGCGGCGCCAGGGCGTTACCCCCGTGCACCTGTTCGGCCATGGTATCGAATCGCTGGCCCTGCAGTGCGACACCGGCGAACTTGAGCGAGTGTTGGAGCGAGCAGGCCAGACACGCCTCATTACCCTCAAGCTCGCCAAGGAGAAGAAGCCGAGGACTGCCGTGATTCGCGAATTCAACAGAGACTGGCAAAGGGGACAGCTGCTCCACGTAGACTTCTATCAGGTCAAGATGGAGGAGAAGATCAGGGTGGAGGTTCCCATTCTCCTTGTCGGAGAAGCTCCGGCCCTGAAGTCTAAAGCCAATATGCTGGACCACGAGCTTGGAACCTTAACCATCGAATGTCTGCCGGCAAGAATCCCCAATAGCGTCGAGGTGGATATCAGTTCCTTGACCGAGACCGAGCAAGCAATACGCGTTAAGGATGTGGTCCTCGACAAAGATATTGCTGTCCTCAACCAGCCGGACCTGGTAGTGGCGAAGATAAGTCTGCGACCGGTGGAAAAGGTGGAGGAGAAGGTAGTGGAAGAGGCAGTGGCGGCCGAGGCGGAAGCCGAGGCGGAGGTGACGGAGGAAGCGGCCGAAGCTGGAAAAGAGGCCGCGGCAGACGAAAAGAAAATAAAAGAGAGATAATCGTCCTTCCTGGTCGATACTTGCCTCCATATCTATACGACCGTACGGGGTTTACTCGTTGCCTCGCCCCTGGTATAATACGCAGGATTAAGTACTAGCTCTCTCCGAGCTGTTTTGCCTAAAGAGAATCCATGGCAAGCAGACGGTGGGCTGCAAGGCCTCGAGGGCACAGATAGAAATGCCTGTGCCTCCCGTGGTTGGAAAGGAGGGAAAATAGAGCTTGGCTTTTGGACGGCACCGTTCTTATGACGGTGCTTTTTTGTTGCCGCTGCTTCCTTGCTTCGCCAGCCATTTCACCGACCAGGAACAAGAAGAACTAGCGGGGGCATGCCATTCGGACCCGGACAACTGATGTTTTGTAGGAAGCTTTCCAAAGGCAAAAAGAGGTTCCCATGAAAAAGATCTTACCCAAGATGTCTTCAATCGTTTTGATTGTCATATTGCTAACAACCGTCCTCGGCTGTGGCGAACAAACAGAACCAGAAGTGCTAAGGGTAGCAACCACCACCAGCCTAGACGACACTGGATTATGGGACTACCTGGAGCCCATATTTGAGGATAGATACAACGCCGATCTGCAGATAACGGCTAGAGGGACCGGTCAGGCCCTGGAACTGGGCAAGAGCGGCGACGTCGATGTCGTTACCGTTCATGATCCCCTCAAGGAGGCGGCGTTTATCGCCGGTAACTACGCCGCTATAGCCGAGAACTTTAGCGCAGAGCGAGTGACCTGGGCCTATAACTACTTCATCATCGTAGGGCCGGAGGCCGACCCCGCTGGCATTGGTAATCTGACTGGCAGCCTGGCTCCACAAGAAGCCTTCCAAAAAATCCAGCAAGAGGGAAAGGCTAACCCCGATACGGTCAAATTCGTCTCTCGAGGGGACGAATCGGGAACCCACGGCAGAGAGAAAGCCATCTGGGCATCGGCCGGCCACAACTATACTGCAGACGTTGTTGGGGATGGAGAGGCCGATGGTTGGTATGTCGAAGCCGGGACGGGCATGGGGGCAACACTGGCCATGGCCAATGAGCTCATGGCTTACACCCTGACTGACAAGGGAACATTTCTTGCCTACCAGGGTGACCTGGATCTGGTGCCCCTGGTAGACGAGGGGGACATTCTGCTCAACGTTTACGCGGCCATCATTTGCAGAAATGGCAGCCACTACCAGATGGCCAATAATCTGGTGAATTTCCTCAGGGCACCGGATATCCAGGCTCTAATCGCCGGATTTGGTGCGCCCGAATACGGTGAACCTTTGTTCCACCCCTGGGATCCGGAGATCTGCGGACTGCCCTGACTCGATGGTAAGGTCGCCCGCGCGGGTAAGTGTGAAGTCGATGCGCAGAAACCGCGAAACGAACCAGTAGGAGCAATTGACCGAAATATGGCATAGCCTCACCAGGGCCGTAGAACTCATAGTGTCCCTCGACCCGGGAGTAATCGAGGTAGTCGGAAGGTCCCTGAGGATTTCAGGGACGGCGTGCCTTCTAGCCGCCCTCATCTGCTTGCCGCTGGCGAGCGTGATACACTTCCATCACTTCCGCGGGAAGAGGGCCTTAACAAATGTCATCCAGACGCTGTTCTTCGTTCCCACCGTCCTTGTTGGCTTGTTTGTCCTTGTGCTGTTTTCCCGGGCCGGGCCCCTCGGTGATCTCGGCCTCCTCTTTACTCCCACTGTCATGACAATCGGGCAGATGCTATTGATCATTCCCTTATTGCTCGGTTTGACCATATCTGCATTGAGCGGGGTGAGCAAGGAGATTGTAGATACGGCTACCTCACTTGGCGCTAGCGGATTTCAGGCCGGCTGGCTCGTGCTGAAAGAGGCGAGGTACGCCGTGCTGGCGGCCGTGCTGTTAGGTTTTGGTCGGGCTATATCGGAAGTCGGATGTGCCGTGATGGTGGGTGGAAACATCAGGGGCGCCACCAGGGTAATTACCACCGTAATAACGTTGGAGGCAGGCAAGGGCGACCTGGAGCTGGCAATCGCACTGGGCGTAATCCTTTTGCTCCTGGCGCTCATCATCAACATCGTCCTGAATAGGCTTCAACAGAGGTAACAATGACCTTGATAGAGGTAGTCGATTTAAACCACGGCTATGGTGCGCGCGAGGTACTGAAGGACTTAAACATGGGCGTTGGCAAGGGCGAAGTTTTCGCCCTGATTGGCCCGACCGGAGCGGGCAAAACCACGTTGTTACGCATTATGGGCCTGCTGGAGCTCCCCCGCGCAGGGGAAGTCTATTTCGACGGCAAATCCGTCCCCCGGTCGGGGAGACAGAGATTAGAGTTGCGCCGCCGCATGTCATTTGTACATCAGAAACCTCAGGTATTCAATCTGAGTGTCTACGATAATGTTGCCTGTGGCTTAAGATGGAGGGGAGAAAGCAAGAACACGACTGCCGGGAAAGTCGAACGCATTCTGGAAACGGTCGGATTGGAAGGCTACAAGAATAGAAACGCCCGGACACTGTCCGGAGGTGAAACACAAAGAGTAGCTTTGGCCAGGTCCTTGGTTCTGGAGCCTGAGGTGCTGCTGCTGGACGAACCGACAGCTAACCTTGACCCTGTTTCCGCCACGAAGATTGAACATCTGATTTCGTATATCGCCGGGCAGCACAACACCACCATGATAATGGCGACTCATGATATGTTCCAGGGCCAGCAACTCGCGGGTCGAATGGGCATGCTCCTGGATGGCAGACTCGCTCAAACAGGCAACGCCACCGACATATTCCGTTCGCCTCAAAACGAACAGGTGGCCCATTTTGTCGGTATGGAGAACATCATGCCGGGTGTGGTAACTGCCAATAACGAAGGAATAGTAACGGTAAATACAGGACGCAATACGGTAGAGGCAGTTTCAGACTGGCCCACTGGAAAAGAAGTATACGCGTGCATCCGTCCTGAAGATATCACTTTGGCCCTGTCCAGCAGTCGGAGTTCGGCGAGGAACTCTTTTTGGGCTAAAATCGGTCTGGTAACCACAGTTGGCCCCCTCGCCCGGGTAGAAATGGATTGCGGGTTTCGTTTAGTAGCTTTGGTGACCAGAACATCGTCGGAAGAACTGGACTTACGCGCGGGCAGGGAAGTCTATGCGATCTTCAAAGCCACCCGAGTACACATCATGGAAAGGAAGAGTAGTTGATGACAGATGTCCTTAACGACCTTGTCTCCGCCTTGAATGGCGACAGCATGGTCAGTGATGTATGTGTATGTGCGTTCTGGACCGCAGTGCTGAGCAAGCACTGCGGTCTAGCCTCCACTTTTCGCGACCCGCATACAACTCATAGGCCCGTCAGAAACGTGGGCCGTCTAACCGAACTATCGGCATTACAATTGGCACAGTATGCGAGGTCGGACAATCTTCTGGAGGCATCCATCGGCATGGCTGCGATTAACTCGCTGATAGATATCGACCAGAGTAGATGCATTGAAGAGAATGCCTTTGATGTCCTGGCCCGGAAGGCTCACGACAGGAATGTCGCCGTAGTTGGCCATTTCCCCTGGATTCCGAAGCTGCGAAAGATAGCTGGAACGCTATGGGTCATCGAGCAAAGGCCCCAGGAGGGAGATATGCCGGCAGAGGCGGCAGAAGAGCTGCTACCTCGAGCTGAAGTGGTTGGCCTTACGGGAACATCGTTCATAAATCACACCGTGGATAGGCTGCTGGAGCTAAGCAGAAATGCCTTCGTTGTCATCCTGGGTCCCACTACCCCTTTGTCACCGGTATTGTTTGACCACGGCGTGGACATACTTGCCGGAGTGAGTGTAGTGGAGCCTGACAAGACAGTTCGCTCCATCAGCGAGGGCGCTATCTTCACCCAGGTGGAGGGGGTCAAGCTCATAACCATGGCTAAGGAGAACACAAGTGACAGGGCCGGTTGATTCGTTCGGACGGAGCATAGACTATCTCCGGATTTCAGTCACCGATCGCTGCAACCTGCGTTGCATCTATTGCATGCCACCCGAAGGCGTCCCCCAGATGCCGCACAGCCAGATTCTCTCCTACGAGGAGATTGGGGTAGTAGCACGAGCAGCAGTCGAACTCGGCTTCAAGAGGATCAGGCTGACTGGCGGGGAGCCTCTGGTCCGTGCCGAACTGCCCAAGCTCGTTCAGATGCTCTCGTCACTAGAGGGAATGGAGGAGCTGTCTTTGACCACAAACGGCACGCTTCTAAACAGATACGCACTGGAACTCAAGCAGGCAGGTTTGTCCAGAGTCAATGTGAGTCTCGACACACTCAAAGCCGGCAAATTCCAGCAAATAGCCCGTTGCGGACGGCTGGAGGATGTCCTCGAGGGCATAGCCGTTGCAGAGCGCGTCGGCTTCGAGCCAGTCAAGATAAACACGGTCGTCATGCGCGGCATAAACGACGACGAGGTACTTGATTTTGCGCGGATGACCCGTGACGAGGGATGGCATGTTCGGTTCATCGAGCTTATGCCGTTCAAGGCCGTGGCGGAATCCGTGCCTTCCCACGAGCTGCGACAACACATTAGTTCGCTGGGCAAGCTCGAACCGTGCCCCCCGATTATCAGCAACGGCCCTGCGCAGTACTACCGGCTAGCTGGCGCCTACGGCACCATAGGCTTCATCAGTCCCTTGACCGAGCTTTCCTTTTGCTCTCGATGCAACCGCATGCGACTTACCCCGGACGGCAAGTTGCGCCCGTGTCTTCTGGGAGAAGATGAGATTGACTTGAAAACGGCGCTACGCAACAATGCTTCGCTGGAGGAACTGAAACGCCTGATTCTGGAGGCAGTCGCCACTAAGCCCCGGAATCACCACTTGAACGAAGGTAATGTCAGGTTGGCAAGCCACAAGATGTCGCAGATCGGAGGTTGAAAATGGAATCGGTGCCCGTTCATATGATAGATGTCACCCGAAAAAAGGAGACGGAACGTCATGCCGTGGCCACTGGCAGGATAAAGATGAAGCCCGCCACGTTGGGACTAATCCGAAAAGGCAGCCTGCAAAAAGGGGACGTCTTAGCTGTGGCGAAGACGGCCGGAATCATGGCCGCGAAAGAAACTCATCGCCTGATACCTTTGTGTCATCCTCTCCATCTGACCCACGTTGAAGTCGAATTCGACCTCCCTGAGAATAGCCGGACACCCCGGCCTGGCGAACGCTCAATCGAGATTACTGCCAGCACAAAGGGGCTTGGAAAGACCGGATTCGAGATGGAGGCTCTCGTAGCTGTCACGGTAAGTGCGCTGACTATCTATGATATGTGCAAGACGGTGGATAGGAGCATGACTATTGGGGAGATTCATCTGGTGAGAAAGAGTGGAGGTAAGAGCGGAACCTATGTCGCCGAGGGATAGCAGCTAACGGCAGTCTGAAGCGACTATCCCTGCTTACTATTTCGTACGCCCAGCTCGTGCAGCACCATCTCGACGACTTCGGGAATCACGCGCTCGATCTCTGGCGTACACTGTTCGCTGAAGGTAGAGACATCCTTTGCCTCTACGGCGAATATCGTGAGTTCTTGAGGCATTGCCAGGCCGAGCATCTTCCCCAACTCCAGAGTTGTAGCCAGATTCAGCTGGTGAGGTGAGGAGAAGTACCTGGTGAGAGCAAAATCCTGAAGTCCTAAACGATATGTCTGACCGACATGGCCTTCCTTCGTCTGAATGGCATCGACGATGACGAGTCGGTCATAACCTGCGATGGAATCCAGAAGGCTGAGGCCGGCGCCGCTTGACTCGGCTACCGTTACCTGCGGGTCACGGACTTGCCCCACAACTTCGCGGGCTACCCTGATTCCCACTCCGTCATCGGACAAAATAGGGTTCCCTAGGCCCAAAACCAGGGTCTTCATTTCGGTTTACGAAGACTCACTATCAGACGCCCTGGCTCAGTTTCTGAACCTCATTGCCTTGGGCATCATAGATAGTCACTTCCAGTGGCAATTGGCCCGGAAGAGAGTGCGTGGCGCAGGACAGACAAGGGTCATAGGGGCGCCATGCCATCTCAATGCGGTTGAGCAGGCCCTCGGTTATCTTCACCCCTGGCTTTATCCAGTCTTCGGCTGCTTTCTTGATAGACATGAACAGAGCAGCATAGTTGTTGGTCGTACCCACGATCAGATTGCACTTCTTTATCACGCCTCTCTCGTCCGTTATGTAATGGTGAGTGAGAGTGCCTCTCGGTGCCTCGACAGTGGCTACCCCTTCGTCGGGGGTCGCCGTCGGTATGTTCCGGATATTCGGGCTGGTGATTTCCGGGTCCCGGCTGAGGTCAAGCAGCCTCTCAGCGGCATAGAGAAGTTCGATAAGGCGCGCCCAGTGAGTTGCCAGAGTAAAGTTGGCCGGCTTGCCTCCCAGAGTCTCGTACATCTTCTCGTACGCTTCCTGCGCGAGAGGAGTTGCCATGCCGTCGGCGGCATTCAACCGGGACAAAGGCGTAGCCCGGTAGACTCCACTGTCTACGCCGTCAACGAACCCCTTCCAGCCTACTTCCTTGAGGTACGGGAACTTGAGATAAGTCCAGGGCTCGACTCGTTCAGCTATGTGTTTGAGGTATTCCTTAGGAGCGTACTTGCACAGCTCCTTGCCGTCCGGTCCGACCACTCGTATCTTACCATCGTAGAAGTTGACCTTGTTCTTTTCATCAACCAGACCCATATTGTAGGACTTCTGCGTATAGGTGTCGCTCAGGACCATGTCCAGATACGCCTTGTTCTTGAGGACCACGTCATCGAAGACCTGGAGTGATGTCTTGCCGAATTCCACCGACTGTTTCCCTATCTCCTCAATCTGGGCCCTTTCCTCCTCATTTATGGACCTGCTTACCCCGCCGGGCAGTCCAAAACAGGGATGTATCGGGCGGCCGCCGATTGTCTGGATAATCCAGTGATTCTGTTTACGCGTGTTGATCACAGCGCCGCCCAGCTCCAGCCCTACCTTAGCTATTACGCCCAGTATATTGCGCTCCGCAGGCGGAGCGTCCGGTCCAACCACAAAATCGGGCGCGGATAGAATATAGAAATGGGTGGTATGGTCGGTAACATAGAAGGCGCTGTAGAGCAGTTCCCGAAGCTTTACGGCCGTGCTGGTCGGCTCGACATGAAACAGGGCATCCAGGGCCTTCGTCGCCGCCATGTGGTGCGCTTCGGGGCAAACGCCGCAGATACGCTGTGTTATCTGGGGCATCTCCTCAGCCGGACGGCCCTCCGAAAACTTCTCGAAACCTCTGAGTTCGGGGACCTGGAAATAGGTGTTGGCTACACTGCCATCGTCGTTGAGAAAGATGGTAATCTTGCCGTGACCTTCGAGTCGCGTAATCGGGTCAATCGTTATCCTCTTCATTTTACTATTGCCCTCCTAAGCAGAGAATCTGGCAGACTGTAACGGTAGAAGGTGCCTGCAGGGTCAGGGATATCATTGATTATCTTCTGAATCTCCTCAGGGTCGTTCGAGTCGATGATGGACGCCAGC
>Ga0172365_10001851_pt1 | contig 15274 bp, 16 predicted proteins | sample LakKivSesite48cm_FD_114535 | JGI IMG/M metagenome (GOLD analysis project Ga0172365, IMG submission 114535) | Sediment microbial communities from Lake Kivu, Rwanda - Sediment site 48cm | ecosystem: Environmental > Aquatic > Freshwater > Lake > Sediment | place: Rwanda: Western Province, Lake...
ATATCCGTCGCGATCCTGGCCTGTCTGCTCAACCGGACGGTCAATGCGGGCGTCGTGATGACCGGCACCATCAACCCCGATGGCACGATTGGCCCCATCGGCGGGGTTCTGCAGAAGGCCGAGGCTGCCCACTCCGTAGGGGCATACCTGTTCCTTGTTCCGATGGGTCAGACGGTCGCAACCGAGAGCCCGGACAGCCTGGCCTTGGTGAATGTGACCGACTATGCTCGAAAGAATCTGAACCTGACGGTCATGGAGGTGGATGACCTAAGGGAGGCCGCCAAGTGGATGATAGGGGTGGAGATCAAGTCCCCGGAGGGCAAGGAAATCGACCTGACCAAGTACAACGACATCATGAGCAAGGCGGCCCAGGACATGCTTGACTCCGCGGTCGAACTGGCGGACAGGGCGAAGAGCCAGTTCGACTCGGCGGCCTTGACCTTCAACCAGAGGAATCTGCTGAATGCATATGTGGAGGATTTCGCCGGGAAGATCGATAGCGCGAAGGACGCCCAGAAGGCCGAGACCTACTACCTGAGCGCCAGCTACTCCTTCCAGTCCAAGATAAACTCAACCTATGTCCTCTACGCACTGGAGTACTTCGGGTCAAAATCCAACAAGGAAACCGCCAAGATGATCATCACTGAGGCGGAGAAGTCCGCGGCGGCATCCGCGGAGGATGTGAACGCAACCGCCTTCACGAGCATAACCGCATTCGAATGCTACGCTGCAGCGCAGACCAGGGCCCACGAGGCACTGCGCATGGGTTCCACGGCATGGGAACTCTACTACGGGAGCACTCAGGACCAACAGGTCCTGCAGGCTCTGGCGGAGGCGGCCTACATGACCCAGCGGGCTGAGTCCGCCCTATGGTGGGTTGGCCTTTGCAGCGAGTTCCCTGGCGATGTCGACGTGAACCGGACGGTGCTCAAGAGCACGGCCCAGGGCTATGTGGATGACCTCAAGTTCCTGCTGGCCTACGCGGAGTCCTTCAGCGAACTTGCGAGTTCAGGTCTGCTGCAATCCGCAAATGATATCCTCCAGAACGTGGAGGATGAACTGACTGCCGGGGCCTACGCCGCAGCGATCTTGGAGATCCTGAGGGCACGCTCATATGTCAACGCCCACCTTGAACTGGCGAGCCTAGCCTCGTCCTCAGAGGACCAGTTGGCTGAAGCCTTGACCGAGAAGGTTGGGAAGGAGCGGGAACTGACAAGGTCCTCGATAGCCTCAAGCCGCGACTTCGGGGTGAATCCGATCCTTGCGCTGAGCCACCTCGAGTCAGGTGAGAACTACGCTGACAAGGTCGATCCCAAGGGCGCTCCTTCGACCCAGGTCGACGACCTGATGCAGGCCTACCTTGAACTGAAGTACGCCAGGCTGGTCGCAGAGATGTCTCCCGTCATCTCGGCACGCCTCGGCGTCCCACAGGGAGAGAACCTGCCCGAGATAGTGCCCTACAATGGCACCACAGGAACCGTCTATAGGACCAAGGCGCAGGACGCCGCCGCGATCGCGGTTGCGTCCGTGGCTGGCGGGCTGATTGTCGGGGTCCTCTTGGGACGCCGAAGCGGAAAGGTATCTAGGCACGGGATGTAGTCTTCCTGAGGTTGGTTGAATTCAAGGCAGTCTACCTCTTGGGTAGGTCCAACGTTGGGAAATCCGCCCTCATACGGGCCCTCACGGGCAAGCCGGTCCCCTCGGGCAGACGGCCCGGCCTCACGAAGAGGCCCTCCTCGGTGGAGAACGGGGCCGTAAGGTACGTGGACATGCCCGGGTTCGGGTTCATGAGCGGGGTCCGCGAGGAACTGTTGGAAGAGGCCAAAGACCGCATCGTCAGGGATCTGGAGAAGAGCAAGTCCGAGATCGACCTCGCTCTACTTGTGCTGGATGCAAAGGCCTTTGTTGAGATCTGCTCTAGGTGGGAGGCGCGGGACGAGATCCCGATCGACGTCGAGTTTCACGATCTCCTTTCGGAGCTGGGCATCCCGATGCTTGTCGTCGCAAACCGGATGGACAAGGTGAGGGACCCCGATGCCACCCTGGACGCGATCGGCGAGAGGCTCGGGTACCTGCCCCCTTGGAGACAGTGGCGGGATGTGATCGTGCCGGTGTCAGCCAAGACGGGCGCAGGAATCTCGGATCTCAGGTACGCGATATCGCGGAGGCTGGGCCTCCTCTAGCCCACCCTGGGGGCCTTGAAGTACCTGCCCTCCTTCTGGGGAGCGTTGGCCAGAACGTCCTCGGGTGGCAGCGACCTCTTCTTGACGTCCTCTCTGAACACATTCGAGACATCCATCACGTGCGTGGTCGGCTCGACCCCGGTGAGGTCAAGCTGGTCGACCATTTTGAAGTACTCCAGTATTCGCTCCAGCTGTTCCCTGAAGAGTTGCTTCTCCTCTTCACCGAGGTTGACCTTGGCAAGCCCAGCGAGGTGTTCCACTTCCTCCTTGGTCAGGATCCCGCGCTTCTTGCCCGTCATCGGCCTCGTGATCTGGGCCACCTGAACTTATGTGTTACTGATTGCCCTCGCAAGGCGGCCCGTGCCGTGGGGGGGTGTTGGCCCGGGGTCACAAGCGGGAACCCATGTCTCCGATTCGCCTCAACCGTGGGTTTGCCACCCTCTGGGCCCTATGCCAGACGGGAGCAAAGTTATTATTCTGGGAGGCAGAATCTGGGGCGGTGTCTGGATGGTTAAGGCCTTCGTCCTGATAACGGCCAAGCCGGGAGCTGAGACGAACCTCGTTCAGCATCTGAAGGGTTTGGATGAGGTGGAGAACGCGTGGGCCGTCTACGGAGAGTACGACGTGATAGCCCTGATCAGCGTGAAGACCCTGAAAGACCTGGACTCCTTCGTAACCGAGAAGGTACGCAGGACGGAGGATGTTCAGTTCACATCCACGATGATATGCATCAGATGATCTAGACCATCTCGATCTTCTTGGCCATGTACTGAGCAATCACGACCAGTGCCACGCCAAGGGCGAGTATCAGGATCGCGAAAGGCCAGCTCACGTCCGACGGCTTGTACATGTTCAGTATCTTGCCGGCGAAATTCATGGCCTTTAGCGCGACCGTCAGGATCCCAAAGGCAGCGAGGAAGATGCCGAAGAGCCCCATGAAGTTGACGACGATCTCTATCAATGCCCCTTCACCGCGTACGCGACGCAACCCAAGCTCTCTTAAATATTGCGCAGCCAGAAAGCATAGGAGGACAGGGGCACGCGCCGCCTGCCTTGAGGGGGAGGGGGTTGCGCCCGCAGGACCGAACAGGAGGCGGCCTACCCATATCTCTGAAATACGTTGGGGATCTCCTCGACGACATCCGTCGGCAGGATGTGGCACCCCTTTTTCTCGGCCGCCATTTCGCCTGCCTTGCCGGAGATGAAGCACCCGGCAACCGCCGACCTGTACGGATCATTGTGGCGGGCCATCAGGCCCCCTATTATGCCGGTCAGGCAGTCGCCCGTGCCTCCGACGGTCATGCACGGTGATCCGGTTTCGTTGACCTTGCACCGGATTCCGCTTGCGATGATGTCGTAGCGGCCCTTCACCGCCCAGGTGCACTGCGTCTTGGACGCCTGTTCCGCGACGATCTTCCTTCTCCGGTCCAGTTCGGTGGGCAGTTGCCCTCCCGTGAGCATCTTGAACTCCCCAGCGTGCGGGGTCACCACGATGGATGGGCCGAACACTTCGGACCTGTCCTTGAACGGCCTCAGCCCATCGGCATCAAGGACCAGCGGCTTTCCGCGCAGAGCATCAACCAGACTTGCCACCCCCTGCAGGGTCTTCTCCTGCCGACCCATCCCGGGCCCCATGCACACGGCATCGCACTTGCCTGCAAGCTCCAACACCATCGCGAGGGAGGAGGGACCCAGGCACTCTCCCTCGTACGACCTACAGACCAGGGCCGGGGAGTGCTTGGCGACTATGTCCTTGATGGCATCCGGGACAACGACGTAGGCCAGGTCGATGCCGGTCCTCAGAGCTGCCACGCCGCAGATCGCTGGGGCGCCGTGGTAGTCCTTGCTCCCGCCCAGGACGAGGAGGACGCCGTTGTCCCCCTTGTGGGAGTCGGGGGTCCTTTTGTCCCGAACGAAGATGAGATCGCCCGGCCCGGCAAGGGTCTCGGCCTCCCTGGGTATTCCTATGTCAACGACCGCCAGTTCGCCCACCAGCTCCTTGCCGGGGCCGAATCCCTGCTTGGGCGCATGGAAGCTGATAGTTAGATCGCTCTTGAACACCTCTCCTTCATGGCCGCCAGTATCAGCGTCCAGCCCCGAGGGTAGATCGACGGCTACCTTGAGGCCCTTGGCGCCTGCGGTGGCTGCAATGATGGATGCGATGGGCTCACGCGGCGCACCCTTGGTCCCCGTCCCAAGGAGCGCGTCTACCAAGACATCCTGTTTTCTGAGGATCCTCGCGAAGCCACGATCTTTGGCCTGGCTCGAGTCGGTGATGGCCATGAACTCGATTCCGCGCACCCTGTGGGCAATATCGTAGTTCCTCTTCGCCTCCGGTGTGGTGGGTTCCCGGGTTTCGACAACCGTGACCCTCCAGCCCATGTTGCTCAGGTGCCTCGCCACAACGAACCCGTCGCCCCCGTTGTTTCCGGGGCCGCAAAGCACTGCAACTGAACCGGGTCGCCTTCGCTTGGATATTTCAAGGGCGACCCTTGTTCCGGCGTTCTCCATCAGGACGGCGGGCTCGAGCCCGAGGTACTGGGCGTTCCTGTCGATGGCGGTCGCTTCGAGCGCGGAGACGCTACTCAAACCGATCGCTTTGGCGTTTGGTTCGGCGCCGATAAATATGCGTTGGCGTCCTCTCAAAATCGGGCTTCATCCCCATGCCCATGCCCCGCGGACAATCATTATATCCCGGGAGCCCAGCGACTGGGCGTGGATGCCACCAGCAGCCCCGACGCCTTTGATCTGCTCGTGTCAACCGGGCGGGGGCTTGAGCAGAAGTGCATCTCGGCCCTTGAGGAGGTCATATGCAGTTTCGACCCTTGCTTCAGGGCGACTCCGAGCCGGTTCTCCGGGCTTCTGAAGGGTTCCGCCACGAAGGCAAACAGGGATATCATCCGTTACTTGATCTCCGTCCTTGAGGACAAGCCCTGGTACAACGAGCTGATCAAGAGGGTCGTGCCGATCGACATGGTGGTGTGTAGCGACCCCGGGCAGATCGTGCAGGCCGTCAAGGACCTCAGCCTGCGCATTCCGCCCCGGGATGAGGAGTCCTTTCGAGTCAGGGTGAGGAAACGGGGCGCGTCCCTTGACAGGATGAAGCTGATAGCGGCCGTCGCTGACATCTTCGACAACAGCGTGGATCTGGGACACCCGGATTTCGAGGTCAGGATCGAGATGGTGGGGAAGCTGTCAGGGGTCTCCATCATAAGGCGCGGCGAGATCTTCCCTGATCTCTAGGCCTGCCGCTTCTCCTTGATGATGCCCGAGAGGTCGGACTTCTTCTCGATCTCGGCCAGCTCGTTGTCCCGGATGATTGGGATGCCGCGCAGGTTCTCGACTCCCTCCTTCTCCTGACTTACCAGGAAGGTGGTTATGTCCACGACCCGCGACAACCTGGAGATCACGTCGACATGCTCCTTGAGGTTCCTGTAGCGCTCAAAGGCCGTGGCCAGAAGCCTGTCCTGCGATTCCTTGGCCATGAGATGGAAGGGGGTCCTCGGGGTCGCGAAAACGCCGAAGCCTAGGACGGTGAGCTTCTCCGCCACGTGCCTGACCAGTTCGCTGTCAACCGCACCCCCGGGCTCAACGCTCATCTCGATCTTCCTCAAGACCTCCACCGGGGAAACGAGGTCCACGCCGAGCTTCTGGGCCAACACCATGGCGGTCTCGACGGTCGCATTGCCATCGCGTTCGTAGGCGTATATCGATTCCCTGGTCACCCCGACCATCTCCGCGAGCTGGCCCAGGGAAAGGCCCCTCCGCTCCCTTTCCGCCCGCAAGGCCTCCCCGTTGATCCTGACGTAGTAGCCCCCCTTGGTGCTGAAGATGAGGGGAAGAGCGGCATTCTGTATCAACATCCTGAGGGTCTCCGGGTTGATGGCTGGCAGGTTGTACCTTTCGTGCACGACGTCATCCTCGATCCGCTCGGTCCGAGTTCTATCGCCGATGAGGATGGGGTACCCGGAGACAAGGTGGCAGAGCCGTCGCAGTTGCTCGGCCTGGGAGGCCTCCATGCTGTCGACGTTGACGAGGATCTTCAGGAGAAGCACCAGGTTCTTTCTGGCCGCGATGTCGAAGCAGTAGTAGCCGTACGGGACGACCCGCGAGACCTCAAAATCCGCGTCATGCAGAGTCTGGGCAACCTCCGAGACGATCTGCTCCTTCCGCACATTCCGCCGAGGCCTGATGAAATATTTAAAGTTTTCCCAAATCCGAAACCCTGCAGGGCGCAAAGTGCGAAGATATGCATCCAGAAACCCCCGAATGGCCATATGAGCGTCTGCCGCTGTATTTTCGGCGCGGCGAGTCGGTATTGACCATAACGCGTCCCCCAGAAGATGCGGAGATCATCTCCCTCGGACTGGATGATACCGATTCAAAGACGCTTGGGATGTGCACCACCTACCTTTCCGTTCTCATCATCCAGGCCCTGGGCGAGCGGGGCTTGGAGTTCGGATTCTGGGATTTCCCCAACCTCGTTAGGCTAAACCCCTCGGTGCCCAACAAGACCAGGGGCAACGGGGCCCTCTGTCTTCGCATGTTCGCGGACGAGGGTTCCTGCAGACAGGTGATGGACGTCGCCAAAGAGGTGGTGGCAACACACGCGGTGCTCGAGGACGACATGACCCACCCGGGCATTGCCCTGATGCGCGGGAGAGACGTCCCACCCCGCGTGCGCGCCTTCTACCACAGATGCCTGCACAGGATAGTGACCAAGGATGACGCGATCGAGCTCGCGGAATCCGAGGGCATCGCAACGGCAAGCTTCAAGGAAGGTCTGGGTATTATCGGTGCAACCGCAGCGCTCGGGGTCGACTTCACCCGAGACCAGACGTTTGAGACAATCGCCTACAGGGACCCCTCCCAGAAGGGGAGGTCAAGGCAGATCGATGAGTCGTTGGTACTGAGGGTCGATCAGGAGGTCAAGGACACCTTCTACAACTACGACTACCTGAACAAGCGGATATGCATCGTCCCGGCCTCCCCCTGTCCCGTCCATTTCGGCGTCAGGGCGGAGAGTCCGCTTGGGTCGCAGACGGCCTACATGATCCTTGATGCCGCTAGGGCGCCATCGGCCGTAACCTTCCGCACGAACCAGCATACTGATGCCCACATCGAGACGGTGGAAGAACTTGCGTCGCTGATCCCTCGGTCGGGTGTTGTTGTCGGGGGAACCGTGAAGGAGAATCCTAGGACGATCAAGGGCGGCCACGTCATCCTCAGCATCGCCGATGCCACGGGGGAGATCGACTGCGCGGCATACGAGCCGACAAAGCAGTTCAGGCGAATCGTCAGACAGCTGCGCGCGGGGGATGTGATACGGGCCTACGGGTCCGTCAGGCCAGCAGGTCCATCGCACGGCCCGACCATTAACCTCGAGAAGCTGCAGGTGATCTCCCTAGTGAAGGGGACGAAGGCGAACCCGAGATGTCCCCGGTGTGGTTCGACCCTTACGTCAATGGGCACCGGCGCGGGCTACAGATGCAGGAAGTCAGGATGCGGCTTCAAGGATTCCATGATGGAGAAGGTCGACCTGCCCCTGGAAAGGTCGATCGCCATGGGCTTCTACGAACCCCCCCAGGTCGCTTGGAGGCATCTGTACAAGCCGCTCCAACGAGGGGTGGCCTAGCCCTCTGAGCCCGAGGATTCCTGCTGGGTGTCCCCCGTCGTTCCCTCTCCCGGCTCCTCGGCCTCTCCCTCCTCTTCGGCAGAACCCTCTGCCTCCTCGGCGGGCTCTTCCTCAGCGGCCTCTTCTTCAGCAGGCTTCTCTCCTACGGGTTGCTCCTGGCCCGCTTGTTCTTCGCCGGGCTGTGCCTCAGCGGCCTTGGCCTCCGGCTGGATGACCTCGGTGGGCTGGGGGCTGCTCGGCTTCCTCAGGGGGGGCGTAGATGATCTTGCTCTTCATTATCTCGATCTTCTTGATCGGATAGATAAGCTTGACCTGTTTGTGGATGTCCGCGGAGAGCTTCCCCAGGATCATCTCGTGAACGAAGCCCGAGAAGTTGCTGCGCTCGGAGGCCGATCGTATGACCCTCATCATCGCCCCCCTGATTGCCTTGGCCTGGGAGGATGCGACCCTCTGAAGCGTGAACGCCAGTGCTCGGACACGGATCTTGTAGCCGTCGGCCGTGGTTGCATCGGCGATGGCATCTACCCTGGTAGTGCCGCGCCTGACGTGCATTCTGACGTAGTCCCTGGTCAGGTCATGCCCTATGAACCTGGTGTAAGCCTTGTCCCCCTTCGCATCGCTGATCTGGAAATAGAGCTTCACGTGTTGCTGAGTGAAGTCACCCGTGACCTCCCGCAGCGTCGTCTCCATCGTGCGTCCTTTCATGTCATCGGGACCCAGGCCAAATGTCTCCCCTATCTCACAGTTGCCGAAAAGGGCGGGAGCACATACCGTATACCATCGCTTTTCCTTGTACACATCACGGGTCTTCTTTGGCAAGGTCGCTGTCACCCCTAGCTAGGGAGTGGAATGAACTTCGTTTGACCCACGGCCCCCCGGGCATCTGATAAATATTTTCGGCGTTCAGGCCAGTGCGCCCTAGGGAGCCTATGTGGCCCTCTGGCACAACCTAATAAGCCCCCAAAGCCATCCCTACGCGTGCTGAGATTCGTCACCTCTAACCGGCACAAGTTCGAGGAGTTCAGTGCGGTGGCCTCGAGGTTCGGCCTAAGGATCGAACTGGTGTCAAAGGACCGCCCCGAGATACAGTCCGATGACCTGGAGCAGATCGCAGTGAGCAGCGCCAGATCCTGCGCACCGCGACTTGGCAAAGGCTTTTTCGTCGAGGACGCCGGACTCTTCGTCAATGCCCTTCGCGGCTTTCCGGGGCCGTACTCATCATACGCCTACTCCACCATCGGCTACGAGGGAGTCCTGGATCTCCTGAGGGAAAAGGAGGACCGGTCGGCGTTCTTTCTCTCAGTCATATGTCACTATGACGGCAGGTACCGCACCTTCACTGGCAAGGTCGAAGGCAGGATCTCGCCGAGCGCCCGAGGCAGTTCCGGGTTTGGGTTTGACCCCATTTTCATCCCAGATGGGGAAACGCACACCTTTGCCGAGATGGGCCCCAGGAAGAACGAGATCTCCCACCGTGCCCGCAGTGCGGAAATATTTTTCAGAACCCTAATTAACGGTCGCTGAAGAAAGGTGCCACAGTGGCAAGAATCCACTCGCGGAAGAGAGGTTCATCGCGATCCAAGCCCCCGGTTAGGACCTCTGCCCCGTTCTGGACTGCCTACTCCCCGGAGGAGATCGAAGAGATCGTTCAGCGGCTGGGCAAGGAGGGGATGTCGAAGAGCCGCATCGGGATCACCCTGCGGGACCAATACGGCGTGGCCGGCATCCAGCTCCTAACTAGAAAGAAGCTTGGCGTTCTGCTGCAGGAGAAGGGGATCAAGCAGGACTTTCCGGAGGACTTCCTTTCATTGATGAAGAGGGCGGTCAACTTGAGGGACCACCTCGGCAAGAACCCCAAGGACGTCGGGGCATTGCGGGGGCTTGACCTGATAGAGGCTAAGATCAGGCGTCTGCAGAATTACTACTGGAAGTCGGGCAGGGTGCCCAAGGACTGGAAGTACGACCCGGAGAAGGCCGCCCTACTTGTCGGGTAGATGAGGGATTTGGAAGAACTCCTCGAAGGAGCTTCCAAGGCCGCCGCTGCACTCGGTTCCGCCGTTTCCTCGGACAAGCTCATCGCGATAGCGGCCCATAACGACGTGGACGGGATCTGTTCGGGCACCATAGCTTTCCTGGCGGTCAGGGGGCGAGGGGGCTCGGCCCATCTTAGGTTCTCGGGCCATCTCTACGAAGACCAACTCGGAAGGGTGATCTCCGAGAGGCCGGAGTTCCTGTTGTTGTGCGACATGGGGAGCGACCAGATACCGATTCTCAGGAAGTCCCAGATACCCTACCTGGTCATTGACCACCATGCCACCGAGGCCCGCGACGAATGGCTGCTGAATCCGTATGAGTTCGGGATCGATGGGGCGAGGGAGATCAGCGCATCGGGGTGCGCCTACCTGGTGTCCAAGGCCCTGGACGGGGACAACGTTGTGCTGTCTCCCATTGCCGTGTGCGGCGCTTGCGGGGACATGCAGGATCTTAACGGCGCAAATGAGCGCATCGTGACGGACGCCGAGTCGAGGGGATTGGTCAAAAGGCGAAAGGAGATCAGGTTGATAGGCAGGGTCGACCGTCCCATCGAGTACTCCATCCGCTATTCGACATCGCCCTTCATCAAGGACCTGAGCGGGAACCCGGGTGCCATCACGCAGTTTCTGAAGGATGCCGGGATCACAGCCGATCCCAGTGCGACGATCAGCCAGCTGGACGCCGACATGGAGAGAATGCTGATCTCGGGGATCGTGGAGAAGATGGTGCGGTCGAATGCGTCGACCTTTGAAGCCGAGAAGCTCTTCGGCCCCACCATTCGCCTGCACGCCTCAGGGGTCCCGACGATCGAGGACCTGGTCGACTACTTGGAGTCGTGCGCCGCGCTTGAGAGGTATTCGACAGGTTTCTCGCTGCTGTGTGGCGATCCTGGAGCAAGTGCCGAAGCTGAGAAGTGCAGGCTGTGTTACAAGGAGAAGATCTTCGAGGGCGCCCGCCTGTTCGGGTCGGCCGCGCATATGTCCAGCATGGACTACCTGGTGCTGGAGGGGTGGACCGAGTATTCCGGGAAATTGAGCACCATATACGCCAATGCAGGGTATGCCCGCCAAGATGCCCCGGTCTTCGCCCTGAACATCGAGGGCGACCACATCAAGGTATCCGCCAGGGCCAACCCTCAGCTCCTGCAGAGGGGCTTGGACCTTGGCAAGGCTCTGTCAGCTGTGGCCGAGAAGTTCGGGGGAAGCGGCGGGGGCCACGACGTCGCGGCGGGTGCGAGGATACCCAGGCAGTATCAGGACGAGTTCGTGCAGGCCCTCGACCGGGAGATTGGGGTGCAGTTGGCCGCGCGGGAGGAGGGCGCCGATGAGTAGGGCAGAAGCGGTAATTCGGTCCTAGTACCCGGAAGAGGTTGCCCGCGTTATCGCGGAAGCTCTTCAAGTGGACAATGCCTGCGCGAAGGGTACCAGGATAGTCACCAAACGCAGGGGCGGCCTCGTCGTCACCCGCGTTCGCTCAATGAGCATCGAGAAGCTGTTGCCAGTCATCGACGACCTGCTATCCTGTCAGTCTCTCAGCGAGAGAACCCTCAATCTGGTCAAAGAACAACGGCGCTAGCCACAGGCAGAGCACCTTTTGCAGGGCTCCACCCTACACATTTAGGGCTGAGGTCATTCGGTCTCGGCCCGATGTGTCGGCTTGGAAGGGACACTAGAACAACCTGGGGATGTCGAAGATGATCCTGCCCCTGGGCATAGGGGGCCCGAAGAGCACCCTCCTCATGACCGCGACGATCTCCATCTGGACTGCCATCCGGCGCTGGTAGAGGCTTGGGTAATCCTCCTCAACCTTGGGCAGGATGTCGATGATCTGCTGGAGGTCGAAGTTCCTCAGGATGGTCCTAGAGTTTCGGGTCACGGCCAGGGTTCTGGTGAAGAGGGCCTTTGTCTTGGGGTCCTGGATCTGGGGGGTCTGCACGGTCAGCTTCCTTTCCAATAGGTCAAGGGTCGCGCCGATGTCCTCCGAGTTGTCCTTCAGGTACTTCAGAATCGCGCCGTATTGGAAGGCGTAAGTGCGGATAACCTCTTCTGACATGTGCCCCGGTAGGGTTACCGGCCCTCTTATTTCTTTTGTAAACCAACCAAGGCGTTTGGGAAAGAAAGCCTTCTGATCGGCGCAAAATCTTTCTGGCCGAACCCCCGGGAGTTGCCCCTGAAAGGCTTGGAGGGCCTACCTAGAGGTAAGTATCTCGATGACGTCCCCGTTCTTGAGGATGCTTGCCTCTCCGAGCTTGCGCTTGGTTCTGGCATCGATTGCCCCCACGAACCTCTGCCCGATGTCCGTGTGGATCTTGAAGGCGAGGTCCTTCGCGGTGGTGCCCTGGGGCACGATGAAGGCATCTGGGAGGACCACCCCGCTGGTGTCGGCCAAGTGGGTGTGGCTGGCCACTGGGTACACCACGATCATCTTAAGGAAGTCATACACGGTCCGGTCCAGTATCTCCTGGACGCCGGTGGATCCGAGGGGTAGGAGGATCCTCTCGCGGATCTTCTCAAGTCCCTTCGTCTGAACCTCGCTGCTTAGCTCCTTGATCCTGAAATCGGGCGCCCCAGGGGTGTATTCGATCAGGCCTCTTTCCTGCGCCCTCCTGAGGGCAAGCTCCGCCTCGGCGCAGACAGGGAGGATCAGGCAGTCGGGAAAGGCCTGGCGCAAGCGATCTAGGTTGGCCTTGGCCGTGGGCAGGTCCATCTTGTTGGCCGCTATGGAGATGGGCTTGGCGATCACCCTCACCTTCCTGACGAAGTCGAGAAGCTCGGAATCCTCGCCTGCCAGGTTCGCCGGCGTTGACTTGAGCACATCCTTCAAGGCCTCCTCGCTGATGCCCAGCCCGCTGAGGCGGCTCTGGAGAATGGATGCCTCCTCAGCCGCTGTCTGCGGAGGCTTTGCCCCGGCCTTGACGCTTCTCCTGAGTATGCCGATTATCCAGTAGTCAAGCTCGGTTTCGAAGAATCTGACGTCCTCAACGGGGTCGCGGGAGCCAGGAACGGTTGGGTTTCCCTGCTCATCGGTGGCTCCCGCGGCGTCGACGACATGAATGAGCGCATCCGCCCTGATCAGGTCGTCTAGGAACTGGTTGCCCAGCCCCCTGCCGAGGTGGGCCCCTGGCACGAGTCCCGCGACATCAAGCAGGTCGATGGGGATGAGGCGGGTGCCGTTCTCGCATCTGGAGTTCCTGGGCTGGCATTTGACCCCGAACTCCTTGCAGGGGCAGCTGGCCCTCAGATAGGCAAGCCCCCTGTTCGGCTTTATGGTCACGAAAGGCCTGCTGGCTATTTCAACATGTACTAGTGTTGCGGCGCTGAAGAACGTTGACTTGCCCGAGTTGGTCTTGCCCACGACCGCGAGCTGGAACAAGGTGAGGCCCCGTTCGGCTGCCATGTGGGATGCTCATATTTGTTTCGAGCTCCTGAGGCATTGGCACTGGACGGGCTATGCGCGGCGGAAGAGGATGTCGTGGGCAATGTGCCACTTCCTTGGCCCGACCGACCTCACCACCCTGGAGCCGACGATCTCGAAATGCCCCTCCTCCTCAACGCGGGCCAGGCGATCCTCAAGGTCCTTCAAGGACCGGGGAACGCAGTCTGAGCGGCTTCCCGCACATTCCCGGTAGTGATTGATCACCCCGCGCCGCCCAAGCATCTGGCTCGCTATTCCCAGGAACCGATCGGCCTTCGCCGGCAGTGGCAGGATGACCCTGTCAATGCCCTTTATTGCGCTGCATACCTTCACCGAATCGCCCAGAATCGGCAACACCCTCCCGGCTAGTCGGTTGCTCGCCACGCCTTGCCTCATGCATTCCACGGCGTCCCGATTGCTGTCAACGGAGTAAACGGTCGTAGGCGTATGGCGGGCGATTAGGATGCTGAAGCAGCCGGCGCCGGCGAACATATTGGCTATCCTTTCCCCGGGCTGTACCTGCTGGGCGACCCTCCACCTCTCATGCGAAAGCCTGGGGCTGAAGAAGACCTTGGCCACATCGACGACGTAGACCGCGCCGTGCTCCCGGTGTCTGGTTTGGGTCGGGCCGTTTCCGGCTATCCTTTCCAGGGCGCGGGTCCTAGTTTCAGCGGTCGTCTTGCCCCTCACCCGAAGGACTAGCCTGGCCCTGTGGTTGTTTTGCAGCAGCAGCCGGCCGATCTCCGCCTGCCTTCCCTCAAGGCTGCGCGGGATCTTGACGATGATTATGTCCCCGACGATGTTGTAGCTTCGGTAGATGCCCGCCAGGTCTCCGGTTACCTTACGGCCCGGCGATTGCTTCCACGGAATGCGGGACAACTGGACCCCGGTCACCGGAAGAGTAGCACGACCACGGAGGAGACCATGATGAGTATCACGAACAGCGCAAACAGCCTGTTGACCATGTACCTCTTCACTGCTCGTCCTCCCCTTTGTCAATCAGTTCGATGTAGACCTCGCCCACCCTCTTGCCCGTCCCCGTGATCTCGTACTTGTTCTCTCCCGGGATGGGCAGGATCAGGTACTTCCTCACCAGGGACTGGACTATGTGGCCGAAGTAGCGGATCTTCTTCCCCACCCCTCTCTCGATCTCGGGGCGCGAAAGCGGCTTCCCGGTCTTGGTTATGTAGGCCAGGACCCTTCTCTTCAGGAAGCTCCTGCCGCCGTATTCCAGCTTCGGGGAAATCAGCTCGATGCTCCAGTCGCTGCGGTTGGCACCGACGGTGAAGCCGCTGCTGACCCTTATCCTGGATGCGGAGACATCGATCGTGACGTTCTCGTACTCGTACTTCTTGACCCTCTCCACCATGTGCTCCGCGGCCTTGGTAAGCTTGGCGATCTCGCCCGGATCGGCGTCGCTTTCCCGGCTGGCCTCCATCACCAGGGATCGGATCCTCTTTATGTACGAGGACGGGTATCTTGAGAAATGGCCGGTCTTGAAGCTCTTCTCAAGGCGTTCGAATGTCCTCTCGATCTCGCGCTTGATGATCGGGTAGTCCCTCTCGGTGAGGCGCTGTGAGATCACGGTGAGGATCCTGAAGTAATCTGGGGTGTAGTATGAGGGACGGTAAATCCTGATGTCGGACCTGATCCGCTCGATGGTATCCTTGAGTGTCTTCCTTTCCTTGCGGTTGAGCTTCTTCAGCTCCTTCATGATGTTCTTCTGGGTCTCAAGGAATTTCGGCGTCCCCGGAGGTATCCTCTGCAGCCTCTTTAGTTCCTGGAGGATGGCCTCCGTCCCATTGGCCATGGGGGTAGTTTGTACCGACGCCTTATTAACTTGCCGAATACCTAGGAACCGGATCCCGACCCGTACGGGCCTAGATGAGATATTTCAGCAACTCGCCTTACGGCCGATGGGCGGGGGTGCCCGAGCGGTCAAAGAGGGCAGGCTCAGGACCTGCTGGCGTAGGCCTACGCGGGTTCGAATCCCGTCCCCCGCACCATA
>Ga0172365_10001853_pt1 | contig 15257 bp, 6 predicted proteins | sample LakKivSesite48cm_FD_114535 | JGI IMG/M metagenome (GOLD analysis project Ga0172365, IMG submission 114535) | Sediment microbial communities from Lake Kivu, Rwanda - Sediment site 48cm | ecosystem: Environmental > Aquatic > Freshwater > Lake > Sediment | place: Rwanda: Western Province, Lake Kivu...
CCGGGGCCCACACGGCAAAATAAGTCCCTTTTTGATTGTTAAGGGTTATTGAGTGCGCTCCTAGTCTCTCGTACAAGCGAAAGTGAGTGCCTTCATTGAAAAGGTAAAGGTCATCCTTTGTCAGGAGGGTTATTTTTGATGACACCGACGGATTTTCCTCTTTAACTCAGGTCTCCAGTTTGATTGGCTACGCGTTTTTTCCTTTGCCATTCTCGGGGCTTACTCCGCTTGCGGAGTTCACCAACAGTCAGCAGTATATCAACTACCTGAGGCAGTTGACAAAATTGCTCGAAAGTGTATTTTGTCTTGCGCCGCCAGTTTGGGTATTCTTCCTTAATACTTGGTACGTTCTGGGGCTGCACCTCGAGCCAGAGGTCTTCTAGATTGATGAGGACCATCCAAGCTCGGCTAGCAGCGAGAAATGATAGGCATGCCTTGAGAACGGCGGGGATATTGTCCTCCGCTTCGTGAAGCCAATCCCTATCCTGCAAAAAAGTGGTCAAAGCTTGTTTCATGGCCATGAGCCTATTCTTCTCTTCTTGTACACTCGCTTTGTCTAGGAGACCAATCCTTTTCCGTTCCTCAATGTCCAGACCTTGCCAGAACGCCGCAAATGGAGGCATATCATGGGTATTAAGGCTGGCTACAGAGTTGGACAAAACTAGAGGTAGGCCTCTTCGCAGGTCAGAGGCAAGTTCGTAATGCACCACGTACATACGATGTAGGCCATGTCTCTTCATAGCTGGCCTTACGTATGGGGGTACCGTGCCGAGGTCTTCACCGACAATGATAGCCTTATGGCGATGTGACTCCAGGGCCATTATGGCGTACAGCTCCTCTGCCTGGTAACGCACGTAGACCCCATGGTCGGCTTCCAGTCCATTCGGAATACAGAAAAGCCGGTGAAGGCCCATCACATGGTCAATACGAAGGATACCAGCACACCGAAGGTGATGGCGCAGGCAAGCAATTACGTAGCGGTAACCTTGCTCCCGGATTCTTTCTGGATGCAGCGGTGGAAATTCCCAGTTCTGCCCTTTGGTAAAAACGGCGTCTGCAGGCGCACCGGCTGAGGTATCTGGTATGAAGGTCTCGGCCTCACGCCAGACATCGTAGCCATCGGGATGAACTCCCAATGGAAGGTCCAGGTAGAGTTGGACGCTTTTCTCTGCGGCCTTTTCTGAGACATTCTTTAGTTGCTGATGGGCTAGCCACTGTACATACAGGTGGTAGCGCTTGTTTTCCTCGTCGTAATCGCCTTTGGCTAAGATGCCGTCTCGAAGTGGCTGTGGCCAGAACCGCCATGAATTGCGATGTTTTTCACACGCTGCCCGGAAGCGAGCGTAATCCTCAACCAGCGGATTTTCCTCAGCGAAGCGATGAAGCTCCTCAAGTCGGTTAGATGCCTCAGCAAATAGGTGCCGACACAGCTCTTCAAGGACCTGACGCTTCAATGTCATCTGCCGCTGATAATCCACCAGTGGTGAGTTACGCAGAGCCCTAATCTCATCCTGAAATGGTGATGATTCTAAGAGAGCCTGGGCTGAGCGACATTCCTGCAGCTCTGGAACCGCGTTTATGTCCAGATAGAACTCGTTCCATAACAAGCGACTCGCAGGGAGATAAGGGCTAGGCTCAGAGGGCTTATCTAGGAAGGTGGGCAACAGGGGTAGAGTAGCTACCACTTGACCACCCATGCCGGCAACCCATGCTATTAAACTCTGAAGGTCTGAGAAATCGCCACTCCCCCAGCTCTTTTCTGAATGCAAGGCATATAAGGGAAGGAAGGCACCGAAGCTCCGGTCTTCCAATTCTGGTGGAGCGGTACAGGTCTTAAGCGGACACGAAATGACCATACTCTCTTCTTGTCTTCCCAACAACTCCAAGGTGAGGCGGTGATATCCCCAAGGTAATTGACTGGGCAACGGGGGCTGCTTAACCACATAACGCCGGCTCTCTAAATTTGTGGCCTTTAACACTTCAAAGTCAGCAAGATGCCACTCCCATCGCATTTGTTCGCCAGTCTCCAATTTCAGATGGCAGTCCAAATTAGCATCGGCTGCACTGAGGGGAAGATGGACCTCCACCTGAGCTGGCTCACCAGACGAGGCCACGATGACCGGCTCTATTACTCGCTGCCACAGCACCTGTTGTCGTTCCCGGCATGCGGAAGGCACATCCTGAAGGTTCGCAACTGGGGCTCCCAGTGAGCAGAGTACTGCCAATAAGGATTCCTCCGAGGCCTGCTGCCAATGATGATTCACATCGTAATAGGCGGTCTGAACACCGTAGAGGCGAGCCAACTGACGGAGAAATCGAACGCTTGAGAGAACACTCATTCTCAGCCTTCTGCCTGGCTTTCTACCGAACCGCTTTACTCGTCTCGTCAGGCTTTTGTGCTGCTTGAGCCATGGTCCCGACAGGCTCTGCCCCCGCCTCTTTCCTGATTTTTCTGAGGTCTACTACCAGCTCAGTTTGGCAATTTGGACAGGTGACATATACCTCTGGCGGCAATTCATCTGATGAAACTACCACGTAGAATTCAGTGTTGCAGACAGGACAGCTTGTGAGTGGATGTTTTTTTGTGGACGGCGCCTTGGCTGGCGGGGCCCCAGTCTCTAGCATCTGCAAGATACCATGGAGAGGCAATCCAACCCAGTCCGGACGATTGTTGAGTTCATAGTTTACTTCGTACAAGGCTTTGTCAAGAAGATAGGCGTCCAGAATTACTTTCATGCCTTCCCGGCCCTGAGGCAATATGGGAATATCCGCCATGAATTCCAGGTAGGATTTCAAGAAAGTAGCAGAGACCCAAAGGTACCAAGACCGTGCCCACTCCTCCAGAAGCGGTAGGTCTTCTGGCCGAACTATAGTTGATGCCCGACCACGCAGGGCAGTATAGGCCGCATAGTGAAACGAGCGTATCATGCCGGCAACGTCTCTGAGGGGCGAGCGTTTGATCCGTCGCTCTCCCAAATGTCGTGTCGGTTCGCCCTCAAAGTCAATGATGACAAAGTCCCTACCGGTATAGAGCACCTGCCCCAGGTGGTAGTCCCCGTGGCAGCGCACACGCATTCCAGTAATTCTTTGGCTAGTTAAGTCCTGGAAGCGCCCCATGATGGCATCCTCCAGGCCAAGAACCTTCCGGGCATCTGCTTTTGCCTCCTCTGGAAGTTGCTTCAGGCTCTGGCGCAGCAATTGCAGGACCTGAGAAGCATATCCCCTCATCCCGTGGCAAAGAGAGCGCTGGTAGGTCACTGAGAACGGCTCAGGAGCAAAGTTCGGATCGTCCATCGCTGAGGCCAGTGCCAGATGGAGTTCGGCAGTCCGTTGACCCAAAAGCTGAGCGGAATGTAGGTATTCACCGATGGTCTCCTGGGCTATGGCAGGGAGAACTTCGTCACTCATGTCCACGACGGATCTTCCCCTAGGTAGCGGCTCTTCTGCTCTTGGGTGCGCTAGAACCCTCTCGAAGTAACGCCCTAGAGAATCCAGTGTATAGTTCCAGCCATCACCCTCGTTGTTCACATAGCCATGAAGGATAGCCAGGGTAATTGGTTCAGACAACCTTCGACTGCGGTACTCCAGAACTCCGGCTACTGCAGGCGTATTAGGAAAGGGTTCTTTTTCGGTGAGAAAACGTCCGATATCAAGTTCAGGGCTGACTCCTTCCTCTAGACGGCGAAAGAGCTTTAGCTTGAACCGGTTCCCATACAACACCGAAGTGTTAGTCTGTTCTCCTTTGAGGATGCTGGATTCCAAGTTTTCTTCAACAGGTTCGCGTATTTTGCGAAACACCGTCTGAATGTGAGAGGTGACGAGTTCCCCCTTTTCTCCCTTAAAGTGATGGGGCCGCGCCATGGCCCTAAGCAAAGCATCGCGGAAACCACGTTCAACTAGGGCATCGTAAATGACCCCATCCCTTTCGCCGTCTTTGCCCCTCAACTTCAGATGGGCGATAGCAGCTTGAGGTAATTCATCAATGACTTGCCTTGCGCGTCCTTCCGAAGAAAAGGTGATAGGGAGGAGGTAAGTCTCGGGTTCACCCTCGGAGTACTCTATCTTGGCGAGGATCAGATGAGCCACGGCCATATCATAAGGTACAGCGATAACGTCCTGTATCTCCGCTGAGCGAGTATATCGGGCCTTGCTACCAAACCAACGCCGTTGCCTCATGTAGCTCAGTAGCGCTGCTTCCAGCATAGGCTTTCTCCGACGCATGTACAGATCCTTCCACTCCCCTGCCAAGGCCAGAGTCGGTAATGAAACCTCGAGCGGACTAATCTGCAAATCAATCTGCTCTGGCTGCCGCAGCTCTAAGGAAAACCAGTAAAATGCGTATGGACTGAGAGTGACAAAGTATGGTGATTCGCCGATTCGAGGAAACTCCGCCTGCCCAAAAACCTCCACCGGCACCTTCTCATTGAATTTAGCAAGGTTAAGGCTGGTATGCTGGACTGAACGCGAAAGGTTAGCCACCACCAAGATTGTCTCATCCTCGTAGCGGCGGACGAAAGCCAGTATCTTGCGATTCTCCGGGTAGAGGAACTCGAGGCTCCCGCGGCCAAACGCTTTGAAGCGCTTCCTCAAGGCAATGAGGCGCTTCATCCACCACAGAAGAGAGTCTGGATTATTTTGCTGAGCCTCCACGTTAACAGCCTCATAATGATACTCAGGATCAATGTTGACCGGCAGGTATAGTCGTTGGGGGTTGGTGTGGGAGAAGCCCGCATTGCGGTCAGCACTCCACTGCATCGGTGTGCGGACGCTGTTGCGATCGCCTAAATAGAAGTTGTCCCCCATGCCAATCTCATCCCCGTAGTAAATCACCGGAGTTCCGGGGAGCGAAAAGAGAAGTCCGTTCATCAGCTCGATTTTCTTGCGATCGTTGTTGAGTAGTGGGGCTAGCCGACGACGGATCCCGAGGTTGAGTCGAGCCTGAGTATCATGAGCATACACACGGTACATGTAATCTCGCTCTTCGTCAGTAACCATCTCCAGAGTGAGCTCATCGTGGTTACGGAGAAAAAGAGCCCACTGGCAGGTCTCCGGAATCGGAGGCGTATGCTGAAGGATGTCAACAATGGGGAAACGGTGTTCCATGCGCATTGCCATAAACATGCGGGGCATAACCGGAAAGTGATAAGCCATGTGGCACTCGTCTCCCTCACCAAAATAGGCGATGGCGTCCTCAGGCCACTGATTTGCCTCCGCCAGTAACATGCGATTCCTAAACCGTTCATCCACACGGCGACGCAGTTCCTTCAGAAAACTGTGTGACTCCGGCAGGTTCTCGCAGTTTGTACCCTCCCGCTCGTAGAGATACGGCACGGCATCTAGGCGAAGCCCAGAGACACCTAGATCGAGCCAGAAATTAACCGCCCGCAGAATTGCCTGCCGCACAAGGGGGTTATCGAAGTTGAGGTCAGGCTGATGGGAGTAGAAGCGGTGCCAGTAGTAGGCATTGGCTACCGGATCCCACGTCCAGTTCGATGACTCAAAATCCTTAAAAATGATGCGGGCTTCTTTATATTTATCCCGTGTATCACTCCAGACATAAAAATCACGCCCATGGCTTCCAGAAGCTGCCCGCCGTGCCCGCTGGAACCATGGGTGCTGGTCTGACGTGTGGTTAAGAATTATCTCGTTAATTACGCGAATGCCCCGATAATTGGCTTCCCTTAGGAAAACCCTGAAGTCATGAGTCGTCCCGTAAGTGGGCTGGACACTGGTGTAGTCCGAGACATCATAGCCATCATCCTTGAATGGAGAAGGGTAGAATGGTAAGAGCCAGATAGTGGTGACTCCCAGATCCTCAAGATAATCCAACTTCTCAGTCAGTCCGAGGAAGTCGCCGATGCCATCGCTGTCACTATCATAGAAAGCTCGGACATGAAGCTCATAGATGATTGCATCCTTGTACCAGAGGGGATCAGTATCTCGCCAAAAGTATTTCTTATCACTGGTTGCCATATTGATGACCTGTTTCAAGCATTATACCATGGTTGCTATTTTGAGCAATGCCCTTGATGTATCCGAAAAATATGGGCTGGTATCTTTTGGGGATCAAGCTCCACGTAGTTTCGTACACCCTGCCAGTGATAGGTAGTATCGGCTAGAAGGTCATGCACTTCATACAACTTGCCATGATCAAGCCCCAGTTCCTCAAGGGAAAGATCTACCCAGCCCGACTGTTTGTATCGGTAATCCAGGTTCACCACAACCAATATAATGTTGGCAAGGTCTTCAGTGTGCTTGCTATAACTAATCAACCGGTCATTGTCCAAGTTGTGGAAACGGAGGTTCCAATCATACTTAAGAGCCGGATTCTCTTGCCTTATTCTGTTCACCCGAGAGATGAAGTCCTTCAGACTAGCAGGAGCAGCAATGTCCCAGTGCCTTATCTCGTACTTCTCTGAATTCAGATACTCCTCGCTCCCGGGCTCCTTAGGAACATTTTCGCCGAGCTCAAAGGCGGGGCCATAAATTCCATAATTGGCCCCAAGAGTAGCGGCCAAGACCAGTCGTGCCATGAACGCCGGTCGGGCACCGGACTGAAGATACTCGGTTAAAATATCTGGTGTGTTTGGCCACAGATTTGGCCGGAAATATTCACGCAACTCTGTTTGGGTCAGTTCCGTGAAGTACTGAGTGAGCTCCCATTTGGTGTTTCGCCAGGCAAAATACGTATAGGACTGGGTGAAACCTAGCTTGGCAAGGTGATACATGACCTTTGGACGGGTGAACGCCTCAGACAAGAAGACCACATCCTGGTATGCTCGTTGAATTTCAGAGAGCAGCCACTCCCAGAATCGAAAGGGCTTGGTGTGCGGATTGTCTACCCGAAATATGCGCACACCTTCCTCAATCCAGAAGACCACGATACTCTTGAGCTCTTGCCAAAGCTCCTGCCAGTGTTCAGTCTCAAAGTTAAAGGGATATATATCCTCGTACCTTTTGGGCGGGTTTTCAGCGTATTGTATCGTGCCGTCCGGACGCCAGTGGAACCACTCAGGATGTTCTTTTACATAGGGATGGTCGTAGGAACATTGGAAGGCCAGATCCAAAGCTACCTCAATGTTGTACTCTCGGGCCTTAGCTACAAATCTCCGGAAGTCCTCTAGAGTGCCAAGTTGGGGATGGACAGCCTTGTGCCCTCCTTCTTCCGAGCCGATGGCCCAAGGGGTTCCTGGGTCATCCGGGACTGCTATAGAGATGTTATTCTTACCCTTGCGTTGACTGCGGCCAATAGGATGAATGGGTGGGAAATAGAGCACGTCGAATCCCATTGAGGCGATATAGAGGAGGTAACTTTCACAGTCTTTGAAGGTGGCATGATGTCTTGGTTCAGGCGCGCAAGACCGAGGGAACATCTGGTACCAAGTGCTGAAGCGGGCTTTATCCCGCGCGACAACGACTATCAGCTCCTTCGGATAGATAGTAGCAAATTGCTTGTCAGGATATTTATCCATGAGCTGTCCCACTTTTTCACTCAGCGATAGTTCTATCTTGGCTGTGTCTGATACCTGCGATGATTGCAGGGTACTCGCCCAATCTTTTAAAGTCTGCATGTCAGAGTCTGAAGCCCGCTGGACTGCCTCCAGAATCGTTTCGGCTCCCACTAGGATGTCAATCGAACCCTCTTGACCGGCACGAATCTTCCTCTCTAGATTACCCCGCCATGATTTGAAACTGTCAACCCAAGCCATAACGCAGTAATGATATCGTCCAAGTTCAGTTAATCTAAAAGACCCTCGCCAGCAGTCGTTTACCAGAGCCTCCATGGGAACCTCAACCCATTCAAGATCACTCTCTTTACGATACAAGAGCATAGCCGAGAGACTATCTTGCCCATCGGCAAAAATGCTGGCTTCAACGACAACTTTTTCGCCGATGGTTCGTTTGACGGGGAAACGACCGCCGTCAATTGCAGGTTTTACCCACTCAATGACAACCCTTTGCCGGCCTTCACTTCTGTTCATTTAGCTACGCACGCTTTCACCACAGCGCTATTCTTCGTCCTGCTACCTCTAGCTTGGCTACCAGCCGCTTCTGCGCTCATATTATACTCTACTTAGACCCAGTGGCAAATTTGATAGCTCGCGTCGTTGCCATAGACGACCAAATGGGGTTAGTTGCTCGGCCGCAGGCCTGGTGAGGGAAAAAAGAGATGAACTCGCAGTTGGCGAGATGTACCCTGTAAGTAATACGCTACATTGGATATCAAGTCTCTATACTAGACATTCTGATTAGGATGAGAATTCTAAAGCGATGAATCACAGGGAGACCATAAAAAGTGGGGAAGACTGTCTAAAAATCGATTGTAGACATTATACCTTGTCAATTACACATTAGTCCAGATTGTTACTTGCCGATTGCTGGTTATGCATTTTATTGCTATAATCACCTTTGACGGCAGTGGGTGACTCAAATAGCCAAGCTGAAAGCCAGTTTGAAAGTTCTACCTATTGTAACCCCGGCTCTACCATAGAGGTAACAAGCTTAGTTCAACTCCCTTCTAGATTAGTTAGCTAAGGATATGATTTCTTAGTCCTAAAACCAGATTTATCATTTCACTTTGCGAAAATGTAATCATTCGCCCTGCTGTCATTCTGAGCCTAGCGAAGAATCTCACCGTCCCTTTTAGACCCTTCGCGGAGTTTACCCTGGTGAGCCGAAGCTCTGAATAAAGTGGAGAATGACAGGGAGCGAAAGGCTCAGGGAGACATAGGGTGGCTGAACACTTACAGGAAAATTTATTATGAGATATTTTGAGTTAGCCTTCTATCTTCCTTTTAGCGGATTTGGTCCCAATTCCTTTACCCTACTGGTAAAATCAGTTACTACTTGCGCAAACCTTGCTCCCTCAGCTGCCGAAACCCACTCCAATTTCAATCTCTCTTGTTCTACCCCAAACTGCGCTAAAAGCCTCTTCGTTAAGAGCACTCTCCTCATCGTTTTGTAGTTACCAGATAGGTAATGGCAATCTCCAGGGTGGCAGCCAAGGACTAACACCCCATCGGCACCAAGAGCAAAAGCTTTAAGAACGAACTCAGGTTCCACTCTACCAGAACACATAACCCTAATGATCCTTATATTCGGTGGGTACTGAAGTCGTGATACACCAGCAAGGTCAGCACCAGCATAAGCACACCAGTTACAGCAAAAAGCTAATACCTTTGGTTCAAATTCTTCTTGGTTCATTTTTAAACCACCAAAGCAGTTTCAACCATAGATGCGATTTGGTCTCTCTTGAAGCCCCTCTGTTGGGCAGCTCCTGAAGGGCAGGCAGCGCAGCAGGTGCCGCATCCTTTGCACAAGGCCTCATTGACTTCAGCTACCTTTCTTTCCCTATTTACCATGATAGCCCCGTAAGGGCAAAGAACTTCACAAATACCACAACCACTGCAGATATCCTCATTTACAGAGCAAACAATGCCCTCAGCCATGAGGGTATCTTTGGCTAATATCGTGGTTGCTCGAGAAGCGGCTGCTTTGGCCTGAGCAATGCTTTCCTCAATTGACTTGGGAGCATGGGCAAGCCCACAGAGAAAGACTCCATCTGTGGCGAAGTCCACCGGGCGAAGCTTTACGTGTGCCTCCAGGAAGAAACCAGCCTCGTTTAAAGGCACTTTGTAAAGCATGGCAAGCTCTCTTGCCTCTTCTGGGGGAACCATCGCCACGCCTAGAGCAAGAATATCAGCATCAATAGCTACTTCCTCCCCGAGCACTGGATCTTTACCTTCAATCCTTATTAGATACCGTCCATCCTTCCTCTCCTGCCTCACTTCAGGTTTATCCTCTGGATCATACCTCAGGAAGATAACCCCCTTTTGTCTTGCCTCCTGATAATATTCCTCATAGAATCCATATGTCCTTATATCCCGATAGAGGATATAGATATTCATTTCGGGCCTTATCTCTTTAAGTTTTAGGGCATTCTTAATTGCCTGGTTGCAGCATACCCGGCTGCAATATGGGCGCTCCTCATTTCGGGAGCCTACGCACTGGAGCATTACTAGGTTGTCACAGCCTACTATATCCGGATTCCCTCTCGCTATCTCCTCCTCAAGCTCAAGCTGGGTGAGCACCCTTGGATCTCTTCCATAAAGGTATTCCTTCGGTTTATATTCCTGAGCCCCAGTGGCAATGATGGTCACGCCGTGATCTATCTTCTCTATAACCCTGCCTCGATATCTCATTATCTCAGTGGTGAAGTTCCCCACAGATCCGTAGGCATCTACAATCCAAGTGTTATAATAGACCCTAATCTTAGGATGTTCCTTAATCTTTCTAATCAAATCAGCGAGAAAAATCTGAACATCCTCACTATCAAGGGTATAATGTATTCTTTTCGCTACGCCGCCAAGCTCGCTTTCTCTCTCGATAAGATGGACTGCGAAACCTTGATCCGCTAAGGTTAAAGCGCTTATCATCCCTGCTACACCTCCCCCAATGACCAAAGCGGAGTGGTTAACTGGGGTAGATAAAGGTTCCAGTGGCTCTATCAGCCTTGCCTTTGCCACCGCCATCCTTAGCAAATCCCTTGCCTTCTCGGTCGCTTTCTTTGGCTCGTGCATATGAACCCAACTACACTGGTCACGAATATTCGCCATTTCAAAGAGGTATTTGTTCAAACCAGCTTCTCTGACAGTCTCCCGGAACAAAGGCTCATGGGTTCTCGGAGTGCAGGAAGCAACTATAACACGATTCAGGTTATGTTCCTCAATCATTGCCTTTATTCTCTCTTGGGTATCCTGGGAGCAGGTATAGAGGTTATTTTCAGCATAGGCTACGTTAGGGAGAGTCTTAGCATATTCAGTAACCTCAGGAACATCTACATACCCACCGATATTAATGCCACAGTGGCATATAAACACACCAATCCTGGGCTCCTCCCCGGTGACATCCCTTTCTGGCGGATATTCCTTAACTTTAGTAAGTGTATTGCGGGCGGGAGCAAGCAAGGTAGAAGTGCTTCCCGCTGCCCCGCTTGCTTGCATCACCGTCTCAGGGATGTCCTTTGGGCCGGAGAAGGCGCCGGCGACAAAAATTCCTGGCCTGGAAGTCTCTACCCCAGAGAAAGGAATCATGTTGCAGAAACCGTATTTGTTGAGCTGAACCCCTAGCCTTTTCCCTAAATCGATAGCTCTTTGTGAAGGCCGGAATCCTGCTGAAAGCACTACAAGGTCGAACTCTTCAGACTTCAATTTGTTGTCCTCAGTGAGGTATTTAATGGTCAAATTCCCGGTGCCGTCTTTTTCTTCCACCTCATAGACCTTGGACCTTAGGAACCTGATTCCATATTCTTCCTTTGCTCGGTTATAGTACTTATCGAAATCTTTTCCATAGGTTCTCATATCCATGAAGAAAATGGTCTCCTCTAGGTCAAGAGGCGAATGTTCCTTAGCCACTATTGACTCTTTCACGGCGTAAGTGCAGCAAACGGAGGAGCAATAGGGATTCTGGCTATCTCTTGAGCCCACGCACTGAATAAAAGCGATTCGTTCGGGAATTTCCCTATCGGAGGGTCGAAGAAGGTGGCCCTTGTATGGTCCTGAGGCACTCAGCATCCTTTCAAACTCAAGGCTTGTAACTACATTGGGATAGCGGGCATAGCCATATTCATAAAAAGCACTCATAGCGCATAATTCATATCCGGGGCAAAGGATCACGGCGCCTACATTAAGGGTGTCGCACTGTTCCTCGTCTGCATATTTGACTGCCCCGGCTAAGCATACTTTTTCGCACAAGCCACACCCAATGCACTTGTCTTTATCTATCATAAATGTCCGAGGCACTGCTTGAGGGAAAGATACAAAAATAGCAGACCTTCGGCTTAAACCTTGATTAAATCGATCTATGGCTTTAACGGGACAATGTTGAGCACATACCCCACACCCAGTGCACTTCTCAATGTCAATGTATCTTGGTTTCTTTGTTATTGTTACCAGGAAATTTCCCGCTTCTCCTTCGATCCCCTTTACTTCAGCGTTGGTAATAAGATCGATATTTAAGTGTCTTCCGCATTCAACAAGCTTAGGGGAGAGGATACACATGGAGCAGTCATTAGTGGGGAAAGTTTTATCAAGCTGAGCCATCACTCCGCCAATCGCCGGCGAATAATCAATCAAATGAACAAAGTATCCCATCTCGGCTAAGTCAAGAGAGGCTTGTATGCCGCCGATGCCTCCACCCACTACCAGCACAGCGCCTACTTTGTCACCCATTCCCTCTCCTATTTACTTTTGATATATTTCGCCGTTCTCCCTTCAAAGCTATGAAGGGAAATCTCCCCTGTCTCTTCCAAAGCGGTTAAATAATTAGAGGTGCTTTGTAAACTAAGATGGGTTTCAGTCGCCATCTCCCTCACCGACATGGGGTTTTCCTCCAAAATTAGTGTAAGCCAACTCTCGAAAAATTCATCTTCAAGCGCTTCATTTATTGTTGCATCCAATTCGTCAAAAGGGATTTTCTCTCCATAAACATTCCCTTTGTCAATTAAATCGAGTTCGTTTCCTAAGAGCCATCGAACCCTTTCCTTCTGCACCGTGAGTTTTGCAGCATGTAGCCTCTGAAGAAGAGGAGTATTTTTAGTGAGAGGTCCTCCTCGCTTTATCCTTTCGGTGAAAGAATCCACAATTTGAGCAAACCTCGCACCTTCTGCTGCCGATACCCAATCAAGGAGAAGCCTCTCAGATTCAATCCCCACGATTTCCAGCAGTTTCCTTACGCGATTCATCTTCCTTTCTGCATGATAGTTGCCAACAAGGTAATGACAATCGCCGGGATGGCAACCAAGGACTAGAACGGCATCAAAACCGCAGAGGAAAGCTTGGAAGATAAAAGTGGGATCAACTCTTCCAGAGCACATTACCCTTATAACCCGAATGTTAGGAGGGTATTGAATTCGGGATATTCCTGCCATATCAGCTCCAGCATAAGAGCACCAATTACATAGAAAGGCTATAATTTTAGGCTCGAAATTATCAGCCATAATCTCCCCCGTTTCTATTCAGCTCACTTATGGCTATTCCAATTCTATCTGTCTTTCTGACCAGCTTATGTAAAAAATCCAAGCGCTAAGCTCCAAATTTCAAATAAATTCTAAATTCAAAAATATAAACTCAGTTCTTTGGCAAACTCTAGAGTTGGCTTCTCTAAGTCGTACTGTTTTGAATTTTTGTTTTTGGTCATTTGAATTTGTTTGGTGTTTGCGATTTGTAACTTAGGATTTTTGAACTTCTGGAGCACGATTTATTGCACCTAAACAAATAATCTCCTCCTAAGCGGGGACTAAAGCACCAATTTGAGCTGCTAATTCTTCATTGGTAAAATGCCCCATTGTAATTGCCTGCTGAGGGCAACTTGCAGCACAAAGTCCGCAACCTTTGCATGATGCTGGGATAGTCTCAGCTTTATTAGCCCCATTCTTAGAAACAAGCCTGATAGCGCTGAAAGCACAAATCGATTCGCAAAGTCCACAGCCAATGCATTTTTCTTCATCTACGGAAGAAACAATAGGCTCAACGGTTACAAACCCTTTGGATAAAGGTATAGCTGCTTTTCCAGCGGCAGCCAAAGCCTGGGAGATCGATTCCTCTACAGGTTTGGCTGAATGAGCCAGACCACATACAAAGATGCCTTCCGTAGCAAATTCAACCGGCCTGAGCTTTACATGAGCCTCTAGGAAGAAGCCATCTTCATTGAGAGGCACTTTAAGTATCTTCGCTAGCGCCTCGTTATCTTCGTTTGGAATGATGCCAGCACTCAATACCAATAAATCGGGCTTAATGAGCAAATCCTCGCCAAGCACCGGGTCAAAAGTTATTACTTTTATCCCATCGTTATCACTAGTAACCTCAGGCTTACTTTCATCAGTGTATCGTAAGAAGACTACACCTTGGTTTCTTGCTTTCTGGTAAAATTCCTCCTTAAAGCCATAGGTTCTTATATCTTTGTAAAGTACGTAAATATTTGAAAGGTGATTTATTTCTTTTATTTTCAGCGCATTTTTAACCGCTTGACTGCAACAGACTTTGCTGCAATAAGGTCTCTCTCTCGTTCTTGAGCCTACACATTGAATCATTACCACATTGTTAAGCTCTTCTATTTTGAGCGAATGGGTGGCAAGTTTCTCCTCCAATTCCAACTGAGTAATTACCCTCTCATGTCTTCCATATAAATACTCCAATGGTCGATATTCATGACCTCCTGTTGCCACAATGATCACGCCGTGCTCTAGAATCTCTTCCTCACCTTTTATATCAACGGTAGTCTTGAAATTCCCGACATATCCAGTGATTTCTTTAATCTCCACATTTCTATAAACATGAATTAACCCATTCTGCTCCACCTTTTGTATAGTTTCCTCAAGGAATTTTGAGACATTATTTCCATCCAAGGTATAGTAAATCCTCCTAGCATTACCTCCCAGCCTATCGCTCTTCTCCAAGAGGAAACATTGGAATCCTTGATCCGCTAGTTCTAGCGCTGCAGTCATTCCAGATATTCCGCCACCAATAACCAACCCTTTGGGTATTATGGGAACGGTTAATTCCTTAAGAGGCTGAACCAGCCTAACTTTATCTATCGCCATCTTTACTAAATCCTTTGCCTTTTGAGTAGCTTCTTCAGGACGATCTCTATGAACCCAGCTACACTGATCACGGATATTTGTCATCTCAAAGAGATACCTATTGAGCCCAGCCTCTCTGATAGTCTCCTGAAATAGAGGTTCATGGGTTCTAGGAGAACAAGATGCCACCACTACTCGGTTGAGATTATGCTCCCCTATCATCGCCTTTATTCTCTCCTGGGTATCCTGGGAGCAGGTATATAGGTTATTTTCAGCATAGGCTATGTTAGGAAGAGTCCTGACATATTCAACAACTTCAGGGACATCAACCACAGCGCCGATATTGATACCACAGTGGCAGATGAAAACGCCAATCCTAGGCTCCTCCCCGGTGACATCCTTTTCTGGCGGATATTCCTTAACTTTAGTAAGTGTATTGCGGGCGGGAGCAAGCAAGGTAGAAGCGCTTCCCGCCGCCCCGCTTGCTTGTATCACCGTCTCAGGGATGTCCTTTGGGCCAGAGAAGGCACCGCAGACGAATATCCCCGGCCTCGAGGTTTCCACAGGCGAGAATGTATCTGTATGGCAAAAGCCATATTTATTAAGCTGAATTCCGAGCTTCTTCGCCAAAGCTATGCTTTCTGGCGAAGGTTGGAATCCTACAGATAAGACAATTAAA
>Ga0172365_10001859_pt1 | contig 15241 bp, 17 predicted proteins | sample LakKivSesite48cm_FD_114535 | JGI IMG/M metagenome (GOLD analysis project Ga0172365, IMG submission 114535) | Sediment microbial communities from Lake Kivu, Rwanda - Sediment site 48cm | ecosystem: Environmental > Aquatic > Freshwater > Lake > Sediment | place: Rwanda: Western Province, Lake...
CCCACTTGGTCGTCGCCGCGTGCTCCAGCGCGGCCAGGCTGTGGCAGGAGATCCCGTGCGCGCGCACGATGCCCTTCTGCTTGGCTTCGGCCAGGGCCGCCATCGCGCCCGCGGCCGTCTTGGTCCAGTTGGCGTCGGTCAGACAGTGCAGAAGCACCAGATCGATCTGCTCGACGCCCAGCTCCTTGCGGAAGCGGTCGAGGTCGGCGCGCATCGAGGTGGCGTCGCGCGACCAGCTCTTGGTCATGAGCACCACGCGCTCGCGCTTGACCGTCTTGAGGGCCTCGCGCGCGGCCGGATGGGTGCCGTAGCTGTCGGCCAGATCCCAGAAATCGAGCCCACGATCGACCCCGGCGCGCAGCAGGTCCGCCACCCCGGCCGTGCCGAGAGTGCGCGACTGCTCGGACGCCTTGTGCACCCCGAATGTGCCGGTTCCCTGGGCCAGACGTGAGACGCCAAGTCCGCTGCGTCCGAGTGTCACCCGATCCTGGGCGCGCTTTGCCTTGGCCTTCGCCCAGGCCGGGATGGGGAGGGCCAAGGCGCCGAGCGCGGTCGCGGCGCGCGCCGACTGGCTGAGGAAGGCTCTGCGGTTGGAGAGAGGCATGCGTGGAAGATCTTACTCGCTTCTCTCCGATGTCGGTCACGCAGCTCGGAGCCCTGGACTGCCGAGCTAGCCGCAAAGAAGCGGGCAGACTCGATCTCCGTCCTAGCAACGCCCGTGCCGAGACGCAATGGCCGCTCGGCGGCCAAGCCCGCGGGATTGCGAGCGTGCTTTCGTACGCTGCCTCGGTGGAATCGCTCGTGGACGTCCGCTGGACGTTCCGCGGGCGTCCACCAACGCGCGCTCCGGCCTGCTCGCCGGGGGCCCGCCTTGAGCACCCAACGGGTTGACCGGCCGAGTGCAATGAGGCAGTTGCCAGCGGCCCAAGGCGCAATGAGGAGGCAATGAAGCTGTTTCAAGAAGCGACAGGAAGTACTTCTTCAAGGGCAGCAAGATCGATGGCGTCGTGGTCATCACCATCCTGCCCCGTGCCTGATCACAGACGGGGGATTCCGCCGGCTCGGCGAGCCGGACTTCCGCCTACCGCGGACGGCCCCGCGACGACGAAAGCGGTCGCGAGTCGAGATAGAAGAGCACCCAGGCGAAAGGCGCGTTCCAGTTGATGGCGATCTCGTTGGTCGCGTAGGACTCGATGTGGTCTAAGAAGCACTTCTCGGGCGCGCACCCCTCAAGTCCGGCGGCCTTGACCTTCGGATCCTGCAGCCCGGAATTGGGTCCGCCCGAGAGCATGCCTGGCGGCGCCGACGGGTACTTGGGGTTGGCCTGCTTGGCCCAGAAGCGGTGGTGGGGATTCCGGAGCGGCCTCCCCCCGTGGCCCGTGACGTAACTCTGGTCGAGCGCATTGCGCCCGAGGATGTAGTCCATGCCCGCGGCCACAGCGTGGATGCACTCCGGGCAAGGCTTGAAGTCCGCCGCCAGGGCGAGCACGAGCATATTGTTGAGCAAGAACGAGTTTGATCCCCAAGGCGTCCGCTTCGCCTCGCCCCAATCGACGGGGATGCGGAAGCCCCGTCGTTCGGCGATGGCCAGATAGATCTCGGCCGCGCGAATCACCGCCTGGCGCGCCCGCTGCTGCTCGTCGGGCGGCAGGGCGCCGGGCACCAGGGCCAGCGAAAGCGTTCCGAGCGCGCCGACCTCCTGCCACGTCATGCTGGACGGAATGCGGCCCTCGGCCTGGGTGACGAAGGTGGGAACCTGGAGGAACAAGGGCGAAGCGACGAGACGCTGGCGAAACTCCGGCCGCCCGCTCGTGATGGCGAGCTCGGCCGCGGCCCAGTAGAACTCGTCCTCGACCGCGTCGTCCTGGTAGGGGCCGCCGCCCACGCCTCCGGCCTTGGCGAACATTCGCGGATGCGCGTTGGCCGCGGCCCAGGCGGCCTGCGCGGCCTTGAGGCAGCGATCCGCGAACCCGGGGTCGATGCTCTTCCAGATACGCGCCGCTTGCGCCGCCACCGCCGCCAGGTTGAGCGTGGCCGCGGTCGACACGGGATAGAGGAATCGCGGCTTCGGATCCTCGTGCGGCGCCAGCCCCAGCCCGGTCCACGTCTGGTCGTGAATCTTGTGGTGAACCATGCCCGCCATGGGCTTGCCCGCCGGGACCTGCATCTTGAGCATGAACTCCAGCTCCCAGCGAGCCTCGTCGAGCAGGTCCGGAACCCGGTTCTTCCCTTCCGGGATCCGCATGCTTCCGTCGGCCAGGGCCTCCGACGATGGGTCGAGGATGCTGGCCCGCTCGTACAGGTTGAGCAGTGTCCACACGGAGATGCCGCCGTTGACGACGTACTTGCCGTGGTCGCCGGCGTCGTACCAGCCGCCCGAAACATCGAGGCGATACGAGCAGCCCGCTTCCGGGGCGCACGGCACGTCCTTGTCGGTGAGGTGACCCGCGGGCCGCGCCCACTCCGGCTGCCCGGCGTACGGCATGGCGATGTCGATGCCGGATCGGTTGTGGTAGTAAAGCGAGAGCGCGTCGTACTTGAGCGTGCGGTAGAGATCCGAGACGACGTCGAAGGGGCGGCTGCGCGCCGCACCCGCCTTCAGCACGAAGCCGCGCCCGGTGCCGCGGAAGGCGGAGAAGTCGATGACGTGAACCCGCTCGCCCGCGGCGAGGTCGAGACCCATGGGGCGGGATTTGCCCGAGGCGACCTTGCGGCCGGCGCGGTCTCGCAGTTCCCAGGCCCGCGGCCGCGTCGTGGCGGAGCGCAGGGTGGCCAGCTTGGCCAGCTCGGGGTAGTACCCCACCTGGTTGACCAGGATGGCGTACGGAAGCGCGTCGGGCCGAGAAGACCGCGGCGATCCCTCCTGGCCAGCCGCCGGAGCGGACGCGGCGACGGCGCTCGCGCACATGGCGATGACCAGCGCGCTCGGCAGCCACCGGCTCGGGTCCGGCGCTCGGCCGCGGCCACGCACCCCGCGCCAGGAGCACCGAAGAGCACCTCGCGACATCATCTCGTCAGCCATGGTTCGGCCATCCTACCCGGCCTGCCGCCGAGGAAACAACCCGCTTCCCCGCCAAGCAGCCAGCCAGGATGGAGCCGAGCAAGCGCGCCACAGCAGGGCTGGGTCGCGTAGAAGTGCCCCTTCACCCTCCGCGCTTGCGGCGGAAGACGAGCAGCAGGGGCTCGATCTCGGGCGGCAAGATGAGGCGCGATAGATCGGGCTTGGCCTCCACCTCGAAATCGGTCTGGCTCTGGTAGGCCTGCCAGTCGCCGGCCGCGAACTTGTGCCGGGTGGTGATCACGACGTAAAGCTCGACCGAGGCGGTGGTGAAGACCGCGGCCTCGAATTCGTTCTTGGGCGGCGGGTACGAGCACAGCACCACTTGGGGAGCATAGCGGGCGAGCGCTTCGGCAGCGTCGATGCGCTCGACGGTCTCGGGGAAGCGGATGTTCTGGCTCCAACTCCAGTCGTCGGTGGCGCGGATCTGGGTGCCGGCCGCGCGCAAAAAGGCGGACAGACAGCCGTCACCGGCCGCGATCTCCAGCGCCGGTCGGTGATCGATAAGCTTGGCCAAAGCCGCGACCAGCTCTTGCGAGTAGAAGGCGTACATGCCGCGCGGCTGCACGAGCGGCATGAGCAGCCGCTTCTGGGTGACGAGCGGCCACAGCCAGCGAAAGGCGCGCAGGGAAACCGGCTTGCGCACGAGCCCGTGCGCGAAGAAGAGGTGCTGGACGAGAAAACCGCTCCACAGACCGAAGCGCCGCCTCCCCGAGCTTGCGCCCAAGGCCGCCGCCTGCAGGGTGCGCTGGGCGGCGAGCAGGGCCATGCGGCCGCGCACGATATGAGGCAGGGCCGCGGCCAGCACCTGCGGATTCTTGCCGCTCTTCTCAGCCCTTTGCCGGTAGGGCTTGGCCCTTTCCTGCGCGGCCCGAACGAATGCCTCCAAGGCCTCCGGTCGCCGCGTGGCCGTGGCGTCGACCAGTTCTTGCCCCACCAACTGCCAGTCCTCGGGGAAGTTCTCCATCAGCCAGTCGAGCGAGGCCGAGTCGAGCTGGGCGAGTCGCTTGCGGTTGCGTTTGGGATCGGCCAATCTTCCGGCTACTCCGCCGCTTGCCCACCCAGCCGCTCCAGGCGGGCGCGGGCTTCGCCAAGCCATGGACTTCCGCCCGCGAGATTTGCGCTCTCGAGGTCGAGATAGCGGCGCAGGTGCTCCGCGGCCTGGCGCCTGCTGCCGAGTCGTTCGAGCACGGTGGCGAGGTTGTAGTGGGCGTCGGCGAACCACGGGCTTTGGCTGACCACGCGGCGTAGCTCCGACGCTGCCTGCTCGATTTCGCCCTGCTGGTAGAGGATGTTCGCCAGGTTGAAGCGCGCCTCGGGCTCCTCGGGGTCGAGGGCGAGGGCGGCCTCGAACTGGGCGCGCGCGGCGGCCGCGTCGCCGCGGCGAAAGGCCAGCTCGCCCAGGTTGGTGTGGGCGGCCGCGAGGCCCGGATCGCTTTCCAGTGCCTTGCGATAGCACTCCTCGGCGGCCGCGGCCTGGCCGGGCTGCGCCTCTTTTTCGAGGCCGCCGGCAAACCACTGGTAGGCGCCTTGCTCGGCAACCGCGGCGCCGGCAGCCGCGCCGGCCTCCGGCCGCGGGCCCGCGAGCGCGAGCACCTCGGCCGCGCGCTCGGCCAGTTCCGAGAGGGCGAAGTCGAAGCAGCGCTGGCCGGACACCTCGAAGGTCACACCGCCATCGACCAGGGCGAGCGAGCTTCCGTCCCAGGCCACGCGCAGCTTCTCGAGCGGGCGGTTGACCGCGGGCAGCTTGCTTTGCACCTCTTCGAGCGCCTTGCGGATCTGCGCCGGCTGGAACCCGCGCAGGACCAGCTCCTTCGCGGCGCGCGCGCGCACCAAGTCCTGGAAGGAATAGACCTGCCGGCCCTCGCGGCGCAGCGAGGGACCCACGAACCCCGACTGCGACCAGTAGCGCAGCTTCGATTCCGGCAAACCGAGAACGCGCGCGGCGGCGGCAAAGGTGTATTCGCGTTCGACCACGGTCGTCGTCACAGCACCGCCTCCACGTCGATGTCCAGGAAGACCCGCGTACCCTGGGTGCGGATTCCGGTCTCGCCGCGTACGGCCTTGGGTTTGGCAGCCGTGATGCGCTCCACCTCGCGGCGCACGATGCGCTGGATGCGCTGGTCAAGGGTCATTTCCTTGGCCAGCAAGCTCGCCAGGTGGCGGGCCGTGTCTTCGTCCGCAGGCTCGCGCAGGACTTGCGCCAGGGCCGACACGTCGCAGGTCAGCATGGTCGAGCCGAGGAAGACCCGCTTACCTTGGCTCGTGCTGCATTCACCCTCGGAGAGAATCTCCGAACGCGCGAAGACCGCGTCCAGGGCAGCCTGCGAGAGGTGCTCGCGCACCTCACGTTCGAAAAGCGCGATGCGGCGAACCTGGACCATGGGCCGCATTTCGTAAGCCGATGCCGCAGGGCTTTCGACAACGGGCTTTTGGGTGAGTTCATCGGGCATGATGATCTTCAGGCGACAATGTGATCTCATATGATGAGATGTAGGATATACAACTACGGCGCCTGTGGCAAAAAAGTGAATGGATCAGAGGTTGAGCGACCCGCTCTTCTCGGCTTGGTGATAGGGTGGCCAGGCTGCCATGCGGACCCTGTGGGACGCCTATGCGCTTTGTTATGACGCAATCACCGGGCTTGTGCCGTACCAAGACATGCTTGACGAGGTGGTTGCCGCCTTGGACCTCAAGCCCGGCATGCGCGTGCTCGATGCTGGTTGCGGCACGGGGTCGTTGGCCGAGCGCATCGCCACTTGCCATCCCGAGGTCGAGCTTGCGGCAGTCGATCTCTCGCGCGTCATGCTCCTGCGCGCGCGCGGCCGGCGGACCTGGCCTGCGACGGTTTCCTTCGTCGAAACCAGCATCGAGGACGCGCTCGCCCACGACACGCGTGGCTTCGACCGCATCGCGAGCGTGGACGTCATCTGGACCCTGCCCGATCCGCAAGGCACGTTGATGCGCATGGCGGCGGCTTTGCGCCCGGGCGGCCACATGGTGCACACGACGCCGTGCTGGCGTCTTCGCCCGACCGTCCTCGCGTGGCACCATTTTCGTCGCCAGAAGGGGTGGGGACTTTTGCGCGCCCTTCTCGTCCTGCCCAGGTTGATTCTGGCTGGGCTTTTGAACCTGATGCTGGTCACCCAGACCCTGGTCCGAGCAAGGGCGCCTCGCGCTAACCAGAAGTGGACGAAGGCGGGCTTGGTAGAGCTCTTGCGCGCCGCGGGTGTCCCTGCGCGCGACGTGCGGCCGTGCTACGCCGGCCAAGCCTACTTGGTTCGGTGCGAGAAAGACACCCCGGGCAACCGCTCGGAGGACGGCGGAAGTCCGTTGCCAGGCGTGGGATAACGCCTGTAGACTCTCTCTCCTCCCATGGAAGCGCCAATCGAGATCCGGTACGCAGGCGTGGTCATCGGCCAGGCTCAGGAATCGCACAGCATCGGCGAGGGCAATCTGTCGTTCTTCATTTCGGTGCGCGACCCGATGCCGGTGGGCTCGCTCTTGTACCTGCGCTCGGGCGATCGGGAAGCCCCGGCGCGCGTCCTGCATGTTGTCGAGTCGGCTGACAAGGCGGGGATGTCGGTGCACCTTCTCGACGAGGCCGAGGCCACGGCTTTCGAAGCCACGCCGCCGCCGGCGGTGATGGCCGAGAGGGAGAAGCCTGCGGCAGTGCCGGCCGAGACGGCGCCGGCCGAAGCGGCGGCCGAAGCGGCGCCGGCCGAAGCGGCGGCCGAGGCGGCGCCGGCCGAAGCGCTGGTGGTCCAAGCTGTGCCTGCCCAGGCGCCGCCAGCCGAGGCTGCGCCCGGTGCGGCGCCATCGGCCGCAGCACAGCCGCCCCAGGCCGCGCCCAAGGAGGCAGCGCCCATCACCTTGCCCGAAGTCGCGGCGATTCCCGAGGCGGTGCCGGTCGCGATCGGCTCATCCCTCACCGGAGCGCTCGAGAAGGCGGCGGAGAACGGCGAGGCTGGCGAGCCGAGCGACGCGCAGGCGCTCGTCGAAGATGCACAGGCCGCTGCGGCCGAAGCGGGCGAGACGCCGGAGACCGACGACGGGTCGCCGGCTTTCCCGGAAGCAACGCCTGCGGGCGATGAACCGCCTCCCGCTCGCCCGATCCCAAACCCGACCGGGCGCCGCCGCAGCAAGCGGCGCAGGTAGGGCGGCGGCCCCATGACACCGCCGCTTGTTCAGCCGGCGCGTTTGCGGCCCGGCGACGTCGTGCGCATCATCGTCCCCTCGGGACCCATGTTCTTCAAAGAGGCATTCGCGGCCGGGGTCGCGTTGCTTTCGGCGCGCTACCAGGTCCGCTTCGATCCCGCGGTGCTCCTCGCCAGGCAGGGATTCCTGGCCGGCTCGGACGAGCAGCGGCAGGGCGATTTGCGCGACGCCCTCGGCGACCCCGAGGCGCGCGCGCTGTTCATGGGCCGCGGCGGCTACGGCCTTCTGCGCATCGCAAGCGAGATCGATCCCGAACTGCTGCGCCGGCACCCCAAGCCCATCGTGGGTTTCTCCGACGGCACCGTGCTCCTCGCGTGTGCCGCGCGGGCCGGGGTTTCCGCCATCCACGGCCCCGTGGTCACGCAGCTTCCCCGCCTGCCCGAGGCCGATCGCGCCGCGCTTTTCGCCCTGCTCGAATCGCCCCACCCCCAAACCCTGCTCGACGGCTTGCAGACGCTGCGGCCGGGAACCGCCACGGGACGGCTCGTGGGCGGCAACCTGGAGCTGTTCTCGCGCCTGGTCGGCACGAAGCTTCTGCCCGACCTCGACGGGGCGATTCTGTTTTTCGAGGAGGTGGGCGAGCGCCCGTATCGCATCGACCGCCTGCTCACCCATCTGGAGCTGGCCGGCGTTTTCGACCGCGTGGCCGGCGTCGTGGTCGGCGACTTGGTGGACTGCGTGGAGCCGACGGACTCGTGTCTGGCTTCGCCGTCCGCCCTCGAGGTCGTGGCCGAGCGGCTTTCCCGCCTGGGCCTCCCCGTCGCCCTCGGCGGACGTTTCGGCCACGGCGAACGCAACCTGGCCCTGCCCTACGGCGTAGGGGCGCGGCTCGACACCCGAGCGGGAACCCTGGCGGCGCTCGAGAGCGCGGTGATCTAGCACCCTGCCCATGCCGCACCAGGATCCGTTCGACAGGATTCTCGTGGCCCAGACTCAATGCGAGGGAGTCACGTTGCCGACCTCCGACCGCGCGCTGGCCGGCTGCGGGCCGCCCTGCCGGGTGGTGTAGAAGGCCGAAGCCGAGCCATCTTTTGGCGGTTCACCACATACTGAACATCAGGCGACTTGATCATGGATGATTTCGGCCAGATCTGGGAAGCACGTTGGGAGACCAACAAGAAGCAATATGCGGAGAGCATCGAGCTGGCCAAACGCCGTTGCGAGTCGCAATGTTCCCTCTGTCCCCCCTTTTCGGACTACGTCAACCGCGCTGTCGAGCGGCACGTTCGCAGCCAGGTTCTGAGCCCATGATGCTGCTGGTCACGGGTGCTAGTGGCTTCATCGGCGCCCGGCTGTGCCAGGCATGGTGCGGCCTAGGTGCACAAGTCGTCGGCACCTATCTGAGCGCACCGACCAGCGTCCCGACGGGAGTCGAGCAGGTGGAGCTAGACGTCAGGGACACCGTCGCCGTCGCAAACGTGATGCGGCGATGCCGGCCGGATGTCGTCATCCACTCCGCGGGGCTCGCCAGTCTCCAAGCGTGCGAGGAGCACCCTCACGACGCCGACGCTTGCAATCGCGAGGGCTCAGCCAACGTTGCGTCGGCAGCACGTGAAGTTGGCGCACGCACGATCTACATATCCACCGACTTGGTCTTCGATGGTGGCCGTGGTTGGTACCGGGATACGGAAGTACCTCGGCCGATCTGCTGCTACGGGATTGCCAAGCACGAAGGCGAGAAGGCTATCCTCGCACAATGCCCCAACGCCTGCATCCTCCGTCTCTCCTGGGTCTACGGCACGTCGATCAACGGCCGCATGAGTGCGACCGAAATCCTAGTCCACGCTCTCCGCAGAGGAAGTCGGGTAGAACTGTTCACAGACGAATACCGGACTCCGCTGCTGGTCGATGATGTGGTCGCCGTTGTCGAGGTGGTGATCTACTGCGTCGGCAAGCTGGCGATCGGGATCCTCGACGTCTTTGAGAAGAAGACCAAGACAACGCCCCAGAACACGCTCACAAACTGCCGGCGGCGTTTCGCCGCCTTCAAGAAAGAAGACACACCATGAACAAAGCTCACCGAGAGCGATTCCTGCGGGCCGGTTGGAAGGTCGGCACCGTCGGGGAGTTCCTCGAACTAACCCCTGCCGAAGAGGCTCTCATCGAGACGAAGCTCCGTCTTGGTGGTCTCGTGCGCGCCTTGCGCAAGCGAAACCATCTCTCGCAAGCCGATCTGGCCAAGAGGATCGGGTCGAGCCAGCCGCGCGTGGCCAAGATCGAAAACCACGATCCCGAGGTCTCGCTCGACCTGCAGATGAAGGCGGTCTTCGCCTCTCGACCATCGGCCTCCAGGGAGCTCGCCGCTCTCATCAAGAAATGGGAAGGCCGAGACACCAAGGCGAAGCGCAAAGCTGCCGCTTGAGCGGGCGACCGACGCCAGAACGTTGTCTAGCGGTCGAGGTCCGAGGCACTTCGAGCCTCGTCGAAAAAGCGGGTGTGTCCCGCATGACCGGTCACCCATTTGTTCAGCATTCAGGCAGAAAGCGCCATGAATCCCGACAGATGCCCAGGTTTCTCCATCAAATCTCGCTCCGCCTTGCCAACTCAAGCAAGCGACAGAACGCGTTCGCGAGCTGCATCTGGCGAGGGCTCTTGCACTCGGGCTCGAAAAGGCGGGGGCTTTCGACCAGGATGCATGCCAAGCAAGCCCGTGAGAACAGGGGCTTCGTTGATTCCTCGGTGGAGCTGATCGGGATCGAACCGACGGCCTCTAGAGTGCGATTCTAGCGCTCTCCCAGCTGAGCTACAGCCCCATCCCCGGCGATCCGGGTGAAGGGATTGTACTTGTCGCGATCTGGTTTGCAACCGCGAACGCATCTGGGGGTATTCTGGCCGCGTGGGACGCAGAGACCAGGAAGCGGAGGCGCCGACCGCGTGTGCGAGACGGCGGGAGAAGGTGCGCGCGGATGTGGCGGTCTTCGAACAGGGGCTGGCGCCTTCGCGCGAGCGGGCACGAGCCCTGATCTTGGCGGGGCAGATCCTGTGCGGCGACAAGCCGGTCACGAAGGCGGGCGACCTCCTGCCGGCCGGGGCGGCGCTGCGCCTGCGGGGCGAGCCGATGCCCTACGTCTCGCGCGGCGGGCTCAAGCTGGCGCACGCGCTCGACGTGTTCCGCGTGGACGTGGCCGGTGCCGTGGCGGTGGACGTGGGCGCTTCCACGGGCGGATTCTCGGACTGCCTTTTGCAGCGGGGCGCGGCGCGGGTCTACTGCGTCGATGTGGGCCACGGCCAGCTCGATTGGAAGATCGCCTCCGACGGGCGCGTGAAAGTCATCGATCGCACCAATATCCGCACCCTGGAGCCCGGCCGCATTCCCGAGCCCTGCACCCTCGCCGTGGTCGATGTTTCGTTCATCTCCCTGCGTTTGGTGCTGCCGCGGCTTTTGCCCCTGCTCGCGCCGGGGGCGACTGCGGTCGTTCTGGTCAAGCCGCAGTTCGAGGCCGGCCGCGACAAGGTCGGCAAGGGCGGCATCGTGCGCGACGAAGCGGCTCGCCGGCAGGCGGTCGCGGATGTCGCCGGCGCCGCCCGCGCGCTCGGGTGGTCGGTTCTGGGGGAGACCACCTCGCCCATCACGGGCGGCAAGGGAAATGTGGAGTTCCTGCTCCACCTGCGGCTTCCATGAGGGGCAGGAACGTCTTGGAATAGGTACAAGTCAAGTCGGGTAGCGGATGTCGGTGACGGTCAGCTCGCGCTGGCCTTTTTCCCAGCGAACCAGCACCGCGTCGCCGACTTCCTTGCCGAGCAGGGCGCGCCCTACCGGCGACTGCCAGGAGATGGCGCCGCCGGCACCGTCGATCTCGTCCGAGCCCACGATGGAGAAGGTCCGGCGCTCGCCGTCCTGGTTCTCCACCGTGACCGTGGCGCCGAAGAAGACGCGGTCGCGCCGCTTCTGCTCGCGCGGGTCGACCACCACCACGATGTCCAGACGCTTGCCGAGGAAGCGCATGCGGCTGTCGATCTGGCGCAGTTGCCGCTTGCGGTAGATGTACTCGGCGTTCTCCGAGCGGTCGCCCTCGGCCGCGGCGTCGGCCAGGGCCGACACCACCTCGGGCCGTTTCTTGGTGCGCAGAAAGTCGAGCTCGCCGGCAAGCTTGCGGTAGCCGGCGGGCGTGATGTAGTTCTTCTCGCCCTTGGCGGGCTTTTCTGCAGGCGGGTCCAGGGTCTTGCGTGACATGCTTCTGGGTGATTGTAGGGGACCGCCCGCTTTTGCGGGAATTTGGTATAGAGGAAGGTCATCATGCTCGGAAACGCAGAAGACCTCATCGCAGCCGTGAAGTTCGACTCGAAGGGCCTGGTGCCGGTCATCGCCCAGGATCGCCAAACCGGGGTGGTGCGCATGCTGGCCTGGGCCAATGACGAGGCTCTGCGCGCCACCATCAGCAAGGCGCGCGCGACCTTCTGGAGCCGCTCGCGTGGCGAGATGTGGGAGAAGGGCGCCACCAGCGGCAACTCGATGGAGGTGCACGACGTGCGCATCGACTGCGACGGCGACGCCATCCTTTACATCGTCGACGCCGCGGGGCCGTCGTGCCACACCGGCGCCACCTCCTGCTTCTTTCGCACCCTGACCGCGGGCGGCCTTGTCACGGACGACGGCCCGGCAGGCTGCAACAAGGCTTAGCGGAGGGGCTTGCTCCTTAAGGAAGCCGTCGCCCAGGTACTGCGTCCGGGCGGGGCGCTCGCCCATGCCGTGCCCGCCTTCGAGTCGCGCCCCGGCCAGCTCGCCATGGCCGAGCGGGTGGCGCATGCCCTCGACTTCGACGAACGCCTGCTGGTCGAGGCCGGCACCGGCACGGGCAAGACCCTCGCCTACCTCGTGCCCGCGATTCTTTCCGGCCGTCGCGTGGTGGTGTCGACCGGGACCCGCACCCTGCAAGACCAGATCGCCTCGGTGGATCTGCCGCGTCTTCGGCGCGTCCTGCCCGAGCCGTTCTCCTTCGCGCTCATGAAAGGGGTGGCCAACTACGTGTGCCTGCGCCGCCTCGCCGAACACAAGAAGCAGCTTCCCATCGCGGCCACCCTGTCGCCTGAAAGCGTGCGCGTGCTCGACTGGGTGCGACACACGAAAACGGGCGACAAGGCGGATCTCGACCGCGTCTCCGAAGACGCGCCCATCTGGCGCGAGATCGCGTCCAGCCCCGAAACCCGGCTCGGCAAGCGCTGCCCTTTCGTGGACGAGTGCTTCATCACGGGCATGCGCCGGCGCGCACAAGACGCGCAGGTCGTGGTCGCCAATCACCACCTCTACTTCGCCGACCTGGCCCTCCGCAGCCGTTTCCCCGAGGCCGAGGTGCTGCCCCCCTACGAGGCGGCCATCTTCGACGAAGCGCACCAGCTCGAAGACGTGGCCACCGAGGTTTTCGGTGTGCAGGTCTCGTCCCTGCGCCTCTTCGCCCTGGCCCGCGACGTGGAGCGGGCGCCGGTCGAGCCGCGAGGTGCTCCGCGCGTGGAGTCGGTGGCACGCAGGATCGAGGCGGCGACGCACGTGCTTGCGCAGGCCTTGCGCTCCTGCCTGCCGCGCAAGGTCGCCGACGGCGAAGGCGCGCGCATGCCCATGCCCGACGATTTGTGGCAAGGCGACGTGCTCGACCGCTACCACGAGCTCGACACGGTTCTCGAAGAGGCCGAGGTCTTGTTGGCTCGCCTGGCCGAGGACGACATGAGCGAGGCCCTCCGCGCCGCGCCGCCCGTGCCGGCCAAGGCCGCGGTGCTGGACGGGCTGTCCTGCCGCGCGCATATCTTGCGCACCGACCTCGATGAAATCGTAGGCAGCGCCCGCCGCGATTCGGTGCGCTGGCTCTCCCTCGGAAGCCGCAACGTCACCCTGCGTGCCTCGCCCATCGAGGTGGCTCCGCTTCTGCGCGCCGCCTTCGACGGTCATCCCGGGCCGCTGATTTTCACTTCCGCGACCCTGTCCACCGCGGGCTCCTTCGCCTACGTGCGCGAGCGCCTGGGCTTGGCCGACACCGCCGCCGAGGCGTGCTTCGCCTCGCCCTTCCGCTACGACGAGCAGGCGCTGCTCTACATCGCCCACGATCTTCCCGATCCGACCCACGAGGAATTCGCGGCGTCGGCGGCCAAGCGCGCGCTCGAGCTGTGCCGGCTGTCGCGCGGCCGCGCTCTCCTGCTCTTCACCAGCTTCCGCAACCTGCGCGTGGCCGAGGAGCTTTTTCGCGCCGAGGACGGATTCCCTCTCCTCGTGCAGGGGGAACGCCCGCGCCACGCCCTGCTCGAGCACTTGCGCACCCACGTCGGCTCGGTGCTCTTGGCCACGCAGAGCTTCTGGCAAGGCGTGGACGTGCCGGGCGAGGCCCTGTCGCTGGTGGTGATCGATCGCCTGCCCTTCGCGGTTCCCGACGATCCTTTGACCGCCGCGCGCATCGAGCGCATTCGCGAAGACGGCAACGATCCCTTCACCACCTATCAGGTGCCGCGCGCCGCCCTGGCCTTGAAGCAGGGCTTCGGCCGCCTTATTCGCGGCCGCAAGGATCGCGGCGTGGTCGCCATCCTCGACGGCCGCATCACGCGCAAGAACTACGGCGCCATGCTCGTGGCCAGCCTGCCCGCCGACTGCCCCCGCACCCGCAGCCTCGATGACGTGCGCGGATTCTTCGAAGATTCTTCGCCTGGCTGCCAGCGGCCGGTGTCGCTATAATCGGCCGGCGTGAACGCGGAGATCATCATCGCGGTGCTGCGTGCCCTGGCGCGCGAGGGCGTCCGCTACAAGGTGGTGGGGGCGGTGGCACTCAATCTGGTCGGCCTGGCCAGAGCCACGCAAGATCTCGACATTTTCGTGGCCGCCGATGAAGAAAACGTCGGCAGGCTCCGCGCCGCCCTGGGATCGGTATTCGACGACCCGGAAATCGACGGCATCAGCGCTTCGGACCTGGCAGGCGATTACCCGGCCGTCCAGTACGTCCCGCCGTCGGGAGCCTTTCATATCGACATCCTGAGCCGGCTCGGAGAGGCATTCCGCTTCGAGGACATCGAAGTCGAGGATCGGTTCCTCGAAGGTATCCGCGTGCCCGTGGCGACGCCGCATATGCTCTTTCGCATGAAGAAGGACACGGTGAGGCCCCAGGATCGCGCCGATGCGGAGCGCTTGCGCCGCCACTTTAACTTCGAGGGGTAGATGCCGGTTCGCCGATTCAGATCGCTGGAAGAGATGGAGGGGTCCGTGTGGCTTGAACCCGACCAACCGCGCCTGTGGCCGACCATCGCCTCGGTGTGGGAGCTCGCCGCCCGGCTTTGTCCGCCGCGCTTCCCCCCTGGCACATACAAGCACCGCTCCATCGAGGACGCCAATCGCCAAGCCGACACCTGGGAAGCCGCGAGCATCGCTCGCCAGGCGCGGTAGATTCATTTCTTTCCCCGCCGCACGAAGGCGGCTTGCGCCAGGTCGCCGGCCGCCTCCTCGGCTTGCCGTTCGGCGATCTGCCTTTGCCTGCCTTCCTCGCGTGCCATGTGCTTCTCGACCGCCTCACGCGCATGGCGCGCCTCCTCGTGGGCCGCTTGCGCCGCATCCTCCGCGGTCTTGGCCGAAGCAAGTACGGTAGCGCGGTGTGTTTCGACGACATCCCCCAAGTCCGCCGCCCGGTCGCGCAGGCGGCCGAGGTATGCGGCGCCGGCGGCCGCCTGGCCGGCGGTCATGGGCGAGGGACGGGTCGCCTGGCGACGGCCCTCCTTCGCCAGCGACGAGCAAGCCGCCTCCCAGCGAGCTTCCAGGCGGGCTTGTTCTTCCTCCTTTGCCAGGCGCGCCGCACGCACGGCCGCAAGGGCTTCTTCGGCGTTTTTTTCGGCCTCGCGCCGGAGGTCGAGGAGATGTTGTAGGCCTGGGTTCATCGCAGCTGCGAGGCGTTGCCTCTTGGGCAAAGGCGGCATAGTGTTCTCCGCATGGCGGCCGCCCACGTTTCGTCGAGGAAGTATCGCATCGAGCGATACTTGGCAGAAGGGGGGATGGGTGCG
>Ga0172365_10001864_pt1 | contig 15228 bp, 13 predicted proteins | sample LakKivSesite48cm_FD_114535 | JGI IMG/M metagenome (GOLD analysis project Ga0172365, IMG submission 114535) | Sediment microbial communities from Lake Kivu, Rwanda - Sediment site 48cm | ecosystem: Environmental > Aquatic > Freshwater > Lake > Sediment | place: Rwanda: Western Province, Lake...
AGTGACAAAACTACAGCAAGGGTGACTGTCCCTGCGACGAAAGAGGGCGAGGATGTAATTGCGTTGTGCACTTCCCAAAATAGCGACAGGTGAGGCGGGCGTTTTGATGATGAGACTTGTAGTAATCGAACCATTTAAGTCTCTGCCTGGCTTTCTTTGACAGCACCGGGATAATTGCCAGGCTCATATATCCCGAGACTTTGCTATAAACATTCATAAACCATAATGGAATAGGACCGATTAAGTGAAGTTCTTGACTTTATACTGCCCCCGTCAAACTTGATGCCTAACTGGTTCTTAGTTGTAATCGCCAGAGCATTAAAACTTCCGGCTGATGAGAGGCGGCGCGAAAATAAAAGCGGAGTCGCTTATTTTGCTTTTTTCACTCACCGTTCCTGATAAACTTTGTCTAAAGTTTATCAATTTTCCCTTTAGCTACTTTTGCCGCAGTTTTCATCGCCAATGAATATATCTCAATGAAGCCGGCGCTTGAGTTTTGATTAAACTTACTACTCTTGTTGAATGTGGCTAGGTCCGCATCAAACAGTGAAAATGGCGACTTGACCGAAGCGACGTCGGACCTACCTTTAAAAAGCTTGATTTTCACTGTACCTGTCACATTCAAATTCATCGAGTCAATGTATGCATTCAAATGCTTCATGGTCGGCTCATACCACTTGGCATTGTAGCAAAGGTATGCCCATTTTTTATCAATTATTTCTTTCATCTCGTTAGCTGTTTGGGTGCTGACAATCTTTTCGAGGTTGTAGTGCGCCTGAGTGATCACATGGGCCGCCGGTGATTCATACACGCCACGGACTTTAATTCCCACCAGGCGATCTTCTATAAGGATGACATAACCTATGCCATGCTTGCCGACAATCTTGTTAGTAGTGATGATGAGTTCAGACAGCTTCATTTTCTGTCCATTTAGAGCAACTGGGATACCATGTTCAAATTCAAGCTCGATATATTCCGCATCATTGGTCGCATTTTCGGGCGGGGTAGTAATTCGCAGAATCTTCTCCAGATTGAGGGTAAGTTTGGGGTCTTCGATCTCTCCGCCTTCACCCGTCACACCCCACATATTGTCATCCCAGGAATAAGGAACTCCCTTCTTTGCTTGAGAAGTTTCAATACCGCGTTCGGCTGCATATACAAATTCTTCGTCTCTCCCCATACCCCATTCCCGCACTGGAGCAATGACTTTCATGTCTGGGTCTTCGCAGAGAATCGAACTCTCAATCCTCACCTGGTCATTGCCCTTACCGGTACAGCCATGAGCGATAACCCTTACTCCTTCTGCATGAGCTATCCCCACCGCTATTTTGGCAATTAGCGGGCGGCCAACCGGCGTGCTTAAATGATAGTCTCCTTGATAGCTGCCGTTGGCTTTAATGGCTCTGGCAATATACTGCTCGGCAAACTCGTCTTTACAATCAAGCACAATGGCCTTTTTTGCTCCCAACTTGAGAGCTTTTTGTTTTATAGCCTCCAAATCATCGGCTTGTTGACCAATATCAATAGTGAGAGCAATAACCTCGGCATGATAAGTGTCCTGAATCCACTTTAAGATAACAGAAGAGTCAAGCCCTCCCGAGTAAAGAAGTACTACGGAATCAACCTTTTCCCCCTCGTGAACCACGTGGGAGGCAATTTTGTGATACTTGGTTCGTTTTTTCATACTTTCTCCCTTATTTCCGAATTAATTTTTCAATAACTTTTTCAAAGGTTTCTTTCTCTTCGATCCAGCGCCGCCTCTTTTCCAAAATACTTTTTTGGACGATTGAAAGTTTAAGATTACCAGTAGAGCCCTGCGAAGCGGCTAGCTTAAGGAGTTTAGCTACGTCAAAATCAGGAATCTCGCTGAGATGTTTTTTGGCATACATATATGCCTGCCGGAAAGGCAGTTTCTTTTCTTGAGCCAAAACATTTACCCAGTGGGCGGCAAAAATCTCCTTCGGAAGATGGTTCTTGATTTGCGCCTCATTGACTTCAATCGTTTGTACGAAAAGCTTGGCTACTTTCACAGAAGAAAGAATGATATTAACGGCGCCCATTATGCTACCCTTTGTTTGTTGTACATCCCTGTTGTACCCTGAGGGCAGGTTTGCCAGAGAACTGCTGATTTGTAGCTGGGTTGCTATAACCTGATGGTATTTAGCTCGCATCAATTCCAGCGCATCCCAATTTTGTTTCTGTGGCATGATACTGCTACCGCTACTGAGACTTCTGTCAAACGTAATAAAAGAAAATGGCTCAGTCGTAAACAGTAGGCTATCAGTGGCAAACTTATTCAACGTAGCCATCACTTGTGTTAAAGCGTGGATAACAGTTGCCTCTATTTTTCCTCTTGAGTTCTGGGCGTAGAGAGCGTTATTTTGTATTTTGGTGAAACCCAGCAATTCGGCAGTGTATGCCCGATCAATTGGCAGTGTTACACCGTACGCCGCTCCCGAACCAAGTGGCGACTGATTGTTTAGAGTGTAAGCCGCCTCAACCAAAAAAAGATCATCGAGCAGGCTTTCAGCAAAAGACCCGAGCCATAGCCCGAACGAAGACAACATAGCTGGTTGCATATGAGTCATACCAGGCAGAGGAACATTGGATAATTTCTCTGCCTGCCCATAAAAAGTCTCTGCCAAGTCAAGTAGTGCCAGGGCAATCTCCGTAAACCTGGTCTTGGTATAGAGACGGAGGTCAACCAATACCTGGTCATTTCGGGATCGACCTGTGTGCAACTTTGCCCCTGACTCTGGATATTTCTTCGTCAGGTCATTTTCGATTCTTGTATGCACATCCTCATCACCTAGCTGCAGAGTGTATTGCCCTTTTTGATAAAGCTCTAAAATCTCAATCAAACCCTCTTCAATATTCTGTAGGTCCGTTTTTTCTATCATTTCTTGCTTGGCAAGCATCCTGGCGTGTGCCAGGGACCCATAAACATCAAAACTCACCAGGTTTTGATCCAATAAAACATCGTTGCCAGCAGTGTATTGCTCAACAAGTTCATTTAGGTTGTTTGTGTTTTGCCACAATTTTTTTGCCATATGTTTTTTCTTTCTCCCGAACTCCTTCAACGCCGAACAACTTTGGTTGTTTATCGCGATAGAATCGTAAACAAAAAAATCCTAATCCCCAAATAAAAACTTCCGTTTCTGCCTAGGGACGAGGATTCTTACCCCGTGGTACCACCCTGATTCTTCAAACCGCAATCTGAGGTTGAAGCACTCATTGGGCTATTGTATCTGCGGGAGCCACCCGCTGGATCCTACTTGTTCCAAGTCGGAACTTTCTTCGGCCCATAACCTCTGGAGCTCGTTCGGAAACTTACTTCTACCGGGCTTGCACCATCCCCGGCTCGCTCATAGAAAGCGTCCGCTTCCTACTATTCTCCTTCCTCGGTTAAGACTCGGCTAATATATGAATTTCCAACTATTCTCATTATAGGGCAGACTATATTCTTGTGTCAAGCGTTTAGTGTATGGTGTCCAGGACATACTATAGAGTCAGAGAGTGACGATGCACTAAATCATATAACCTGGGCTCATTGAATAAAATGAGACTGTTTATTGCAATGGTCTATAGGACTCAAGTCAGGAATTTACTACCTGCTTTGAAAGTGGACAGCTTCCAGATAGTGGCGATAGATTATAGAAGAGCATGGGCTACCGTTCAATAGATAAAAAATCTGGTCACTGTCAATGTTGTGGTAAAAAGGCGTCTCTTATTTCTCAAAGTTTAGGGCTATGTCTCAATTGCATCCGAGAGGACTTCTCCAATGTCCTACCCACTATTGAGGAAGCCCATCGAACTCGGCGATTACTACTAGCAAATACGAGAATTTGACAAAGGGGTTATGGGTGTGCTAGAATTAGCAATGTCCCGAGTAGCCAAGCGGGCACCTCACAGAAGAGTCGGTCTGGTGGAAGCTGAAAGGTGCAGGTGAGAGCCAGCACAAGGTAGGTGGAAACGGGGCCGGACGATAGCTGGTAGGGGAAGTAAGGTTACTCGGGGCAGTTTATTTTTTGCCAGCTTAGCCGCCTTGTTATCGTCTGAAATCAGCTAAGAGAACAAGCTAGATACTTTCATAGGCATTCAGCCTTTTTAAGTTAGACTCGTAATATAACAGTCATTGTCCTAGAACAACAAATAAGTGAATGCACCAATTGGGTCACCATCATTGCCAGTCCTCATCACAATAGAAACTTACACCAATGAGACCCGGCCCCATGTGAGTCCCCAGCACCGGGCCCATCTCAATGAAGCGTAGCCCAACCCAATTGAAGTTTTCATGGAGCTCTTTCTCTAATGTGCGGCATCCATCGGGGACATAGCTGTGAGCCACCCAACCATGAAGGGAGATGCTCCCTTTCACCTCTTTCTCCACAAAAGCTAGCATATACTCCATGGCATGGGCCATGGTTCTTGCCTTGTTTAAGACCTTGACCTCTCCCCCCTCCTGGGTCAGAACAGGCTTAATCTTCAGCAGGGTACCAACCAGAGCTCTAGCTGCCCCAATCCGCCCTCCTTTCCAGAGATACTCCAACGTATCAAAAGCACCGATAACCTTTATGCATTTGTTTAGTTTTTCTATAGAAGCCACAATTTGAGATAGCGTCTCTCCTTTTTCCGCGGCTTCGGCAGCAGGGGGAATTAACATTCCTGTAGCTATAGTTAACGAGTCCACTATCTCAATTTGAGCCTGGGGAAGCGCATTTTTGGCAGCCAAAGCTGAGGCACAAGTTCCGCTTAATTTGCTAGAAATATGAAGGGACAGGATGGGATGTCCCTGCTCTGCCAGCTCGCGATACACTCTGATGAAGTCGGCAACGGAAGGCTGTGAAGTAGTGGGCAGCTTTCCGCCTTTGGCTAGCCTTTGATAGAACTCATCGTTAGTAATGTCCACGCCTTCAGCAAACACCTCACTTCCGAAAGCAACCCTGAGGGGTACAACACGGATATCGTATTTAGCGATGACCTCTGGCTCAGGATAGGAAGAGCTATCGGTGACGATTTTAACTTTAGCACTCAAGTTCTCACTCCTCATCAGTGAAGCACGTAGTTAAACTCTGAAGCTAGTAATAGTTTAAGTCTTCCAAAATTTGAATGCATTTTTGTACTTTGATGGTCTGTCAGATACATTTTTCTAGAAAAGCCTGCCTGTTACTAAGCGAATCCCTCATACAAAGTCTAGCACCCACACTCGTAGCTGTCCATCACTGGGTATACTCGCCATTTCACGAGCACGCAGAGATTTAACATTGCCGGGAGATTATGGCTCTTGACACCGTGCAAGCGAGTAGCCCTACTATCTCTTCCCAAGAGAGGTGGGTCAAGCGCAAGTATACTGCATGAAGTGCTGTACCAAGAGAGAAATCGAAAATCCCAAGAGCATCATCATAAAAACGGCAGACCGACAACTCAGAGATCGTCTGCCCAACCTACGACACGAAAGTATTCAAAATCGCCAGGAGTTGGGCTTGCTCCTTACACAGCCCCATATAATGCGGAAGGGCTGGATTTTGCCACGGCGTCGGGATATCCGGTCCTTTTGTCTTAACAATCACTCTTAGCGCAGACTTATATCCCAGGGATTAGCGCCATGCTACTGTGGGCATTATTCTGTACGCCGTGATTCTGGGCTTTTCTTTTAAAAATGCTTCGGCTTGTCGGAGCAGATCTTGCGTTATCCTTGACTTTACCCATATCCTCCAGTTTTCAATCGTCTCCCATGTGCTCATCATTACGACGACAGAGGAATCCACCTCGCTGACGAGACTCTCAGCGCTCACAAAGCCTGGATATTGCATGGCATGCGACCTGAGCTTCATCAATATGGGCTCCAGATCCTTATAACTCTTCACTTTATATCCTACGACACCTTTTATCATTGCCGCCTCCTTTCTCTTCTCGCCTGCAATTTCCTTCCCGTCGATATTTCAGGCTGCCTCGTAGAATGTTACTTAATGTGCGCTAACTTCAGTCTAACTGTCCACTTCCTCGAGTTCTTCTTCAGCGAAGCGACTGACTGCCGGCAAGCCTTTCGATTCGAACCTCACCATATACCAGAAGCGAAAAGTATCCTTAACAGGTGTTTTGTCCACGACCCCAGTGCGGTCTCTATACGGTGAAGCAGAACTAAAACTGACTTTCACCTTGCTGCCTTTCTTGAACTTCGGCACCCTGCCACGATATCCCCGGGGAATGTCATACTCCCTGCGTTTAATGGGGTCAGAGAGGATAGCATAAGCCTCGTTTATCTCTTTCATTTTCTTACTGGTATCCTGACTCGCCTTATTCCTGTCTGGATGATATAGAAAAGCCAGCTTGCGATACGCCTCTTTTATCTCCGTTGCGTTGGCGCCTGGCGCAATGCGTAATACTGCGTAGTGATCTTGCTCACTTTGCATTCTTCCAATCCTGGTTTCCTGTGGAATTCACTTTGGTATTTGCCTCGCCCACTATTGCTCTTACTTCCCTCAGTACTTAGTATCATAATACTATTCAATATCTGGTCTGTCAATTATTCTGGGGCTCTATGATAGATTCTGTGGAAAAACTATTGATAAACTAGTGGTCAGGACTCCTAAGCAGAGAAAATAAGTGAAAGAAGGTTTTAACACCATGGCTAAGAGCGAGGAAAATAATACTACAACACTGCTTGGGCTTAAAGACTGCAAAGTGGAGGAGGTGGTGAGGGGTGATGATAGGGTAATAGTGAAGATCATGATTAACAGAGGTCGGGAGAAATGTCCTTATTGTGGCTCGGCGAAACTGTATAGACACGGCACGTGTGACCCTCGTCACGTGCTTCACACCTGGATGCATGGCACAAAGGTTTATATAGACCTTCACCGGCAGCGTTGGAAGAGCCGCGATTGCGGCTATACCTTTACCGGAGGCAAGCAATTGTTAAGCCCCTGTTCCAGGCTTACTAGGCAAGCCGAAGCCGAGGCTTTATGGCAGCTGAGGGAGAGAAACTTCCGCCAGGTGACGAGGGAACTGGGAGTAGGCTATAGCACCCTGCGCCGGCTCATGGCAAGGGAGATAGACGAGAAGGCACTGGGCTTCATACAGCATGATCATGAGATACACCTGGTATTGACGAGCTTAGTTTCAAACATCAGGAAATGGTACACACTGTGACTGAGGTAAGAGCAAAGAGGGTCCTGGGAATTCGCAAGGATGATCGTATAGCTACCTTAAAGAACTTCTTAACTAATCTCCCGGGAGATAAGGTTAAGGAAGTATGCATTGATATGAAGGAATCTCTCCGCAAGCTGGTTGAGGCACTATACCCTGAGGCTAAAGTAGTGGCAGACCCCACTTCAATATAATTGCCGACTCAAATAGAAGGATGGATGAAACCAGACGAATAGAGCAGGATGTCTACCGGAGGAGGAAAGTCCGGATACCAAAGAAGATATTTTTAATAGGCGGAGAGAAACTAAGCGGAGAGACGAGAGAAAGATTGAATAGACTTATGGATAAATATCCCAGCCTTAAAGGCTTTTACTGGGCCAAGGAAAAGATGAGGGAACTTTACCGGCAGGAGAGCAGAGAAGAGGCAACTGGGGTTCTGGACAATATCATCCTAAACCTGAAATGGGCAGATGATGGTGAACTCATAAGATGGGGAAACACTTTAAAACACTGGCGAGAGCCAATACTGAACTACTTTGATAGGAGGACAACCAATGGATTTATAGAAGGCTGCCACACTAAGATCAAGCTGTTAAAACGCGTATCTTATGGCTTGAGGAATGTAGATGTCTACTGGAGAAAAATGCTCCTGGGATTTGTACCATCTCGTAGCTGTTTCCACAGTATTTGACAAAGAGCCTAGTTTTTGGGCTGCCTCCAAGAAACTTACTCCCTCCTTCGACTTCGCTCAGGACAGATCTAACTCCCTCCCTAGCGAGAGGGAGGATTATAACGATTTTAACAGTTACCTATAATCAGAATTAATCCCGTTGGCTTTCCCCGCTTCCTAATCAGCTTCCATCCTGGAGAAGAAGTAAGAGCCTAATGTTGCTAAAGCTAAACACAATACGATAAGAACCGTGAAATCGAGCCAGAGCGGAAAGGCGGAAATGCCAATGAGAGTGCCCCTCAACCCATCCACACCATAGGTCAAAGGGTCAATATACATTATGTACCTCAGCCAGGACGGCATAGATTGTATAGGGAACAAGGCACCTGAGAGGAGGAATATAGGAAATACTATCAAGTTCATTATAGCCATGAAGCCTTCCAGATTGCCTAACTTGGTGGCAATAATTAAGCCAAATCCCGTGAATGTGGCACAGGTAAAAATCATAATTAGTATTGCCAAAAAGAATCCCGGCACGCTGGATAATTTGACTCCCATGGCTACTGCTATTCCCACTATAATGAGGGCTTGAATTATGGCTGTTGTCATGCCGCCCAGGCTTCTGCCCAAGATGACGGAAAAACGATTAACAGGAGCCACCAGGACCTCTTTTAGAAAGCCAAATTCCTTGTCCCAGATAACCGACGCCCCGGACATGGTGCCAGCGAACAATAAGGTCATGCCCACTATTCCAGGAGCGAGAAAGTCAAGGTAACCTATGCCTTCCGGCACCGGTATTTGACTGGCGAAGCTCATTGGCAAGCCCAGAAAAGCAAGAAAAAAGATAGGCATTAATAGTGACCCAACTATCCTGGCCTTTACTCTCAAAAATCTTTTCATTTCCCGCAGCCACATGGTATAAATTGGCAGCGGGTCTATGATTCGCCGGACATCAATCACTCGCATGTTATCTCCTAACTCCAGTCCTTCTCATCCATGCTTTCCATAGATCTTTCACACTTCCTTCCTCCTCCCTTATAGTCTTCCCGGTATAATGTAAAAAGGTATCCTCCAAGCTCGGCTTATACAGCTTGATGGATGATATAACAAGTCCCCGGTTATCGGCAAAATCAATAAGCTCAGGTATCCTTTCTTCGCCGCCATCGATACTTAGCTCCAGTGAGCCATCACGTGCTTCAATCTTCTTTATCCAGCTGAGTTGCTTCAGTGAATCAACGAGGTTGCCACTACTATCTTGAGCTATTTGCAGTGAAATCAAATTTAATCCCACTGCCAGTTTGAGTTTTTCCGGCGTATCCATGGCTACTATGCGGCCCTGGTCTATGATAGCCACCCGGTGACAGAGATAGTCCGCCTCTTCCATATAGTGAGTAGTCAGGATTATGATTATGCCCTCTTTCTCATTTAGCAGCTTGATATAATCCCAGAGATTCCTTCTGGCTTGGACATCCAGGCCCAAGGTCGGCTCGTCCAAAAACAGGACTCGGGGATGATTCAGAAATCCTCGAGCAACCTCAAACCTGCGTTGGGTGCCGCCGGAGCATTCACTAATCCTCATGTTCTCCTTCCCTCTCAAATCCATCAAGCCCAGCACCTCCGCGACCCTCTCCTGCCTGGTTTTCCTATCCAAATGATACATTCGGGCATGAAAATCCAGATTCTCCTTACCAGTTAAGAATGTGTCAATGGCTCTATCTTGAAACACAATCCCTATACACTCTCTGACCCTATCTCTCTGCTGCACGATATCATATCCGCAAACCTTAGCCGAGCCTGAAGTGGGATTCAGTATGGTGCAGAGCATCTTTACAGCTGTCGTCTTCCCGGCTCCATTAGGGCCAAGGAAGCCAAATATCTCTCCTTCCCTAACGTCCAAGGTAATATGGTCTACGGCTACCAAACCATCGAATTCCTTGGTCAGATTTTCAATTTCTATTACGCTATCCATGCTCTTCGTCCTGCAACTTTTTCCCAACGTAGTGCAGGAAAACATCCTCCAGGCTTGGCTTATGTTCGCCAATCGAGGAAATAACGAATCCGTTCTTCCGTGCCAATCTCACTACCTCGGGTATCTTCATCCCCTCGTTGCCCACGGTTAACTCCAGTTGAGCGTCACGCTGGTGAATCTTTTTGACCCAGCCCATTCCGTTTAGCAAACCTGCAAACTCATTGGCCAGCGTCTCTTGTGGAAACTTAATAGAAAGCACGCTGCTTCCCAACGAATCCTTTAACACTTTGGGGGTATTTACCACCGCAATCTTCCCATGCTCTAAGATAGCTACTCTATTGCACAGATAGTCCGCCTCTTCAACATAATGAGTGTTTAGCAAGATAGCCGTACCTGCTTCTTTGTTTAATCTCTTAGCGTAATCCCACAATAACCTTCTCGTCTGTACGTCCAAACCTAAAGTCGGCTCATCCAAGAATAGGACTTTGGGAGAATTCAGCATGCCCCTGGCTATCTCCAGTCTGCGCTGCATGCCGCCGGAGTAGTATTTTACCAATATATTTTGTCTGTCTTTTAACCCGACCAGGTCCAGGGCTTGAGATATTCGCTCATCCTTCACTTTTTTGGGAAGGTGATACAATCGGGCATGAAAGTCCAGGTTCTCTCTCGCCGTTAGATTGATATCCAAGCTCAGTTCTTCAAACACTATGCCTATTGATTCTCTGACTTTGTCCCGCTCCCTGACGATATCATACCCGCATACAGTGGCCGTCCCGGAGCTGGGATTTAGCGCTGTAGCCAGCATCATGATGGTACTTGTCTTACCAGCTCCGTTAGCGCCAAGAAAACCAAAAACTTCCCCCTCTTCGACTTCAAACGAGATATGGTCTACCGCAACGAGATGACCAAATATTTTAGTTAGGTCGTCAGCTATTATTGCCTTCATTCGCTATGTCTATTTCCCGCGAACAAGCTCCTGGCCAAGGCGAAATGCATCCTCGAGGGCCGTAGGATGCTCCTCAATCTGGCCTTTTTTATCTATTCCCCTGACCAATAAATCACCAGAATATTTTATGCCTATAGCATCAAAAAAATACTTCACCGTGAGCACTGCGCCATCAAAGAGCTTTTTACCCTGAGTGGCGCCAACTGAAATAAACACACCTCTGCGCACCCGCTTATCCTGCTTGCCCATGCCAAGCACATGTCTTCTTATCCAAAGCGCCTGGCATCTATCTATTATGGCCTTCGCCTGGCTGGTAATACCGTAGAAGAATATCGGTGAAGCAAAAATGATATGGTCTGCTTCCAGAAGCTTTTTATAGAGCGATTGCATATCATCCTTAATGGCACAGTCGCCATCCTTGAGACAGGCATATATTTCCAAGCATGGTGAGATTTTGAGTTTTGAGCCCAGCAGCTTTTCGACTTCAGCTCCCGTCTCCCTGGCACCTTCCAGTGCCTTATCGAGAAGAAGCTCTGTATTGCCTTGCCTTCTTGGGCTGCCCAGAATACCCAATACTTTCATAATTGTCCTCTCGCTCAATAAGCTATTCCTCAGTACTGGAGAGCAGACATTCACCTGCTGTTCTTACTACAGACAAATCCACCGTAGTGCAGAGATGTAACCCCTTGGGACCTTCTAGGCCTAAAACAAAATTATGGTGGTCTTACTTAGCTTGCTGCTCATTATATACCGAAAGACCACTAAATACATAACTCCGCTCTGGTTTATTTAGTCAGACAAAGGCACTGAAATTCTGTCATTATCCCCATAATGGTAGTGCTGAAGCGCGCTCCAAATTCTATCACGAATTTCTGGACTCTCTTCCTACAAACGTCCCTTAACCATAGCCGAGGGCGGGAAAAATCTTGAATATTCTTGCAGAAATTTCTTAGCACCAATGCGGATTGGTTTCAATCCTCTTTTGAGGATTAGGTTCTTTCCGACTTTATATGCCCAGCTTTTTGCGATTCGCTTCTATGTGGGCCAGGATGGCATCGACAGCCTGTACCGGGTCTTTTGCAATATTTAATATACCGCCGGTTAGCTCCTTACAGCCCTGTGTCAATAGTTGGATCAGATTCGGTGCTCCGGTAACTGTGGGTACCGGATTTACATAGGTATAAAGACCGAAAGCCAGGGCAAAGATGGCATCAATAGTCGCTTTCTGTTCCATATACTCGGGGGCAACGGCAGCCACAGGCAGTTCGGAGATTGGTACATTTCCCAGAGCGCTGGATATGCTAGCCAGCAGGTCGGCAATACGGCCGGTATCAGTGCAAGTTCCGTAACTCAATACAGGTGGTATGCCCAGAGTCTGGCAGAGACCCTTGAGACCGGCGCCGGCGAACTCACTTGCTTCAGGGCGACATAAACCCGCCACCTGCATTGCCCCATTACCACAGCCCATGGAAAGGACCAGAAGATCGCGCTTAATCAGTTCCTTAGCCATTCGCACACTGTGTACGTCCTGGCCGGTATCTCGCAGAGTAGTACACGAGATAAGTCCAATCACACCCCTAATGGTACCGTTTTTGATCGCCTCCAGGAGCGACTCCAAGGAGCCACCCAACACTTCAACGATGCTTTCTGAGGAGAACCCGACCGTAGCTTCATTCATCGGCAAACTCGTAACAGGCTGTACTGAGGCATGGCGTTCTTTAAAATTATCTATGGCCATCTGCAACAGCCGGGCTGCCTGCTCCTCCGCCTTTGCAGGTTCATAGTTGATACGCTCGGTAATGCCTTCAAAAGCAACCAGGTCGCTGACCGGTACCAGCCTTATTTTGTACTTCTTGGCGTAAGCTGGGTCGACTGGCATCGAGCAGTTCATATCGCAGGCAAAGAGGTCAACACAACCGCTGCCGAGAACAGCCTCCTGCATTATCCAATTACCAGTAAAACCATAGAAGGCGTCATCCATTTCCCATCTTTGAATCATCTCCTGACCGGTCTCAATGTTGGCAATAACGCGCAGTCCCTTTGCCCCGACCGCTCTGGCTTTATTCTGCCACTCCGGCTTCCTGGCCAACTGCACCATGGTGAAACCGAGGAAGGGCTCATGGCCATTGGGCAAAGCATTAACATAATCGGGATCAAGAACTCCGAGGTCAACACGCATCTTGTGTGGCCTGGGAAGACCGAAGATAATATCCTGGCAGTACTCATTTACAATTTGACTCTGGTAGGCCATCGCTATGCTCAGGCGCATCGCTTTAAGTGCCAGGCTGACATAATAGCCGTCCACGTTAGTGAGACAGGAGCTTGTAGCACGCAGCATCTCACCGTATATTCCGCCGGGAAACAAGTCCAGATTCTTCCAGGTTTTCTTTCGTTCGTCGGGGGCCAGGGCTTCAACTATCTGGCTCGGTTCATCGGCTTTACGGTTGAAGTCAGCGTCAACGAAATCGCAGAGAGCCAGAGCTGTTTTCTCGGCTGCGCCTGCGGTAGCTACTCCCAGCCTACCGGCAAATATCTTCAATTTGTCCTTCTCGATTATTCTAAAAGGAGTCTTGCCTTTGGCTGTAGCTCGAAGTGTCTTGACAGTCTGCTCGGTGTGATAGTGATATGTTGAAGCTCCCATTATATTCCTGAGTAGCATCATGCGCATCGCCATACCATCTCCGGTGATGCCGCACACGCCCCTCTTGTCCTTGGCAACATCGGCGCGGCACGGCCCGTTGGAGCACAGGTCACAGCGAACTCCCCCCATACAGAAGGGACAACGCTGGTCGGGATTGCCTCTCATTCCCTGGGCTTCGTATCTGTCCCAGATGTTATTCATACCATCTTCTTTGATCCTATTGTATACTCGACGTACGGATTTGTGATACGAAATTCTGTCTTTCTCCATGGCAATTTCTCCTTTTGCTCAGTGCTACTCTCCAAGTCAAAATCCATTCTAAGGATAAAACATTCTGTTTATAAGAGCAAGATTCCGAGCAACACCACGCAAATTAATCATGGTCTATACCCTGATTTCCAGGATAAAAAACAGAATTGCATACAATCTCATTCAGGGAATCAAGTTCTTCCGCCTGGCTTTAACCAAAATTTGACAGGCTTCTCAAATGGGGCTCCCATAAGGGTAACAGTTCCCTTTAGACGATCGCGCTATAAATAGAACCTGAGGCTCTTCCTTACCCGCCGCTGTTTCATCTCTATATCTGGTTTGTCTCAATTCTAGTTCGAGGATTAGCTCCTTCTTCGCCGAATTTCCATCAGGCAGGTGAAACAGGCAGTTGCAACTATGTCCATCGGTGAATTAATTTGTTCTTAAGATAGCGTATAGCTTGATAAAGTTGCACGGCTATTATTGCCATGAGCAGCTTGGGTACCCATATCCAGAAAGGATTTATCCCTAGCGCCAGAAATAATGGAGGATCCTCCACCATACTATGATTGATGCCGATGGAAATATGGAGGCGCTCTAATTCTTCTTTGTTCAAGATTCCCCTTTTAGCTTCGTCAATAGTAACAGCCCCGCCGTACGTCAGGCCAAAGACGACGCTGATTACCCACAAGGTTGCCGCTTGCTCGGGTAGGCCCAACACTTTCATCAAAGGTCGGAAGAATCTTACGGAGCGCTTGGTCCATCCCAGAGATTGAGATAGTTCCAGCATGATCATGATAACCATGATGATGCCCAAAATCTTTAACAGTAAGGTCATCAGGTTTACCGCCCAATCCTTCAGAACCATGAGCAGTGAAGCGTCAAAAGTAAGCTGAGCAGCCATCGGAAGACTCTGGCTGGTGTCACCGAGGAACTGGGACGCGATGAGCACCGTCAGGATAGCTGCTGCGATACGCATAGGTGTTATCTTGATGACATTAATCCCCGATTTGTGCTGAATAATTCCCTCAATAATGAGGTTATGGCAAATCAGGGTAAATACGATAATCAGCTTCATCTGTTCAATAGTGAATGGTAGAGCGGACATGGCAGCGATAGTGACATAAACATTCATTAACATTCCGCCAATGATTGGTAATGCTGCCTGGAAAGGTAGATTGATCAGGTTCATCAAGGGACTTAATAAGAAACTGAGTTGATTTAACCAGCCCGTCCACTGAAGGAGGGTTACCAGCAGTGAAACAGGAATAATAATCCGGCATATCCAACCGAAACTACGCCCACCCCGCTTAAGACCGGCCAGGCATCCTATTTTCAAGTAGCTACGAAAATTGGGCATCTTGATATCGGTTACATCACTTTTAGCAGATCACCTATAGAGAGTGTTTGCTGGCCATTACACAGGGCTTGGCTATTAACCTCACCGCTAGATCGGTTTCTCAAGGTATTTCTCGACCACCTCCGGTTCGCGGAGCCAATAAGATGGAAAACTCTGGATGGTGTCTTTTGTCGGGATACACAAATTTACCCCGGTAGACGAGCTTGCCGACATCGTAAAGTGTGACAGTCAGTATAACAGTATGGTA
>Ga0172365_10001865_pt1 | contig 15228 bp, 24 predicted proteins | sample LakKivSesite48cm_FD_114535 | JGI IMG/M metagenome (GOLD analysis project Ga0172365, IMG submission 114535) | Sediment microbial communities from Lake Kivu, Rwanda - Sediment site 48cm | ecosystem: Environmental > Aquatic > Freshwater > Lake > Sediment | place: Rwanda: Western Province, Lake...
ACAAGTTCGAATCTTGTTGGGGGAGTTTGCCTTGTAATACCTTTACTGCCCCCATAGTTGTAGTAGTTAAAATAATCGCCTTGTAAGCGATAGTCGCGGGTGCAAATCCTCGCTGGGGGCTTGACGAATATCATACTTCGTCTTATAATACTTTTGTCCGTGTGAAAGAAAGTTCTTGGAGAGAAATCTCCCACTATTATGCGATAGTAGCTCAACGGTAGAGCTTCTTGCTTCCAACGAGAAGGTTGCGTGTTCAAATCACGTCTATCGCTTTTTAAGTCAATTATTTAAATAAATACTTAAAACATTTAGTATCATGGAAAAACTGTTTAAGTTGCTTTCTGACGCACATTCTTCCTTATTTGTTCTTTTTCATAAGACATGGATTTATCATTGGAATGTAACCGGACCGAATTTTAAAGAATATCATGATTTGTTTGGTATTCACTATGAAGAAATGTTTGAGGAAATAGATCGTCTTGCCGAACATATGAGATATTTGGAAGTGAGACCGGTTAGTACTCTATCTCGAATTATAGAAGTATCATCAGTCGATCAGGCATCTAATAGTTCTCAAGAAATTAATTCTCGGATTATGGTTGAACAATTGATGAGTGATCATAAAAAAATTATTGAGATGCTCGGTGAAGTTTCATCCGAAGCAGAAAGGCAAAACTCGAAAGGAACTGTAAATCTTGTTGATGATTTAAATGAGGCACATGGAAAAAGAGTTTGGATGCTTCGTTCTTTTTTAGAATAAAATTATTAAAAGTATAAAATGGAAAACTTAAAAATTAGATGTCGCTTTTGTGAGAAAGAGATTGAAGGAAATTCGGCAAAATCAGTTTCTTGTGGATGTTCCAATATGGCAACCATTATTTGTAATAACAAAATTACTGCTATGGATTTGTCAATGATAGTAATGCTAAATCAAAATAATCGAAGAATCACAAATAATGTTCTTCGTAGTGAGGACTTAATGTGGCAAGAGGCGCGAAGACAAAGAAAAGTTCGTCGTTTGGATTTTGAGATTCGTTAAATATTTTGTGTCATAATATTCACACATAAAAGTTAAGGTCAATATTAGTAATTAGATAAATTATTAATATTAGCTATAAAATAAATGGACGATCATACCTATAATAACTGGGAAAAAATCAAACAAACATTTGAAGAGTCTGGTAATACTGACAACATGTTTTATAAAAGAGCATGTGAAATCATAAAAACCAAAAAAGATTCTCTATCAAAGTATCTAAATGGCAAAAATTAGAGATGAGCATTGGCAAAGAAGAAAATTTTTTTTGAGTTCTTTTGTTCGTATGAATATTTCTTTAAAAACTGAAGTTTATCAATTTGTAGATATGTTAATTAATTCTGATTGGAAAACTTCTTATGATGATTTGAATGATATCGATCAAGAAATTTTAAATAAATATGAGGACTTTATAAATGGATAAAGATGAAGTTCAGTCCATGATAAATGAATCCATCGCAAAGGCGATAAAAAATCACGAAGTTCGTGTTGGAATTATTAGTGGAATTATTGGTTCTTTATTTGTTTTTGGTATTATACATTCAATATGGTTGATAAAGCATTGGGTATTATGAAATGGAAGTTCTTTATTTTATACCTTTTATAATTTTATTTGCGATTGCGATGTCTATGGTAATACAAGGTTGGATGATAGTGAATGAAAGTCATGGATACCGAGAAAATCCCAAAATCAAGGGGCATCCAGAAATGAAAGAAGTTAAAAAAGGAGATGGACTAATGATTGTAAGTTTTGACAAAATGCCAGAAGATGACTATAATGAACTTTATGGTCGCATTCAAAAACTCAAGATGGAAGAACTCTTTGAGGAACCTTCTAAATATGAGGATGATGAAGAATTACATAACCAGGAGTAAGTCAGCGGTAGACGGCACCGTTTGGGGCGGTGAAGACGTTGGTTCAATCCCAACCTTCTGGATTCGCCAGTTTTATGATTGGCACACTTGACACGAAAAGTTAAATACACTATAATATTGAGGTAAACAAAATAAATCAATGTCTTTGATTCAAAAATTCAAGAAAGATGTTAGCACTCTTCGTAGTGCCTCCAATGGCGACTTTTACCTTGATGTAAAAAATCCCAAACTTTATAAAAAAGTTCGCCGGTATTATGAAAATCAGGGAGTTATTTTTTCTGATGATCCTCTTGATAATTATGATATTCTGATGGAATATATCTTTCAAGATCTTAAAGTTTCTGATGTTCTTGTAAAATGACTAAAGTTCTCTTGAATCGTGAAGGTTATCGCTTTATAGAGGCAGGTATTATTGAACTCAACGGTAAACCTGATTATCGCCTTCAAAAACAAAACGAATACACAAAACGCTGGAATGACATTTATCTTTTTGATAATGGAATGCAGTGTTCTCTTGCGATGGAAGATATACAATATTGCCGCTGGTTGGATCCTGATAATGTTCCTGCCTACGCAAAACATTATGATGATGAAGACACGGAGAGTCTTTAAAAGTACTGGTGGAGACAATGATCCCCTTATGCCATCGTCGTATGGGCACTATAAGTGATGACTGGTGCGGATGATGGAGTAATACTCTCGTCTGGTTTATTACTTCCAGTCAAAGAATTGGTGGCGAGCCTAGAAAATTACAAGGGGTTGCAAAATTCCTTGTTTTTTGGTATAATTTTAAAAAATACAATGTTTTACACATGTTTTATAAAATAGAAAAATGTAGAGTATGTGGAAATACTCATTTAGTTACAGTTTTGGATTTAGGAGATCAATATTTATCTGGCATTTTTCCAAAAATAATTGATACTCAAATGTATCGTGGACCTCTAACATTAGTTAAATGTGATGAATCTATGGGTGGATGTGGGCATGTTCAATTAGAACATACCTTTGATCTTCCTACAATGTATGGAGAAGAATATGGATATCGTTCTGGATTAAATGCCGGTATGGTAAAGCACCTTAATGAAAAATATAAAAAAATTACAAATTATCTTAATTTAAAAGAAGGTGATATTGTTATTGATATTGCGGGAAATGATGGAACATTTCTTGGATTTTTTCCTGCAGAACTAAAACTTGTTAGTATTGATCCAACTTCTAAAAAGTTTTCAAAGTATTATAAAGAACACGTTGGGTATATTCCAGATTTTTTTAGTGAAAAAATTTATAATAAATTTTTAGGAAATAAAAAATCCAAATTAGTTACTTCTTTTTCTATGTTTTATGATTTAGAAGATCCAATTCAATTTTCTAAAGAAGTTAATTCTATTCTTGATCCCAAAGAAGGCATATGGGTTTTAGAACAGAGTTATATGCCAGAGATGCTTCGTATGAATTCTTTTGATACAGTTTGCCATGAACATCTATCATATTATGGTATGAGGCAGTTGAAATATATTATGGATAAATCTAATTTTAAAATTGTAGATTTTGAATTTAATGATGTGAATGGTGGTAGCATTTCAATGATGGTAGCAAATAAAAATAGTAAGTATGAAGAATGCACTCAAATGTTGGATGAATTGATGCGTGAAGAACTTGAACTTGCTTTAGATACTGTTAAACCTTGGCAAGAATTTGAGAAACGAATTGAAAATTGTAAGAATGAATTTTGGAATCTTATTAATTCTTTAAAGGATGATGGGTTGAAGATTGCTGCTCTTGGTGCAAGTACAAAAGGAAATGTTACACTTCAAACTTGGGGAGTTACTCCTGAAGATATTCTTGTTGTTGGAGATGTAAATCCAGATAAAAACGGATCATTTACTCCTGGAACTTGGATTCCAATCAAAGATGAAGATAGTGTTCTTTCAGAATATGATGTATTTGTTATTCTCCCATGGCACTTTAAAAACTTCTTTGTAAATAATCCAAAGTTTAAAAATAAAATTCTAGTTTTCCCATTACCTGTTCCTGAAGTTGTTCAAATTTGATTATGAATAAAGATTCTAAAATTTTTGTTGCCGGGCATCGAGGTCTTGTTGGATCAGCAATTGTGAGAATTCTTCAAGAGAGAGGATATGAAAACATTGTGACTAGAAGTAGGTCTGAGGTTAATCTTCTTAATCAAAAAGAAGTTGAAGACTTTTTTGCCTCTGAAAATATTGATTATGTTTTTGATGCTGCTGCTCGTGTTGGTGGTATTTATGCAAATGATCATTATTCTGGTGAGTTCATTTATCAAAACATTCAAATTCAAACTAATTTAATTCATTATGCATGGAAATATGGTGTAAAGAAATTTCTTTTTCTTGGATCTGTATGCATCTATCCAAAGTTTGCTGAAGTTCCTGTTAAAGAAGAATCATTGTTGACTGGATATCTTGAACCCACAAATGATGCTTATGCAATTGCAAAGATCTCTGGTATCAAGATGCTGCAATCATATAACAAGCAGTATGGATTCAAAGGTGTTTCTCTGATGCCTTCCAATCTTTATGGAATTGGAGATAACTTTCATCCCGATAATGGACATGTCATTCCTGCAATGATGACAAAGTTCAGCAATTCAAATGGCAAGACAGTAACTTTCTGGGGCGATGGGACACCCATGCGTGAGTTTCTGTATGCAGATGATCTTGCAGATGCATGTTTGTTTGCAATGGATCATTTTGAAAATGCTGAATTAATTAATGTTGGTTCTGGTGAGAATGTAAGTATTGAAAGTCTTGCAAGCACCATTGCTGGTGTGGTAGGATATCGTGGGGATATTGAATGGGATACTACTAGGCCCAATGGAACTCCAAAACGTCCACTTGATTATTCTAAGATGACTGAACTAGGATGGAAACCAAAACATAATCTACATGATGGATTAAAAAAAACCTATCAGTGGTTTATTGAGAACACTTATTATGATAGTTCCAAATGAAGTATTCTAAAGTCATTATTTGGGGGCATCCATTATATTCTCATACTCATTCATATGTTCATGAAGCATATTATAGAGCATTTACTAGCATGGGATATGAAACATATTGGTTTCATGATAATGAGTTCCCAATAGACTTTGATTATACGAACAGCCTTTTTATTGGCGAGGGATTTGCGGATAAAAAAATTCCAATCAATGACACAAGTTGTTATCTAATCATGTATTGCCCATCACCTATTAAGTATCAAGATGCTGGTAGGTATGTTGACGTGAGAATGACAGCAGTAAACTTTAAAGATCATATTCAAGAATACTCGGTTGATAGATCTGTTCTTACAAAACTCGGCCCTGCATGTTACTTTGATTCTAAAACATCAAATAAAGTTAGAGTTAAGAATGATTATGTAGATTATGAAATAGATGACTATGATAAAGTCTATATTAGTTGGGCAACAAATCTTCTTCCTGATGAATTTGAAGAAGAAGATATCTACTTAGAAAGAGAAAATGCAATCTACTTCTTTGGAACTATTTCTGGACATGGAGTATGTGAGAACTATTCTAATTGGCAACCATTCTTAAAAGCATGTTCTGATAATCAAATCAAGTTTATTGCAAATGATCCTTGGCAAAATCCAATGTCTATGGGTGATGTGATTATCAATACTCAAAAGTCATTACTTGGTATTGATATTCGTGGCCCACAACATTTAAAACAAGAATTATTAACTTGTAGAGTATTTAAAAATATTAGTTATGGACATTTAGGACTTACAAATTCCAAAGCAGTGCATGAAGAACTTGAAGGAAATTGTATTTACAATGAGAATACTGAAGAGTTATTCTATGATGGTATGAAGAATCGAGAAAATTATAAATTGATATCTGATGGTATGAAGTTCGTGAAAGAACATCATACATACATCAATAGGGTCAATAGTTTATTATCAATACTATGAAAATTTTTATTATTAATCACTCCGTAGAAAACTGTGGAGTTTATCAGTATGGAAAAAGATTTGGGAATATTGCATCTAAATCTAAAAATCATGATTTCATCTATTATGAAATGAATTCTCAAAATGATCTTGTATTAGAATATGCTACTCATAGACCAGAAGTAATCATTTATAATTATCTTTCTGGAACTATGCCATGGGTTACTGAAGACTTAGTTCAAAGATATCGAGAGTTGGGAGTTAAACAATATTTGATAGTTCATAACGTTGGATATGCAACTTTCTTTGATGCTTATCTACATCAACATCCATATTATGAACATGTAGATGCGAATAATTTTGCATTGGCAAGGCCTTTGTTTGATTATCAACCACCCGAAATTAAAAAATCAGATGATGTATTGCATGTAGGATCTTTTGGATTTGGATTCAGGGTAAAATACTTTGATCAAATTTGTAAAATTGTAAATGAACAACTCTCTTATAGAAAAGTTCAAATCAACCTACATTTAACATCATCTCATTTTTGTCCCAATGCAAATGACATTGCATCTATTAAACAGGATTGCTTAAACTCAATCACTCATGATAATATTAAATTGAATATGACTCATGACTTTTTAACTGATGATGATATGTTAAATTTTCTTTATAGAAACGATCTCAATATTTTCTTCTATCAAAACTATGGAGGATATAATGGTATATCTTCCACAGTAGATTATGCTCTTTCTGTAAAGAAACCATTGGCAATTTGTAAAAGCAATATGTTTGCTCACATCTGGGATGTTCAACCATCTATTTGTGTAGAAAATAATTCTCTACTCAACATCATTAATAATGGATTCAGTCCATTAGAAGAGAAGTACAATTCATGGACTAATGAAAAGTTCATACATACCTTAGAAACAATTATAGAACAGAACAACTGAGTTTATTATGACGCAATTTTATTCTGATGCGAAACAAGACCAATTTGCTGCAAACATTTTAAAATTTAAACGGGATGGTTACTGTGTGGATATTGGCAGTTGCCACTCGGTTATTTCAAATAATAGTTATTATTTTCAAGGATTAAATTGGACATCAATTAGTGTTGAGATTGAAAAAGGATATAATGAAAGTTATTCCACAAGGACAAATGGAGTACATTTAAATAAAAATGCGCTCAAAGTAAATTATAAAGAAACATTTGAGGAATATGAATTCCCAAAGAGTATTGATTATCTTTCATTGGATATTGATACTTTAAGTTTAGATGTTCTTAAAATTTTACCCCTTGATGAATATAGATTCAAAGTAATTACTATTGAACATGACGCCTATGTTTTTGGAGATGAGTATAGAAATCCACAGAGAAATATTCTCACTTCCCATGGGTATTTTCTTGTCTGTTCTAATGTCTACGTTGAACAACCTGGATATGAAGGAAAGGAATATCCCTTTGAGGACTGGTGGATTGATCCCTCAGAATTTGATTCAGACTTGATTGAAAAAATTAAGTGTGATAGTACTTTACCATCTGTAATTATTTCTAAATTTGCATGACTTCTCTAGGATTTTTCTTTAGTTGTTTTAAAGAAAAAAAGGCAGTAGAATATTCACTATCTCAGTTGGTTATTCACTATCCAGACTCTCCAATCTATTTGGTTTCTGATGGTGGAGAAGATTTTTCTTATTTGGAATCTGAATATAAGAATCTTAAAACTTCCTTAGAGGGAGATACCATGTCAGAAACATTCAAGATTACTGCGGGATCCTCTGGATGTGATCGAAGAGTGGGAAACTATGCACAAGATTATTATCAAGATGTAATTAAAAAATGTACTCTTGCAGTCTTGAATAGACTTGAATCTGCAGTTGAGTATTGTAAAACTGATTATATTTTGATGATGGATCCTGATACTCTGGTGCGAGGAAAACTTACTATTCCTGAAGGTGTCAAACTACTTGGGTCTCGAATCAATCATGGATTTCCTAGAGGATTAAAAAATGTTCTTGCAAGAGTCGAGGGTGCAAAGGTAATTGATTGCTGGGGAGCAACACCTGCAATCTTTGAAACACAAACTTTCATGAAGTCCTGGGAGATGTTTAGCGATACTCCAGAACTTTTAAGTATGATGTCTATGGAATTCTATGCCATCTATGCTCATGATGTTTTGCTTCCAATTATCTTCGCTTTAGTTGGGGAAGAAGAAATTTTTAATCCAGATATCATAGAATGTTCAAGAAATCCATTTTGGGAAGCATGTCCACATCCATTAGTACATCAGTTTAAAAGATATTATGAATAATCAATTTGTAATCGTATCTTCTTTATTCAATATAAAAAGAGAAGGAATGGATGGTAGAACTTGGGAAGAATATTTAAAATGGTTTGACACCACTTTAAAATTAAAATGCCCTATGATTTTATTTGTAACTGAAGATGCTGCATCTTTTGTTAAGGAAAGAAGAAAGGACATACCCACAGTGATCATTACTCAAACAATAGAAGAGATTCCATATTATTATCTTAAAGATCAAATAGATGTGATAATTTCATCTGATGATTATAAAAATAAAATCAAAGACTATGGTAGAATAGAATGTCAACATTCTCTATATTCCATTGTTCAATACTCCAAATTTAAATGGTTAGAACATGCTATTAAAGAGAATCCATTTGATAGTGAATTTTTCTTTTGGATGGATGCTGGGGCATCTAGATTTTTTGAGGAGTATGATCTATCACAAGATTATCCTAGTGAAAATGCTATAAATTCTTTAGGGAATATGGGTGAACAATTTTTAATTCAAGTTAACATGGAATACTATAAAGATCTTGCAAGTGCTACCACCTTAACAAAAGATTATCTGGTAGACAATAGATCTTATGTATTGGGATCCATGTTTGGAGGAACAAAAAATGCAACGTTAAAGGTAGCAAAAGATATTGAGAATGTCTTTATCAATGACATGATTGCAAATGGATTTGTAAATAATGAACAGATTGCATTAGGATATCTTTTAAAAAACAATCCTGATGACTTTGCAGTTTATGAAAGATATAATGGTAAACATATGGATTTATTTCAGGAGATTGGTAAACGATGAAAATTACACTGGTTGGCCCTGGCATTATGCCCATTCCCCCTATAGGATGGGGAGCTGTTGAAATTCTAGTATGGGATACTAAGAATGCTTTGGAACAATTAGGACACGAAGTTCAGATTGTAAATACTAAAGATCCAACTCAGATCATACAAGAAATAAATTCATTTCGTCCAGATTTTGTTCATGTTCATTATGATGAATTTATTGGGGTGTATCCTTACATTCAATATCCTAAAGCAATTACAAGTCATTTCGGATACTTAGAAAGACCAGAAATGTTTGGTGGTTATGCAAACATCTTAAACGCATTTACAAAAGTTAAACCAAATATTTTTTGTTTGTCTGAAGGAATTAAAAACGTATACAAAATTCTTGCCGATGTTCCAGAAGAAAATCTGTACGTCACTCCAAATGGAGTAAACACTCAAGCATTTAATTTTGTTGATAATCCAAAGTATCCTGACCGAAGTATCTATCTTGCCAAGATTGATTATCGAAAGCGTCAACATATGTTCCAAGGAATTGATTCTCTTTGGTATGCTGGCAATAATGCTGATAGTAGATTTAATACTTCAAAGAATTACCTTGGTGAATGGGATAAAGAAACTCTTCACAAGGACTTGACAAATTATGGGAATCTGGTATTATTAAGTGATGGTGAAGCACATCCTCTAGTCTGCATGGAGGCACTTGCATCAGGTCTTGGGGTAGTTGTCACAGAATGGGGTAAAGCAAATTTAGATGATTCAAAAGAGTTTATCACAATCATTCCTGAGGATAAAATTAAAGACATCAACTATGTAGAGCAAGAAATAATTAAAAATAGAGAATATTCAATACAAAATCGAGAAGAAATTCTTAAATATTCTATGAACTTTGACTGGGTTAAAATTCTTAAAACGCATCATACCCCCAGCGTAGAAAAAATTATCAAACAATTTGAACTTAAACTAAACAAATGATTGGATTTAATGCATTAGGACAATTGGGTAGACTTGGAAATCAAATGTTTCAGTTTGCGGCACTTAAAGGAATCTCTCGAAACCGAGGGTTTGAATATTGCTTTCCCCCCACAAAGAATACAAATGAATGGACTGATCATCAATTGTTTAATCCGTTTAAACTTGGATCTACATCTCAATTGAATGTCCAATTCATTGATTCTGATCGGCCTACTCTTATGGAAGAAACCTTTTTCTTCAATGAAAAATTATTCAATGAATGTCCAGATTGGATTTCTTTGCAGGGTTTCTTTCAAACAGAAAAATATTTTAAACACATTCGGGATGAGTTGCTAAAAGACTTTGAGTTTCGTGATGAAATTTTAGAACCCGCTCAAAAAACAATGTCCTATTGGAAAAATCCGATTGCTTTACATATACGTAGAACTGATTATACAACGAATCCAAATCACACTGCTTTGAGTATGGATTATTATGAAAAAGCATTATCTGAATTTGATAATTCATCTGAGGTAATTATTTTTTCAGATGAACCACGGTGGTGTATGAAACAAAAATTATTTGAGTCTGATAGATTTATGATTTCTGAAACTGGAAATAATTATATGGACATGTGTTTGATGACTTTATGCTCTGGGCACATTATTGCCAACTCATCTTTCTCATGGTGGGGTGCATGGTTATCAAATAGTCAAAAAGTAGTTGCTCCTTCTGGTTGGTTCAGTGGTTCAAATAATGAACACCTAGATACTAAAGATATTATTCCCGAATCTTGGAATGTAATTTAATGAAAGTTGCTATTGTTTTTATTGGTACAAATAAATATATTAATTTTCTTCCAAGATTTTATGAGAATGTTGAAAAATATTTTCTTCCCAATTCACAAAAAACTTTTTTAGTATTTACTGATGGTAAACTTGAAGAACCCCCAGAAAATATCATACCTTACTATCAAGAACATCTTGAATGGCCATACATTACACTCACTCGTTTTGAAATCATTAACAAGGCAAGAGATGAGATTAGTAAAAATGATCTCTTGGTTTTCCTTGATGCTGATACTCTCGTTGTGGATAAAGTTTTAGAAGAAGATTTTATTTCAAATAAACCTCTTTTTGGAGTATGGCATCCTTGTCATAATATGGGTATGCCCCCTCATAATAAAATTCCAGGAGCGTTTGAAACAAATCCATTGTCACTTGCATGTGTCGATGTTAGTATTGATAACTATCCTCTTGTATATTATCAAGGATGTTTATGGGGTGGTAAAGTTCCAGAAATTTTAGATATGATTGATGAACTTGAAAGTAGAGTTAATAAAGATCTTAAGAAAAATGTAATCGCTGTATGGCATGATGAAAGTCATATCAATAAGTATTTTATTGAACATCGGGAGAAAGTTCATACTTTAACTCCCGAATACGCATATCCTGAGGTGTTTTCTGGGCATTGTGATTTTGAACCAAAAATTGTTCACCTTGCAAAAGATAATTCTAAGTATCACATCTAACTATGGATAAAAACAAATCACAATATAAACTAAACGGGTTCTTTCCAGTATATTATATCAATCTTGATGGGCAACCAGAAAGAAAAGAATATATGGAAGAACAATTTAAAACCTGGGGGGTAGAGAATTATACTCGCATCTCTGCCCATGATGGCCGTCATGATGATTTGAGTGATATTATTCATGGTAAGTATCCTGATGGTATGACATCTGGAGAGATTGGGTGTGTGACTTCTCACCTAAAAGCAATCAAGCATTGGGTTGACACAAGTGACACACCTTATGCTATAATATGTGAGGATGACCTGAGTATGGAACCAGTTAAATATTGGGGATTTACTTGGAGTCAATTCATTGCAAATTTACCTTATGCTTGGGATGTGGTTCAATTAGCAATTATCAATCCTGGTCAAATACACATGACCATTCATAACCGATTTGTAAATGATTTTTCCACAGCGTGTTATATTATCACTCGGCATCATGCCACTAAGTTAATTAAACATCACATTAGAAATTCAAAATACAAACTTGATAATGGTGTATCTCCTAGAGCAGTTGCTGATGATTTAATTTACAATTCAGGACTAACATTTTCTATTCCACTTATGCATTATAAAATTGAACTTGGATCAACTATTCATCCAGAACATATTGAAGTTTTTCATCGGAATAGTCATGATGGTATCTTAAATTTTTGGGTAAATGAATCTAATAAATTAGAGAATCCACTTGCTCTACTTCAATACAATCCTTACTTAGGAAAAATGCCACCAGGCACTTCCTGATACATAGGGGGATTGACACCTCCCCCCTTTTCCTATATAATATGTAAAGTTTCATTACAAACTACTTATGACTGTAACGACTAATGAGCGCGGACAACAAAATATGTTTGCGAAAGAACCACAAATGTATGTCTCCCAATTTGATGCAGAGCGTTATGCACTAGAGACTTATGCAGAACGTGCAGAACGTGCCAATGGGCATTGGGCTATGCTTGGAATCATTGCTGGATTTGTTTCTTATGCCATCACTGGCAACTTCTTCTTCGGAAACTTCTAACTAACTATTAACATCGGAGTAAAACTATGAAATTCGGATTCACACCTGAGGCAGAACTCCTCAATTCACGTCTAGCAATGCTTGGATTTGTGATTGCGGTTGGTACATATATTACTACGGGGCAAATTATTCCAGGTATCTTCTGAGTGGATACTGAAAATTTTTTGAGTATCTTTCTTGGTTTTTTTGTCGCAACTATTGCATTAACTATTATAAAAAAATAAAAAAAATCTAAAATACCAGGAAAAAATTTTCCTGGTATTTTTTTATGCGAGGGGTTTTTCATAAATACTTTCAGTGTTTGGTAATAAAATGACCCTAGATCTTCATAACTTTTTTAAATATTACGACGAAAAGAATTCTAACCACGTGGCAGCAGTTCAGTGGTTAGAAGATAATTTACCTGATGAATATCTTGATGATGCCGAAGGGGATTGGGTTGGCATCTTTAGAACCAAACCACCCACACCAGCAGTCTTAGCAGTTCCTTATTTCAATCAAGTAGATAACTATAGAGACGCACATAGAACCTGTAATAGTTCTGCTTGTGCGATGTGCCTGGCATTTCTAAAACCAGGTAGTATCAAAGGCGATGACGAGTATGTTAAGAAAGTATTTGCTATTGGTGATACAACGGATCATACCGTCCAAACAAAAGTTCTCAAAGGTTACGGTGTGGATTCACACTTTAGTTACAATTTGTCTTTCGCTGACATTGATAAAAGTCTTGCTGCTGGGAAACCTGTTGTTATTGGTATCCTTCATAGGGGTTCTTTATCTGCACCTACTGGTGGGCATATGTGTGTTGTAATCGGCACAACACCAGACGGTAAAGGATATTACGTCAACGATCCATATGGTTCTCTCAATGATAACTATACTGGACCTGTGACAAACGGCAAGAAAACCGTTTATACCAAAGCAGTTCTCAAGCACCGCTGGTGTCCAGGAGGTAAAGATGGATGGGGTAGAATCTTCGATTAATTTTAAAAGGAAGATTCTACAAAAAGTAAAGGATCTTACGAATCATGGGAAGCACAAAGAGGCTTCCGAATTATTTAAAATATACTTTCCAAATTTCGGAGAATACACAAATGGCAAGAATTGATCTACATAACTTCTTTCAATACTATGATGAGAAGAATCCTAATCACATTAAAGCAGTTCAGTGGTTAGAAGATAATCTACCCGTCAAGTATCTAGAAGATAATGTTGACTGGGCAGAAATTTATAGGGGAAAAAAGGGTAATGCTACAGTAGCACCTGCTGCTGCAGCTCCTGTAACAGGTGGTGATGATATGTCTATGACTGGCATCAAACTTATTAAAGAATTTGAAGGATGTCATCTCAAGGCATATCCAGATCCTCTATCTGGCAATCTTCCAATCACAATCGGTTGGGGTTCTACTCGCAAGAAAGATGGTTCTGCATTCAAACTTGGTGATGCAATCACTCAACAGGAAGCAGACGAACTTCTAATTAGTCAGTGCAAGAATCAATTTCTTCCTGCACTTCGTAAGATTCCTCATTGGAATGAAATGTCTGATGGTAAAAGAGGTGCATTACTTTCTTTTGCTTATAATCTTGGTGCTGGGTTTTATGGTGGTTCCAATTTCAATACCATCACTCGTGTTCTGAAAAATAAAGAATGGGACAAAGTTCCCGATGCTTTATTCCTCTATCGCAATCCTGGTTCAAATGTAGAAGCAGGTCTTGCTCGTAGAAGAAAGTCAGAAGGTGAAGCATGGAAGAAAGGATAAATATTTACAATCATAACTGATTCTTGATCTTCTGATCTGAATCCATATAGTCCAAGTCCTTTATGACTTGGTGAATACTTCATTAAACAACTTTGGTTTGTTTTGTTTAGTACACACTAAGTAATAGAGGACTTTTTATGTCTTACACTACAAGGGCGCTTGCTGCTGCGTCTGCTCTTTTGATGGCGGCTCCATCAGCATTAGCAGGAAATGTTACTCTAGAAGGTAACTGTGTTAAAATCGGTACATCAGATAGAGGAACCATCGGTTCGCAAGGTAACACCCCACCAGGTATTCTCTACGATTCCACTTGTACTGGAACCTTCAATCCCGCATACGATTATCTCACACCAGGAAGTCCATTTGAAGGATGGACAATTAAAGGTTTAGATGCGACTGGCGCAATCTTATTCAATAACACAAACAACAACACAGGTAGTCCAGTTAATGTTACAGGAACCAATGTAGATTACTCTGGGGTATCGTATCGTGGAGTAACCTATGATAATCGTGCAGTATGGAGTGGTTCTACTTCTAACTTTAATATTGAACACGATGTAAGATTCAACGATAATCAACACTTCGTTGATATCAATACTCGTTTGGAGTTTATGATTGCTGTTCCTACGCTTTACTTCGGTAGATTTACAGACCCAGACGCAAGAGCCGCTGCAGGTGATAGTTCTGCGACTCTTAATGTAAGAGGATATGCTGATGGTATTCCTGCGACTAATGTAGTTCTATCAGAAGCACTAGTATCTAAGTATGCTCTGGGATTATTTACAGGTGCAACAAACTCCAATACTGGTGTAAGTAACGCTTGGACTACCGACCCAGTTGATTATTATAATGGTGTGAATAGTGGTGACGGAGACTACACCATTGGTCTTGGATTTATGTTCTCTGGTATTGCTGCTGGAGATATTGTAAACATCCAGTATGCTTATATCTTTGGACCTTCTGCGTTTGTTG
>Ga0172365_10001866_pt1 | contig 15227 bp, 12 predicted proteins | sample LakKivSesite48cm_FD_114535 | JGI IMG/M metagenome (GOLD analysis project Ga0172365, IMG submission 114535) | Sediment microbial communities from Lake Kivu, Rwanda - Sediment site 48cm | ecosystem: Environmental > Aquatic > Freshwater > Lake > Sediment | place: Rwanda: Western Province, Lake...
ACCTGCCCCGATGGGTATCGGAGCAGGTCGTTTAATATGTCGCTGCTTTTGAAGCTATGCCTCGTCTACGCTCGGCATGAAGGTCCACCTTTTCACCCTGAGCGGAGTCGAAGGGTAACGGTTATTACTGCTGGCCGGCCGGTCGTCTGCCAAAACCTCTGCCGGAGCCTCTGGCAATCAGCTCTTCGAGAAGTTTGCTCGTCTCAGCGGCCTTTTCTTTCACCGCCGATTCCTGGATCGGCTTTAGGTCGGCGGTAGTGATTAACAGGTACAGCGCACCTTCCGGGGCTGGCTGCCTGCGGCCCTGAAGGCCGGCAAGCTGTCCCATTATAGCCTGAAATACTTTCTGCCGTTCCATCCTCTGCTCTCTGAATTTGGCTCTCTCTTCCTCGGACATGTTTTGAAATCCGCCTTCCGGTCGTGGAGGATCCGCTTCCGCTTTGAGCTTCGCTAATTGGGCTTCGATGGCCTCAATAGCTTTCATGCGCTCTTCACGTCCCATGAAGCCCCGGCTTCGTCTGGTGCTTTCTTCCTGGCCGAACGTTACCAGAACCACCGCCAGAACCACAAGTACGGCAATGGTTGAAATCAGGTACTTTTTCATAATACTGACCTCCAAATAAAGTTGAACGGTTGCAATTCCACCAGCTCCCACCATAATCGCAGGATGACTCGTCTACGCTCGGCATGAAGAAGCTCTTCACCCTGAGCGGAGTCGAAGGGCGCTGGCAACTTTTATGCAAGGACGGAAAAACAGCCCTTTTTATTGCCAAAATCTTAAAAAAGTCCTGAAATAGCCCTAATTTTGAAAATAAATCAAATTAAATCGCGTCTCTAACGCCAGCTAAGAAAGCCGAGACTTCGGCAATAATCTTATCCCTGCTATCCAGATTTTTCTCGATTAAACCAACGATTTTCGAGCCGATTATAACGCCGTCCGCCCCAGCTTTTGCCACTGCCGCGGCGTGTTCGAGCGTGCTGATTCCAAAACCCACGCAGACCGGCACGACGGTCAGCCTTTTCAATTTGCCAACAAGCCCTTCAACCATGTCGGATAGTTTTTCCCTGCTGCCGGTAACGCCTAATACTGAGACTGTATAGATAAAACCCGTGGTTTTGGAGGCTATAAGTTTCATTCTCTCCGGGGCTGTGACGGGCGTTACCATAAAGACAGTATCGAGACCCACCGAGGCGGCGGGACCTGTTATTTCGTCCGCATCGTCAATGCTCAAATCGGCCACTAAAACGCTGTTTACGCCTGCCCCATGGAAATCCTCAAAGAATCTATCAGTTCCGTACTGGTAAACCAGGTTGTAATACATCAAAAGGCCGATTGGAATATCCTTGTATTGCTTTATTTTATGGATAAGCTCCAGTGCCTTTGCCACTTTCATTCCCCCTTTTATCGCGCGGATATCGGCCTTTTGGATTGTAGGGCCGTCGGCAATCGGGTCGGAGAAAGGAATACCCAACTCCAGAATATCGGCCCCGGCATCAACTGACGCTTTTATTACGGCAAGACTCGTATCAAAATCCGGGTCGCCGAGCACAAAGAAGGGAATCAACGCCGTCCTGTTTTGCTCTTTCAACTCCGAAAAAACCTGCTTATATGTCTTCATCAAAAAATCCTTCTACGAACAGTTAATCATCCGACAGCGGTCTGTATTTTTCCACAATCGAAACATCCTTATCGCCTCGGCCCGAGAGATTAACGACGGCCACAGTTTCGGGATCCAGCTTGCCCTTCTGACTGACAAGATAGGCCAGAGCGTGAGAGCTTTCCAATGCCGGCAGGATTCCCTCCGTCCTGGAAAGAAGCTCGAAGACGTCCAGCACGCTTTCGTCCTGGGCGGCGACGTATTCAGCCCTGCCCGTATCTTTGAGCAAACAATGCTCCGGGCCGACAGCCGGATAATCCAGGCCGGCGCTGACCGATTCGGTCTGGTCAACCTGGCCTTCGGCATCCTGGAGCAGATATGCCTTTGCCCCGTGCAAAATGCCGATGCGTCCGGCAACTAAAGTCGCCGCGTGCCGGCCTTCACTCATGCTCCTGCCGCCGGCCTCGACACCGATTAGCCGGACGTTTTTATCCTCGAAAAAGCCGGAGAAAATACCAATTGCGTTGCTGCCCCCGCCGACGCAGGCGACAACCATGTCCGGCAATCTTCCGATCTGGTCGAGACACTGCTGGCGGGCCTCTCTGCCGATGCAGCTTTGGAAATGCTTGACGATGGTCGGATACGGATGCGGCCCGCACGCCGAGCCGAACAGATAGAACGTATCAGTGACGTGGGCCGTCCAGTAGCGAAGTGCGTCGTTAATTGCGTCTTTCAATGTCCCCGTGCCGCCCTCGACGCCGATGACTTTCGCGCCGCAGAGCTTCATTTTATGCACGTTGACGCTCTGCCGCTCGATATCGGTAACGCCCATGAAGATTTTTGTCTCCATCCCGAATAAGGCGCCAATCATTGCGGTGGCCAGTCCGTGCTGGCCGGCGCCGGTCTCGGCAATAAGCTTGGTCTTGCCCATATATTTAGCCAAAAGGCCCTGGCCCAGCGTATTGTTGACTTTGTGCGCCCCGCCGTGAAGCAGGTCTTCACGCTTGAGATACACGTTGAAACCGACGTGCTCGCTGAACCTTTTCGCGTAATAAAGGGGACTGGGCCTGCCGGCATAGTTTTTCGAAAGCTCAGCAAGCTCCGTCACGAACCTCCGGTCTTCGTAAAAACGATAAAAAGCCTCTTCCAGCTCTTCCAAAACCGGAATCAGAACCTCGGGTACATAGAAGCCGCCATAATCTCCGAACCTTCCACTGTATTTCATATTTACCCTCTTAAATGCCGGATGTTCTCGAACAGTTTCCTCATTTTCCTGTGGTCTTTTTTCCCCGGGCGGGACTCGATGCCGCTACAGACGTCTATCCCATAAACACCGAGCTTGACCGCCGCCGCCGCATTGTCGGGATTGATACCACCGGCCAAAAACACCCGCTTGCTGATGTGTCCAATGACGTTCCAGTCAAACGTCAGCCCCGTGCCGCCGTATTTATTAGAATTGAAAGCATCCAGCAAGACGGCATCCGTAAAGAAGCCGCCCGCTCTTTCGATATCCGTCCGGCCTTTGACCCTTATTGCCTTCATCGTTTTGACGTTGTGAGAAAGCAGCGACCGGCAGAAATCCGGGTTTTCGTCGCCGTGCAACTGGACCCAATCCAACTGGCAAATGTTCTTTATGTCATGGATTTGCTCAACTGAAGCATTCACGAAGACGCCGACGACGTCTATAAAACCCGGTAGCTTATTGATAATGCCTTCGGCCTTTTCCGGCGTGACATACCTGGGGCTGCCCGGATAAAAATTGAAGCCCAGCAAATCCGCGCCCATATCCATCGCCGCTACTGCGTCGTCGACGTTGGTTATACCACAGATTTTAACTTTCGTTCTCAACATATCTGTCTATTGTCACCGGTAAAACGGCCCCGGGACGCGCTTCAGGCCCTATTCGAGACTTCGATTAATTTCTCCAGGCAAGCTGAGGCGCTGCCGTTGCCAATCGAGGCATCCGCCAAGTCGATTGCCGAGGAAAAATCGTCGGCTATGCCAGCCACGATTATAGCAGCCGCGGCATTGAGAACAACGATATCCCTGCGAGAGCCCTTGTCTTTGCCGGCAAGGATGTCACGAATTATACCGGCATTGGCTATTACATCCCCGGTTCGCAGCTCGTCGATCGAAGGCTCGGAAATCCCCAAGTCCGCCGGATCGAGCTCTACCGACGTTATATCGCCGTCGATGAGCCGCCGAATCTGCGTGGTTCCGAGAGTGCTTATTTCGTCCATTCCCTGGCCGTGAACGACCATCGCCCTTTTGGCGCCCAGCATTTTGAGCGTCTCGCATATTCGATCGAGAAGCGCCTCCTCCGCGACGCCCATAACCTGCGCCTTGACGCCGGCTGGATTTGCCAGCGGACCAAGAATGTTGAAGGCGGTCCTAAAGTCGAGGCTCTTGCGAATAGGCTGGACAAACTTCATTGCAGGATGAAACTTCGGCGCGAACATAAAACCAATGTGAGCCTCCCGTATACATTCAGCGACTCCCTGGGGCCCCGGGTCGATATTGACGCCCAGTTCCTCGAACACGTCGGCCGAGCCGCACTTGCTCGTGATGCCTCGGTTGCCGTGCTTGGCCACGTAGGCCCCTGCGCCGGCCGCCACGAGCGCTGCGCACGTCGATACGTTGAACGTCTTGACGGATGCACCGCCGGTTCCGCAGGTGTCAATCATGTTGTCGATGCCGGTTTCTACGCGCACCGCGTGATTGCGAAGAGACTGGGCAAGCCCGGCGATCTCGGAAGACGTCGCACGCTTCATTCTCATCGCCGCCAGGAACGCCGCCACCTGGACTTCCGTCACCTCACCGGCAAATATCAAGTCCTGAAGCTCCTTCGCCTGATCGAACGTCAGGTCACCGCCATCCAAAATTATTTCGAGAAATCTGGTTATCGTAGCCATTTCTTTCCTTTCCTATCCAATCTTCTCTGTCACCGCAATAGAAAGAACATTTTCGATAATCTTACCGCCCGCAGGCGTTAGAATGCTTTCCGGATGAAACTGCACGCCGAATATTGGCAGTTTTTTGTGGCGGACTCCCATTACAACCGATTCGAACTCGGCGGTTTTTTCCAGGCAGTCCGGCAGCTCAAGAGCGCAAAGGCTGTGGTAGCGTCCGGCCTGCAGCGGATTTTCGACGCCGGCAAAGATGTCTTTTCCATTATGGCTAACTCTGGAAGGCTTGCCGTGCATCGGCTCCGGCGCATGGCCTATTTTCCCGCCGAAATATTGCACGATGACCTGATGCCCCAGACATACGCCGAGTATCGGCAGCTTGTCTTTGAAGTAATCGACGGCTGAAAGCGAAACTCCCGCCGAATCCGGCGTGCCCGGCCCCGGCGAAATCACGAGCAGATCCGGCTCATATTCTTCAGCCACACTTTTAAGCTCTTCAAGCTCTGTATCCGCCCGGTAAACTTTCGCCAGGCAATTCCGCTTACAGAAATCATCGACCAGATTGTACGTGAACGAATCAAAATTATCGATGAATAAAACTTTCCTTTTTATCTCTTCCATAGGATTCTTCCTGTTTTATCTTTCGCACTTTACTAACGTTCAGGTCCTTGTTTTTTCTACTTCCCGAGAATCGCACGCAGGCAGGAATTCGCCTTATGCTCGGTTTCCTCGAATTCGGTCTTCGGGACGCTATCGTGAACGATGCCTGCACCGACCCGGATATAAGCCGTGTGGTCCCTGACCTGCAGGCTTCTTATCGTAATGCAACTATCGAACTGGCCGTCAACGGTCAGATAGCAGACGGCCCCGCCGTAATAACCGCGCTTGGTTTTTTCGAGCCGGCGGATGATTTTCATCGCCTCGATCTTCGGCGCCCCTGTGAGCGTTCCCATATTCATCGTGGCAAGATAGGCGCTGAGAGCATCAAGCTCAAAGGCGAGTGTGCCTCTGACGTTACTGACCAAGTGCTGGACCGACTCATATTTCTCGACCGTCAGCAATTCGGTCACTACCCTGCTGCCCGGCTTAGCTACACGGGCGATGTCGTTTCTCGCCAGATCGACCAGCATCATGTGCTCAGCCAGCTCCTTGCGGTCGATTTTCAGCTCGGCCTCATACCTGAAATCGGTGTCGAGGTCGATTTCGCTGCCAACCCGGCCCCTGGGTTTTGTGCCGGCTATCGGTCTGATCTCCACCTGGCGGTCCTTTGTGCCGCTGACGCGAAGATTCAGCTCGGGACTGGAGCCCATCAGCACAGTGCTGGGCGTGTTCAGATAGAACATGTACGGCGAAGGATTCAATCTCCTGAGCCTCTTGTAAACATCCAGCGGCTCATCCGGACAGGGTTCCATTTTCGTCCTGCTCAGGACGACCTGAAAAATGTCACCATCAATGATATGCTGCTTTGCCTTTTTAACAATCCGCTCGTATTCGGCCTGGTCGGTATCGGTCGTCGCCGCAGGCAGCTCGCCCGTGAATTTCCGCCCTTTCGGCGGCTCGAACCTTGCGATATTAAAGTAGTAATCGAAGCTGCTTTGAGCCTCCCGGACGGCCGCCTCACGGTCGCCGTTCGTGATTATACAATTTACAATCACGTAGCCTTTACGCCGTTCGTGATCCACCAGGAAAATATTGTCTGCGAAGTAAAGCTCGTAATCGGGATTGCCCAGAAGGTCCGTTTCGCTTGCGGGGAGTTTTTCAAACTGGTCGATGAAATCGTAGCTCAATGCTCCGAGCAGACCACAGGTAACGCGGAAAGGTTTGCTGGCCAGACTGAAGGCAAAAGCGACAGCCCGCAAAACGTCCATTTGGTTCGTGCTTCGCAGACGGGATTGTTCATCAACCAGCTTCTCATCCTGCCGGATGCGGCCGGCGATTTCTTCCGGGCAGAATTTTACCGATTCACAAAAAGCAAACCGATCTTTATCAGTGGAAAGAAAGTCCAGCATACGTTTTCCGGTGCGGTTGAGGGCTTTGATTGCAAAATCTGCGCCGGCACCCGTCAGATAAAGCGCCGGCCTTGCAGTGCCGAAACTCAGGGCGTTTTCCGACAGATGGTCGCTCGCTTCGAGCAGGCAGCAGTTTTCAGCCCGGCCATAGTCGCTGAGCCTTGCAAAAAAATCCACCGGCTCGTCTATATCAATCTCTTTGACAATAGGGACGATTTGACCGGGGCTTGCGTTGAATATTACCTGTTTATAGTCATCCATATCTCAAATCCTTTATTGCAGTTTTTATGCCGAAACGGCGGAAAATACAAATAAAAAAAGCAACCTGCCTATCCGACAGGCTGCTTTCTTAGCAATTCCAACAAATTTTTACAGCAAATTGCCGCTTGCCTGCCGGATTTTATCCCACAGGCCACCACCAGTTACCGGTATTTTTGCGGTTAATTTGCCTCATAATACCTATATTAAACCAACTTTTGCCTCTTCTGTCAAGAGAAAAATATTAAAAAACGGCATCCGGCATGCTTTTCACAGCCCGGCGGCTTTTCGGAGCTTTGCCGCCATATCGGTCTTCTCCCACGTGAAGCCGGAATCCTTTCTGCCGAAGTGCCCGCCGTAAGAGGTCGGTGTAAAAATAGGCCGAGCAAGCTTCAGGTGCTCGATCATTTTCTTGGGCGTCAGAGGGAAAAGCTTACGGATTAACTCACTAAGAACCTGCTCGCTCACATTTCCGGTCCCCGCCGTGTCCACAAATACAGATACCGGTTGTGCTACCCCGATAGCATACGAAAGCTGCACTTCACAGGAATCGGCCAGGCCAGCCGCCACAACGTTCTTGGCGATGTACCGAGCCATATAACTTGCCGTCCTGTCGACCTTCGTCGGGTCTTTTCCGCTGAAGGAGCCTCCGCCGTGACTGCCTCTTCCGCCGTATGTATCGACGATAATTTTCCGTCCGGTCAGGCCGCAATCGGCTTTCGGACCGCCTTCCACGAATCGGCCAGTCGGGTTGATATGAAATATGGTCTTTTTATCAATGAGGCGTCTTGGCATGACGGGAAGAATTACCTTTTCGATGATTTGTTTTCTCAACTGACGGTCTGGAACGGTCGGCGAGTGATGGGCTGAAATCACTACAGTGTGAATGCGTACCGGCTTATTATTCTTATACTCTACCGTCACCTGGCTTTTGCCATCGGGCCGCAGCCACGGCAGCTTGCCGCTCTGACGCATTTTTTCCAGCCTGGTTGTCAGCGCATGCGCCAATTGTATTGGCATGGGCATCAGCTCCGGCGTCTCTTTGCAGGCATAGCCGAACATCATCCCCTGGTCACCGGCGCCCTGCTCTTTGTGCCGGCCCATGCCCTCGGTTACGCCCTGTGAAATATCCGGACTTTGCTTTGAGATCGACACCAGAACGGCACAATTATCGCAATGAAAGCCGAGTTCCGGGTCGTCGTATCCAATCTCCTTTATCGTATCACGAACAATCGTCGGAATATCGACGTTGGCCTTCGTTGTAATCTCACCCGCCACTACGACCATGTCGGATTTTACCATTGTCTCACATGCCACCCTGCTCTTCGGGTCCTGCGCGAGCATAGCATCCAAAATTGCATCCGATATGTGGTCGGCTACCTTATCAGGATGCCCCATCGTCACGGACTCGCTGGTAAAAAGATAATTTTTAATACCTCTACTTACTGATTTTTTCGACATTTGTGATTTACCCTTTCTACGAACCATCGTTTATTGTCCAATCATACGTCATATATTTAATTGAATAATTTCCTGTTTCAAGAAAAGTAACGTCTTGTTTTGAAATATAATTACTAATGAAATTCAAGACCGCCCGGGTCTCAGGCGGCTGGTCCTTAAACTTCCTGTCTATAGCAAACTTTTTAATAAACTCTCTACCATACCAGGATGATTGAAACAAGGCAGATAAATAAACCTTTTGCTTGTCTCTGTCAATACCGAACGCGAGGGGACTGGACAGGAATCTTTCGGTTTGTTCATCCAACTGCTCGCTCAGATTGTGCCCATAATAGGGCTCATTCCTAAGCGGCGGACTCGACAGACAGCCGCTCGATATGGCAAAAAACACCCTCGGATCGTCAAATTCGCCGCGGATAAAAAGCTTTTCAATCGCTGCAAAGGTAAATTCTTCATCCATGACGAGGAATTTGTGCTGCGTGATTTTCTCCTCAATGTGCCTGATGCTATTGGTGCCGCGATAGAAAATGGTAAGGACACGCGACGACGGCTTAATGGGATAATTATCTGTAATTACGTTGAGCTTTTGTAAATTATATACGTTAATCCAGAAGGCGATGTTATCCTCCACAGGCCACGACTCATATACGCCCCGGTCAAGCTTGTCGAATTCTCGAAGAAGCGCTCTTAGCTCTAATCTCTTTCGCCTGAGTCCTTGATAGTCAACCATCCCATTATCATGGACAAACTCCTTCAGAATATCCGCACATTTTTCATGAAAAGACATGACTGGCACGGATTTGAGGTCGTTAGTCTCGGCCTTAATAATTTCGGCAACTTCGCGCTGGGCCTGAAAAAGCACGACTTTATCGGCTGAACCCTGGTTTGGAGTGAGTTGATTTGGTTCGATCCCGGCAGGTTCCGGCTTGAAACCGCCGGTATCAGAAGTATTAACCGATTCGGGTGCTCCGGCGCTGCAACCGAAAATAAAGACCGGTGTTACTATTAAAATTATAAAAACAACAAGGCTTTGAGCCATGTCAACTTTCCGATCAGCCGGTGAAATACATATAAACCGCCACAATGATGACAAGTAAAATAACCGAAAAGACAACATCAACTGTTGACCAGCTCGACCAGGACTTTTCCCGATCCTCGACGGTCGTCGTTCCAAACGTAAGGCCGCTTATCTTTTCGTAGGAGGGGGCTTGGGTCAGATAGCTTACGGCGAACATTACAACCACACATACGATGAAGATAAATATACTGTAGTACTGGAAGAAGACGTTGTTCATAATCCAGAGGAAGGAACCCTGCTCGTACCCGGAGAACTCCCCAAAAAGCTTTGCGAAGAACGGCATATCTTTCAGAGCTACGGGTGTGTCCACTCCCAGACGGAACATACCGAGGAGGAATCCAACAATCAGTGCCGATAGGCATCCCTTTGCATTGAGACGTTTGAAAAACACTCCAAGAAAGAACACCACAAAAATCGGCGGAGCAAGGTAAGATTGTACACCCTGCAAATAATCATACAAACCCTTGCCGCCCTGTATCACGGGTATCCATAACAGGCCGATTAACACCATGACGGTAGTTGCAACACGACCTACCCATACAAGCTGATGCTGTGAGGCTTTGGGGCGGAACTTGGAGTAGAAGTCCATCGTAAACAAGGTGGAAGAAGCATTGAAAACCCCGGAAAGCGAACTCATCAGGGCCGCCAGCAAGCCTGCCACGACAATACCTCTTACACCAGCAGGCAAAACCGTCATTACCAGCAAGGGAAAGGCTTTTTGTGATTCGGCGCGTATAACATGCCCCTGGGAATCGAATATAGTTTGCTGAATCACTTCCGCCCTGCCGCTCTTAGCCAAAGCAAAGCAGATCATGCCGGGAACGATAAAGATGAATACCGGCAGGAGCTTAAAAAAGGAAGCACAAATCGAGCCGCGGCGTGCCTCGCGTTCGTTCGGTGCCCCCAAGGCCCTTTGGACGATATATTGATCCGTACACCAGTACCACAAACCGATAACCGGAGCACAAAACAGCATCCCAAGCCAGGGATAATTATCGTTGAAATACCAGGCCATCCGGCCGGTCTCTTTGATCGGCGCCCAAGTACCTTGGACATTATCCGGCACCAATGGTTTCCAAAGGTTGAACATATCCGAGCCACAAACCGCCCGCAGCTCACTCCAGCCTCCGAGGGCCTTAAGACCAAAGAGGGTCACTAAAATCGAGCCGAATACGAGAATAATCGTTTGCACTGCCTCGGTGTATGCCACAGCTCGCAGGCCGCCAAGAATGGTATAAATACCAGTCAAAACAATCACAAGGATAGAACCTATCCAGAAACTGTCCAGCACCATGAATCCGATGTCTAAACTCATTTCCGGCAGAAGCACGGAAAACACGATTCCACCCGCAAAGATTCCCACCGCAATCTTTGTTACGATATAGGCAACGAGAGAGATCATTGATAAAACCCATCGCGCAGTAGGAGAAAAGCGTCTTTCCAGAAACTCGGGCATTGTAAAAACCTTCGATCGGGAATAAAAGGGAACCATGATCCAGCCTAAAACCAGCAGGCACCAGGCATGCAGCTCATAATGTGCCATTGCCACGCCGTCGGTTGTGCCGGAACCGGCCAGGCCAACTAAGTGCTCAGAGCCGATATTGGAGGCAAAGATTGACGCACCAACGATGAACCATCCCAGGTTGCGGCCGGCAAGAAAGTAATCATCGGCGGTGTCCTTGCTTTTTTTGATCACCCACCAAGCAATACCAAGCAGAATGGCAAAATACCCGATGATTGCTATCCAATCTAACGATGTGAATGCCCCTTGTGCCTGTCCAAGTAATACAAATGATCCCATGAAAAATCCTTTCCTATAATTTGGTTGGTATTTTTAACAGGTTCAATTTAAATTTCGGGAAATTCTATCGGTTTACCCGGCCTATTGCAATAAATTCTGCTTAAAAGGTAGAGAATTTCTGATTTAATAAACCACCTTTTATTAAGAAGAATAAAGATAAGATACTTGAAATTAACGACACAAGCACTTATTATCATCGACATTCAGGCTCTTTAATAGATGAGGATAAAATATGGCATATACAATAGGTTTAGATTTCGGAACTAACTCAGTGAGGTGTCTGATAGTCGACGTCACTAACGGCAGCGAATTAGGCACGGCGGTACACGAATACGAAACAGGCGAAGCCGGCATAATTCTCGATCCCGCCGACCATAACCTGGCCCGGCAGAATCCAGCCGATTACCTCAAGGGTATCGAAGTAACCGTCAAAGGGGCAATCACCAAGGCGAAGAAAGCCGCCAAGGGCTTCAAGCTGGGCCAAATCATCGGTATCGGTATCGACACAACCGGCTCAACGCCGATTCCGGTTGATAAGAACGGCACGCCATTAAGCATGCTCGATGAGTTCAAGGATAATCCAAATGCCTGCGCCTGGCTGTGGAAGGATCATACAGGCTACGCCGAGGCCGCAGAAATTACCGCATTGGCCACGAAAGAACATCCGGAATATCTCGCCCGGTGCGGCGGGATATATTCCTCGGAATGGTTCTTCAGCAAGATTTTGCACTGCCTGCGAACCGATCCGAAGGTTTTCCACGCCGCCTACACGTGGGTGGAACACGCCGACTGGATGCCCGCAGTCCTGACGGGAACTGAGGCGCCGGACAAACTCAAACGCTGCCGCTGCGCCGCCGGCCACAAAGCCATGTTCAACGACGACTGTGGTGGCTATCCGGCAGAAAAATTCCTCTCGAAGCTCGATCCGAAACTCGGCAAGCTGAGAAAAACGCTCAGCGATCGGACGTACGCAGTCGATAAGACAGCGGGAAGTCTCACCGATGAATGGGCGTCGAAGCTCAGCCTGCTCGCAGGTATTCCCGTGGCAATGGGCGCTTTCGACGCCCACTTGGGCGCCGTCGGCTCCGGCATAGCTCCTGGCGCGCTCGTCAAAATCATCGGCACCAGCACGTGCGATATGCTCGTGAGCGAATCGAGCAAAAAGCTCGCGGATATCCCCGGTATCTGCGGCATCGTAGATGGTTCAATACTTCCGGGATATTTTGGCCTGGAAGCAGGACAATCGGCGGTCGGCGATATTTTCAACTGGTTCGTCAATTATATCCAGCCGGGCGGCCCAAAAACAGGCTCCCACGAAGCCCTGACTAAGATGGCGGCAAAACTCAGGCCGGGCCAGTCCGGCCTGCTGGCACTCGATTGGAACAACGGCAACAGAACCATCCTCGTTGACCAGCGATTGACGGGTCTGCTGCTCGGCCAGACGCTGCACACAAGGCCGGAAGAAATCTACCGAGCTCTGATCGAGGCGACCGCATTCGGCGCCCTGACGATTATCAACCGGTTCGAAGAATACGGCGTAAAAGTTGCCCAGGTCATCAACTGTGGCGGTATCGCCGAGAAAAATCCTCTGCTGATGCAGATTTACGCCGATGCCACCGGCAGGGAAATGAAGATATCCCGTTCGGCCCAGAGTTGCGCTCTGGGCGCATGTATAGCCGGCGCCGTTGTGGCCGGTAAAAAAGCAGGAGGCCACGACAGCTTCGCCGACGCTCAGGCTGCAATGTGCGGGATCAAAGAGGTGACTTATAAACCCATTGCCGAAAACGCCAAAATTTATAAGCAGTTATACGTCTTATACAAGCAGCTTCACGACGCCTTCGGGACGCAGGAGTTCTCCGGCAAAATGGCTAACGTTATGAAAGAGCTTTTGACCATCAAAGACAGCGCTCAGGACTAAGGGACTCAGAATGCAGGAAGAGCTTAAAAAAGCAGTCTGCCAGGCAAATCTTGAGCTGCAGAAACACCGGCTCGTTATCTACAGTTGGGGCAACGTCAGCGGGATAGACCGCTCGGCAGGCGTGGTCGTCATCAAGCCGAGCGGCGTCTTATACGACGAGCTTACGCCGGACAAAATGATAGTGCTCGATCTGGAAGGGGAAATCATTGAAGGAAACCTCAATCCTTCATCCGATACGCCGACCCATTTTGAGTTGTACAGAAATTTTAAGGCCGTCGGCGGGATATGTCACACGCACTCGCCCATCGCCACGATGTGGGCGCAGGCATGTAGAGAAATCCCCTGCTTCGGCACGACTCACGCGGACAATTTCTACGGCCCCATCCCGGTAACCGAAGTAATGACAAACGAGCGGATACAGAGCGATTACGAGTTAAATACCGGCAGGATCATCGTCGAGCGATTTGCCGGAATGGACCCGATGCAAACGCCTGCGGTCCTGGTCGCCAATCACGGGCCGTTCACGTGGGGCGTCGATCCGGCAGCAGCCGTCGAGCAGACCGTCGTGCTGGAACAAATCGCAGCTATGGCTCTGGGCACTATTACTATCAATCCGGAGCAGGGCCCGATCAGCAAGGCCCTGCTGGATAAGCACTATCTGCGTAAACACGGAAAAAATGCGTATTATGGCCAATCTGGGGGAAAATAGAGTGAGCTAAAGTAAACTAAAGTGAACTAAAGTGAGCCAGTCCCGTTTCCAAATTTAGGCACTTTAGTCACTTTTTAACTTTAGGCACGTGTAGCGAGTAAAGGAGAAAAAAATGAAAAAAACAACATTCGGAGTCGTCGTCGGAAACCGCGGTTTCTTCCCTGATGTATTAGCAAAAGAGGGGCGAAAAAACATTCTTGACGTGCTCAAAAAAAATGGTTTCGACCTGGTAACCCTTTCTATGCAGGACACCAAGTACGGCACGGTTGAAACTTTCGCCGACGCCAAAAAATGTGCCGCTCTTTTCGCGGCAAACAGTGAAAAGATAGACGGAATCATCGTCACGCTGCCGAATTTCGGCGATGAAAGGGGCGCAGCCGAGTCAATCAAACGCTCCGGGCTCGACGTGCCGATCCTGATACAGGCCGAGCCTGACGACAAGGACAATATGACTATTGCCGACAGGAGAGATTCCTTCTGCGGCAAGATCAGCGTCTGTAATAATCTCAGGCAGGCCGGCATTCCGTACACGCTGACAAACTTGCATACGGTTGCAGTCGCCTCCGCCCAGTTCAAACAGGACCTGGACGAATTCGCCTCGGTTTGCAGGATTATAAAGGGACTTAAAAACGCCAGGTTCGGCGCCATCGGCGCCCGCACGGGTGCATTTAATACCGTCCGTTACAGCGAGAAAATCCTCGAGCTTTCCGGCATAGCTGTCGAGACAATCGACCTGTCAGAAATCCTCGGAAGAGTCGAGCGGCTTGCAGACAAGGACAAATCAGTGAAGAAGAAACTGGAAGCCATCAAAAAATATACGCCGACCGGATCGATTCCAACCGACAAGCTCCTGAAGATGGCCAAATTCGGCCTCGTCATAGACCGATGGGTAAGGGATACCGAGCTTGACGGCACCGCAATTCAATGCTGGACCGCATTGGAAGAATTCTTCGGAATCGTCCCATGCACGCTGATGAGCATAATGAGCGAATCGCTCGTGCCGAGCGCCTGCGAGGTCGATATTACGGGCCTGCTGGGGATGTATATCCTCCAGCTTGCCAGCGGCACACCCAGCGCGCTTCTGGACTGGAACAATAACTACGGCTCCGATCCCGACAAAGCCGTCTTGTTCCATTGCAGCAACCTTCCCAAGTCGTTCTTCGGCAATTCCAGGATGGACTACCAGGAAATCATCGCCGGCTCGGTGGGCAAGGAAAACACCTACGGCACGATTGTCGGCAGAATCGCACCGGCCAAAGCGACATTCTGCAGGGCGACGACCGATGATGCGAGCGGCATCATCAGCGCTTACGTCGGCGAGGGCCAGTTTACGAACGACAAGCTCGATACCTTCGGCGGTTACGGCGTGATGAAAATCGCTAATCTCCAGGCGTTGATGCAGTATATATGCAGGATGGGCTTCGAGCACCACGTCGCCGTAAATATCTCACAGAAGGCCGATGCTATCGCCGAGGCTCTCGATACCTACATG
>Ga0172365_10001867_pt1 | contig 15226 bp, 13 predicted proteins | sample LakKivSesite48cm_FD_114535 | JGI IMG/M metagenome (GOLD analysis project Ga0172365, IMG submission 114535) | Sediment microbial communities from Lake Kivu, Rwanda - Sediment site 48cm | ecosystem: Environmental > Aquatic > Freshwater > Lake > Sediment | place: Rwanda: Western Province, Lake...
CGTGCCCTTTGTCGTGGTCGGCAATTCGATTCCGGCCAGCTCGCGCCTTGCCTGAGTTCCTCTCCCCCTTGTCGACCACGCGCTTTCAGACCACCGATCTTCGAAACTGTACGCCTGGGGCCAAGCTTATCCTTTCTCTGGCCCTGATTGCAGGCGGCGCGGCCGGGTCAACGGCAGGAGGGATAAAACTGATCCGGGTCATATTGGTGACCAAGGGAGTGCACTGGGAGTTCTTGAGAACCTTCCTGCCCAACGGAGCGTACGTGCCGAAGAGGGTTGGCCGTCTGACGATGTCCGATAGCGAGTTCTCAGGTATCGTCCTTGAGGCTGCGGCTTTCTCGTTCGTTTACCTGGTTCTCCTTGTCGTGGGCGTGCTTGTCCTGATGTCCGTTCTGGGGAGCGTTTCGGTTGTTGATGTCTTCTTCGAAGTCTGCTCAGCACAGGGAACAACAGGCCTGTCCGTGGGCTTGGTCGGCCCCAGCATGCCTGACGTCGCGAAACTGATGCTCATCATCAACATGTACACGGGCAGACTGGAGATATTCCCAGTCCTCATGCTCTTACAGGCATTCTTTGCCAGTCTTCACATCAGAAGACGGGCATCGCCAACTCCATAGCCTCTGAATGTGTCACCCGTCTTGTCAGGCGTCAACAAGCAGAGCCGGCAGTACTGGGCAGTGATTCAGCAGCTGACTCCTGCTACGAGTAGGTTCGACCTTCGAACGACAGGGCCGCGGGCCCTCGGATCACCGTTTGCTTCCCGAGCACGACTTCGAGGGGGCCCCCGGGCATCTTGACCAGCCACCCATTCTGGGACGGTTCCATCTGTTGAGCTGCAACTGCCGCGGCGATGGCACCAGAGCCGCATGCCTGGGTCTCGCACGCGCCCCGCTCGTGCACCCTCATCCTCAGGCAGCCGCTTGCGATCCTGTTGACGAACTCCGCGTTAACCCCGTCAGGACTGAAGTCGGTACTGTGCTCCAGCGCATGTCCTATGCCCTCGACATCGATCGATGAGATGTCCTGGTTCAGGAATGTCACGGCGTGTGGATTGCCGACGTTCACCAGATGGTAGACCAGCGCCCTTCCGCCAGCCCTGATGCGTTTCCTTCCCTCGTATCTCGGCCTGATGTTGGTCAGCGCCTCGACGGTTCCTTCGAGTTTGCTTTCCAGTTCAAGTACCTTGGTTCTGACGGTCCCGGCTGGAGTCGCTATCTCAGTCTCATGCCGCCTCGGGTCCAGCCTCAACCGCATGGCAAGTGAGACGCAACGTATTCCGTTTATGCACATCTCGGCCTCCGAGCCGTCCGCATTGAATATCCGCAAGGAGACGCCCTCGCCATGGGCTCCTACGAACAGGACGCCGTCAGCGCCGACACCCCTGTGCCTGTCGCAGCACCTGACCGCGAAATCCGACTTCATAGCCTCGGGGATTCGCGTCCCAGACCTTTCGTCGATCAGTATGAAATCATTGCCGAGACCGTGCAACTTCAGGAAGTCGACGCGGATCATGGTGTGCACCTAGAGCTCAAGATCCTCGATGCGCGAGCAGGCCTCCATGGTCCTTCGTAGGCTCGGCACCAGTGCAAAGCGGACGAACTGGTCGCCTGCCGTTGTGGCCTGTGAAAGTGCCTTGCCGGGAACCGTGTTGATGTGGACGCTAGACAGGAGGAGCCGGGAGAACTGCACCGAGTCGTGCCCCTCCGGTGCCTTGGCCCAGACGTAGAAGGTCGCCTCGGCATATACCGAGCCAAGGCCAATTGCCTTTAGGCTTCGAACCAGCGCGTCCCGCTTCCGCCTGTACTCCTCCCTGAGCTCCGCAACATGCGTCTCCTCCGAGAGCGCCGCAGCCCCGGCATCCTGAACAAAGGTGGGCACGCCCGAGTGAATCTGGGTCTGCACCTCCTTGAAGGGTGCAAGAAGATCCTTCCTCCCGGCCACGAACCCTATCCTGTACCCTGTCATGCTGCTTCTCTTGGACAGGGAGTTGAACACCAGGGATACCTCCCTGGCCCCTTGGACTGCCAGGACGGAGGTTGGCTTCTCGTCGTAGTAGAGCTCGGAGTAAGCCTCGTCGGAGGCAAGAAGGATGTGGTGGTCCTTGCAGAAGTCCACGGCCTCCTTCAGGAACTTGCAGGTCGCGATCTTCGTCGTGGGGTTGTTGGGGTAGTTGATCCACAGCAGCTTCGCCTTCCTCAGCTCGGACGATGGCACGGCGGAGAGATCGGGGAGGAACGATCTCCCCTCCTCCAGCTCCAGGTACGAGCACCTGCCTTGCCTTGCCCGTGTGCCAGCTGTATAGGGAGGGTAGCCGGGGTCGGGGATGAGCACGACGTCCCCCGGGTCAACGTATGCCAGGGGAAGCGTGAATATGGCCTCCTTGGAACCGAGGGTGGTGGTGAGCTCCTCGTCGGGGTCCAGGGAAACGCCGAACCTTCCCCTGAACCACCGGGCCACTGCAGATCTGAACTCCCATGACCCCTGGTAGCTCGGGTATCCCGAGCACGCCCTGTCGTCGACGGCCTTCCTGCACGCCGATCTGACGATCTCCGGGGTCGGTGAGGCGGGGTCGCCCACCCCGAAGTCTATGACATCTACGCCGCTTCGCTCGAGCTCGTCTTTGGCTTTGTCGATCTCGGCGAATGCATACGGACTCATCTGCTTGATGAAGCTGCTGGGGGGTATCAACGCAAGCCACGACCTAGGCGTAGAGGCTGGAGTAGGGGCGCTTCCCCCTGGGGACAATCTTGCTGAACTGTTCTGGTGAGATCTCCTCGGGCAGCCCAAACGCCTCCCCAAACTTCCCAATCTGGGCGCTCAGGTAAGCCAGGTCCGCCGATCGCAGGGGGGTGATCTCCGCGGCCTCGCCTAGCTGATCGTTCGAGAACGGGCCGCGCATGTAGATGACGCCGCCATGGATGCCCGTGCCGATGAAGGACATCCTATGTTTCCGCATGCCCAGGCCCAAGAGCACCAGCCGGCCGCCCGCCATGTACTCCCCGAGGAAGTCCTGGGCGGTTCCCCCTATGACTATCGACGGGACGGTCCGTCCGTACTGCTTCATGTGGAGCGCGGCCCTGTACCCGGCGTCATCCCTGACCAGGATGGATCCCGAGATCATCGACATCCCCAGGACGTCGCCGGCCCTTCCCTCAACGATTATCTCGCCTCCATGCATGGTGTTCCCCACTCCGTCCTGGGCATTCCCATGAACGAGAATAACATGCCCATCCATGAAGGCTCCGAGATCGTTGCCAGGGGTCCCGAATATCTCCACCCTGACCGGGGGAAGTCCGTTCAGCCTCGTTCCTATGTACCTCTGTCCGTATACGCGCCTGAGGACTATTCGTCTTGTGCCCCTTTCAGCGGCGAGCCTGATTTTCTGGTTGAGCTCCTGGAAGGAAACCTCTAGGGCATCCATCTCCGCATCGGGGTGGTCGTGCGTCACCGCAACATCCCGCAGGACCATCGAGCTGACCATTACTGTCCGGCCCCCTTCACCCCCAGGACCTCAAGTTCCCAGTCGGAGAGGCCCACGCCTCGGAGGTGTTCTCTGTTGCCCCGGAGGCTCTCGATGGCATTGATGCCCATTCCGCCGAGCATTTCCTTTATCTCCAAGGCCCATGCAGACAGGAAGGCGATCAGCCGCTTTGATGCTATGTCGGGGTTTATCCTCTTCGATAGGTAGGGATCGGTCGTGCAGATCCCCCAGTTGCAGATCCCCGTGTAGCATTTCTGGCAGAGCGTGCATCCCATGGCAACCAGCGCCGCCGTCCCAAGGTACACGGCGTCGGCGCCGAGGGCTACCGCTTTGATGACGTCCGCGCTGCACCTGAAGCCGCCGGCGGCGATGATGGAGCACTCGTTCCTTAGGCCCTCGGACCTGAGCCTTGAGTCCACCGAGGCGAGAGCCATCTCGATGGGCACGCCAACGTTGTCCCTGATGACCTTCGGCGCGGCCCCTGTGCCGCCGCGGAGGCCGTCTATGGCGATCACATCCGCCCCTGCCCTGACTATGCCGCTGGCAATCGCGGCCGCATTGTTCACCGCGGCAATCTTGACCGATACCGGCTTCTCGTAGTTGGTCGCTTCCTTCAGCGCGTAGATCAGCGTCCTCAGGTCCTCGATGGAGTAGATGTCGTGGTGCGGGGCGGGCGAGAGCGCGTCCGTCCCAACCGGGATCCTCCTTGCCGCCGAGATACTCCTGGACACTTTCTCGCCCGGTAGATGCCCCCCGATGCCCGGCTTGGCTCCCTGCCCTATTTTTATCTCTATCATGGCCGAACGGCGCAGGTAGTCAGGATCGACCCCAAACCTCCCGGATGCGCACTGCACTATGACATGGTCACCATACCCCCTCAGGGCCTTGGGCAGGCCGCCCTCCCCGGAGTTGAAGAGGGTTCCGACGGCAGTCGCGGCGCGGGCCAGGGATTCCTGTGCCTGGGAGCTGATGGCTCCATAGCTCAGCGCGGAGAAGATGAGAGGCAGGTCGATGCGGACCTGCGGATGCCCGTCGACGGGTTGCTCGTCAACGACCTCTAGCTTCTTGGGCCTGCGCCCCAGGAACGTTCTCAGTTCCATTGGCTCCCTTAAGGGATCGATGGAGGGGTTTGTCACCTGGGACGCATCCAGGACCAGGTGGTCCCAGTAGATCCTCATCGGCTTATCGTTCCCGCATCCCGTCAGCAGAACGCCCCCGGTCTCAGCTTGGCGCTTCAGGTCCGAGATCCTTTCGCGCGTCCAGTTGTAGTTGGGCGCGTAGGATTGCGGATTGAGTGCAACGGTCAAAGCGCCCGTGGGGCACAGCACGGCGCATCTCTGGCAGCCAGCGCACTTGCTCTGATCGGAGACCATTCTGTCGGTTTCTTCGTCGTAGGCATGGACCTCGAATCCGCACTGGCGGGCACAGACCTTGCACCTTATGCATCTGTCCTCGTCGCGTTGAATCTTGAACTCCGCCAGCAGCTGGGTCGCCAACATCCCATCAGGCCTCCTCGTCATCGTAGGATATGCCCTCGCCCAGCCGGCCGATGACCGGGATGCCCCCCAGAGGGGACCAGACGCGTTCGAGGTCCTCGGCCACCAACCTGATGGGTGCCTCCTCCGAGGAGAGATAGAGCATGTTGCTGCCCGTCGCGGCGGCAAGGGGCCTGAGCTTCATCCTGTCCGTCAACCCGATCATCTCGCCCTCCCGGCCAATGATCACCGAGAAGGGCCCATTGAGCAGAAGTCCCGCGTAGTTGCTCCTGAGGGACGAGTAGAGCGCCCTCTTGGGCTCGGGCATGCGGTCGATCCTGTCCCACAGGGGTGGGGCAAGGACCTTGGACGCCATCTCGATGCTGAGGCCGTGGCGCCTGACGAGAAGATCGATGGCGTAGGCCACAACCTCTGTGTCGGTGAAGAAGTTGCACCGGTAGCCGTAGTCCTCGACGAACCTCCTGTTTGTGCCGTAGCTCGATATCTCACCGTTGTGCACAACGGCCCAGTCAAGGAGGCTGAAAGGATGGGCGCCGCCCCACCAGGCCTGTGTATTGGTCGGGAAACGCCCGTGGGCGAGCCAGATGTATCCCCGGTACTCGTCAAGCATGAAGAATCTCGCGATGTCCTCCGGAAAGCCAACGCCCTTGAACACGCCCATGTTCCTAGCGCTCGAGAAGACGTACGCGTCCCTCACCGTGGTGTTGATGTGGGTGACCTCCCTGGCCACCAGCTCCTGGAATCGCGTTCCATCCTCCGGAGGAGGACTCACGAAGTACCTCCAGAGGATTGGGGGATCTGGGACGCCATTGTGTGGATTCGTGGGCATCTCCTCGTCGTGTACAACGTCGAAGTTCCTTTCAAGCTCAGCTTCGGTGAGTTCCTTTCCCTGCACGGACTCATACATTACGTGGAAGGCATAGTCGCTGGAGTGCCTTGGATAGAGTCCATACACCGCGAACCCGCCCCCTAGGCCGTTCGATCTCTCTTTCATGCTGGACATGGCCTCGATGACCGGCTCGCCCTTGACGCAACGCCCCCGCATCTCCATCATGCCGAATACGGAGCAGCTTCCCATGACCTTGTCGTCGCGGTAAGGATTGTTGCGCAGCTCAAGATCCAACAACCTTGCCAGCCTCCTTCCACATCCGTTGCCTCTCCCTTCTTGGGAGGTGCGCGAGCCCGAAGCTGTCCGAGAGCAACTCCGAATCAAGCCTCTTGACCGGGGTTTTACTCCTCATCATCTGCAGGTACAACCCGGCCCTGCCGTTTCCCCCGACAAGCACGAAACCCCTGATGACGCCATCCTGGGTGACTATCCTCTGGTAGCTTCCGTCCGCCTCGGATTCTAGTTCCGACCAGCCATCGGCGTCGCCCGGGTTCACGATGCCCGCGGAAAGCACCGATCGGCCGAGGATGTTCATCGAATTCATGGAAGTGAACCAGCGCGTTGACGCTCTACCCCCGGCCATGTTGCATCCCGCGATCATGCCGCCAACGTACGCAGCGGGCCAGATCGCCAGCACCCTCTTGTCCGCGTGAACGAAGTCCGGCATCTGAGCGCAGTCCCCGGCGGCGAAGATCCCCGGGACGTCTGTCATCATCTCGTCGTTCACCACAATCCCCCTATCCACTTGTATGCCCGAGCCGCGGGCCAGTTCAACGCGAGGTCTGACGCCTATCGCCACGATGAGGAGTTGGCTGTCGATGACCTCTCCGTTGTCGAGGGTCACCCTGGGATTCTCACGGCTTCCTTCAACGCTCGCTATCGTGTGCCCGGTCATGACCCTGACGTTGTGCTCGTTCAGATCCTTCTGGACGATCGCCGAGGCCTTTGCGTCGAGGACGGACGAAAGGATCCTAGGAGCTAGTTCCACCACCGTGACGTGGACCCTCCGGCGGACGAATGCCGATGTCGCTGCCGTGCCTATCAGTCCCCCGCCGAGGACGACCGCCGACGTCACCTCGCCCCTGTCCAGCCTTGCCTTGATGTCCAGAGCATCGGCCAGCGTGGCGAAGGTGTGGGAGAACTCGGCAAGCCCCGGGATTGGGGGGAGGATTGGGGATCCCCCGGTTGCCAGCAACAGTCTGCGGAACCCGATGCGGGAACCGTCATCCAACTCCACCTCCCTGCCCCCGATATGGATTGCGATGGCCTTCCTTCCGCCCTGGAAATCCACGTCGTTTTCCTCGTAGAATGTGCGGGGCCGATACCAGATCCCATCCAAGGTCATCTCCCCGGATACGAGGTGCCCGATGAATGGCCTAGAATACGGAGGGTTGTTCTCTTCGGCAACGAGGCAGGTCGATGTGTTGCCGCTGGTCCTTGCAATGGCTTCGATCGCCCCCACGCTGGCGGCGGAGTTGCCCACGATGACGCTATCGTATCTCACCGGGCATCGATCTCCAGGCTTATCGCTTGGTTCGGGCAGTGTTCGACGCACGCAGGGATTTTCCTGGACGGACAAAGGTCACACTTCACCGCAAACCCAGGTCCCCTGGCCACCGCGCCAAAGGGGCAGACCAGAACACAGGTCCAGCAGCCCCGGCACCTAGACGTGTCGACTCTGATCACGCCGTCTGCCTCTCTTCTCATTGCGCCGGATGGGCACGAGAGGACGCATGCGGGTTCGGGGCATTGTCTGCACTGAACCGGGAAGGTTACGGGTCTCCTCTCCTCCACCCTGACTCGAGGGAGGGGCCGCTCGGTCTCTTGGTTGAAGCAGCGAACGAGGGTCTTCGATCCTGAGTGCTGGAGGGTGCACCATATCTCGCAGAGATGGCAACCGATGCACAGATCCTCGCGGACTGCAAGCCTCGGCATGGGGACTACCCGAGTGGGGGGTAGCTGAATGGGTTAGAATCCGGAAATATTTTTACGTATGAGATTAGGTGGCTATACGGGATGAAAGTATGAGGGTCTGCTCGGGCCGATCCGGGGCGAGTTGTCCGCGGCTGGTCCTAGAAGGACATCCTAGGTGAGATAACAATGGAAGACGTTCTGACGGAATACCGCAAGGTGCAGGTACTCGGCAGGTCAAGCTACGCCGTCACCCTACCCAAGTCGTGGGTCAAGGACCTCGGCCTGCACTCGGGCTCGGTCGTTGTCGTGACCATAGACGGCAAGGGCATGCTCCACATACTGCCGGAGAGCCTGCACAAGAAGAAGGAAGAGCCTCCGGAAAAGATCCTTGACGCCGCGAGGCTGTCCACCCCGGGGGCTCTCGCCGAGGCCATAAAGGCGTGCTACAGGATCGGCTATGAGACGATACGCGTCAGCCATCAGGGGGGGACATCACCAGGGGCGGTCGCACAGATCCACGACGCCGCGGAGTCGCTGTACGGCACGATCATAGTCAGCGAAACCCCAAACGAGACCGTTCTGCAGAGCTCAATCGATGTGGGCACCTTCACGGTCAGGGCGCTCATATCGAGGATGAACTCCTTCTTCGTCTACCTGACCAAAGAGATGGGGGAGGCCCTCCTGAAGGGGAGCCTAGAGGACCCGGCGGCCGTGGCCTACCGTGCAAGGGAGGTTGACAAAGTATACTCCCTGCTCGTCAGGCAACTGGTCCAGGGAGTCCGAAGCCAGCAGGTGGCATCCAGGGTTGGCCTGCAGGACGTGATCCAATGTCTGGGATCCAGGATGGTCGCCAAGGCTTTGAGGGATATGAACAGGAGCATGGTAATGATCTCCCGGGTCGTGGGCGACGCCGCGAAGGGGAAGAAGGAGCATGTGCAGCAGGTGGCGGGCCTGATCTCGGAGCTCCAGGAACTGTACAAGAAGGCCTATGAGGCGCTGCAGAAGGAGGACATCAAGAAAGCAGCAGAGGTCCTCCAGGAACAGGAGCCCTTCCGCTCAAAGGTCGCCCGATTCGAGAGATCCCTGCCGAAAACCGGGGATGAGGGTGCCATCGTGTCGGCCATGGTCTCCGTTGTATGGGAGCTTCAGAACGTGACCAGCTCGGTTGCGATCCTGGCGGAGATCGCCGTGCACCGCTACGTGGAGAGGGAATAGGTCGGCTCACGGCCCTTCGATCATCGCCCGCAAGGATTCAACGAGCCTTCGGTTCTCCTCCCTGGTCCCTACCGTGATCCGGATGCAATGGTGTTCCAGCCCTGGGACGCCTCGCAGATCCCTGACCAGGATGCCTGCCCTGCAGAGCCTCTGCGGAAGATCAGGGATCCCGTCCGGCACCCTGGCCATTACGAAGTTCGCCTCGGACGGATACGGCCTTATCCCATTCATCCCGGAAAGCTCTTTCATCAGTTCCGATCTCTCGCGAAGCACCTCGTCTCGCATCCTCTCGTAGTCCGGCAGGCAGGACAGCGCGGCCACGGCGGCGGCCTCGGCCACCGAGCTTATGCCGAACGGGAGTCGGACCTTCTCCAGATCATCTATGATCGATTGGCTGGCGACCGCGTATCCAACCCTCATGCCCGCCATTGAGAAGAACTTGGACATCGAACGAGCGACGATGAGGTTCGCGGTCCCACGAACCTTTGGAATCGCCGAACAACCTGAGAACTCCGCATAGGATTCGTCGAGCACCACGAGCCCTTCGGTCTCCTCGACTATCCTGTCAAGCTCGTCCCCATCCACGGTCCCGCCGGTTGGGTTATTCGGGGAGCAGAGGAATGTGATCGTTGCATCGGATGCCTGCGAGAGGATCGCCTTGGAGTCGATTCTGAAATCGGGTTCCTTGGTTTCGATGGTGGCTATCCTTGCGTCTCGGAGCATGCCGAAGAGCGAATACATGGAGTAGGAAGGCGAGGTCACGGCGATCTTGTCCATGGGATCGAGGAAGACCTTGCAGATCATATCGATTATCTCGGTGCAGCCGTTCCCGACCGCGATGTTCTCGACCGGTTCTCCGAGATACCATGAGAGCCCCTCCTTCAGGTCGCGATATCTTGGGTCGGGGTACCTGTTTGCCGCGGCGGCAGCGGCGGCAATAGCTTCGACTACCTGCCTGGGCGGACGGTATGGGTTCTCATTGGAGGCAAGGTCAACTATGGCCTCCCTTGGAATGCCGTATCTCTCAGAGGCGTCCTGAGGGAACACGCCCGGGTCGTAGGGCTCTATGTAGTCCAACGCTGGCCGGTGCATCGACAAAGACCTATCCCAGGGCCTTCTCCAGGGATTCGAGTTCCGACTCGATGTCCTCGAGAGTTGCGGCCCTGCCTTCCTTTTCCTCCACCCCCGCCGCAAACCAGAATAGCCTGGCGACGACCAGCATCAACTTGCCGGCGTATCCCGGTGCGTGGGCAAGCAGGTCCGATGCAAGATCCCCGCATTTCTCCAGGGTTTTGGCATCCATATCCCTGATCATCGCGCTGGCCTTGCCGAGCATGGATATCCCGGTCCCGAGGGCCTTCTCCCTTCTGACGTATGCCCTTGCTGCCTCGCTCGTTACCCGGTGAACTCCCATCACATCACCTCAGTAGTCAAGATATTTCATTATCTCCCACGGGGTCACGTACAAGCAGTACTGGTTCCATTCCTCGATCTTGAGGCCCACGAACTGTTCGAAGATATGGTCTCCGAGGAGGTCGATCAGCAGCTGATCGGTGCTCAGATGGTCTAGGGCATCCCTCAGCGTTGTGGGCAGCTCGCCCACGCCGAATCTCCTCTTCTCCTCCGGGCTCAACTCATACATGTCCTTCCTCAGCGGCTCCCCCGGCTCGATCTTCCTCTTTATGCCGTCCAGCCCTGCCGCGAGCATCGCCGCGAAGGCGATGTACGGGTTACAGCTGGGGTCCACTGCCCTGTACTCGCATCTGATGGCTCCCGGGCTGCTGAAGTAGAGGGGGACCCGTATGAGGGCGCTCCTGTTCCTCGGGCTCCAACTGATGTTGATGGGGGCCTCGAAGCCCGGAACCAACCTCTTGAAGCTGTTCACCGTTGGGCAGCAGAGGGCGGTGAGGGCCTTCGAGTGCTCGATCAACCCTCCGATGTAGTATCTTGCGGTCTGGCTCAGCCAGTACTCCCCGTCGGGGTCGTAGAAGACGTTCTTCCCCTTGAAGGGTTTCCCCTTCCACAGGCTCTGGTGTGTGTGCATGCCGCTGGCGTTGTCCAGATACACGGGCTTTGGCATGAACGTGGCGATGTGGCCCCGCCTGGCGGCTATGTTCTTCGCCGCGAACTTGTACACGTAGCAGGAATCCCCGGCCTCGATCAGCGTCCTGGGCTTGAAATCGAGCTCGACCTGTCCGGCGGTGGCCACCTCGTGGTGGTGGAACTCGATGATGACCTTCATCTTCTCAAGCTGCCCGGCCAGCTCGTTCCGGTAGTCGTTTGTGGAGTCCTCAGGAGGGGGCCGGAAGTAGGCCTCCTTGGGCCTGAGCGGCGCAGCGCCCGGCCTTATCTCGGGGCTCTCCGGCACGACCCTGGGGGGCCCCCAGGAGTCACCCTTGCCGCCGTTCGGGGACACCCAAAGGTCGTATGTTAGCATCGTGGGATCGATGCTCTCGAAGACGAAGAACTCGATCTCAGGGCCGAAGACTGCCGTGTAGCCCATCGACTCGGCCATCTTCATCGCCTTGCTTGCCACGTAGCCCCTGGGATCCACGTTGGAGATCTTTCCGCCGCCCTTCTCGCCGAAGGCTTCGTAGACGTCGCCGAAGACGATTGCGGACTTCTGCATCGGGTCCTCTATCCAAGGCACGGCCCTGATGCTGGACTGATCCGGGACCCACACCATATCGCTTTCTTCGATGGACTTAAACCCACGTATGGATGAGCCGTCGAACCCGATGCCCTCGCAGGCATCCCCCTCCAGGAACTCCCTTGCAGGGATCGTGAAGCTCTGCAGGATGCCCCGCAGGTCGCTGAACATGCACATGATGTTCTTGGCATTTGAGTCCTCGATTACCTTCGCGAATTCGGGGTCTGGCATCCGGGTGCCTCGGGACCTTTGTACCGGGGGCAGAGGATAAGTGTGCTCAAAGGAGAACAAGGTTGGATACTGGCAGTACGTATGCCAGCCGCAGGGAACTCGATTCAACCAAGAAAGGGAGCGTCGTACGTCCCAGGTCATGGCGCCAGGGGCGTGCGTCCTTCCGTCCCATTGGTGTGTCCTATCCGAGGAGGAGCTCCAGTTGGTCTAGTTCAGACACGACTTGGTTTGCGGGCCTGGTCTTCTCACCGAAGCTCGCCTCTCCCTCCATCTCAGCTGCGCTCGAGAAGAGACGTGAGACTATGAGCAACAGCTCGCCCGCATAGCCCGGTGCAAAGGGCAGGAGATCGTGGGCGAGATCCCCGCAAACGCTCAAAGCCCCTCGATCCATTCCCTTGACATTCAGGCTCGCCCGGCCGAGGACGGACATACCCCTGCCGAGGATGGTCTCCCTTTCCTCGAATATCTTTGCTGCCTCGCTCTGCTTGATTCTCAAATCCATCCAGACAGAGATGGCTCAACCTTGCCAGATATGCGTTTGCGTGGTAGTTCAGCGAACCATACTGTCAATACGAAGATGCCGATGTCTCCCAGCTATCGGATCGACAGAGATGCCGAGAAGGGCAGCAGACAGCACCGCAGCCTGAAGCCATGGGTTCTCCGGGGGTCTACGGTGACATCCTGAGGTTCACCTGCAGGCACTGCAGCTACACGTTAGTCCCCTAAGAGTTAAGAAGGATCCTTGATGGTCGGATGAAGGAGCCCGTACGTTGAGAAAGGGTAGGATCCGAGTCGCGACCTGCCAGTTCCCTGTAGCCCCCGACATCAAGGAGAACGCGGCCGCGATACGTTCCCAGATGCTCGTCGCCAGACGGCACAGGGCAGACGTGGTTCAATTCCCCGAGGCGGCGCTGAGCGGCTACGCCGGCAAGGAGGTCAAGAGCTGGGAAGGCTACGACTGGGATTTGTTGAAGGAAGAGACACGGGGCGTGATGGCCCTCGCCAAGAAGAAGGGCCTCTGGGTCATCCTGGGAAGCGCCCATCCGCTGTCGGGGAACAACCTACCCCACAACAGCCTGTACGCAATATCTCCCAAGGGACTCATCCAGGATCGCTACGACAAGCGGTTCTGCACCGGTGGCGACCTGAAGTTCTACTCGCCGGGGGACCACTTCACGATCTTCAGAATAAACGGGGTCAGCTGTGGAATGCTGATCTGCTATGACGTCCGGTTCCCCGAGGTGTACAGGGAGTACAAGAAGCTGGGGGCCCAGCTTGTGTTCCACTCTTTCTACAATGCCCGTGCCAAGGGCCCTGGCATACACAAGATCATCATGCGCCCCACGCTGCAGGCCAATGCCGCCTCGAACTACATCTTTGTGAGCGCGTCAAACTCGAGCGCCTACTACAGCTGGCCCAGCGTCTTCATCCAGCCCGACGGCGTCATAGCCAAGCAGCTGCCCTTCAACAGGCCCGGCGTCATGGTCAACGTGGTTGATGTGAAGAAGAAGCTCTACGATGCATCAAGATCACACAGGGATCTGGCCATGAGGGGAATCCTCAACAGCGGCAAGCTGGTGGTTGACCCAAGGTCCAAGGACAGAAAGTCGCTTTAGCGCCGGGGCAGCTTGGAGGCTTGGCGGACGTACGACACCGCCCTCTTCAGGAGTTGAGGATCGGCGCGGACGTATGTCTCGCCGCCGATGGCCATGGTGTAGCCGCCACCGCTGCCGGCCAGCGTGATGCAGTGATCGATTCGCGACTTGACATGCTCGAAGGATGTCCCCCTGTAGAAGTCCTTGCAGTTCAGGCCCCCGGAGAACCGGACCTTGCCCTTCAGCGACTGCGCCGCTTTCTCCAGCGAGGAGAACCCTCCGATGTCCATGTGGGTGATGCCCACCTCCTCGGCCAGGATCCTGAACAGGTGGTCATTGGGGCCATCCCCGTGAAGGTGCCGGGATCTGCGCCCAAACCGGGCATACAGCCTCTTGACCTGGGGCATCTCGAACTTGCGGTAGAGGTCGGGCGTCAGCATGAGCATGTGATCGTCGGCCAGCCCCATGCTTTCCATCCTGTGCTTGGACCTCCTTTCATCGTATTCATGGATCCTGATCTTCTCGTCGGCCAGCTTCGTGAAGAACCTCTGCATCAGGTCGGGCTCCGTGTAGATGAGCCTCACGACGCGGACCGGCTCCATGAGCGCGCAGGCCGCCGACATGGGCGGGTGGATGCCGATGCCCGCGCCGGCCCCTATCTTGGAGCCGGCGTCCTCCGCCCTTGCCCTCGCCCGCTCAGCGAGCTCCCGGACGTAGGCCAGGCCGGGGTGGTCCTCGGGATGGGGAATCTCCGTGCGGATGAACCTCTCGATGTCATCCTTGGACTCAAGTTGCCTGACGATCCAGGGCGAGGTGTCGTCGGGGTGGATTATCTTGAAGCCGAACAGCACGCCTTCCCCCACCGGCCCCAGTTCGGCACCCAGGCCGCAGCCGGTGCGATCGTCCTTGAGCTCCTCGAACGCCCACCTATTGCCCTTATGCTGCACCTCGAAGTCCAGTTCCATGTTGGAGTAGTAGTCCCTCAAGTTGCAGTTTGTCCGGTACGTTCCATCATCCAGCTTGCAGAAGAAACTACCCCCGACGCTGATGTGGATGGGCAGGCTGTCGGGTTCCTCGAATCTGTCGCTTGTCTGCAGCCTCTCGCGGGAAAGCTCGATCTGGTCCTTGTACTTGTCCAGGTCGAAATCCTCCATCATGCGGTTGAGTTCCGCCTTTGGGACGCTGATCTGCCGTGCCTGCTGTCTCTGCTGGAAGCCTATCCATTCGCGGATGTTCCTATCCGAAAACGCGATCGTCTTGGGCAAGGGTCATCGGGGCGTCGAACCTCGGGCCGCAGATATGTGTTGCCTTGTTCTCATGGGGCCTGCCCCAAGCCGAGTGCGTGCCCGCCTATCGCTGACATCGCGGTGGTCGATCTCTATCAACTCCGCGTTGATGGGGACCGACAGCCGAGTTCTGTAGCCTCAGGTTGCGCTGGCGAAAGCGTTCACCACGACCTCGGTCAGCGACGGGTGGATGTGGATAGAGTTTAGGATGTTCATTGCGGTCGCGTTGGGGCAGTTCATCACGTTGACGACCTCCTGCACAAGCTCCGGCGCATACCGCCCGATGATGTGGCACCCAAGGATCTTCTGGGTCTTCCTCTCAACCACGGCCTTGACGAATCCCGGTGGCTTCCCCATCGCCATTCCTTTTGCGGTGTCGGCGTAGTCCCATCTGCCAACCATCACATCGTACCCCTTTGATCTGGCCTCTTGCTCGGTAAGGCCCACTGCTCCTATCTGTGGATTCCCA
>Ga0172365_10001869_pt1 | contig 15216 bp, 20 predicted proteins | sample LakKivSesite48cm_FD_114535 | JGI IMG/M metagenome (GOLD analysis project Ga0172365, IMG submission 114535) | Sediment microbial communities from Lake Kivu, Rwanda - Sediment site 48cm | ecosystem: Environmental > Aquatic > Freshwater > Lake > Sediment | place: Rwanda: Western Province, Lake...
CGCAGAGTTTGAGATAAACCTGTGGTTTAAGCCTAAGGAGCTAGTGGATTACAAGCGTATAGATGAGGATTGGTTAATAGAATAATTCTGTGTTTTGTAATGTCGATGTCGTTGCATTTATAACACAATAGATTATACAGCTGATGAGCTATGGTTTTTGATAGGAAGACTTTTATTGTACCTGATAAGACAAGGTTTGACGAGCGTATCATAGTTACAAATGGTGATGTTGTAGTTGGTGATAGGTGTCAGATTCAGTTTGGTATTAAAACAGATGGTAGTATTTTTTTTGGCGAGCATGTTACAGTTGAGGGTGGTTTGGAAGCAGATGGTGATATTCGAGTTGATATATTCTCTAGTATAGGCGGGGATGTTATTAGTAATGGTAATGTTTTTCTTGGTGAGAAAACTAGGGTAAAAGGTAAACTTTCTTTGAAGGGTGATCTTGATGTCGGCGATAATGTCGAGATTGAGAAGGGTTTTGAGGCAAAGGGTTGGATAAATATTCGTAGTCCCATACCAATAGTTATATATATTTTTATATATCTAGTACAGCTTTTGAAGATGGGACGCAGCGAAGAAATTGACAAAATACTGAGAGAGTTAGAAGAGAGCGAGGGAAAAACCATACCAATATCTGAAGTATTTCTTTTTGTACCAAATGATTCGGTTATTGGTATTCAGAAATCTAGTGTGAATAATAATCTTCATATCGGAAAAATGTGTAAAATTCTTGGTAACTATGATGTTAAAGGTAATATTTTCATAGAAGATAACTCTGTGGTGTACGGTTCACTTAAATCTGTTGAAGATGTTTATTGTGGTAAGAATGTGATTGTTCACGGAAACATCGACTCAAATGGTGAACTAAAAATCGATGAAAAAACATTTGTTGCAGGAAATGTGTCTGCAGATAAAATATTTTTATCTAAAACCGCATCTGTAAATGGTACTTTATTGGCTAAAAACGGTGTTTCTTTTACCACCGATGTAAAAATAGATATAAAGGAAAAAATTGAAAGATACGAAAAGAATGCAGATATTGTAGATGAGGTAGATAAAATACTGGAATAGGTTAGAATTATGGGTATGCAGATTGGTATAGTTGGAAAACCCAATGTCGGGAAATCCACTTTTTTTAATGCTGCTACAGAAGCTCATGCTGAGATTGCAAACTATCCTTTTACAACAATAGATGCTAACCATGGTGTTATGTATGTACGCAGACCATGTCCATGTAAAGATTTTAATGTGAAGTGTACTCCACATAATTCTAAGTGTATAGATGGGACCAGGTTTGTGCCGATTGAGGCTATAGATGTAGCAGGTCTTGTACCTGATGCTCACAAGGGCAGGGGTTTGGGTAACAAGTTTCTCGATGATCTTAGGCAGGCGCATGCTTTGATTCAGATTGTGGATGCATCTGGTTGTACTGATGAAGAAGGGAATATATGTGCTCCTGGTAAATATGATCCGATACATGATGTTGATTTTCTTGGTAAAGAGATCACTTATTGGCTTATGGGTATAATAAAGAAAAGCTGGGAGGATATAGCTAGACGGTGTGAGCTGGAAGGTAAAAAAATCGATAAGATGTTGGCAGAGAAACTTACTGGTTTAATGGTTAAAGAAGAACATATACATAACGCTATTAGAACAACAGGCCTCAATATGGAAAAACCTTCTACTTGGAATGATGAGGATTTACTAAAACTCTCAGAATATATAAGAAAAATTAGTAAACCTATGTTGATAGCATTCAATAAATGCGATATCGCCCCTGACCATCTTATGGCGAAAGCAGAAGAACTAAGAAATAAAGAATATGTTGTTGTTCCTACCAGTGCAGAGTCTGAGCTTGCATTGAACAATGCAGCAAAAAAAGGTCTGATTGATTACAGCCCAGGTAGCAACGATTTCAAAATAATTAAAGAACAGGAACTGACTGAAAAGCAACTAAAAGCACTAGAATACATAAGAACACATGTTCTCCAAAAATATGGGTCCACAGGTATACAGAAATGTATAGAAGAGGCTGTTAAAATGCTTGACCTAATTGTTGTTTATCCTGTTGAAGATGAGGCACATCTATCAGATAAACAAGGAAGAATTTTACCGGATGCACATCTTATGCCGCGTGGGAGTACAGCAAAAGACCTAGCATACAGGGTTCATACCGACATAGGAGATCACTTCATTAGAGCAATAGACGCAAGAACACACCGTGTAATAGGATCTGACTATAAACTAAAAGATGGCGATGTAATAAGAATAGTAGCAGACATCTAATTTCTTATTTTCCCTCCAAAAATGTTAAAACAAAACATACTTTGTCTTCGTGTGATGGCATGAAAGGATTTAAAAAAGTCTTGAAAATTTCAATGATTTTAGGTTTAATATCAACCGTATTTGGTTCGATAATGCTAAATCTTTTATTTCGGGTATCTGGAAGTTCTGAAACTTTTTTATCAGTTGAAGGTGTCTTATTTGTAATAGGAGGTTTTTTCCTTTCAACATTTTTATGGTTTGTATCAATAGTTGTATTAATGTGGGTAAAAGAAGAGTGGAAATAACAAATCCCATGTCTAAATAATCATGTGATTTCTTATTGTTTTATTACACCCTTTCTACCACACTTAGGGCACTCAATTTTAGTCTCAAGAACTCCTTCTTCTTTCTCAACAGTAAAAATGTTTTTACACTCAGGGCATCTAATTGATAACCTTTTCTTTAAAGGCGATTGTTTAGGCAGCTCCTCAACTTTATTTTCACTAAGTTGCCTTTTCTCAACAGCAGACGACAAAGCTTTTTCAAACGGAGATGGAATCTCTTGTTCCTTTTTTTCAGGATACTCTTCTTGTTTTGGTTTATCAGGTTCTATATCTTTTTCAAATGGTTTTTCATATGGTCCTTTTACATCAACAGGTTCTTCATCTGGTATCAAATCTTTTCTTGTTTGTAATCTTCTTTCAGGTACAGGATACTGCTCCGAATCAGCATGGTCCTCCTGTATGTATCCTTCAAACGACTCCTCTTTTTTTGATACAGATGGTTGCTGAGGAACTGATGTAGTTTTTTGTGGAATTGATTTATTAACAAAAACTTTTACTTCTTGCTTTAATGATTCCGATGGCGCCTTTTTTTCCTTAGACGGTTTTTTCTCAATCTTTTTCTGCTTTTTGAATCCCATAAAATATTTGAAATAAAAATTTGAAACAATTATTAAATATAATATAGACCCAAATAAGGAAAAAGCAAATGAAATAAATGGGATGTATTGATAATTTATTGCTATACCACTTAAAATAAATGGGAAATGCGCATTATTTATTTCACCTGTGCTTTTTATCAAATTCCAACTTAAAACTACGGATAAAGCACTAAATATTATGTTTGCACAAACCATCAACATTATGATTTTTGCTATATTTGAATATTTGTTAGAAATAATAAGAATTGTACCAATAAATGAAAGCAAGGTAAATATTATAAGAACCCAATTGGAAATAACAATTAGATTCAAAGTTTCAAATAAAGTTTTAATTTCTTTATCATCACTATTTTTAATCGACTCTATATTATAATAAATTATATTCCCCTCTATATCTTCTATGGCAAAACAAGGTAAAATCGAAATAAAAATCAAGCTAATTAGGCTAGATAAAAAAATTAGAATTGTAATCTTTCTGACTCTTTCAACAAATATTTTTGTCATCTTCTGCTCACCTTATCTAAACGTCATTGTCTCTGTGACACCTGTTTTTAATAATTTCTGCATTTCCTTAAAATCTATTTTTATGACTGTGAATATCAATCTGATAGTTACAAACCCTAGAATAATTAAAACGAAAGCTACAGGAAAAGCGACTGTGAGTATTTTAGCGGTAATAAAATGACTATTGTAATATATGAGAATCTGCGCTCCAACAAATTTTGATACAGATAAAATAATAAACATACATGGAACAATGACAGTTGTGGTTATAACGAAATGTACAACGATAAATATCTCTGCTGAGAAATTGAATATTTTATCTATTGCCCAAAATATTGTAATGAGTATGCATAATACAATTAGGACTATAATGCTATTTTCTGCTAATTTTGGTGTATCACTGAAATCATTCGTTGATAATCCTAAATAATATGGTTTGGAGAATAGATTCGTAATATTTTTGCTTACATTGGTATCAATAGCTTTTCCGCTTTCATTACTTAAGATAAAATCTCTGTTTATAGATAACTCCATTTCCGAACTGCCTGTATCGTATTTAATGTATCCCCATGGTACATAGTTAATAGATATCCAAACAATTATTGCGATAATAATCAATAAAATACACAATTTTGGAAATTTTTTTTCATAGGTTATTTTTTTACTTTTTTTTTCATCCGTTTTTCTAATTCCATGTTTGATTTCAACTTTTTTAAATGCTTCGTCTAAAAACTGTTCCTTTATTTTTTGTTCCTTATTAGAATTAACTGAATTATTCTCTTCTACGAACTCTCCTTTCACCATCGCTCGGCATAATAAACTAATATTTACTTATTAAATCTTTTGAAACAATATAAAATATTTTTTTATTTAGAATTTTTATCTTTTTTGCATTTGCATAATCATCTGCTATATAGCTGCATAATTATCTGCGAAACAGCTTTTTATATATACTTAAAATATGTTTATTTTGGGATCACTCAAGAATAATGTTTCCAGGAGAGGAAATATGCTGAGGCGAAAAACAAGCAAGAAGGAGCTATCTAAAAATTTTACGAATAATAAGCTCCATATTTTAAACTCCTCATCGAACGTGTTCTCCAGTGATAGGCGTATTTTTAAAAATAATAAAATTAGGTCTAGACCCATCAAGTCTAGAAAATTACCATCTATTAATTTAAAGTGGATTGCTTTGCTTGTTTCTATATATGTTAGTTTTGGTTTGATTCTTCTAATTGTACAGCAGTTTTTTGATTTGATGAGAGATATAATTGTTTATAGTTTGATGGGTTTTTTTACTTTTTTTATGAGTTATTTTGGATGGAGGCTTGCTCAGATTGTTAAAGATGTTGTTCAGAGAGAAGTTAAGAAAGAACATTTTGAATATCAAATACAGTGATAGTTTGTTTTATAAATAGGTTGTAAATAATCTTTTTAGAGTTGATTCTTTTGATAGTGTTCGATAATCATCTTCATTTGAGACGTGATGGTAGGTTTTTAGATGCTGTTAGAGATTTTAAGAAGGCAGGTGGTACTCATTTTATTTTATGTCAGTTGCCAATGGTTGATCTTGTTGTTAAGGAAAAAAGCTATAAATCTTGTTATCAAGATACTTTAGAAATGATTAAAATAATCCATTCTTCTATTGATATTGGTGTTTTTGCAACTGTCGGACCTTATCCTGTTGATTATATTACGCTTAAGGAAAATTTTGGTAGAGAACAGGCTATCGCGATAATGATGGATGGTATGGATCTTGCAGCTGAATTATGCTTGAGTCATCAGTGTATAGCTATAGGTGAGATAGGGCGTCCTCATTTTCCAGTTGATGAAGAGACTCTAGCTGATTCAAACGAGATTATTTTTTATGGCATGCAGAAAGCTAAAGAAGTAGGCGTCCCTGTTGTGCTGCATACTGAGAGTGCCACGCCCGAGATATGTAAAGAGCTTGTCATAATGGGCAAGAATGCTGGTTTATCTGCAAATATGATTGTTAAACATTATTCGCCACCTTTGATAAAATTTGATGAAAATTATGGTCTTATGCCCTCTGTTTTAGCAAGCGAAAAAAATGTGATTAGTGCTCTTGAGAAGGGTACGCGTTTTATGATGGAAACTGATTATATAGATGATCCTAATAGACCAGGGGCTGTTTTAAGTCCAAAAACTGTTCCCAAGAGAACATTAGAGTTAATCAAAAAAGATTTATTGACTGAAAAACAGGCTTATGAGATACATAAAGAGAACCCTGAAAAAACATATGGTATTGCTCTGGAAGGATAGAGTTTTAAATAGGTTTATTATTCGATATAGCGGGGTGTAATATGAGTCGATTTAATCCAAAACAGAGGCTGTGGATTATTATAATAGCGTTGTTGGTTGTTGTGATAATCTTAGGATCGTATTATCTGTTTGTTAATTCTTATAACGATTCTGTAGAAGTGCTCTCTCCTGATGATGTGGTGAATAATAGCGGGAGATATGTTGATAAAAATATAACTGTTGTTGGATACTTTTATCATGAAGGTGCTGATGGGCGAGGCGTTATTACATCTAGTTTAATCCCGCAGAGCTCTTCTTTGGCAGATTATACGCTTCGTCTGCCAGTAGATTACTCTAATGTAGACATCTCGCCACAGGATAAGGTGAAATATCGTTTTACTGGTGTATTGATTGAAGAGGAAGGGGTTGGTAACCCCGTTGTTTTAGTCGCAAAAGAAATAGTCCAGGTGTAACTTTTTCTAATTTTATTTTTTCATTTTGGTTTTTTTACACGATATTTTTAAATATAATTATTTTCAAGTATTAACATGATAAATAATATCTATGTAAGATGGTTGGTTGATTAAAAATGACTTATGACAAAGAAAATTCTGAATATCATAAAAGTTTCGAAATTAAAAATAATAGAAAAAAATTGAAGATTGTCGTTGCCATTATATTGATATTATCAATAGTTGGTGCAATTGGATCTTTAGCGTATAGCGCAGGTTTTATCCCATTAGTAGGTTTTCTAGATGTAACGGAACCACCAGGATATTATGTGGAACTTAACACCGAAGATTTTATAGAGCAGTATCCCGAGATTAATGATATGCCAAACTTGGATAAAATAAAATACAAAGCATATGGATCAGATGAATCTGTTGATTACATTGCAAACTATTACAAAGAAAAAATGGAAAAAGAGGGATATAAACTAATACAGGAAGGAACAGCATATCTGGATGGGAAAAACTTTCTATACTACGGTTTTTTAAAGGGCCTTACAGCAGTTGGTATACTACTGGCATCTGGAGCAGATCAGGCTATTAGTCATAACACAATGGTTATTTACACAACTGGTAGTGCTCTTGATTATAAAGAAATACTTGATTGGTATCAGAATCAAGCCTAATTTTTTAGCCGAAGTATCCTAGTTCATCTGTTTTTTCTTTAGATGTGCTCTCCATTTCTTTCAGTTGATGAGCTATGTATTCTATCTCTTTGGCTTTTTTCTCCAACTCTGATAGGTTGATGTCGAGGTTTAGCATTTTCATCAAAATTTTTAGGACTGCTTTGGCGCTTTTAGGATCCACTAGATACCCTGGTGTTTCTCCCATGAAACACGCGCCTTTCATACCTCTAAGCTTTCCTAAGCCCAGTATTAATCCACTTGCTCCCACTATGCCGCCGCCTGGTTCGTTTTTCTTGAATATTGCTCCATATTTTTTCATTTTATTAACAAGGTTTTTGTCCGTAGTTGCGCATAGAACCTTCGGTTCTTTTATTTCATGTCCTAGACCGTATCCGCCAAGCGTGAAAATCTCTTTTACGTTTAACTCTTGGATAATATCTAATATTTTTTCTGCTAGATCATATTGACCATGGGATGAAAGACCCTGGTAATCACCTGTTAAAAGAATTAGATCTCTCTGATTTTTTTTCTTTGCTTTCCAGTAATAAAACTCGTTGTTTACAAGTTTAATTGTCCCATCTATATTTATGAAAACCTGTGGTGGGAAATCGTTACTGTACAAATCAGCGAATTTAGTCGCATTTGTTTCTTCTATTATGTGTTCTACAGCTAGTTTTCCCACGTTTCCTATCCCTGGTAACCCTTCTATAAATATTGGGTTTCTAAATTTAGGTTTTTTTGCAACGTATTTTACAGTGACACACTCCATATTATACACCTTTTTCAAGTTTCTTTAACTTTCTTCTATAAATACCATAGTTGTCCTGTGGTGAAAAACGTGGTGGATTTTTTGATACGGTTTTTCCTCTGCATTTTGGGCAGATATCTGCCATAGTGTAATTCTTGCATTTTTCACAGTACATTATGTTAGACATTATTCCTCCATCTTTCGGTGGAGTTCGCATTCGCCTTTGTAATCCTTTATGTACTCTGTTGCCCGTTCTGCAGCTTTTTTCATCTGATCTTCAGCTATCTTATAGTCTGGTGCTCTAACACTTATAAGATATTTTGGCGCCCCTATGTATTTTATTTTTATATCCACGTCTTCGAAATCACTTTTTTCTGCTTTCGTTAGGGCATTGCGTATATGGTTAGCACCATCTGGCAACCATGAGTTTACTGTTAGATGCCCTCTTATTTCTACAAACTGGATTGTTATATTCTCGGCTGCAATTTTTTCAAAATCCTTAAGCCAATCGCCTTTGAAGCCATCTCTTTTAAGAACCTCAGGGTCGTATGCAGATTCCTCAAAAGCCGCGTATAATGTACCGTATTTTTTAGTCAGGTCATTGCCAAATTCTTTGTAGCATTGCTCAACTGTTTTCCCCAAATTTTTTGCTATCATCTCCACTAATTTCTCTGATTTTTGACTGTTTTTCCACTCCTGTATCTTATCTCTTTTTTGGTGCTCATTTACTTTCTTTAAAGATAGATCTATATGATTCTTGAATTTGTCAACGTTAAGTACTTTGCACACAATTTTTTGTTTTTCTCTAACATGGTTACGTATTCTTTTAACCCAACCTGTAGCGATTTCAGCTATATGGATAAAACCTTCTTTACCAGGATACTCATCGAGAGCTACAAATGCTCCAAAATTCTGAACTTTTACGACAGTTCCGACAACAAGCTCCCCTTCATCCGGGTAATCTTTCTTCATCATAACACTTTTTAGAATTTATATATTTATTCTATAACCTCTAAGACTTCTCCTTTTATCTTTGCTTTTCCACCGGAAGGTACTGCTAGTTTACTACCACATATATGACATGATACTGGCGTACTGGCCCTATCGAATAAAACCTGTTCGTTTTCACAATCCTTGCATCTTACTTTTACGAATTTACTCTCAAATTTTTGTTTCATTTTACTTTTCACCTATATCCAACTTTTTTGTGCGGAGATTCTTAGGTTGATGTATCTTTTTACAAACAGTACATTTATATTTTAAACCTATGCGTCTACTGGTTTTTTCTCTCCCCTCTGGTTTAGGTCTTGGGAAGCCCCTGTATCCACTTGTCACACGTCTGAAACGCCGCTGCCCTTGTTTAAGCTCGCTAGCTTTTCTCTTTTTTATCTTATCCACTTCATGTAGAGTATGTTTTTTGCAGTAAGGGCAGTATCTTTTGAGTTTACTTGGCTTTTGCATATAAATTCACTCTGGATTTTAAGGGTAATAAAGAAGGTTATATAAAAATGTAAGCTACTCTCTTTTTACTTCTTTTACCATGCCTCTTTTGGACAATGTTTTGCTCATGTCAACTGGTAACGATAAAACATCTCCTTTTTTTAGAATGTACTTGTTTGCATCTGTTCCAATGAACTCAGGTATGTCATTGGTTACCATTACAATAGGGTTAGTGTTGTTTTTCTCCTCTTTTTTTTCTTCATTTTTAGATTTTTCTTCTTTGATTTTTTCTTTGTTTTCTGCCTTTTTGTTTAAGATTTTTTCGCGTGTCTCTTTCATGATTTGTAGTGTTGTATCAAAAAGCTTTTTTTCTTCGTCAACAAGGTTCTTTAGATCCGGCTCTCCACCTCTTGCTTTTGAGATGGCAGCTAATAAAATCTTTTTTTCTCTTTGTTCATATATGTTGTTAGCTATCTTTTTTGTGTTTTGTATCTCGTCTCTTAGAAGCAGCTGTTTCTGCGAATAGGATTCTTTTTCAAATCTATCCTCTAAGTTTTTAAGATAATCTGATAGTTCGCTGTAAAAACTTTGATTTATACTAGTTAGAGTTGGCGAGGTTTTTTCTGTCTGCTGGATTTTCCTGAGGGTTTTATAGTTAATTCCTTCTTCGTCCATCATCTGTCCTATGTTACATTAAAAGATGTGTTAAATAATGTTTGCTATATTGCGTCCTATTAAAAAAACAGCTAGATAAGTTGGTATTTTTTGTTCGCCCTTCTCTAGGTCAAAATTTTTTTCTTTCATATTTATTTTGAAGGGTTGGTTTAACTCCACCTTGATTGGTTCTTCATCAAAAACAACAGCATCCACTAGTGGGTTGAAATCATTTAGTTTATCAAGTGTTACTCTTGTTACTTTTAGACCTGTTTTTCCATGTAAAGACGATGGTAATCTGATAAGACGTTTGACATCACATGTAACAGGCTCATCTGTTTCACCAGCGCTCATAGAAACCGCTGTTTTTCTAAGAGCGTTGTTTAGGAAAAACTTTCTAATGGTCTTGGATTGGTCTAACAAACCATCCCTCATCCTTTTTACCCTTTCGTCTGAGAGTTCCATCACAAGTTTCTCTGCATCGCTGCTTTTTACCCCATATCCTTGAAGTTTTTCAATGGGTTTATCGCTTTTTTTTATCTCGTTTACAATATCTAATATGCCCCTGCTTATCCTCCCTCTCCAGCCAGGCTCATCAGGAAGTGGCATCTTCAGACTTTTGCCACCAGCAAAAACCCTCCCACCATAGCTTTTTCTCTCTGTTATATGTTCATGAAAAACTAAAGATTCTTTAAGGTCTCTACCTGTTATGTAATCAACTATTTCTCTTCTCTCATTGCTATCTAAATCCATTATCTTTGAATCTCTTACATGACAGTGGTAACCTCTGCCTCCACTGAAATATAAATCCATGTATTTTTCCTCAAAGCCGAAATCATTTAACAAGAAATCATCAACTAGTTTGTAGAACTCTTTTTTTACTAGTTCTAGTGATTCTGTGTAGCTCATGTTTTTTGCTTCTGGTATGTGATCTGAGTCTAAATCAAATATCAGTTCTGCTCCCATCCAGTTTTTTTCTTGCATAGTCTGCGCATTTGGTGTCTTATAATATGCAGAAGAATAATAGCTGTGGGCCGGGGATTTGTCTATTAGAACTTTCTTTATGTCTGTTTTTTTGTTGTATGCTAGGTGTCTTATCATTCCTTTTCCGCCGAATAGTACAAATGCGAATTCTCTTCTACCAAAACGGTCTGGTAATTCTACGTTGTTTGTTTCGTAGTATTCTCTGAATCTGTTTTTTAGGAATTCTAACGATTTTATTGGTGATTGATTTTCGTTCATGTCTCAAAAACCACATTATTGTTTATGTCTATAAATGTTTATTATAAAAATAGTTTTAGATAAAGTTTTATGAGGAAATATGTATACCGGACGTAGATGAGAAACATCATAGAGGACGAGCTTTCTTCATCGTCGGTTATCAGGAATCTTAGTGCACTTGATTTTGATTACGTACCAGATGAACTGCTGCATAGGGAGGACCAGTTGCGTTTTTTAGCTCAGATGTTCAAACCGGTTCTATCCAATATTTCTCAGAATGTTATCATAAAAGGACCTGTTGGTACTGGCAAAACAGCTATAGCCAAAAAGTTTTGTACATCGCTTGTCAGCATAGCTAGAGCACAGGGTAAGTTTATTGATTATGTTCATATTAACTGTAGGAAACGATCAACTGATTCGATGGTTTTAATTGGCATCCTAAGTCATTTCGATCCTCGTTTCCCTGATCGTGGTTTTTCTGTTCAAGAGATGTTGGATGTTCTTCGTAAACAGATGAGTAAAAGGAATTCTCAGCTTTTACTTGTTTTGGATGAGGCCGATGCTCTTCTTAAGAGGACCGGTTCTGATCTTATCTACAGTCTTACCAGATTCTCCGATGAGTCGACGACTGATAAAAACCCGGTTTCTCTTTTGTTGGTCTCGCAGAAGGATTTATTGTCTATGCTGGATCCATCTGCTGTTAGTACCTTCAAGCGTAGCAATGTGCTGTCTCTGAACAAATATACGCGTGGTGAGTTGTATGATATTGTCAGGCAACGTGTTTATTTAGCTTTTCATAATGATACTGTTCAGGAGGATTGTCAGGATCTTATAGCTGATATTGCTTCCGAGTGGGGTGACGCTCGTTTTGCTATAGAACTTCTCTGGAAGGCTGGTATAGCAGCTGATCATCAGCATGTAAAAATTGTTACGCCTGAGTATGTACGCGCTGCTAAGGCTGAGACGTTTTCTGTTGTTACCGAGTCTAAACTAAGAAATTTGGAGAAACATCAGCTTATTGCTTTGTATGCCATAGCTAAACGTTTGAAGAAGGATGGTACAGCTTATGTTAATACAGGTGATGCTGAGAAAACCTACGCTGTTACATGTGAAGAGTATAACGAAAAACCTCGTTCCCACACAATGTTTTGGAGTTACCTTAAGGATATAGAAAACGCTGGTTTTATCAACCTTAAACAATCTGGGAAAGGTCAGGTTGGTGTTACACAATTAATCTCACTGCCAGATATACCAGCTGAGATAGTTGGTGCCAAGGTTGAAGAGTTGCTAAGATGATTTATTTTATGTAGCTGCAGTTTTTTCTTATAGGACAGTTCTTGCAATCAGGTTTCTTTTTGCAATATTTTTTTGCGAGTAAAACAATTAATGCATGCAGTTCGTTGTAAATCTGTGTTAACTCGTTTTCTTTATGGTGTTTTTTGATTCGTTCTTGAAAATACTCTTGTATTCCATCATATGATTCACCCGTTTCTAGTGGTAGTCTTTTGCATAATCTTTTTGTGTATGCATCTACAACGAATATTGGTAGATCACCTGCGTAGAGTAGTATTGAATCTGCAGTCTCCGTTCCAATGCCATCTAATGATAGTAACTCTTCTCTTATCTCCGTTATATCCCTATTGAAAAATACATCCAGGTTATCATCGTAATTTTCGTGTAAATATACCGCTATGTTCTTCAATCGATTTGCCTTTTGGTTAAAAAACCCTGAAGGTTTAATCATTTCTTTCAATATTCTTATATCAACAGATGATATTTTTTTTATATTTAGCATGTTTTTTGATTTAAGGTTTTCTAGAGCTTTTTCTACATTTGACCATGATGTATTCTGCGTCAATATTGCTCCTATTATAACCTCGAATCTGGGATCGCTTTTGTTTTTCTCATGATATTTTCTATCTATGGGCCACCAGTTTTGATGACCAAATTTTTCTAGCAATACTTTGTATAGAGTTAGTGGGTTTTGAGTCATTTTGTCCCGACTTTTATCGTTTTTCTGCTTATGAATCTTTTTTTGTGTTGCTTGCAGGATAGTATTTTAAGTAGAAATAGCATACATGTCCTTAGATGTGGAATTTATGTCTCAGGTAGATTTTGAGGAAATAACGCTTGAGAAATACCGTGCATTGGAACTTCAGATGCATAGGGAACTTATGGATGTCTGTCGTAAATATATAAATGAGTTAGGTATAGTTTCTATTATGGGTATCCTTGATATTGTTAAACAGGAAACTGTTGAATTGGAAAGAGCTACTACTAAGGTTATCAAGGCCGAAGATCTTGAATTGCCCAAGGAAGTTGAAGAAAAAAAAGTTGAGGATGATAAACCAAAGCAAGGTCTTTCTTTCAAAGATGGTTTTTAACTTAAGGTTATTCTTCTTTTTTCTTTTCGTATTTTTTAAATTCTTCGCTGTGTTTTACTCCCCAGCGAGCCCATAATGCGCCTAGAACACCTCCCATTATAAGTAGTACCACGATAAATACTGCGATATTCTGGTACACTGTGTATGGTTCCGCGTAGTACCAGAACCAAATTATTAGAAAGATCATTGAAACAAGTGGTAAAACTATCGATGTTATCACTCTTGATTTGAAACCAGATGTCTTGAACATCTCCCAACCTTCTTTGGGTATCTTACGTATGCCCCATACTGCCCATACGCCGCCTAGAAGTAAGAACATTATTAGTATAGACAGCAGAATGATTGCAAGGTTTTTCTCCCAGGGATAAGGTGATGCGTAGAATGCTAGCCATAGTATTATGAATACGAGCCATCCTACACCAACAACTATTGAAAATGATGGTCTCCAACCAAGATCAGGTTTTATATCAGCATCTTCACAACATGGTTTTTCTTCTTTATTCATAAACAGAAGCCCCCCTACAACTTTTGTATATAAAATAGAATTGGATATATCAAGTATTTGATTTTTTGTTTTTACTCTGGACCGCCTTTTTCTTTGTTTATATGAACATTGAAAGTTTCTTCAACTGTATTTGTGCCATCGCTGACTGTTAGAGTCACTTTGTATGGTGAATTTGAATAAACAAAACTGTGCGTAACCATGGCCCCATATGCTATGTTTCCATCGTCAAAATCCCATGTGAAGTTGAGAATATCTCCCTCAGGATCATAAGTTGCGGATGCGTTGAATTCTATACTATAATTTGCATCAACTTCTATTTTTTTACTTGACTCAAGTGATGTGCCGTTCACTAAAATGTCTATTTGTGGTTTTTGATTTTCAACGATGCCGTTTTGCTTCATTTCACTTTTATTATGTCTAAATCTTAATTGGTTTTCATGTCTGCATTCAAGACTACTTATTACTGGTACAAATTTGTATTTCTCACCGTGGGGATAGGTATGAATTGAGCTCTCAAGATCTATATCTATAATAATAGTGTTATTACCTTTTGTTATATTAAATAGGTGTAGTTGTTGTATTTTTAGCCAACCTGATGGTACATCTATGTTTACTGTTTCTCCAGTTGCGTTTAAAACACCTGTTGCATTGATTACATGTATCCATAGTTTTGAGTAATTACCTATCGTTATATTTGTAAGTCCAAGTGAATCAGTAATATTGTTTATGTGTAGGTAGATAAGGTCTACGGTTTTTGGTATAGATGAGTTTATCATCACCCAAGATGCATTATCATCATCTATATTTTTGTGTAGTTTAACCTCTGAAAACGTTATGTTTACATGATCAAATGTAGAGATCGGTATATCTCCTATCCTTATGTCAATTAGAGCGGTTTCTAGATTTGTTCCTTCTTCCATGCAGCCGGAGGTCAAAACAAGAATTACAACAGCTATTAATATTGCAAATATTTTTATTTTCATAGAGTTCTCCTCCAAACCAATAATAACTGACTATTTATAAAATTAATTAACATTTTGTAAGCGAGAAATCCCCAGACTTTAGTATGGGGATGAATCGCGCTATTGTTTTTCTTTTGATAACTCATTCTTTTCTCTTGGAAAGGCGCGTCCGCCAAAAGGCGGATGCTAA
>Ga0172365_10001875_pt1 | contig 15202 bp, 18 predicted proteins | sample LakKivSesite48cm_FD_114535 | JGI IMG/M metagenome (GOLD analysis project Ga0172365, IMG submission 114535) | Sediment microbial communities from Lake Kivu, Rwanda - Sediment site 48cm | ecosystem: Environmental > Aquatic > Freshwater > Lake > Sediment | place: Rwanda: Western Province, Lake...
AATTTGTTTCTTCATAATATTCTTTTGAATTCCTTATTTAAATCAGTTGTCTAATTTAAAGGTTAAATGCTTTACTATTCTACTTTTTATTAGCGATAAAATGAATAATGGATATTTAGATATTGAACTTGGAAGACAGAAAGGTAACACTGTATTCGAAGAAGAAAGACCAACAAGTCTACAATTCTCTCACTATTTTCTATTTCATGAAGATGCCAGAAAGATACCTTTTGGAGAAAATAATATAATAGCTGTCAGAGAAGTTAGAGAAGTGGGTAATAACAGTCAGAGCTTAATAAAAGTCTTGGGTATTTATAAACCAAAAGATTTCAAGATATCAAAAGAAAAAGTTTCTGTTCCTATATCTAAAAATTCAGTTGTATGTGGTTTTGATTTGCAGGAAGAAATTAGAAGAAAAGTTTTACAAGAGTATAAAACAGAAGAAAAAGTAGATTTTTCTTTGTAAAAATATATTTTTCTTGAAAAATTCTAAAAAATAATTTAATTTTTTCTAAAAAAAAATTATTTATAATCGCTCATACAATTAATTTTATGCCAAATAATGGAAATTCAAACAATATGAATTATTATAATTTAAATTATGTTATAAACCATATAATAGAACACACAGATAATAAAAATTGTAAAATAGTGGAAGACACCTTCAGAAGATATTTTGAAATTGATTCTTCCTCTAATACTAGACTTCTTGATGAAGTTTATCAAAGTTTAATGTGGGTAGCAGAAAAAACAAAAGACTACAATTATGTAAACATTGCTGCTCAATGCTATTTATCTGATGATGTAATCTCATTATCAGAAAAGTATAAAGGCAATGTTTTAACGGAGGTTTTCTCAAACGTTGCAGGTACTGTTGAAGATTATTTAAACATAGATTTGGTAAGAAAATATGCAAAGTGGGTGAGCAATGGGTGGATACACAAGCTATTGAATTTTGTTTCAGAATTCCCAGAAAACGGTAATCTGAAGTTAGAGAAAGATATATACTATATTTTAGGCGTTGATGTTAAAAATTTAGAAATATTTGACGAACTTGCTGCTAAAGTAAATAGAAAAAAAATGCCTTTAGAAAAAAAGATAGAAATGCTGTCAATTCTAAGAGATATTGTAAACTCAAAAATAGAGAAATATGCAACTGATTTGCTGAACAACAGAACAGATAATATTAAAAAAATTGTTGAAAATGAACTTGGTATAAAGCTACCTAACTCCACCTATTCGATAAGGTGTGGTGTGAAGTTATTAAAAGACTCAAAAAAAGATCCAAATATACAATTTCTGCTCGAAAAAATTAATAAATACAAAAATATTAAAAAATGGCTTTTTGAAGATAAAGTAACAAAAAGTGTTATAGGGGAACTAAAAAACAATGGATTTGATCCAGAAATATACGTTGCTAACGGTAAACTGATAGCTCAGAAAAGAACAAGTGGTATGTTTTCTGAAAACCCTGTTGAAACATTTAAGAGATTAGTCATAAAAATCGTTGGTAGTAAGAAAAACAGTATGTTGCCAAAAGTAAGCATATACAAAAATTCTCCTGGTCAAATTTTTAAAGAAATTAAGAATGATTATTTTTCTGCTATTAATAATCAAGATAAAGAAAGCATGAAAAGAACACTTGAAACTTTGAAAATTTTAATAGAAAAAGCATATGAAAATAGAAAAGTACCAGAAAATGTTTTTAATGTTTTAAATAATATTTATGGTTTGAATTTTGTTCTAAATAATGGTGGAGTCTTTACTTATAGAGGTGCAAAAGTTTATGTGAAGGTTTGGAAAAGGAAAATCCCCGAAGACCTTTATGATGCAGAAGAGCTGTGGTGTTGCCTATTTTTGCCACAGGGAGAAAAAAATGAAATTCCACTCATTATAATTGACCCGAAAATTACAATTCTTCAATTCAATGTGCAAGGTTTGGATAGCCCAGTCTCAATAGCATTTTTATATGCTGGAAAGGTAGGTAATGAACCTGCCTTGTTGATAGATACTTGGGAAGGCGGTGGACTAGTTTATAGCGCTCTCGGACAGGAAAAAATGAAAGATTTTGCTTTAGATAGTATGAAGAAATTCGCAAGAAAAGTTGGAGCTAAGAAACTTTTGATTTTTGCTAATCCAAAATATAGTAGAGCAAGAGAATTTGTAAATTATTTAAAGGATAAAAACTTTAAACCTAAAGAAGTTTATTTTGAATCTATAGATTCTGATGATTCTGTACTTAGATTTTATTCTAAAGGAAATGAACACCACTACACAGATGCTTTTGGAACGAAACCGATTGAAGGGAAGTTACAGGCATTTGTATTTGACTTAAAATTATTTTCTTAGATTAGTTGATTGATATTAATTAACATATTTTTTCTAAAAAATTATTTATAATCGTTCATACAATTAATTTTATGCCAAATAATGGAAAGAAAAAATTTTTATTTGTATCAAAAGAAGCTTTGATAGGCGATTTAGCTTGGAAAATTAGGAACGAAGGTTATGATGTTAAATATTATATAGAAGATAAAACCGAGAAAGATGTCTGCGATGGTTTTGTTGATAAGGTAGATAAGTGGGAAGATTTTAAAGATTGGGCTGATGTGATCATTTTTGATGACATATGTTTTGGCTCTATAGCAGAAAAATTAAGAAATGAAGGAAAACTTGTAATTGGTGGCAGTATCTATACGGATAAACTGGAAGTTGATAGGGGGTTTGGATATAACGAAATGATATCTGCTGGAATAAATGTCATCCCAAGTTGGTTTTTCAAAGACTTTGATGAAGCCATAAAATTTATCCAAAAGAATCCTGACAAGTATGTAATAAAACCAAGTGGAGAAGAAGAAGAACAGAAAGAACTATTGTTTGTTGGAGAAGAAGATGATGGAAAGGATGTAATACAGATTCTAGAAATTTATAAGGAAAGATGGTCTAAGCAAATAAAGGAATTTCAATTACAAAAGTTCATATCTGGGGTTGAAATTGCTGTAGGAGCATTCTTTAACGGGGAAGATTTTGTTTATCCAATAAACGTCAACTTCGAGCATAAAAAATTGTTTCCAGGAAACATAGGCCCTTCGACAGGTGAGATGGGAACATCAATGTATTGGTCTCAACCAAATACAATATTCAATGAAACCTTGCTAAAAATGAAGGATAAACTTAAACAGAGCGGTTATGTAGGATATGTTGATATCAACTGCATAGTGAATGGTAGAGGAATCTATCCATTAGAGTTTACATGTAGATTCGGCTATCCAACCATAAGCATACAGATAGAAGGAACTACAATCAATTGGGGAGAATTTTTGTATGCACTAGTCAAAAAGGAGAATTTTGAATTAAAGACCAAGAAAGGTTTTCAAATAGGAGTTGTCTTAGCAGTTCCACCTTTTCCGTTCACAGATCCAGATTCATTCAAAAGATATTCCCAGGATGCAACTATAATCTTCAAAAAACCTAACCTGGATGGAATAAGACTTGGTGATGTCAAGCTTGTTAATGGCGACTTTGTGCTTGCAGGAGATTCTGGCTATGTTCTTATTGTAGTCGGAACTGGGACTACTATGGAAGAGACTAGAAAAACAGTTTACAATAAAATTTCTAACATTATTGTTCCTAACATGTTCTATAGAACTGATATAGGAGAAAGATGGTTTACAGACTCTGATAAGTTGTTTGCTTGGGGATATATTTAGTCTATTCTAATTTTACTTCTTTCTTATCATCAAAAGCTGGCGTATGAACCAAAAATAATTTTAATTTTTCTTTAACTGTTCTGTAATCATAAGGAGTATTCTTAGGAACTATTATAACATCATTTTTTTCAACAGGAACTTTTTTACCATTTATTATAAATTCTCCTTTACCGTCTAAAACTAAATAAACTCTGTCACTAACTAAAGATTTTACTTTCCCATGCTTTTTTGTCACTTCAAACATAGCTGCACTTGCTCTTTTGAAATCTTCTTTAGAATTATAGGCTAATCCTTTCAATCCTTTCCAACCAAATTTGTAGGCATTTTTCAGTTTAAATTTTAATATTTTCATTTAATCATCTATCTGTGCACGTTGTAACTTCCCAGAGTAATCAAAATAAACAGTCTTAATCTCACTAAACTCATCAATAGCAGTCCATCCGCTCTCTCTTGTGGTACCTGAACCCTTTACGCCACCGAATGGTAAGTGCGCTTCGGAACCTATAGTAGAGGCGTTGATGTAGGTTAAACCTGCATCAAGTTTTTCAATTGCCTTGAAAGCATTCCTTATATCTCTCGTATAAACAGAAGAGCTTAGCCCATATTCAACAGAATTAGCTATATTGATTGCATCACTCAAGTTTTTTGCAGATATCAAAGAAACTATTGGTCCGAAAATTTCTTCCTGTGCAATCCTCATATCAACCGAACAATTTGTGAATAAAGTCGGCTCAAAGAACCATCCTTTCATCTTAGGTATCTGCCCACCTATCAAAAGCTTTGCTCCTTCTTTTATTCCAATATCAACGTAAGTTTTAGACTTTTCCTGAGCAGTTTGATTAACTAGGGGCCCTACATCAACATCAGGCTCTAAACCATTGCCTAATCTTAATTTCTTAATTCTCTCGACAAGCATTTTTTCAAATTCATCTTTTATCTTCTCATGAACAATTACTCTTGAAGCAGCTGTGCATCTTTGACCAGTAGTTCCATAACCTCCCCATATTATTCCATCTAAAGCCAAGTTCAAGTCAGCATCATCCATAACTATTATAGGATTTTTTCCTCCTAGTTCTAAACCAACTTTCTTAATTCCAGCTGCTCTAAGAATCTCTATTCCTGTGTCTTTATGACCTGTAAAAGAAATTCCTCTAACTTTCTTATGTCTAACTAAATGCATACCAGCAATTTCTCCTGATCCTGTTACAAGATTAATTACTCCTTTTGGAAATCCTGCCTTCTCTAAAATCTCAACGAACTTTATAGCGCATAACGGCGTGTCGGATGATGGCTTGAAGACAATTGTGTTGCCAGCTATCAAGGCAGGCATTATCTTCCATGAAGGAATTGCTATAGGAAAGTTCCATGGAGTTATTAATCCTACTATACCTAAAGGTCTTCTAACTGTCATCGAGAATTTATCTTTCAATTCAGAAGTAGTAGTTTTACCAAAGAGTCTCCTTCCTTCTCCTGCCATGAGAAACGTCATATCGATTGCTTCTTGAACATCGCCCCTAGATTCTGTAAGTACTTTACCCATTTCCATTGTGATTGTTCTTGCCAAATCCTCTTTATTCTGCTCTAGCAGCTGACCCACTCTGAATAAGATTTCTCCTCTTTTGGGTGCGGGGGTTTCACTCCAGCCTTCAAAAGCTTTTTCTGCAGCACTAACAGCTGCCTCTATGCTCATTTCATTGCCTTTTTGAAAAATTCCTATGGTTTCTAGAGTAGCAGGATTAACTCTTGAAAACGTTTCACCAGAATCAGAATCAACCCACTCCCCGTTGATATACATTTTGTAAGTCTGAACCATAACTTTTAATTTGAGTTGCCGATATAAAAACCTTTTTATATCTTTCTGTTATAAATTTTATTAGGGTTAGTATGACCGGCGAACGACTTTGCTTTGGAAAAAATTAGGAAAGCTCTTTCTACTCCTAGGACTAGACAAGAACTAATTAAGTTAACGGGAATACCTGATAGAACTCTTAGATATAATCTTTCTATTTTAAGAGAGAGGAAAATGGTGTTAGAATATAAAAATCTAAATGACATGAGAAAAAAGATGTATTTACAGCTTTATAATGGTGGTTCTAGATGATTGCTAATAATGCTCTTGAATTAATTGGAAACACGCCTATGGTTAGAATAAACAACCTAACAGGAGAAAATGATGCTACTATATTAGCAAAGGTAGAAAGATTCAACATCTCAGGTTCTATTAAGGATAGAGTAGCAAAATATATGATTGAATGCGCTGAAAAGGAAGGAAAATTGACAAAGGAAAAAATAATTCTAGAACCCACTTCAGGAAACACTGGAATTGGTTTGGCAATGGTCGCTGCCGTTAAAGGGTATAAGGCGGTTTTAGTAATGCCAAACACAGTAAGCTTTGAAAGAAGAGCCATTATGAATGCTTTAGGGGCCGAAGTAATTTTAGTAAGCGGTGAGGAATGGCACGCAATAGAAACTGCTTATGAAATTTTTAGAAAAAATCCTGAAAAATATTTCATGCCAGATCAGTTTAACAATAAATTTAATGTTCTTGCTCATTACGAAACTACTGGAAAAGAAATTATAGAACAAACTAAAGGAAAGATAGACATGCTAATTGCAGGTATTGGTACAGGTGGTACCATAATTGGCATTGGAAATAGATTGAAAGAATTCAATCAAAAAATAAAAGTAATTGCAGTTGAACCATTTACCGGTGAAATGATTCAGGGTTTAAGAAACATGAATGAGCCTTACAGACCTTCAATATTTGACGAAACTAAAATAGATGAAAAAATCAACGTTACCTTAAAAGAAGCAGAAAGCATGACGAGAAGATTAGCAAGAGAAGAAGGTTTGTTTGTTGGCATAAGTTCTGGAGCTGCTATGCATGTAGCCGTAAAAAAAGCAAAAGAATTGAGTAAAGAAAAAACGATAGTTGTTATTTTGCCAGATTCAGGAGAAAGATATTTAAGTAATGATGTTTTTAAGTAATTTATGCGGGAGTGGCAGAACGGCCATGCGCTTGCCTGCAGAGCAAGATAATCGAGTTCGACTCTCGACTCCCGCTTCATGATTATTAAATAAGGAATTGCGATTGAAAAGGGTGATGCTATGCTAAAAGTATATAATACCTTGACAGGAAAGAAAGAAGATTTTGTGCCTCTCGAAAAAAACAAAGTAAAAATGTTTGTTTGTGGACAAACTGTTTATGATGATGCTCATTTAGGACATGCCAAAACTTACATAAACTTTGATGTCATTGTAAGATGGTTGAGATATTTAGGCTTTAAAGTATTTTATGTTCAGAACATCACAGACGTAGACAATAAAATAATTAAAAGAGCAAATGAAAGAGGAATGACGTTCAAAGAATTAGCAGAGTACTACACAAAGAGGTTCTTTGAGGATATGGAAGCATTGGGAGTGAAACAAAATGTTGATTTGTTTCCAAAATCTTCTGAATATATTCCACAAATAATCGAACAGATTAAAACCCTTATTAGAAATGGTTATGCATACGTTGTTGAAAACGATGTTTATTATGATGTTAACAAGTTTAAGGATTATACTAAACTTTCTAGAATGACTATAGACGAGCTGACTAAACATAGAATAGAGCCTGATCCAAGAAAGAGAAACGCTTATGATTTTTCTTTATGGAAAGCAGCAAAGCCAGACGAACCATCTTGGGATTCACCATGGGGAAAAGGAAGACCTGGCTGGCACATTGAAGATACCGCTATGACTGTTAGCATATTTGGCCCTCAATATGATTTACATGGTGGTGCTTCGGAGTTGATATTTCCACATCATACTAATGAAATAGCTCAAGCAGAAGCAGCAACAGGAAAGAAGCCTTTTGTTAAATACTGGTTACATGGTGGTGTCCTTAATATAAAAGGAGAAAAAATGTCCAAGTCTTTGAAGAACTTCATAAAAATTAGAGAAACCCTAAAAGAATACGATTCAGAAGTTCTTAGAATGTTTTATATTTCTACTCATTACAGAGCACCTATGGACTTGGATGAGGAGGCAATAAAGCAAGCAAAGGAAAAATTGGATGCGTTTTATAATATAATAAATAGAATAAGCAATTCAATGAAAGATGAAAAAATTGATGATGAGAAATTAGAAAAGATTATAGAAGAAACAAGGCTTAAATTTACAAATTCAATGAATGATGACTTTAATACACCTTTGGCACTATCGGTTCTCTTTGAACTAGCTAAAGAGGCTAACAAATTTGTGGATGAAAATGCTAAAATCAGCAAAAAAACTGGAGAAAATGTAATAAAAACATTTAGAGAATTAGGTTATGTTTTTGGGATTCTCCAAAAAGAAGCTAAAAAAGAAGCATTGTCAAAAGAGATAATGGATTTAATATTCAAAAGAGAAGGCTATAGGAAAAGAGGAGATTTTGAAGCAGCAGACAAGGTAAGAAAAGAGTTAGCAGAGAAAGGAATATTAGTAGAAGATACTCCCGAAGGTCCTAGATGGAGAAAAATTAAGTAGTGATAATTCCACATCTTCTTTTCAATTCATTTAACTCTTTTGTTTTTACTATTAGTCTTCTGATTGATTCGAAAACTTCTATGAAGCCTATACCAACTAGTATATAGCCAGTAACCAGAGCTGCTTTAAGACTTTCAAAAAATCCAGCAATAACTATTCCAGCAGTAACAAAAGCTAAGCCTGTTCTCATGAAGGATAAGATTGTCCTTTCTTTTGAGAGAATCAGTTGCTGTTCCTCATATATTTCCACTTTTGACATTTTCTTTTGCATAATTATAATTTTAAAGAAGTTATATAAAAGTCTTTCCTAAATTAGACATTTTAGGTTTAGAAGTTTCGTTCCATATTTCTATTAGCCTCTTTAACTTTGCTTCCCTTTCCTTTCCAAACACTCCACATTTTATAACAGGAGACTCGGTTCCAACTGCCAAATCAGCAATAAAACTATCTTCAGTTTCACAAGACCTATGAGAAACTATAGTTACAAAGCTAGATTTTTTAGCAGTTTTTATTACTTCTAATGTTCTTAATATCGTTCCTGCTTGGTTTGGTTTTATTATAATAGCATTACCAGCTTTTTTGTTTATGCCAATATCTAATCTAGATGTTTGGGTTGCAAAATAATCATCACCTGCTATTAGGCATTTTGCTTTTTTTGTTAACTCAACGAGATTTTCAAGATCATTCTCTTCAAATGGGTCCTCAACATAAAAAAGCTTGTAAGATTTTATTAGTTCTAATACAAATTCTAGTTGGTCTTCAGCAGAGAAGTTTCTATCAGGATGTTTGTAATAATATTTTCCGTTATAGATGTTGTTTGCAGCAAAGTCTATTCCCACTCTTGCGCCATAATCTTCAGCTGTGTCTGTTAGTATTTCTAAAGATTTTAAGTCATTTAGTGTACACATCCACGCATTTTCCCTGTTCTTCCCTAATATGAAAGGTTCTAATATTTTTCCTACTTCCTTCCAAATGGAAAGATTGGTTTCTACTGCTTCTTTCATTGTCTTTGCTTTCAAAGGAATGACTAAGAACTCTTGCTCAGACATATAACCACCATGCATTCCTCCGCCTATGGTGTTACCTAAAGGATAGGGAAAAAGTTCTGGTTCGTTTAGGAATAGTTTATATGAATTGTTTTTTGTTATTGCCCTTACTGCTGCCATGGATAAAGCTGTAGAAAAATTAGCCCCAATATTCTCTATTCCAAGCTTATCTATTATCTTATCGACTTCTACTTCCTCTTTACCTATGAAATTCTTTTTAATCTTAGGAAATTTTTTCTTGATTTCACTGATATCCAATGTCTTTGCCTCATAGCTTCCTTTGGATGTTCCAGAAGGGGAGTCTGCAGAAAAAACTCCATTCTTGTTTTTTATAGAGATTCTTATTGTTTTTTCTTCACAAGAATTATAAACCTCTTTAAAAGATAGACCTTCTATCATATTAACAATTTTCAGATTTTTTCGTATTTAATGGTATTATTCCCTGCTCGAACTCCAGCTCAGCGATTTTTATTGGGTCCCTTATCTCTTTACCTTCAGTCTTAATCATAGGAGTAGCGCCCCTCGCTATTTGCAAGGCTCTTGCCCCAATTATCCTTGCCTTTTCGAATCTTGTATATTCTTTCATAAAAACACTAGTAAAATAATATTTAAAATTAACCTATATATTTTAATTCTTCTGGTTTCTTTTCCTTTTGCATCTGCTCTACAGCCTGTCTCTGAATATCTTCCAACTTTTTAATGAACTCGTGCATAGCCTTAACTTTCTCGTCAAGCTTTGTCATATCAATTTTCAAGTTTAGAATCTTTTGCAAAACGTTTAGAATAGCTTCAGCCGCTGTTGGATCTGTTACTATTGGGAAACCAGTTGTTTCTCCTAACAAAACTAGACCTTTCATTCCGTATAACTTTGATAAACCGACTAAAAGACCAGAAGCACCTACTATCGTTCCTATCTGTCCGCCTATATCAAAGTTTATTCCTAGATTCTTGTACTTTTTTATAACCTCAAGATCATTAACTGAGCCGTAGACGTTAGTCTTTTCAGAAACCTTCCCAGTTCCAAAACCTCCCACAGTTATCACAAGTTTACAATTCAAACTCTTTAAAAAGTCTAGAATAACTCCAGCAACTTCATAATGCCCTTTCGGATCATAAGTTTGACAATCTCCTATTAAAAGTATCAAGTCGTTTTCCTTTCCTTTGAAATAATAAAATTCGTTTCTGAGGGTATGTACCATATTGTTGTGTATCATCACAAATGGAAAGAAGAAAGGTGAATATAATTCTGCAAATTTTTTTGCCTTTAGCATATTAACCATATAACCTATGGCTATCCTACCTATGTTTCCTATGCCAGGCAACCCAACTAAACAAATAGGATTTTTCAGCTTTGGTTTTTCCTCTGTGAAGATTCTAGTCTCAAGCATGTTATCAGTTTTGGTTTCGCCTAATTTAAATCTTTCTGTATTTACCGTATTTCTTTTCCTTTTCTAGAGAGAACTTAAAAGGATGAGCACTTACGGTTTTTATTCCACATTTAGGACATATTTCTTTCATAGTATACGTCCTGCATTTGGGACATTTTTTCATTAACATTTATTCAACCTTAAAGCTCCCTTCTCCGCCTAAGGATTTGATGTTTTTGATTATGTATTCAGAAGCTTCTTTTAGGGTCTTTTCTCCTAGTTTTGCATCTTTTGTTGTTATTGATAAAGAATATTTTGGAGCAGAAATATATTTTATCTCTATCTTATATTTTTCCTTTGAATCTTTCAAAACTCTCTTTATTATTTCTATTCCATCAGATTTGAAACACTTCAATTCAACAGTTCCTCTAATTTCCATTTCCTTTAATTCCATTTGTTCTTCTGCAACATCTTTTATTACCTTCGCCCAGTTTTCAGGAACTCCTTTTTTAATCAGTAGCTCATAACCTTGGGGATTTAGGGACATCTGGAATGCTTTAAACAGTTCTCCGAAAATTTCTTGTAATTTATCTCCTATTTTCTCGTGAGCCTCAGAAAGACTCATGCTTAATTTTTTAGCAACAACCTCAAGCATCTTTTCAGCCTTCAAGTCTCTTTTATACTCTCTCATCTTTTCATCGGCATCATATGTTCTAACTCTTTTCAAGCTTAAAGCAATGTGTTGTTTTTCTACGTCTACATTCATTACTAAAGCAACAACTTTTTTACCTGGTTTAACAAAGTCCCTTATGTCTCTAACCCATTTTCCAGCGACCTCTGAAATATGAACCATGCCTTCCTTGCCGCCATACTCTTCCAGAGAAATGAAAACAGAATAAGGATTAACTTTTTTAACTGTTCCTATCACTAGTTCTCTTCTTTCAGGCCATTCTCCTTTCTTTAGCATAATCATTTTATGGGATAACAATTTTTAAAACTATGTTCTAATAGACTTGGATGACTTTTGATTTTATCTTTGCCTTTCCGCCTGTTGGTTCAGAAAGTTCTGATTCGCAAACTAAGCATTTAACCCTAGAAGAAGCCTTGTTAAATATAACCTGCTCATTCTTGCACTTAGAACAAGTAACCTTTAAAAATTTGCTCTCTGTTTTTCTTTCTTCTTTCATAATCATTCCTTCTTTTTAATCTCGAATTTTTTAACTCTAAAACCTTTGCCTATATTGTGCTCTTTTCCACAAATCTTGCATTTATACCTTAGGTCTAATTTCTTAGTGGGTTTTGACCTTCCTTTGGGATTTGTTCTTGGATAGCTTCCAAAACCCTTCATCTTTCTCTTGAATATTCTTTGACCATGAGATAACAGTCCTCTAACCTTTTTAGCACTAACCCTGCGCACGGTATGGGGGGTGTGTTTTTTACAGTAGGGACAGTACCTTCTTTGGGTCATTGGAACTTCCACAATATTCACCTATTTATACTATATAATTTCATTCTGTTAACAATTTTAAAGTTAACTTTATTGTTCTTTTGGAGTTTAAATAACTGCTTTCTGAAGCTTCTAGACAGGTCGACTCCAAGCTTTTTAGAAATTTCACGCGCAGTCATGCTTCCGCTTTTTAACACATCTAAGATTAAACGCTCCTGCTCACCTTTTTTGCGATAGAACTTCCTATTTTGAAGGTATTTCTCAAGTTTATCTTTCTTTTCATTGTGAGAAAAATTAATGGTTTTACTAAATGTAAGCATATCCTTTCCTGTAATTCCGAACTGGTAACTCGCTTCCCACCTATCAGTAGCTTCTTTTTGAGTTATAACACCGGGGGTTAATCTGAATTCCTTTAACATTTCATGCACGGATTCTATCATCTGCTTGTTTGAAACGCCGAAAGCTATCCTGTTGGAAGATTCACTTATACAACCTTCATCATCGTAAATCGCTCTTAGAAACATTCTCTTAGATTCTTTATCAGCATTAGATACAACTTCGGGAACGTGTTTTAGTTTTCCAACCATCGGACCAAAAAATTTCATTAAAATTAATCCTACTATGCCTGAAAATCTGACCATAGTTATATTGTCGCTATCCTTGTAATATTCATATACACCAACATCTCCAAAGATATTCATGATATCTTTCTTAAACTGTTCAATAAGCAACTTATTTTGATTTGTATAGTAAACGGCGTATCCGCTTAATTCTATTCCTCCGTCTCCAGCAACGTGCCCAGCAATTCTAGCTAGAACTGGAGAAAATATAATCGGAAATCTTGGGTTTTTGATTGGTTTAGTACAACCGTATCCGTATCTTAATTCTTCTATATTGTTTTCGATTATATTCTTGAATTCCTCTCTTTTATATATGAGAAGTATATTTAGTATGCTTATAATCAAATCCAAAGAAATAAGCCTTTTGCCTTCTTTGATTTCCCAGATATTATTAATCTTTCTTCTCCCCAATAACTTGGCTAATTTACTTTCACTGCCTGAAAAACTAACAACATATTCAAGAAAATTCTTGATGTAAGGCTGTCTAATTTTAACATAAACTCTTTCTCCTACTAAATCCCACAAATTCAAGTCGTTCATATTTGTCTTTAACATAGAACTAATATTTATTATTTTTTAACCTGAAGAGTGAAGTATCACTCTAAAATATTCTCTGCGACTTTTCTTGATATAAGTTGTTTACCGACCTCTTCTGGGACGAATATCACATCTCCGGCCTTTATAGGGCCATATGCTTCCATATTGGTTCCAACAAATCTAGGTAAATCAACCAAAGCTTTTACTAAAAGTTTGCCGTTAGGTTTTATAAACGTTTTTTCAGCTGGTTTTTCAGGTTCCATAGGCTTTAACTCTCCAACACTTCTTTTAGCTTCTTCTATCTTTTCTTCAACAACCTCATCATAGTTCCTATATTTATCATTAATCTCATTTTTAAAACCTTTTAGAATATTAACTATCTGGTCAAAGAATTTCCTTTCGTCGTCAGTAAGGCTAGGCGGCGGCATCTGACCTCTAACCGTTCCCAAAGCAGCCAGAACAATCTTCTTTTCCCTTCTGTTTATAATATCTTCCAACAGTTTCTTTGCATTCTCGACCTCTAACAAAGAAGTAGTATCCTTCAATTTTTCCTTGTGTGAAAACCAACTTCTAACAGATTCAAAAAAGCCTGTGGGAAGCTTTTGCAATTCTTCTTCCTTCTCTGCCCTATGGGCGTTTCTTATGGTTTCGTAGGTTATTAACTCCATGATTAACACCAAAATAAATCTCTGAAAAAGATGATAAAACTATGTGAGCAAAAACTAATAAAGATATAGTTTTGAATTATCGAGGCATAGATAATTTTTATAAATTAAAAAACCATAGTTATCTTCTATGATAACCATAAACGATTTTTCATTAATAGATATAAGGGTAGGCAAGATAATTGAGGTTGAAGATGCAGAGACTAAGAAACCTATGTATAAAATAAAGGTTGATTTTGGATCTCTAGGAATTAAACAAGCTGTTGCGGGTATAAAACCTTATTATAGCAAAGAAGAGCTCTTGGATAAAAAATTCATATTTGTAGTCAATCTAGAACCAAAGAAAATAGGAAATGTTTTATCAGAGTGCATGATCCTAGCTGCAACAGAGGGTGACAAAGTAGTTGTTCTACAGCCTGAGAGGGATGTAGAAATCGGTTCAAAGATTTCTTAGTGATTTAATGGAAAATAATCATACCAAAAAAATAAAAGACCATTTTAACTCCAAAGAAATTGATTATGACGTCTGCGCCAATAATGTTGTACCTAGAAACGAAGAATTACATAATGTTATAGTTAGTTCAATAAATCACAATAAAAACTCTAAAATAAGAATATTAGATTTAGGTATAGGCACTGGCCTAGGAGCTTGGAAAATTTTGAATGAATTTCCTAATGCTCATTTGACTGGAATTGATTTTTCATCTAAAATGTTAAAAAGGTGTAAAGAAAGATTAGCTCTTTTTAAAAAGAGAGTTACACTAATTGAGGCAGATTTTAACAAAATTGATTTTCCAGAAAAATATGATGTTATAGTTTCGGCAGTAACGATACACAACTCTAAGATAGAACAGCAAAATAAATTAATTTTTAAGATATATGAAAGTTTAAGCAATAATGGTATTTTTATAAATGGTGATTTCATAAAAAGTAGTTCTGAACATATAAACCTAAAATTAAAAAAGTTTTATGAAAACTTTTTAAGAAATAAGTTGAAAGGTATAGAATTAAAAAAATGGTTACGCCACGCCTTTGAAGAAGACAAACCAACGGAGCTGGAAACTCAAATAAATTGGTTAATGCAAGCTAAATTTAGAAGAATAGAATGTATTTGGAGGTACATGAATTTAGCAGTTTATTATGGCATAAAGTGATTTGATGGTAGACTTATGGGTTGAATTTATAAAATCTCTACTTATTATATTCCCTGCTTATGCTGCAAATGGTTTTCCACCACTTGCAGGAGGAAAAAGACCAATTGATCTTAAAAGAAATTTTTTGGATAATAAAAGAATATTTGG
>Ga0172365_10001877_pt1 | contig 15200 bp, 14 predicted proteins | sample LakKivSesite48cm_FD_114535 | JGI IMG/M metagenome (GOLD analysis project Ga0172365, IMG submission 114535) | Sediment microbial communities from Lake Kivu, Rwanda - Sediment site 48cm | ecosystem: Environmental > Aquatic > Freshwater > Lake > Sediment | place: Rwanda: Western Province, Lake...
ATCTGTGATAAGTTAGGGATAAATGTCTGGGAGGTGATAGATTCTGCGAGCACAAAGCCGTTTGGGTTTATGACCTTCTATCCTGGTCCCGGAATCGGCGGGCATTGTATTCCAGTTGACCCGCTTTATCTTTCCTGGAAAATGAAAAGCCTCAACTATCGGGCGCGTTTTATTGAGCTGGCGTCAGATATTAACTCAGAGATGCCTCGGTTCTGGGTGGAGAAGGCGCAGGAAGGACTGAATCAAAAAGGAAAAAGCCTGAAAAATGCTCAAGTATTGGTGTTGGGGATAAGTTATAAAAGGGATGTGGACGACCTTAGGGAATCTCCTGCGCTGGAAATCATCAAATTGCTAATCAACAAAGGAGCTCGGGTTGAATACTACGACCCGTTCATTCCTAAAATTGAGATTGGAGGAAGACCTATTAACTCCCAAAAATTTAGTCGGAAATTGGTTCAGAGCGCAGATTGCATAATAATCGCTACTGACCATTCCGCGCTTGATTATAAGCTCATCCAAAAACAAGCAAATTTGATTGTTGATACCAGGGGGATTTTACACCGCTTGAGCAAATCTTGACACAATCTTTAACCGGGCTAAAATTAAATTAACCGCCGGCGTAGCTCAGTCGGTAGAGCAGCTGATTCGTAATCAGCAGGTCAAGGGTTCAAGTCCCCTCGCCGGCTCCAGAAATTTAATTAACGAATGGTTTAACTGGCAAGGGTGAAATTTTTTATCAGCTATGCGGGTCAGTCATATCCCGTCTCTGATAAATCAAAAATCCGCTCAAAAGCAAAAATAATGACCAGACCAGGCCATAGCCAAAAAGCTTCAAAGCCATAAAATTATAAGCGCTTACCCCCAAACGGGAAAAAGGGCTGGCAATCAATTGAAAGGGCTGGCTCTGAGGAACAATGATAGAGATGGTTTTCAAGCTAAAGCCCACTGCCTTTTCCCAGGAACTCGCCTGGGGCTGGTCCAGGCCAGAAATAATTGAAGGCAAAGAAAGATAAATAATTAAGTAGAGTAAAATCACCACCACGGGTCTGGTGTTTATAGAGAAAAATCCCACCCAGAAAAATGGCAACATAATCCCAAAGATAGAGATAATCAGCTTAAAGCTTAGCTCCAGGGTAATCGGCCCTTTAAAAATATATACTACCAGGAGATACAATCCGACAAAAATCAACCAGACCAGAAATAAAAATCCACCATAAAAAATAAAACCGCCTGAATATAGCTCCCGGCGGGAAAAACGCCCGGCTAAAAGCATCTCTATCTCCTTATTGACCAAGGCTCTGCCAGCGATGATTCCTAAAGCTGGGGAGAGGAAAAAGCCTAAAATATATAAATTTAAATTCAGCTGTTCCAAAAGCATCTTTTCAATCATCTTGGCTCTGCCGGACTGGCTCAATTCAACCATCAATTCAATCTTGAATAAAAACGGTAATAGGAACTCTATGCCAATAACAAAAATCACCAGCCAGAATAAAAAACTATGTAAGGCGTTTTTGAAAAAATATCTATATAAATATCTGCTCTTCATTGCTCCTTAACTATCTCCAAAAAGTATTTCTCTAAAGCCTCCTGCTGGGTCAACTCTAAAAAGTATTCTTCTAGGGTCTTCTGCTTTGGCTCTAAAAGCTCAATCGGGATATTATTTTCCGAAAGCGCCTTTACCGCCAAATCCTTCTTATACTCATCGCTGACTGAAAGAGAAGTGATTTTTCGCTCCGCATCCATAGAAATCGCGCCGAATTTTTCTAACTGCTCTGGCAATTGACTCGGAGTCTTAAAGCAAATCAAATATCCTTCCTCCCGACCCAAAAGCTCCTCAGTGCTACCCCGCTTTATCACCTGCCCGTTCTTAATAATCACCACTTTGTCGCATAACTCTTCCACCTCGGACAAGATATGGGAGCTTAATAAAATGGTCTTGCCCTGCCCGGATAGCTCCTTTAACAACTCCTTCAACCTTCTTCTACTTAACGCATCCAGATTCGCGGTCGGCTCATCCAGCACCACCAACTCCGGGTTATGTATCAAGGCGCTGGCTAAAGCTAATTGCTGAACCATTCCCCGAGAAAACTGCCTGACCCTGAGTTCCAATAACTCCTTAATCCCGAGCTTCTTCTCCAGCCAGTCCAGCGCCTGGTCAAAATCCTTTTTGTTCATCCCATTGGTTCTTGCGCTAATCTCTAATATCTCCTGCGCGGTCAAAAACCGAGCCGGACTATAAAACTCTGGGACATATCCTGCCCAGGCTCTCCAGCTAATATCCTCCGCAGTTTTCCCAAAGACCCTGACCTCCCCTCCGCTCGGATAAATCAGCCCAAAGATAATCCTTAAAAAAGTGGTCTTGCCCGCGCCATTCGGTCCCAGAACCGCAACCCTCTCCCCTTTACTCACCTCCAGATTAAACCGGTTCAAAGCTAACTTCCGACCGGCGAAAAATCCCCGTTCCTTGTAATACTTGACCAGCTCCTTGGCAACTATCACTGGCTCGCTCATCTATCTTTTGCCCCCTTTCTCTGCCTCAGAGCCCGGATAACTGAGCAGCGCCTGAATCCTATAAATGTTGAAGCCCTCACTCCCATATTGCCCATAAATCACTCTGCCATCTCTTCCAATTAAAAAATTGGCAGGCAGAACCCGAATTTTATACTCGCTCATCATTTTTCCCTTTGGGTCATAAAGAACCGGCAGAGATAAATTTAGCTCTTTTTTAAATTGTAGAAGCTCGCTTTTGCTCTGGTCCGAAATTAAAACCACATAAAAACTGGGTTCTTTCTGCTTTTTTAGGTAATCATCCAGCTCCCCGATTTCTATCCGGGAAGGAGCGTTCAGGCTGGAAAAGAAAACTAAAACCACTGGAGCGGATTTCAAAAGCTCTGCCAATTGATATGTTTTTCCTTCCAGAGATAGGAGAACAAAATCCGGCGCCTGGTCCCCTTTCTTGAAAGCCGGTTCCTCTTTAGCCGGCTGGGAAAGAAAAATCATATCAACCTGAAAAGCAATCAAACCCACCAGAAGCAATCCCCAGATGATTATCCCAAAAAACCGATTTAATTTTCCCTTCACTTGCTAATTATCCTTTGTCTCTAATCATTTTTCAAGTTATACAAATCCTTTTTGCCTTTAGCAACCATTTTATCCATGTAAAAATTCCTCAAACAAAACTTTAATCTGGTCTCCGCCCTTAAAGGCAAAAATCTCGCTCTGCTCATATAGCTGATTAAACTTTAACCGAAAAGCATTAAACTCGTTTAAAGTCTCCCGAGGAATAAATATCACCACCGCCTCTGCCTGCTCATAATAATTAGGGTCGTTCATAGTTAGCTTGGAATAAATTAGAACCAAAACCGCTCCCCGAACCCCGATTTCCTGCATCCCTCCTAAAGTATCACCAATAATGGTCAATAAATCCTTGCCAAAAGCATCCATCGCATCCGCCATTCTCCCCCAATCATTATCCGGAAAATAACTTAACTTAATGTTCACCCTGGCGGTCACACCTAAAAACCGAACCGAGGGGGTTAAAGAGCCGGGATTAGCAAAAAAACCAATGCTCGCCATTGGCGACCGATTGACATCTATCAACTCAAACCGCTCAGATTTAAGCTCTTGGTTAATCCGATTCACCATTAAGACCAGCTGAGGCTCATACATTAACGATAGTCCCTTGCCGAACACAGAATACTTTAAAGTGGGCGTAAGATAAAGATTAGGATTAAATCCCTCTTCTTTTGGTCCCATCGGAAAAGGCAAAATCGGGAAAATCAGGCTGGGCATAATAAAAATTATAGAGCGCCTTTTAAAAACTCTCCCGAAAATTAATCCTCCCAATATAATCAGCCCGAAAATAATCCCGCTAAATTGCCCCCCAATCATAATTTGAGAGTTTAATTTGCCCAATTCTTAAAGTCAAATAAACCGCTAAAAGATATTCTGCTCGGCGCGCGGTTATATCTTGACCGAGACAGATGGCGAGATTATAATTTTAATAAAAGTTATTCAATTACCAGGGGGGTAGGAAAATGATTACGGTTCCAGCTTTAAAGGTCAGGCAATTCCGTATGGAATTTTACCAGGCGATTCTTTCTTCTGAGGATGTAGCCAAGATGGTGGAATTTGTGGTTTTGGAGCATCATTTGAGAATTGGGAAAAAGGCTCGGAAAAGCAAGGAAGCTGAGGTGAACTGGGAGCTTTTAGAGAAGCTGGTCAAGACCGGGGATACCGCTTATCAAAGGCCTTTGATAAAGAAGAAGCTGGAAAGTCTGGTTCAGTATTATCAAGAATGTGCGGAAGAGGAACGAGTGCCCCTGCCTGCGATACCCGGGGCAGTGATATTGGTTTCCTCTCAAAAACTGGAGTTTGTGTCAGCTGGAAACAATCCCAATTTAGGTTTATTACAAATTCCAGAGCAGGAGGGGATTCTTCATTCGCTTGACGGTCAGCATCGCTTAGTGGCGCTTCGGACCGCTCGGTTTCCCAGGGAGACCGGAGATTTTCAGGTGCCGGCAGTGATTTTTGATTCTTTAGAGTCAAGGCAGGAAGTGGAGATGTTTGCGACCATCAATTGTAAGCAGACCAAGCTTAAATCCTCACTTTTGGTAAATCTTTCTGGTAAGAGGTTATATTCTAATGCTCGGGAGGTTATTGCCCATGAATTAGCACGGAGGCTGAATTCAATGGAGGGCTCTCCGCTTTATGGAGAGATAAAGATGCTGGGAGTGGGCAAGGGGAAAATTTCCCAGTCTTCTTTCACCAGTGCGGTGATAGAGCTTTTGAGAAAAGAGCCTTCGGTATTTAAGAATGACAGTGAGGCGCAGGAATTTTTGATTGCCTATTTTAAGCAGTTGGGGAGAATTTTTCAGGAGGCTTGGAGCGGAAGAAAATATCAAATCAAGGGTGCCATAGCAATTCGGGCTTTTGTTTTAGTGGTTCCGGAGGTGGTGGATAGACTCAGGAAAGAGAGGGCCGAGATAACGGATGCAATAGCGATTCGGAGGGTGATTGAGGTTTGGGATACTCGGATTAGCTCGGAGCGGTTTCGGACTGATGGGGAGTGGCAGAGGAAGCTTTTGATGAGTGCTCGGAAGTCAAGTGAGCTATTGGCACGGGAGCTGATTGAGGCGCTTAAGGCCGAGGAGGCTTAAATTTTTTACCAAGATTAGTAAGGGGTTTATGATTTAAGGAAAGGGGGCGTAAATTTTTCTTGATTTTTTTAAAATAAGCATCTACTATTAAATCAGGTCTTAAGATGGTGCAAGATAGGTCAAATTTTAAGGTTTCAAAGGATAATCGTTTAAAGGAGTTGTTTGTGAAGGGGAAAGAATTTTTGGAGATGTATAATAAGGTTTCTAATTTTACCCAGGAGCTATTGGCTCAGAATCAGGAGCTTCGGGGTCAGATAGATAAATTAGAACAGGAGCGGACCGGGTGGCTGGAGCGGATGGGAGGGGTTGAGGAGAAGAAACTGCAGAAGCGGATAGAGGAGTTGAAGAAGGACAAGGAGGAGTTATTAAATCGGTATAGTGAGATGAGCAGGGAGGCAAAGGATTTTATGGAGCGGTATCGGGAGATTGAGTTAGAGAACAATAATTTGGCTAATCTTTATGTGGCGAGTTATCAGCTCCACAGCACTTTGGATTTTATGGAGATTTTAGAGATTATCACGGAGATTATTATCAATTTGATAGGAGCGGGCAAGTTTGCGATTCTTTTACATCTGGAGAAGCAGGGGATTTTGAAGCCAGTGAAGGCCGAGGGGGCGGCTTTAGATGAGGTGCCGGTGGTAAAGTTAGCTGAGGGAGTGATTGGCTCGGTAGCGGTTTCTGGCAAGACTTATTATCGGGAGAGCACGGAGCCGGTAATGGAACCGGATTTTCACAATCCGATGGTCTGCGTTCCGATGAAGATTCAGGAGCGGTTGGTGGGGGTGATAGTGGTTTATCAGCTTTTGCCACAGAAGGAGAAGTTAGAAAAGGTGGATTATGAGCTTTTTAGTCTACTGGCTGCGCATGCCGCGACCGCCTCGTTCGGCGCTCGGCTTTATTCTGAGTCGGTCAGGAAGAGAGAGACGATTAAGGGATTTTTGGACCTGATTACCCATTGAGCCTTTCTGGGATGAAAAATAGATACGGGTCTGGTTTGATGAATTTAATTGATAAAAATTTCCAAGTTAGCTATTTAGGGCGTTATTTTTATTATTGAGGGACGGTGTGATGAAGTTGGTGGTGATAATTCCTGCCTATAATGAGGAAAAGACTATTGAGCAGGTGATAAAAGAGATACCTGCTCAAATATCCGGGATAGACCAGGTGTTGATTTTAGTGGTGGATGATGGTAGTTCTGACCGAACCGGGGAGCTGGCAAGAAATCAAGACGCAATCGTGATTTCGCATCCAGAGAACCGAGGGGTTGGCTCTGCTTTTGCCACCGGGATAAAAAATGCTTTAGCCTTAGGCGCAGACCTGATTATCAATATAGATGGAGATGGTCAGTTTGACCCCAAGGATATTCCTAAACTCTTAGAGCCAATTTTTAAAGGCGAGGCGGATTTTGTCACTGCCAGCAGATTTAAAGATAAAGCGTTGATTCCCAAGATGCCTTTGGTGAAAAAATATGGGAATTTTATGGTTCGCTCCATTATTAACTTTCTCACTGGAATGAAATTTAGCGATGTTTCTTGCGGATTCCGCGCTTATACCAGAGAGACCGCGCTCAAGCTAAATCTGTTTGGCAGTTTCACCTACACCCAGGAGAGCTTTCTTAATCTGGTTCAAAAAGGGATTCGGATTAACGAGGTTCCGCTTAAAGTGAAGGGGGAGAGGGATTTTGGAGAAAGCAGGGTGGCAAAAAGCGTGCTTCGGTATGGGCTGAAATCCGGAAGTATTATTTTATTGGCATTGCGGGATTTAAAGCCATTGACTTTTTTTGGCTGGATAGGTCTTATTATCAGTTTGCTTGGGATATCCGGCATCGGGTTTGTGTTTATTCATTGGCTTGAGACCCATCGCACCAGTCCTTATCAATCTCTGCTCCTGGTCGGGATAATGCTTTTGATTGTGGGGTTTTTGCTGATTATTCTGGCGCTGGTCGCGGATATGTTAGGACGGATTCGCAAGACCCATGAGGAGATTCTTTTCATCATCCGTGACCAGTATTATCGGGAGTTGGAGAAAAAAAATCAGGACCTCGCCAGTAAAATTTCTCAATAGAGCTAATTTACTGAATATATCCAATTGAGCGGAGCTTTTTTAGCATTTCCTCGTCCAAAGGTGATGGCGTCTCTTTCACTTTTCTGGGCTTTTTATCATAGGTTTTGATTTTTCTGTCCAATGATTTGAAACAACTTGACAATTTTTGGAAATATGATATAAATTTTCTGGATAAATTGGTTAGAAATTTTTACAGGATTTGTCTGAAAAAAGGTGCATAATTGCAAATAATTATGAAAACTTTGCAGGTTAAATAGCAAATAGATGGGAGAGAGGTAAATGAAAAAATGTCCATTTTGCGGGGAGTTCTTAAGTGATGATGCGGTTCAATGTAAATCCTGCTCAAAATATCTGGACAATCAGGAAAGGGCTGATGAGCGCTGTGAATGTGGAAATCTGATAGCTAAAATCACAGAGAACACGGTTGAGATTAAATGTAGAAGGTGCAAGCGGATTCATATTATTCCAATAGATATGTTAAAAGAGCGCTACCAAGCACTTTTGGTGAAAAAAAACCTTAAAGAGCCAGAAGAGGATTAACCAGAAAGCGCTTTTTCAGATATTTTCTATAATTTTCCAAAGCTAAAAATTTCTATCAGGGGATTTAAAATTTTTAATAAACCGCCATTGCGCAAAAACTGACCGCGCTTCTTGAGGATTGGTCATACCAGACCGACCATTTTAAAATCTCTGCTTTGGTCGGCTCCGCGATTTTAAAAGCTAAATAAATCGGGGCTAAGCCACAGATTTTTCTTCTATCTTTAATTTTAGCGACCTCTTGAATAAACCCCTCGGGGTCCACTTTTTCCAGCCATTGGAGCATCTTCCTGTCATCCTCTTTAATCTCCTCTTCCCGAATCGGCGCATAGGTTTCTTTATCCCCATATCTTGGTCCTAAATGCGCCAAATCCGCGCTGGCAATGACCGCGGTCTTCTTGCCTGATTCTTTTATCTCTTCTTTAATCGCATTGACATAGTCCATAATTAAAGGGTCTTCTGCAGGAGAAATCCCCTTTTCAATCAATTCTTGAAAAGAGCCTACCAAAATTGGCACGATTTTGAATTTGCGTCTTTCCTTAAAAATATGAGTTAAAAATAGCGCTTGAAGCTCAATGGAATGCTCCCGACGATGTGAAAAATCCCGGATTTTGCCTTTTTTCTTAAGCCTGCGATGGACCCCTTGTATAAATTCCCGGTCAGTCTCTGCAATTCCTAAAGGAGTTTGAAAATGCTTTTCTGAAAAGACCAAAATATCCTCTGCGCCAAAATGAGCAATGCCCAGGACCAAAAACAACTCTGCCTGGCTCTCCTCAAACAACTTCTTATAGGCATAGGCATAAACAGAGCCATTGCCTCTGAGCTCAATATGGGGCGCGATAATGGCTTTAAGTTGATTGTTGAGATTTTTTTCAGGAAAACCAGGACCGTTTTCACCTAAATAAAATTCATCTAAAAATTTTGAACATTGAGCCGGGTCTATGGGATAACTTCTCCCGGCTAAAATCTCGGGTCTTATTTCTGCGTTTTCCCAGCCGGATTTAATCTGATTAACATAGGCTCGGAAATTCTCAGAATCCAAAAGATAGCGCGAGTCCATCTGCTTGATGAGCCTTTCTATATCTTCGCTCATAATCAGCTGACCCGTGAGCCTCATCAGCTGTTCCTGAATCTCCCGAACACCATGGGCGCCATCAAAGAACTGAAGAACCGGCGCCAGTTCTATGGGCATAAACACAATCTCTTCACACCATTGGCTTGGGTCCTGGAACATAAGCAGTTTCTGACCCTCTAATTCCACTGGCACTATTACTAAATCCGAGCGCAATTTAGGATTCTCCGACATCCGCTATAAAAAACTCCCTTCCTTCAATATACGAGCCAAACCAGGTTAAAATTTACTCTGGTCTTAAGAAACTGGTTTACCGGCTATTTCTCCATTCCCAGGGAAAACATCCGCTCCAAATCAAACCTGGACACCACCTCAAACGCAATCAAGGTAGTGGTCTTTTCTATACCTTCTAACTTGAGCATCTTCCGAGTGACCAAATCCGCTAACTGCTGATTTTCCTTCACCCGGATGATTACCGCAATATCATAAATCCCGGCGATGGAATACACCTCGGTCACTCCCGGTAGCTCGGAAAGCGCTTGAGTGGTCTCTGGAATTTTATCTCTTTTCGCATTGATTAAAATAATCGCAGTTACCATCTTTCTTCCTCCTTTGTGAAAAGAGTTTTTACCCTTATCTCCCCCAGTCCCGTTTAATAATCCGATGAATGGCTTGTGCCCGAGCAACTAACTTACCATCATTATCATACGCCCCGGCCTCGCTCCAGGCAAGATTCCGGGTGCGGTGCACAAATTTTCCCTTGCCAATCATTAGTCCTTCCTGAGGCGGGGCTAAATAGTTCACCCGAAGGTCAATAGTAATTGCGCCTTCATCTGTATCCAGCATAGAGTAAAGCGAGGAGCCACAGGTGGAATCCAATAAACTGGCAACCGCTCCGCCATGAATCGTGTTCCAGATGTTCTTATGCTCCGGTCCCAAAACCAGATGCGCCTCGCTGGATTTATCCCGAATCTTGGTAATCTTCATCCCGATATGCTTATAATAGGGACTATCTGAAAGCGCCTCTGCTATCTTTTCAAATTCTTCTTCTCTATTTTCCTCTGGCATTTTTTCTCCCTCTATGGTAAAAATTCTTTATGCATATTGATTATATCTAAAATTTTAAAAGAAAAAAACTGGAGGCAAATATGTTTAGCTTTAAACTCAGCCCGGAGCAAATCCTATCTCGGGAGATGGCTGGTAAGTTCTGCCAAAAGGAATTGGAGCCAAAAATAGACAAGCTGGAAAAAGGAGAAGAGACTATCTTCCCATTGATAAAACGCTTCCTGCAAGAGGTGCTGGGCACCAGCCAGATTGAAAGCTTATCTGATTTAGAAGAATGGGTCAAAGCCAGAGATTTTATCACCAGCAACCTGGTCTCTATTGAGGTCTCTAAATCCCTTCCCGGCTTTGCCTTAAGTATGGGCGCAAGTTTAGAGCTTTGTTTTTATGCGATTCTTGCCTCAGGCACGCAGGAGCAAAAAATAAAATATGCCCTCCCCCTGGTCCGTGGAGATAAAATCGGCTCCTGGGCGCTGACCGAGCCTGAGGCAGGCTCAGATATCAGGGCGATGAAGACCAGCTTCAGAAAAGAGGGGGGGGATTATATACTCAATGGTCAAAAGACCTTTATCACCAATGCGCCGGTCGCGGATATATTTGTGGTCTATGCTAATTCCGAGCGAGGCTTTTCAGGTTTTATTTTAGAGCGAGGGATGGCTGGGCTTGAGACCAGTCCGGCTTTTGAGAAAATGGGGATGCTTTGCTCCCCAACTGGCGCAATTTATTTAGATAATGTGCGAGTGCCAAAAGAAAATGTTTTAGGAAAAGAAGGTGATGGATTATTTGACGCGTTTCGGGTATTGACCAATGAGCGAACCGTTAGCCCAGCGCTGATGATTGGGATTATGGAGCGGGCTTTAGAGGAAGCGACCAAATACGCTAAGCAAAGAATGCAGTTCGGAAAACCGATAATCAAGTTTCAGGCGGTGCAATTTATCTTAGCCAGAAGCTGGGAAAAACTTTTGGCAAGCTATGCGCTTCTCTGGATGTTAGGCCAAATGGCAGACGCAGGCTTGGACACCACTCAGGTAGCAAGCTCTGCCAAGCTCTTTACCAGCGAATCCGCAACCCAGTGCGCTCTGGATGCGGTCCAGATATTGGGTGGATATGGATACATAAAAGAGGCCGGGGTGGAGCGATTAGTGAGGGACGCTAAATTGATGGAGATTGGCGCAGGCACCAGTCAGATTCAGCTTTTGATTTTAGCCAGAAAACTTATGGAGTCTGAACAGATTGAGTTGAACCCGATGTTTTTTGGACCCAGCCCGTTTGAAAAAATAGGATAGGCTTGCATATTTTTAATTGCCTGGCCTGCTGGCTTTCCGAGTTTGCTTTATGATAGGGAATTGACCTGATTTTCGCTCTGAATAAAATATCAGTATGAGTTCAGAGCCTAAACTGGTCAATAATCAGTTCAAACCCCCTGCTAAAATCAACTGGCTTCAGCTAATCGCTTTCCCTATCGCGGGGCTGATTCTTTACTGGCTTCTTAAAGACCAGGATTGGACGCTTTTATACCAGGCTTTGAAAAAGACCAAGCTGAGCCTATTCCTGCTTGGAGGCGCGGTATATACTTTGGGATTTTTCTTTACTGATTCCTGGTTCAATCATTTTCTCTGGAACAGAATTATTTTGAAAATCAGTTTCAAGGAGGTGCTGAAAATCCGTGCGGTCTCTATCTTTCTGATGACCCTTTTCCCACCTCTCGCGGTTATCACCACTCTGGGCTATATGGTGAAAAAAAAGCAAATTAAAATCCTTCCTATGCTCAGCGCCAACGCGGTGCTCATATATTCAGACCTATGGGTGATTATTCCGCAATTGGCTTTTGCCCTGATTGTCCTTCCTTCTCTTTCTCAATGGTTCTGGGTGATATTTTTCCTCTTTTGCCTGGGATTGGTTCTCGGTAGCTGGTTCTTTCTTTTTAAGCGAGGCAATAAATACTTCCCAAGGCTTTATCAACATCCGATTGTTTATGGCTTAAGAATCCTTCCCAAGCCAATGCTCCCGTCTTTAATCGCCTTGAGAGCGCTCTGGCCAGTGTTTCAGGTCTTGGGACACTGGTTAGCGTTAAAAGCAGTGGGTATCAATCCGCCTCTGCCGTTGGTGATTCTGACCGTGGTCTTTATGACTATGACTACCTTTATGCCAGTCGCGGTAGCAGGCTTTGGCGCGCCCAATGCGGTCGCTTTGCTGTTTTTGCCTTATGCCCAGAATGATGAGACCATTATCAATGCCTATAGCCTGCTTTTCCAGGCTTGTTTTTTAGTGGGAAGGCTGGGCATTGGCTTGGTTTTTTTGCCCTCTTTTTTAAAAGGACTGCTCAGAACCGACCATCAGATAGAGCCAGCGCTCTCGGCTGATTCCCAAATCTACCAGAATTTTAACTCAGAACCGAGCGATTCCAGAAAGGAGTGAGGAAAGCCAGTTTAGTTTTTCAGTAATTTGGGGCTTTGCCTCTGAATTGATTATAAGCCGTCCTGCTTGTAGGCTAAGCCAATTCTCCTCTTCCATCCACCGCAATGCGCCCTTAAAATTTATTCGGCTCACAGATTCTATTCGCTCTATCTCCCCTAATTTAAGATATTGCTCCCCCATCCTCAAGGCCCGACCTAAAAACTCCTGCTCACTGGTTTCCTTCTCAGAAAACGCCAGCCAGGTGCGCAAGACAACCAGGTAAGATTCAAGAAAATTAGCGCATAGCCCAGCAAAATTCTTAGCGACCTCATTCTTGGACGATTTTTCTTTTTCCAAAAATTTTAAAGCGGTCTTCACTTCCGCTTCTTCATTCCCTGATTCTGGCCAGAGAAAATCAAATTTAAGCATCTGCTTTAGAGCCTTATAATTAGAGATTATCTCTTTAGCGCTTTTAGAGTTGAGCCAGAGTAGAGCGGTTAATGACGCTGGCAGGAAAAAATGAATAATATTATTTTTATAAAATTCTAACTTCAATCGGTTGTCTTCAGAAAGAGAGATAATCTGTCCGCCGGATTCTTCATCCAGTATAAACTCAATCATTTTCTTGGCTTGATAAAATTCTAAAGCCTCCTCATGCCAATCCCGGTTGTTTTCAAAACTTCTTGCCAGCCGAACCCCTTTTTCTCTAAGATATTGGTAAAGCCATCTCCAGCAGTTTTTTAATTCTTCTAACTTCCGCGCTGGCTTAGCGCTGGCTAAAAGGCCCGAGGCAACTAAATTACCCGGAGTAACCACGGTCAGGCGGTTTATCTCATTCACTAATTGATAGCCCAGCTTCTCATATCGCTCCTCCTCCTCTTTGCTTTCTGTGGGAGCAATTTCCTTCAGATATCTTTGAAGGCTAATTGGCTCGCCAAAATCAAGATAAATTTTTCCATATCGCTCCTGAATCAAATGCCGAGCCCGGAGCAAAGCTAAAAAGGATTCCCCGGTTTTTCTACCGCCCTTAAGCTCTCTTAAATACTCCCCTTGCTCTATCACCTGGTCATAGCCAATATAGGCCGGCACAAAATAAAGGTCTTTTAACCCCAATTGCTCATATCCCTCAACCATATATTTCACTACTCCCAGCTTGGGCAAGAGTAATCTCCCGCTTCTGCTTCTGCCCCCCTCCATAAAAAGCTCTAACGGGTATCCCTCCCGAATCAATATTTTAAGATAGGTTCTGAAGACACTGACATACACCCGGTTTCCGCGGAATTTTCGTCTCATAAAAAATGCTCCAGCCCCACGAAAAATCGCGCCCACCGGGAAAAAATTAAGATTTATTCCAGCAACAATATGAGGGACAAAAAAATTCCGATGATAAAGCGCATAACTTAAAATCAGATAATCAATATGACTTTTATGACTGGGAATATAAACCACGGGATAGCGCTTGGCAATCTCTCGGATTTTTTCAAAACCGCTCTCATCTACCTCTATGCCATTATACAAATTCCTCCAAACCCAAGTTAAAATCAAATCTAAAAAATCCACCATCCGCTGATTGTAATTAGCTGCAATCTCATCCAGATACCGAGCCGCATTCCGCTTCACCTCTATCAGTTTCCGCTCCTCAGTTCTTGCTATCTGCTCCAGCTCTTGATTAAGAATTTCATCCTGTAAAACCTCGGTCATAATCTGGCTCCGGGACTTAAGCCGAGGACCAAGTATCACCTTCTTTTCCCGCTCCAGATGCCCCAGCAGATGCTCCCGAAGGCGATGAGTGAACAATTGCCGATTTAAACCCTGATTCTCTTTCCTTTCCATAAATTGACGGATGTTCACCGGGTCCGCAACCTCTACGATTGCTCCCTCGGTCAGGCTCAAATATACATAATTATAAATCCGACGAAGCACCCCCGGCTCATTCACCTTGCCAAATAAAATATCCACCAGCCCCCGCTCTTCTCGCTCCGGCGCTTTAGAATAAATAATCACCAGAGGCACCATAATCAAATCCTTCTCGCTCTCCTCCTGCCAGAGAATTAAATTATAAAGCGGGTCCTGCTCCGGGTGAAGATACCGGGTAGTGAAGCGAGGGGGATAAATTAAATAGGTGAGCATACCTTCTTCCCGCTCAATTCTTTTTCTCACTTCCTTCCAGTAGCTTGCCTGATGCTCCTCCCAGAAATTCAGCCGAGCAATCAGCCAAGTGAAAAAATAATTCACTAATTTTCCGAGTGAGAAGAATATCCAGGCGCCAAGCTCCGCAGAAATAGTAAGAAGAGGCAGACCGGATTCCAGAAAAAGATAATGAAGCAAAATAAAATCCAATCTGCTTCTATGCTTTAGCGCAAATACTAAATGCCCTTTTTGCTTAAGCTCCAAAAGCCGGTTCTGGGCTGGTTCTGGAATTTTTGCCAAGCCAAATCTTTTGAAAAAAAACCGAGTCAAAAAAGACCTTTCTCCGGGCTCCAACAAATTGGCATAATAATCCAGCCTGCCCTTTAGTATCCAGCGATAGATAAACTTCAACCTCTTTGGTTCTGTTTCCATTTCCCCTGCTTTTAAAAATTTTATCAGAAATTTTTCAAATAAACCAATCCGCTTTTTAAAATGTTAATAAATTGTTATAATTTTAGACAACCAAGCCGATGAAGGTCGCGATTTTCACCAATAATTTTTTCCCCCGAATCAGTGGGGTGGCGGTGGCGGTCAAATTTCAGGAGTCCGCGCTCCGCAGTTTGGGCTATGAAACTCTGGTGGTGGCGCCGGATTATGGATTTGATGAGAAAGTTCAAGGGGTGAGGGTGGTTCGGGTGAAATCTCTTGCCTATCCTCCTAAAAAATTAGCGTTCCCGCTTCAGTTTTTAGACCGAACCGCCATTGAAGACGCGATTGTG
>Ga0172365_10001878_pt1 | contig 15200 bp, 18 predicted proteins | sample LakKivSesite48cm_FD_114535 | JGI IMG/M metagenome (GOLD analysis project Ga0172365, IMG submission 114535) | Sediment microbial communities from Lake Kivu, Rwanda - Sediment site 48cm | ecosystem: Environmental > Aquatic > Freshwater > Lake > Sediment | place: Rwanda: Western Province, Lake...
ACTTCGTTAATAACCACGGCCCCGAGCACAATTTTCGGAACAAAAATAAAAACGACTAAAATAGCCGTTATAAAAAATATTTTTTTCATATATTTTAAAAAGAGCCCCGTCTTCAGCTCTTTTAAATATTTATTATTCAATTAATTTTTTCTGAATATCTTTTGGTGATTTAAGATTAAGGTGTTTGTAGGCTCGCTGAGTAGCTGCCCGACCTTGAGGTGTTCTGGCTAAAAATCCGAGTTGCATCAAATAGGGCTCGTAAATATCGCAAATTGTATCTTTATCTTCAAAAGTAGCAGCTGCCAGGGTTTCTAGCCCCACTGGTCCGCCATTGAACTTTTCAATAATGGTTGATATAATTAACCTATCTACGGGTTCTAAACCCAAGTCATCAATTTCTAACATTGCCAAGGCTTCTTGGGCAATTTTTTTACTGATTTTGCCATCGCTATGGACTTGAGCATAATCCCGTACCCTTTTCAATAGGCGATTGGCTACTCTCGGTGTTCTTCTGGCTCTTTTGGCAATTTCTTTAACTCCTTGTTCTTCGGTTTCAACATTTAAAATTTTACTTGAACGCTTTAAAATATTTTCAATATCCTCAGGCTCATAAAAATCCAGATGATAAGTAGCCCCAAACCGGTTTCTCAGGGGAGAGGAGAGTAAGCTGATTCTGGTGGTGGCAGCAATTAAAGTAAATGGTGGTAATTCTAACTGGATACTTCGGGCTGAGGGACCCTTGCCAATGATAATATCCAAACAAAATTCCTCCATTGCCGGATAGAGATATTCCTCAATCAATTTATTTAATCTGTGGGCTTCGTCAATAAATAAAATATCACCTTTTTCCAAATTGGTTAAAATAGAAGCCAGATCCCCAATTTTTTCAATAGCTGGTCCAGAAGTAATTTTAATATTTGAACCCAGCTCTTTGGCAATAATATGAGCTAAAGTGGTTTTTCCCAGACCGCTCCCACCATATAATAAAATATGTTCAACCGCTTCCCCGCGTTGCTTGGCTGCTTCTAATAAAATTTTTAAATTCTTCTTAATTTTTTCCTGACCGAAATATTCCTCAAACCTATATGGTCTGAGGGTTTTGTCTAGCATTTGGTCCTCGTTTTGTTCTTTGGGATTTGTATACATAATATCTTGCCCCGCATCAATTTTGCCATTATATAACCTTGCGAGGCGCGAGTGGCGTATAGCCACATCCTTTTATGGGCGAAGCGCCTCGCCGTGATAAATCTCGCAAAATTTGGTGTCGGGGTTGACAAAGCTTGATTAATCTGCTATAATGGGATTAGAGAAATTAGGAGGGTTAAAATCCCCTAATTTTTGTTGGTTTTAAATCCTTCTCAATAACCTGCAGGCAATAAGGGTAACCAATTTTTATTAAAACATTACCCTTTGGACTATTTCTTAGTTTTGGATGGTTTGGCCCCCTCCTTGCTGAGGTCTTAGCTGAACCATTCCTCGGAAATCTTCCGCACTTTTGGTTCCTAAGCCAAAGTTAATTGCCTGCAGATTATTGGGAAGGATGCTCGTTCCTTTGCCAAAATAAATTTTAAAGGAGAGTGAAGATGGAGGAATATATTCTTTTTAAAGTCAACGACAAATGGGTTGTGTATTGCGATTCGGTGACTGGAGACCCGGCCCTCACAACAACTGTAAGCGCGGCCGTTCAAAGAATTCGACAACAATATCCGAACGTCCAGCAGTTTCGTACCGTCCGGCCAATCAGTTATTTTGGCTGAGAAATAGCCAAATAACACTTCAAATCGTCGCGGGGTCGTTGGAGAATGCGCAGAAGCGCAAATTCCCAGCGGCCTCTTTTTATACAAAATCAATTTTCAGATTTTTGTTAAAGATATCGGCAATTTTACTTAGATAATCAATAGTCACGTTTTGATTTCCGCTTTCTATTCTTGCTACTACGCTTTGAGTGGTTTTTAATTTTTTAGCGAGTTCTTTTTGAGTATAGCCGCATTTCTCGCGCAATTTAAGGATTTCGTAGGCAATAAAAACTTTCCGGCGTTCGCACTCGTATGCTTCGCGGAATTTTTTGTTTTTTAACTTTTCCTGTAAATGTTTTTCAAAATTAGTTAAACGTCTTTTCATAAGATGATATTTAATTATTATTTATGAAATCATTATAATTATTAATTGCTCTCTGTATTTCCTTGCGGGGTGTTTTATTGGTCTTTTTTAAGAAAGCATGAAGCAGAATGATTTCTCTATTAATAAATACAAAATAAAAGATTCGATAACAATTTTTAGCAAAATCTACCCTTAATTCCCAAATTTTATCTTTAATATGGCTCGAATACGGATAGTTTAATCGTCCTTCGTTTTCTTGTAGTAATTCCAAATAGATGAATATTTTTTGCTGGATTTTAGGACTTTGATCATCTATAAATTCTCCAACAGGTTCCCGATTATTTTGGCTATTTTTGTAATATTTTATCCGATATTTATTATTCATATCAAGTATAGCGTATATGCTATATCTATGTCAAGTGTTGATAACTCTATGTTCCCAATACTCTTTCCAATTCTTCCATAGTGGTAATTTTTTGCAGAACTTTTAATAATCCATCCACTTCCATGGTCACCATCCCGGCTTTAATCGCGGTTTCTTTGATTTCCACTATTGATGGAGTTTTGAGAATGGTTTTTTCCATTTCATCAGTAATTATAAAGAGCTCAAAAACTCCAATTCTCCCTTTATATCCTGTAAAATTACAATAAGGACAGCCTTGTTTGGATGCTTCTTTGATTTTAATGTCATCTAATTTTGGCACCTCGACTCTTTCGGGCAGATTTTTCAGCCCATTTTTTATTTTTCCTACTGTTTCCTTGTCTGGTTTAATTTCTTTTGAGCATTTTGGGCAAACTCTTCTTACCAATCTTTGGGCAATAACCAAATTTAGGGCCGGTGGTATTAAATTGGGATTAACTTTCATATCAACCAATCTTGGGATTGCCCCAGCTGCATCATTGGTGTGAAGGGTGGAGAAAACCAAATGGCCAGTCAAAGCAGCATGAATTGCGGTTTCAGCTGTTTCATTATCTCTGATTTCTCCGACTAAAATCATATCCGGATCTTGTCTTAAAATTGAACGCAAACCACCAGCAAAAGTATAATCTTCCCCAGCTACTACCTGGGTTTGTTCAATCCCAGGCAAATGATATTCAATCGGGTCTTCCAAAGTAATAATTTTTAATTCAGGACTATTAACTTTTTTCAAAAAAGCATACAAAAGAGTGGTTTTTCCCGAACCAGTGGGTCCAGTGGTAACAATCATGCCATTGGGCTTTTTTAATTGCTCATCTATTGTTTTGAGGTCATAATCCTGGATACCTAGGTCTTCTAGTTTTAAACCAACAGTTTTGGGGTCTAAAATTCTTAAAACAATATTCTCACCATATTCAGCTGGAATAATTGAGGTTCTTACTTCTATACTGGTTCCTTCTAATTCCAAGCTGAAGCGGCCATCCTGGGGGGCATCATGGACATTTATTTTTAAACCAGAAAGAACTTTAATTCGGGAAAGAAGAAGTTGGAAAGAATTAAAAGGAATATAGCCAATGTCTTGCAAAATTCCATCAATTCTGAACCTTAATCTTACTTGCTGGTCTGATTCATTTTCTGTATGCACATCAGAACTTTCTAGTTTTAAAGCCGAACCCATAATCAGATTTAAAAGTTGAGTGGTGGTGAGATTGGGGTCAGTTATTTTTTCTTTTAAATCTTTAATCGTGTTTACTTCTTTTTGAATTTGAGTCAATTCCTCAATATTAATTTCCGTGGTTTTAGTTATTTCAGCCTTCTCTCTTACAAATTCGTATCTTTGCCAAGCTTTTTCTAAATTGCTTTGCGAGGCAATAAGAATTTTTACCATCATTCCTTCAGTTTCTATTTTTTTTATTAAGGCTTTTGTTTCTTCTAATCTGGGGTCTTTTACGGCTAAATAGATTTCTTTTTGCCTTTTTTGAATAATAGCTGCCTGGGCTTTCTGGGATTCCTCCTGGCTTATTAAACCTAAGGCGTCGTCATCAACTGGCGAAATCCTCAAATCAATATAAGAAAAACCCAGCTCTGTCGCTAGGTCTTTAGCTCTTTTTTCTTCTTCTTCGTGGCGAAGCTGGGTTATTTTCGCCTGGGCTTTCTTTTGTTTTTCTCCATCTTTCATCACCATGTTTAAATACTAACTCAGAAAACTATTTTTAGCAAGTCTCGGGGCTTTTTTTATGCTTTAAAAACTGATAAGATAGAAGCAATGGAGAAATTTTTGACCAAAAGCCCGAGAGAAACCTCTCAATTGGCGAAAATTTTAGCCAAAGAAATTATAAAATCTAAATCAAAGGTTAAAGGTGTTCTAATTTTTGGTTTAGTTGGAGAATTAGGGGCTGGTAAAACCACTTTTATTCAAGCATTTGCCAGAGGAATGGGAATTAAAGGACATTTAACCAGCCCAAGTTTTGTTTTAATGAAAAAATACAAGAATTTATATCATATTGATTGTTATAGAATTAAAAATGCCAATGATGTTTTGGATTTGGATTTTAAAGAAATTATTTCTACTCCTAAAAATATTGTTTTAATTGAATGGGCAGAAAAAATTAAAAAGATTTTGCCCAAGGGGACTATTTGGATTAAATTTAAGATTCTTGGCGAAAATAAAAGAGAAATAAGATTAATATGAAAAAACTTATTTTAATTGATGCTAATGCTTTGGTGCATCGGGCTTTTCATGCTTTGCCACCATTAACTACCAGAAGCGGCGAATTAGTAAATGCTGTTTATGGTTTTGCCTCGGTTTTATTGAAGGTGATTAATGAAATGAAACCAGATTATATTGCTGCGGCTTTTGATTTGGCTGCCCCGACTTTTCGGCACATTGAATACGAGGAATACAAAGCCAAAAGACCGAAAGCACCGGATGAACTTTACGAACAAATTCCTCGAGCAAAAGAAGTTTTGAAGGCATTCAGTATTCCAGTGATGGAAAAAGAAGGATTTGAGGCAGATGATCTTATTGGCACTTTGGCCAAAAAATTTACCAAACAAGGAGTAGAGACGCTGATTGTTACCGGGGATTTAGACACATTACAGCTCGTAAATGACAAAATAAAAATTTTTACCCTGAAAAGAGGCCTGACCGATACAGTAATTTATGGGAAGAAAGAAGTTGAGGAAAGATACGGTCTCAAACCAAATCAGATGATTGATTATAAAGCATTGCGCGGCGACCCCTCGGATAATATTCCCGGGGTTAGGGGGATTGGCGAAAAAGGGGCATGCGCATTACTGAAAGATTTCGGCACTTTGGAAAATATTTACAGAAATTTGGATAAAATAAAGAGTAAAAGCATTGTTGAAAAACTAAAAACCAACAAACAAATGGCGTTTTTCAGCAAAAGATTAGCCACTATTCAACTTAAAGTGCCGATTAAAGTTAATTTAAAAGAATTGGACTGGCAAAAAAATATCAAATTGAATAAAGTTAAAGAATTATTTAATCAGTTAAATTTCCAAACGCTGATTAGACGCTTGCCAGGAGAGAAAATTGAGCCAGAAAAGAAATTAGAGCAGACAAAATTATTATAAATATTGTATGAAAATTATATCTTGGAATGTTAATGGATTAAGAGCAGTTTATAGGAAAAATTTTTTAGAATGGCTGGATAAAACTAATACTGACATTATTTGTTTACAGGAAATAAAAATTCAATTCGAGCAATTGCCACCAGAATTGGCTAATCCCCAAAACTATTATTCTTTTTTTAATTTTGCTGATAAAAAGGGATACAGCGGAGTAGCTATTTATGTCAGAAAAAAGCCATTATCAATAGAAAATAAGTTAGGAATGAAAAAATTTGATACAGAGGGCAGAATATTAAAACTGGAATTTCCCAAATTTCTTTTAATCAATATTTATCTTCCGCATGGTGGAAGGCAAAAAGAAAATTTGGATTATAAGCTAAGGGTTTATAAATATTTATTGAATTATTTAAAGAAAATTAAAAGCAAAAACAGTATATTAATCGGTGATTTTAATGTTGCACACCAAGAAATTGATTTAGCTAGGCCAAAAGATAATAAAAATAATATAATGTTTACACCAGAAGAAAGAAAGCAGATTGATAGGATAATCGAATTAGGCTTTATTGATAGTTATAGAAAATTTCATAAAGATAATGGTCATTATACTTGGTGGCCATATTTTGCTAATGCCAGAGAACGAAATCTCGGCTGGAGAATAGATTACTCTTTCATCTCAAAATCTCTAATTACAAAACTTAAGAAAGCTTTTATCCTCAATAAAGTTAAAGGATCTGATCATTGTCCAATAGGAATAGAAATAGGAGCGTAAAAGTGATAAATTATAATAAAGGTCGAACATGAAAGCATTAAATATTAATAAAAAATTTAAAATTATATGAATAAGAATTATCTCGGACTTATAATAAATGAAGTGGCAAACTTTAATAAGCTTAAAATCCAGTATAATTATGTGGATTTAAACGATCTAATTGCACATTATATTGAAGAAGAAGTGATTTCTTCTAGAGCCGAACTTATTAAGGTTTTAGCTACCTTAAAAAGAAAATTTAGAATTACGCTAAATAAAAACACTTTCAATGATTGGTGGGCAACTGAGTAATGTTAAGTTATGAAAATATCTATTGGAAAAAGAGCGTACAATATTATTAGATTATTACAAAAAGAATATCCACATAATAAAATCGCTTTAAAATTTAGCGATCCTTTAGAGCTTATGGTTTCTACAATTCTTTCTGCGCAATGTACTGACGAAAGAGTAAATAAGGTGACAAAGATTCTTTTCAAAAAATATAAGAGTGTAAAGGATTATGCGAATGCAGATTTCAAAGAATTTCAAAGGGATATAAAACCAACCGGCTTTTACAAAAATAAGGCAAAAAATATAATTAACGCAAGCCAGCAAATAATAAAAAGATTTAATAAAAAAATCCCGCAAACAATGCAAGAACTAACGACCCTGCCTGGCATTGGACGGAAAACGGCAAATATCATACTTACTTTCGCTTTTGGGAAAATAGAGGGGATAGTTGTAGATACACACGTTATAAGGTTATCAAAGAGATTAGGGTTATCAAAAAATAATAACCCAGCAAAAATTGAGCAAGATTTAATAGAAATAATTCCTAAAAATTACTGGAAAGATTTTAGTTCTTTAATAATGGAGCATGGAAGAAAAATTTGTTTGGCAAGAAGACCATTTTGTAAGTGGTGCATACTTAAACATATTTGTCCATCCTTTAAGGTTTTCAGCAGGATAACAAATTAATACTATGAGCAGAGTTTTAATAAATAAGATAAAAGATATGAAGAAAGAATTACAGAAAGAAGCGAAAATTAAATTAAAGACTTTCAAAGAAAAACCCGATATTGGTTCTAAGCAAAGATTTATTGAGTTATGCTTCTGTATTTTAGTGGCCAATGCTCCGATTGGTAAAACCAGACAAATTTGGAAAACTATTAATAAGGGTTTTATTTATTTACCAAGAGATATTTTAAGGAAAAAATTAAAAAAATTAGGTTATCGATTTTATAATGTACGAGCAGATTATATTGTTGATGCAAGAAAACTTATAAAGGAGATTGATTGTAATTTAAATAGTAAAAACGAAAAAGAAATTCGAGAATGGTTAGTGGAAAACATAAAAGGAATAGGTTGGAAGGAAGCTTCGCATTTTTTAAGAAATATGGGCTTTAAAAATTTTGCTATTTTAGATAGACATGTTTTGAAAATATTAAGAAAATACAAAATACTGGACAGAACACCGTCGCTGTCAAAGAAAAATTATTTAGAAATAGAGAAAAAATTAAAGAAAGTTGCAGACCAGCTCGATATTACTTTAGCAGAACTAGATTTATATTTGTTTTATATTGATGCCAAAAGAATATACGAAAAATAAAAATTATATTTAAATTTTTTTATGATTCAACACAAAGATGCACACGACTACAGAAAACTCATGGGGATAAACACAGTTCGTGATCTCATTTTTTATCAATATGCCAAAATTATTGCCAGAAGTGCATTTCAAGTTGCGAACGGAAAAAGTGCGAAACAAGACCATTTCGGATTTATAAGAGACGTTTTTCAGGATTTAAAAAGCGAAAAGAAGACTTGGTCAGAAATTACAAGAGAAGATAGACAATTTGTAGAAGCAGAAAAGAAATGCGTATATTGTGGATCTAGAGAAGATCTTCACTGGGAACACATTATACCAAGGTCTTTGTCGATAAAGCCAGAATGCAGAACATGTAGTTCAATCCAAGGCATCTCAAATCAAATATGGGCATGTAGAGATTGCAATTTTAAAAAAGGCACAATGGGCCTTTATCAATTTTTTAAACTAAAATATCCAAATGAGAAAAAATTTTATGATTTTATTCCTCCCCTGTTAGAGAAAAAATATTTAAAAACAATTTATGACTGTCATGAATGTACTCAGACATTAGAGAAAGAAGATATAGACGGGGATGGAAAATTAACAGTACTTGATATTGATTTTATAATTTATCAATAGATATATATTAAAATGACTAAGAGGAAAAAGAAATTTTATTTTATTTTAATAATAATAGTGATTTTAGGCATTGCCGGGATTTTATTTTGGAAATTGGGGATTAGGAGCGTGGAGATTGAAAATTCTGGCGGAAATAAGGAAAACGAATCAGAAGGTATTGGTGGTGTTAGTCCGATTACGGGTTTAAAATGTGAAAATTATAATCGCCGACCAATTGTCGTAATGTTGGCCGAAGACCCAGTTACTCGTCCTTTGTCCGGAATCAGTCAAGCTGATATGGTTATTGAAATGCCAGTAATTACTGGCAGTATTACCAGAATGATGGCAGTATATCAATGTGAATCGCCAGAAGAAATTGGCTCAGTCAGAAGCGCGCGCCATGATTTTATTCCTTTGGCTTTGGGTTTGGATGCGATTTTTGGTCACTGGGGTGGTTCCCATTTTGCTTTGGATAAATTGGATAAAGGGATTATTAATAATATTGATGCAATGCATGATTTTTTTAATGTCTATTATAGAAAATCTGATAAACCCATGCCCCATAATGGTTTTACTTCTATGGATAGACTATTAAATGCAGCTAGAAAATTTAATTACAGATTAGAAAATAAATTTGAAGGATACCCACATTTAGAAAAATCCAAAGTCCAAAATCCAAATTCCAAACAAGGGAAATTAACAATCGGTTATTTGGGACAGTATGCAGTATATTATGAATATGATAATGAAACCAATACCTATCTTAGGTGGCGAGGCGGAGAAAAAGAAATAGATGAAAACAACAACAAGCAAGCAGAAGTCAGTGTAGTAATCGTGATGCGGGCAGAATCCAGGATGATTGAACCGCCAGATTATAATGATGTTGATGTTGAAGGTGAAGGAGAAGTAATGATTTTTCAAAACGGCGAACAAATTAAAGGGTCTTGGGAAAAAGAAGGTACTTATAGCAAGTCAAAACTTTATTTTTTGGATAGCAAAGGAAAAGAAATTGAATTTACCCCTGGTAAAATTTGGTTAGAAATAGTTGAGCCGAATACAGAAGTTAGGTGGGAAGTATTTTAATATGATTATTTTTTTATATGGACAAGATGTATATCGGTCGCGAGAAGAATTAAGAAAGATTATTCAAGAACACGAGAAGGCCAGTTTGAACTGGTTTAATTTTGTGAGAATCGATGCTCAAGATAACGAGGTAGAGATTTTTGAACAGATTCGCCAAACAGCAAATACAGTCTCAATGTTTAATGAGAAAAAGTTAGTAGTTGTAGAAAATATTTTTTTAGCGCCAGAGGAAGTGCAAAAAAATATTCTGGAATTTTTAAAAAACAAAGACCTAGAAAAAGACAAAGATATAATGATTGTTTTCTGGGCCGAGAAAGTCGAGGAAAACAATGAGTTATTTAAATTTTTAAAAACCAAGACTAAAACCCAAGAATTTAAAGAATTGAGAAGTGTTCAATTGAGAAACTGGATTAAAAATTATATCTTGGAGCAAGGAGGGGAAATAGAACCGCGGGCAGTAGATAAATTAATTGAATATATTGATAGCGATTTGTGGCGAATGACGAACGAAATCAATAAGTTATTGAATTACAATAAAGAGATAAAACCAGAAAATATTGAATTATTAGTGAAACCGGAAATTGATTTGAATATTTTTGATATGGTTGATGCTTTGGGGCAAAAAAACAAACAAAGGGTTTTAAAATTATTTAATCAGCAGATAGAAAAAGGAGAAGATGAATTTTATCTCTTATCAATGTTTGTTTCTCAAATCAGGAATTTACTTAAAATAAAATCAACCCCTTTGGCAAAATTAGATCTTCATCCATTTGTGATTAGAAAAACTCTTTATCAGGCGAAGAATTTCACCTTTGAAGAATTAAAAAAAATCTATTATCAATTAATGACAATAGATTTAGAAGCCAAAACTGGCAAAACCGATATTATGACTGCTTTGGAGCTGTTTCTGGCGAAGATTTAGAGATTAATTTACTTAAACGTGATTTTTTGCGAGCAGCATTATTTTTCTTGATGACTCCGGTTTTGGCTGCTTTATCAATAACTTTATAGGCATTGGGAAGAAGTTTTAAGGCTTCTTCTTTTTTGTTTTCACTAACCAGTTTTTTAATTTTTTTAATCGCCTCTTTTAGAATATTAAGCTGACGAAGATTTCTCTCTCTTCGTTTTTTATTTTGTCGTAATGCTTTTTTCGCACTTCGTGTTATTGGCATATTAAAACCATATTATCATATTATTGATTTAGGGTCAATTAAGGAGTAGAATAAATTATATGATTGGTTATGTTGAGGGGAAAATCGAATATAGCACGGATAGGTATATGATTGTCGACGTTGACGGCATCGGCTACAAGATTTATATTTCTGCCAATATTTTTAAAAAGCTGCCCAAAGTCGGGGAAAAAGTAAAATTATATACTCATCTGCACGTCAGAGAGGATATTATGGATTTATACGGATTTTTGGACAGAAAGGACTTGGAATTTTTCGAGATGCTCATTTCCATTTCCGGAATCGGACCAAAAGGTGCGACTAATATTTTGAATGTTGCATCCGTAGATACCTTAAAAAAGGCAATTGCTAATGAAGAAAGCAGTATTTTGACCAAGGTTTCGGGAATCGGCAAAAAAACTGCGGAAAAAATTATTCTGGAGCTGAAAAATAAAGTTAGCGGAGAATATTTGGATGAAAAATACGCTGCTGGTGGCGAGGCAATTGATGCTTTGATGAGTTTGGGCTATAAACTTCACGAAGCTAGGGAGGCGTTAAAAAAAGTTCCGGAAAATATTAAGGATGTTGGCGACAAAGTCAAGGCAGCTCTAAAATTATTGGGAAAGAAATAATGGGAAAATCATTTTTACAATCAAAGGAATGGTTAAATTTCCAAAGTTCTTTGGGTAGAAAAGTTTGGCAAATAGATGGAATTATTGTTATAAAGCACAATTTACCCTTCGAAAAAAGTTATTTGTATGCCCCTCGTTGTAATAGGGGTTTTTTGTCTGAAACTTTTTTAGAAAAAATTAAAGAAATTGCTAAACAAGAAAATTCAATTTTTTTAAAAATTGAACCTGCCGAGGAAGCAGGTGCGATTGATTTAGGAAAATATGGATTTGTAAAAGCACACAATATCCAGCCAATCAAAACTTTGATTTTGGATATTTCAAAACCAGAACAAGAATTATTGAATCAAATGCATTATAAAACCCGATACAATATCAAACTCGCTGAAAAGCGAGTTAAAGCTCAAATTTCAAAGCTCAAATCTCAAAACTTTAATGATTTTTGGAAATTAATACAAGAGACCATTAAAAGAGGTAAATTTAGGTCGCATCCGAAAGAATATTATCAAAAAATGCTGGAAATTCCAGGACTAGAGTTGTTTGTTACTGAATTTCAAAATAAAATTATTGCCGCAAATATCGTGGTATTTTACGAAAAAATCGCGATTTATCTTCACGGCGCTTCTGATTATGAACAGAGAAATTTAATGGCCCCGCATTTACTCCAATGGGAGCAAATTAAAGAAGCAAAAAAGCGCGAATGTATAGAATACGATTTTTGGGGCATTGATGAGCAAAAATGGCCAGGGGTGACCAGATTCAAAAAAGGCTTCGGCGGTCGCGAAATATCTTATCCCGGCGCATATGATTTGGTTTTTCAACCGCTTTGGTACAAAATTTACAAAATCGCCAGAAAAATTTTATGAGAAAATTTATTCCGAAATTTGTTTTTGATATTTATCATTATCTATTCGCCTTAATTGGCGTAGTGATTTATGGTTTTCCTTCTAAGAAATTGATTGTCATTGGCGTGACTGGAACGAATGGAAAATCTACGGTTGTACATTTAATTACGGAAATTCTGGCCCTTCGAGGAGCTCAGGGTAAAATCGCTTCACTTTCGTCAATTAGATTTAAAATTGGCGAGAAAGAAGAAAAAAATATGCTGAAAATGACTATGCCAGGAAGAATGAAATTACAGAAATTTTTAAGGCAAGCAGTAAGATCTGGCTGCAAATACGCGATTTTGGAAGTAACCTCTGAAGGAATCAAGCAGTTTCGTCACAAATTCATTGATTTTAATGGCGCAGTATTCACTAATCTAACCAAAGAACACATTGAAGCGCATAAAGGGTTTGAAAATTACAAAAAAGCCAAAGGGAAGCTATTTAAGGCGTTGGAAAAGAGTAAGAAAAAGAACTTGCCCCGTGATTTTGCCGAAGGCAAAATTTTTCGGGGTAAATTCGCAGTATTCAATGCTGATGATGAAAATTCTGCCTATTTTTCCGACCTTTTTTCTGGCAAAAAATATTTTTATGGTATAAAAAGTCAGCAAGTGGAAATTACACCAGAAAAAATCGGCTTAAAATTAGATAATTTACTTGGCGAATTCAATGTTTATAATGCTCTGGCAGCATATTGTGCAGGATTGGGTTTGGGAATTGAGAAAAACAAAATTCTTGAGGTTTTAAAATCTGCCAAAGGAATTCCCGGCAGAATGGAAATAATAATTGATAAGCCGTTTAAAGTATATGTTGATTATGCCCATACACCAGATGCATTGGAGAAAGTATATAGGACCATAAATCCAAAATCCAAAATCCAAATTATTCCAAATCAAACCCAAAATCCAAAATTAATTTGTGTTCTTGGCAGTTGTGGTGGAGGAAGAGATAAGTGGAAAAGACCGGAAATGGGAAAGATCGCAGCTGAATATTGTAATCAGATAATTTTGACGAATGAAGACCCATACGACGAAAATCCAAACCAGATTTTATTAGATATAAAATCTGGCATACCAGATATAAAATACCAAATACTAGATAGAATTATTGACCGACGCGAAGCAATAAATAAAGCATTATCTTTAGCAAAACCAAATGATACAGTAATTATCACTGGCAAAGGTTGTGAACCTTGGATGTGTGTGGCTGGAGGTAAAAAAATTGCTTGGGATGATAGAAAAATTGTTAGAGAAGAATTTTCTAAAATATATGGAAAACTATAAAATTTTACCTCATCCCTCTGATGTGCGCGTGCAAGCTTTTGGAGAGACAAAAGAAGAGTTATTTTTGAATGCCATGCTTGGTATGAACGAAATTTTAAAGCCGACTTTACTAAAAAAGAAAGCTATTCAAAGAATTGCTGTAAATTCATACGATTTAAATGCTTTGTTAGTGGATTTTTTGAGCGAGGTTTTGTATTTGTCACAAGTGAATAAAGAGATTTATAATGATATTAGATTCAATAGATTTGGCGATAAAGAGTTAACAGGAGATTTATTTGGCAATAAAATTAAATCATTCGGCGAAGATATCAAAGCCGTAACTTATCACGATTTAAAAATTGAACAAAAAAATGGCTTATTTCAAGCCATAATTTTGTTTGATATTTAATTTATGGAGAAAAATGATTTTAGAAAAATCAATGATTGGTTGTGGGAGCATGCGAAAACTGGACAAATGAATGTTCCGGCGAGGATTTATGTAAGCGAAAAAATGCTGGATGAGGTTTTTAAGGATAAATCGGTTGAGCAGTTAATCAATACCGCATGTTTGGCGGGAATTATTAATTATTCCATGGCAATGCCTGATATTCATGAGGGCTATGGATTCCCCATTGGCGGAGTGGCAGCAATGGATAAAGAAATTGGAGTAATCTCTCCTGGTGGTGTTGGCTATGATATTAATTGCGGAATGAAACTTTTGAGGTCCGAATTATCGGAGAAAGATATTTTGTCCTATTTGGATAAATTAGCCACAGAAATACAGAAAGAAGTACCATCCGGATTGGGCAAAGGCAGACAGATTAAATTAAGTATTGAAAATCTGGATAAAATTTTAAAAGGCGGGGCGGAAAAATTGGTTGAACAGGGATACGGAGAAGAAGAGGACATAAAAAATTGCGAATCCAATGGCTATATAGAGCAAGCTGATCCAACAGCCGTTTCTTTTCATGCCAAAAATCGCGGTCGAGACCAGGTTGGAACGCTGGGAAGCGGAAATCACTTCTTGGAGATTCAAAAAGTTGATGAGATTTTTGACGAAAATACAGCCAAAAAATTCGGTTTATTCAAAAATCAGGTTGTAGTGATGATTCATACTGGTTCTCGTGGTCTTGGTCATCAAATTGCCACCGACTATATTCAAATCATGATGCGTACAATGCCCAAATACAATATATCTCTACCGGACAGAGAATTGGCTTGTGTGCCCTTTAAATCAAATGAGGGGCAAAGATATTTTTCAGCTATGTCAGCTGGAGCAAATTATGCCTGGGCAAATCGGCAGATGATTGCTCATTATATCAGAAAGGCTTGGAAAGAAGTTTTAGGAGAGAAAGTAAAACTTACTGCCATTTATGATGTTGCTCATAACATTGCTAAATTAGAAAAATATGAGGTCAATGGAAAAGAACGGGAATTGGTGGTACATCGCAAAGGCGCAACCCGAGCGTTTCCCGGACAGCCGGTTTTAATTCCTGGTTCAATGGGCACTGCTTCTTATGTTTTGGTTGGTACGGAAAAAGGCAAAGATTCCTGGTATTCAACCTGTCACGGCGCAGGCAGAACAATGTCGCGCCATGCGGCAACCCG
>Ga0172365_10001879_pt1 | contig 15200 bp, 15 predicted proteins | sample LakKivSesite48cm_FD_114535 | JGI IMG/M metagenome (GOLD analysis project Ga0172365, IMG submission 114535) | Sediment microbial communities from Lake Kivu, Rwanda - Sediment site 48cm | ecosystem: Environmental > Aquatic > Freshwater > Lake > Sediment | place: Rwanda: Western Province, Lake...
ACCTATAACCTGTGGCAAGCTGTCCGAATTGCCTAAAATATATTACGGGAAAAAGACCGGCAATAGGTTTTAATAAAACAGGATCAGGTTTTCCCAGAAAAAGGACTTTTTCAGGAGACACTACTTATATCAAAGATCTCCAGCATCAGAATCTCTGCGTACCGTCCATCTGCGTGGAGATGCGAGGAGAGGATTCCCCGCGACGGGTCATCCGAGGGCCCCACAAGCACGGCACCCGCGCCATCACCAAACAACACCGCCACATCACGGCCTTCTTTGGTATAATTCAGCGCGCTGGAATGGACCTCCGAACCGACAACCAGTATCCTCTTATACATTCCCATCCTGACGAAGGCGTCGGCAACAGCGAGGCTATAAATAAAGCCTGTGCACTGGTTTCTAACATCCAGGCAGCCAATATCCGTGATACCTAATTTTCTCTGCAGATAGACCCCTGTCCCCGGGAAATGGTGGTCGGGGCTTAAGGTGGCAAAAACGATGAAATCAATGTCCTGGGGCTTCATCCCTGCATTTTTCAGACAATCCTTGGAAGCTTCCAGCGCAAGGTCTGAGCAGAAAACCCCCTCATCGGCATAGCGCCGTTCTACTATCCCGGTGCGCTGCTGAATCCATTCGTCGCTGGTCTCGAACATATTCGCCAGGTCAAAATTGGTCACACGCCGTTCGGGAAGATACCGGCCCACGCTGAGTATTCTTGCTCTTGTCATAGAAAGCTGCCCCCAAAATGTATTTACAGTGAATTGTAACCTCAGAGTTGAGATTTTGCAATATACATGATGTCAGTGTGATATATGTATGCTATGCCGCTCCAGAGTGAAATGGGTTGAAGTGCATGACTTTTTGTCCGGCTGCGGCGGCTCGAACCCGCCGCGACTCAGTGGGCAGTAGAGGCTGTTAGATTTACCTGCTTCAAGTCGCCCATCGCCGTCCACACAGGTTCATCCGGCCCGGTTACTGTAGCTTTGATGGCATCGATGTAGAAGTCAAGCGAGTCCCCGGATACCGGCCCCTCTTTGGTTGCGGTTGACAGGTCATCACCATACACCGGCATTAGGCCATAACGGCCAGCCTGGGTGACAGTGAACTCGCCACAAAGGATGCCTTCTGCGTCGCGGACTGTTATTACACTCCCCACCGGCAGCGGCTGCCCGTCAAGAGTACATTCCAGGCCATAGAAATTCATCCACATATTTGTGGTCACCAGACTGTCAGGAATACTTGAGTTGCTGGGTGCTGATGCAGTCGGGGTAGGGCTTGCGGGCGAGGGCTGTCCGTTACCACCCCTCCCGGGTATAATCACTGCTGCTACAGCCAGAGCAATAATCACCAGCAGCACAGGGGCAATAATAAGCAACAGCTTCCGATTTATTCTCCACTTAGATTTTTCCATTTTCGGCATGAATCATCTCCGTTATTGACTGCCCTGATAGATTAGTGTCGCCGGAGCACTCATCTTGATCCAGTAACCGTATGACGGCTTGAGAACCTCCAGAGTATTCATCTCCGCCGGCAGAGCGGGATAGAAGGACACTGCTTGACCATCATAACCAAGAACCGCAGTATAAAGACCGTCAATTGAAGATAGGGCTGTGCTCACAGGGAGCGGCCCACCACCAAGGTAGCTTACCAGGTTCCAGCCCTCTTGCAGAGATAAAGGCGCAGTCGCCACCACAGGGGTCCCGGTTATGCTCAATATCCCGGGCTGCTCCATCTTGATCCAGTAACCGTGGTAAGGGTCCAGTGTCTCCAGCGTATTCTGTTCCGTTGAGTTTCCCGGATAGTAAGATAAGGTCTCGCCGTCAAATGTTTCTACAACCGTGTACTGTCCCTCTATGGAGGAGAGCAGATTCTCTATGCCGGATGAAACCGGCATTACGTTGAACGAGAAAAGGTTCCAGCCGGATTCCAGGCTTATATTGACTGTGCGGGTAGATGCCTGCGTCGATGCAGGCGTGGGTGTTGACGCCAGCGTGGGTGCCGGAGTTGGCGTAGGGGTCGCTCTTGGCGTAGATGTCGGCGTCGGTGGCATGCCTCCGCCTCCACCTCCCCCGCCTCCGCCTCCACCACCCGGAGGAGTATAAGTTGACGATGGCGTTGGAGTAGGTGTAGGAGTGGGTGTGGGCGTCGGCGTGGGTGTAGGTGTCGGAGTGGGCGTGGGCGTAGGTGTCGGCGTTGGTGAAGGCGTAGGAGTAGGCGTGGGTGTTGGCGTTGACGTGGGCGTAGGTGTAGGCGTAGGTATAATGATATACACGTGAACAGAGCCGCCCACCCAGGCAGCCGGTATCTCATTTGCCGAATTGTCACTGAGCACGCCATTGGAGAGGTTGATGTCGCTGGTGTTACCGGCTGAGCCGATTACGAGGAAGTGTATTTCCGCAAGGTACCCTGAGCCGCTAATTCCGGGAAGACCGGGGACGTTCTGTATCACTCCGACCGTGCCCGGTGTGATTACCGCCCATAAGTCAACCGGGATGATAGCCCCGGCTATCAGGCCATTTGTGATATTTCCTACCTGCAGGACAGAAGGATCGAAGGTAACAACATAGTTGGTGGAATCGAAGTTTGTCACCTGGCTGATGTTGACCATAGCTATGAAATCAGTGCCTTCAGCTACATCATCAGGTGCACTGATGCTAACGGTAACAGTATCCTGAGCGCGCGCAATAAAAGTGGAAGCCAGCAATAAGACCAGGAATACGGCCACCACTAAGAAGAGATGTCTTCTCATCTTCATTTTCCTCATCGGCTGGTACCAAAGTTGATATGAGAATCGAACATGCCCTGAATCGAGTATATGCCAGTTTGTGACGTGCCCTCAATCACCCAAAAAGGTCAGATTGGACTAGTATATTCGGCCTATATGACGAAAGTACTGATGTCAGGTGAAGCTAGGGGAGGCCGTCCAGGTTCGAAGCTGCTTACGTGCAGGGGAGATAGAGAGGCTGACTTTTCATTTACCCATTATGACCATCTCTACTTTGGTGATATCCAGGGTGTTCACTTTGCCATCACCATTGGCATCGGCGCCGGGGTCCGGGCTGTCTAGTCCAACTATGATCTTCTCCAATTTCGTTATGTCGAGGTTATTTACACTCCCATCATTATTAGCGTCGCCGGGTTCATAAACTTCGATGCCGGCTTTTCCGGTCCAGGTAGCAGGCATCTGATTTGCGCCGATGTCCTCGAGTGTCCCGTTTGTGAAATCGATATCGCTGGAGCTATTACCCAAACCAATAACATGGAAGTGCAACTCCGCTATGTATCCGGAGCCATTCCCCCCGTAAAGCTCCGGGGCGCTTTGTGTTACTTTTATCACCCCGGGATTTACCAACTGCCATGCATCAACTGAAATCTCGTTCCCGTATATTTGCCCACTTGTGATATTGCCCACTTCAAAGACATCGGGGTTGAAGGCAATCTCGTAGTCAGCAGAATAGAAAATCACTCCTGTCATATTGACCCTGGCGATGAAATCGGAATCTTCAGCCACAAAAGCAGGAGCATCAATGCTCACCATGATTGGCGGCACGGGTGTAGGCGTGGGCGTAGGTGTGGGCGTCGGCGTTGGCGTTGACGTGGGCGTAGGTGTAGGCGTCGGTGTAGGCGTCGGCGTTGGCGTAGGTGTAGGCGTAGGTATAGGTGTCGGCGTAGGCGTAGGCGTAGGCGTCGGCGTTGGCGTGGGTGTTGGCGTCGGCGTTGGTGTGGGTGTTGGCGTCGGCGTCGGCGTAGGCGTCGGTGTTGGCGTCGGCGTGGGTGTGGGTGTTGGCGTCGGCGTAGGCGTCGGCGTTGGTGTGGGTGTTGGCGTCGGCGTGGGTGTAGGAGGCGGCGTAGGAGTAGGGGTAGGCGTAGGTGTAGGTGTAGGCGTGGGCGTAGGCGTGGGCGTAGGCGTCGGTGTTGCAGTAGGCGTTGGTGTAGGCGTGGGTGTCGGTGTGGCAGTAGGCGTGGGCGTTGGTGTCGGCGTTGGCGTTGGTGTAGGTGTGGACGTAGGCGTTGCAGTAGGTAGCGGCGTGGTATCCTGCGTGACCGCACGGTATGCATTAATGCGGCCATAAGTTACATCGACGCTTACATTATCACAGCTTTCCTCCACCGTTGACCTTACCTCATCATTTATTCTCCCGTTGCCATTGGTATCATTTACCACAGAGAAAACAAGACCACATAGGCCGGCAACACAGGGCGAAGCCATCGAAGTTCCGGACATGTAACCGTATTGGCTGCCTGGTATGCAGGAATAAATTGACGCTCCCGGCGCAGCTACATCTACCCAACTGCCATGATTTGACCACGATGCCAATTCGTCGCTGGAGTCGGTAGCACCAACCGCTATACAATTAGTGTAATATGCCGGGTAAAAAGCAGCGGTGGTGCCGGCGTTTCCGGCAGCCGCTACCACTACAACCCCATTGTTCCAGGCATAATTGACAGCATTCTCGAGTGTCGACGAAGCAACGGCAGCGCCCAGGCTGAGGTTAATCACATCGGCTCCGTGGTCCGTTGCCCAGATAATGCCCTGAGCGATCCAGGAGTAATAACCGTAACCGTTATCGCCGAGCACCTTGACATTCATCAGGCTGCAATCACGGCCCAAACCGGCTACTCCGATACTGTTGTTGGTTATGGCTGCAGCGATCCCGGCGACGTGCGTGCCGTGGTCATCACCATTGGCATATGGTGTGGGACTGTCGGTGAAATTGACGCTGGAGACTACTTTGCTTCCTAAGTCAGGATGGTTTATATCGATGCCGCTATCAAGAATAGCAATAACAACACTACTGCTGCCTTGGGTTATGTTCCAGGCTTGAGGAGCCTTGACTTTTGTCAGTCCCCACTGCAGGTTAAAATATGCGTCATTGGGGACATCCACGGCTTGAGCTACACTGTCAACCTCTACATAATCAACATCGCTCTGCATCTGGTAGGATGCTATCTTAGAGGCCCGCTGCCCTTCAGGAATTGTAACTATTTGAGCTCCAATTTGAGAAAGTGTCGCTTCAAAATTAGCGCCCACGCGCTTATTTACTTCAGCGATATCGCTCGAGCTTGTGCCTGGCTTGAATTTGACGATAAGACGTTCCGGAGGTGGATTCCCTTGCCCGTTACCAGCGGCTAATACCGGTGGGGCAAAGGATAACAGGCTGAACAAAACACAGAGTACAATAGTAAATGTTGAGAGCTTCCACAGTAACTTCATAATAAGACCAACTCGCATAATCACATTCTGTTTTTATGAGGAGATTTCCTTCATATAAATTCATGGTAAGGCCGCCTTATCTAGCTGTGAATAACCCATAAGTTTTTTTTGGTTTAGAAAATGGTAACCCGGTGATAGTTTATTGGTACTAGCCGATAGGTAAATCGAGTACTTACGGCCAGGACTATTTGTATAAGGCATCGTCGATAGTCGAAGCTAGATAGATGAAAATAAACTTGAGGCCAAAAACGGTGCCCGAATGCAATCCATTGACAAATAGGGTACAATGAACCAGCCTGGCTGTTCCCATAAGATAAGGAGGGTTAAGATGGGTGAACAAAAGGCAAAAAGTTCCGCACTGGCAGACCTCAGGGTTCTCGACCTGACCGGCCCTATGGGGCTTTACTGTACCAAACAGCTTGCAGACCTGGGAGCTGATGTGATTAAGGTCGAGCCCCCCGGCGGCGACCCCTGTAGGGCTATCGGCCCCTTCTATCACGACGAGGTGCATCCTGAGAAGAGCCTCTACTGGTTTCATTTCAATACCAGTAAGAAGAGCATCACCCTGAATATAGAGAGCCCCGAGGGAAAGAAACTCTTCAATAAGCTGGCTAAGACTGCCGACATAGTAGTGGAGACTTTCAGACCAGGGTATCTTGACTCCATAGGTTTGGGGTATCCGGCTCTCAAAAAGGTCAACCCGGGGCTGATAATGACCTCTATCACTCCTTTCGGCCAGACCGGCCCTTACAAGGATTTCAAAGCCTCCGACCTTATCGGCCTGGCTATGGGGGGATTCCTCTTTATCTGCGGCTGGGAGGATGAACCACCTTTAAGGGTCGGGGGCTCACAGGCTTACCATATAGCTTCGATACATGCCTGCACAGCTACCCTGATTGCCCTTTACCATCGGGATATTACAGGTGAAGGGCAGCATATCGATGTATCCATGCAGCAATGCGTGGCGCACAGTTTGCAGTGGGTGCCTCAGATGTACGACCTGCAGAAGCGAATCATGGCCAGGTCAGGGCGTCTCGGCGTGCCTCTGCAGGAATGTAAGGACGGCTGGGCGAACTTCATAGCCCTGTTTGACTGGGACCTCCTGGTCGACTGGCTGAAGAGCGGAGGAGGAGCTGCCGACCTCGATGACGATAAGTTTAAGGACATGGATTACCAGATTCGGCCCGAGGTTAGGCAACACATCACAGAGGTTACCGACGCCTTCACCAAGTCACACGACAAGAGGTGGGTGTGCGAAGAGGGCCAAAAGAGAGGCGTCATCGCTATACCATGTAACAATGCCAGAGATGTAGTGGAGAACCCCCAGCTTTTGGAACGGAATTTCTTTGTCAACGTGAAGCATCCCGAACTGGACGATACCCTGAAGTACCCCGGCGCCCCCTATCGATTCGCTGAAACACCCTGGAAGATAAAACGCCGCGCTCCCCTAATCGGTGAGCACAACCGCGAGATATACGGTAAAGGACTTGGTCTAACCCCAAAGCAGATGGCTACGCTTAAAGAGCAGGGGGTAATCTAAGATGACTAAAACGAGATTTCCGATGCAAGGCATAAGAGTCACAGATTTCTCCTGGTTCGGAGCAGGTCCTTTTGTTACAAAGTTATTGGCTGCATACGGGGCGGAGGTGATACGGATAGAAAGTAACACCAGGATCGACGGGATGAGGTGGCAAGCGCCCCGAAAGCCAGGCGTTCCCGAAACATATAACATCAGCGGCATGTTCAATAACTACAACCCCGGTAAGCTGGGGATAACCCTGAACCTGAACAACCCCAGGGGCCTGGAGATCGCCAAGAAATTGATTTCGGTCAGCGACATAGTTCTGGACAACTTCATTCCGGGAGCCATGGCGAAATGGGGGCTGGTCTATGAAGAACTGGTCAAAATAAAGCCTGATATCATCGTAGCTACGATGCCGGTTATGGGGATAACCGGCCCCTATACTTTTTGGCGCGGCTTCGGCACCACCATCAGAACCGCAGCAGGCCTCGATTATATGACAGGGAACCCGGACCGCCCGCCGATAGGCACGGGGATGGCGGCCTTCCCTGATTTCACCTGCAACCCGTACCATGCGGCTACAGCTATCCTGTCTGCTCTGCATTATCGAAATAAGACGGGCAAAGGACAGTTCATCGAGCTGGCTCAATTCGAGTCCACAGTCTGCTGGGCCGAGACGGCAATACTGGACTACACAGTTAACCAGCGAATCCAGACCGGTATGCGCAACCGCCTGCCTTATGCTGCCCCGCATGGGGTTTACCGCTGCCTGGGAGAAGATAGAGAGGTCGATTACTGCGCCATGCCTGAGTCCGAGCCCGAACACAGGAAGAAGGATGAGAGATGGGTCGCTATCGCCGTATTTACAGAGGATGAGTGGAAGGCATTCTGCAATGTCATAGGCAACCCGCCCTGGACAAAGGAGGGTAAATTCACCACTTTCCGCAGGCGTAAAGAAAATGAGGATGAACTGGACAGCCTGATAGGGGAATGGACGATAAAGAGGTCGCCTGAAGAGGTCATGATGCTGATGCAAAAGGCGGGCGTAGCGGCCGGGGTAGTTCAGGACGGAGAAGACCTGCAAACCCGTGACCCCCAGTTGAAAGAGCGCGGCTTCTACGTTTATCTCGACCACCCCGAGGCGGGGCGAATCGCCCATGACGGATTGACCTTTGCGCTCTCCGCCACTCCCGGCGAGATTCGCAGGGCACCTCTTCTGGGCGAGCACAACGAATATGTGTACAGAGAGGTTTTAGGTTTCTCCGAAGACGAAGTAAACCAGCTTATCACCGAAGGCGTGCTGGAATAAACTAACTAGAAAAGAAGGTTTTTAAAAATGGCAGCAGCGCTCGACGGCATAAGAGTTTTGGACATGGCCTGGGTGGGACCCGGTACATTCTGCTCGACAATTCTGGGCGACCTGGGCGCCGAGGTGATAAAGGTGTACGAGGCCCATCCCGAACGCAGGGGCGGGCCCATAGCGTTCATGTATCCGGACTCACCCATATTTCCCGGGTGGCGTAACTGCAAAACCATAGGGCTCAATCTAAAAGCCAGAGAAGGACTGAGCATATTCCGCAAGCTCGCCAAGACCGCCGATGTTATCATCGAGGGCTTCAGGCCCGGGACCACCAAGCGCCTGGGAGTTGACTACGATGCCGTGAAAAGGGTCAACTCGCGGATAATTTATGCCTCCCTGACAGGCTACGGGCAGGACGGGCCCTACCGCGACGTTGTGGGGCATGATATCAACTACATTTCCATGGGCGGACTTCTGGGCACGACTAGGGCCACCGATGGAACCCCGGTAATCCCGCGCACAGTCCTGGCTGACTTCGCCGCCGGCGGGATGGCGACTGTCATCGGAATACTGGCTGCACTCACGGCGCGAGGCAAATCGGGCAAGGGGCAATACGTGGACGTGTCCATGACCGACGCTATAGTAGGACTGATGATGCCGGTGCTACTGCCGTGTCTGCTCGGCGATACGGTATCAGAGCAGGGCGAGAATATAGCCACCGGAGAGCAGCAGCGTCCCTGGTACAACGTGTACCAAACGAAGGACGGGAAGTATATCAGTGTAGGCAGCGTCGAACCCTGGTTCTATGCCAACCTGTGCCAACTGCTGGGTCGCGATGATTTCATCGAGCACCAGTACGCTGAGGGCGAGAAACGCGAGGAGATTCTACAGTATTTCCAGCGTACCTTCCTGACCAAGACCAGGGACGAATGGCTGAAGATACTGCGCCGGAAGGATACCTGCGTCGCCCCTGTGTACTCCCCTGGAGAGGTAATCAACGACCCGCACTTAATAGCCCGCGGGATGTTCGTCAAAGTGCCGCATCCGACCATGGGCGAGGCCAAACAAATCGGGCCTATTATCAAGCTTTCGAAGTCGCCGTTCAAGGCCAGGAACTGGGCGCAGCGATTCGGTCAGCACACCGATGAAATCATGCGCGAACTGGGCTACACAAAGGCGCGAATCAAGAAGCTAAGAGAAGCAGAAGTGATAGGGTAAGCCACAAGATATCCCAATGCCTGCACGAAATGGCTAAATGTTTAATGCCCGTGCAAGAATTATGGGACATTGCGGTAGACACATACGTTTATCAGCATTGGGCAACAGCACAGACTAGATTCCCAAAACCCCCTTGCTGGTGAGCCTATCTAACTCGCAGCCCAGCAATCTTAACTGCCCCCCGGTGATATCCGTCCGGGAATAGCCGCTCAAGTTCTCCCAAATCCATTTTATTCTGTTCGCAGGTTTCGTAAACGGTTGGGACCTCCTTATTCTTTTCGTAGCTTTCACGCAGAAACTTTATGATTTGCCAGTGCTTGTCAGTCAGCTTCCCTCCCGGTATTTTCATATCAAAAGCTCTGTAAATAGCATAATACTCATCCCAATCATCCGGGTTGACAAGAAAGCCGCGCACGTCCATAAGATACGTCTTGTCTGCAGAAGTTACGTTTATGTCCTCTGTAGTCGTATAAGGCGGCCAATCGGTATGAGTCTGACCGACATAACCTTCCTTAAAGGTTATGCCTGCGAGCCTGCAAGCGCCTCTCAAATATCCGGTGGGGAAATGCATTCTGACTTCCTCAAGACGCAGGCCGCACATCCTACAGGTTTCGTAGATGTTGGGACATCTACCCGTTGACTTATAAGTGTTTCGGATGAAATTGATGACATCCCACTGCTCTTTTGTCAAGTCCTCTCGCATCAGCAAACGTTTTGCCATTCCTTTAGCAAAATCCTTATCCCAGACCTTGAAGTCCTTCAGAAAAAAATTGGAATCCAGCTCGTAGGATTTACCCTTGTAATCAAGAGTCGCCATGCAGCCACCTCCTTTGCCTATTGTGGAAGAACGGCTTCTAATCCCAGCTTCCCTCCCGCCATATTACCATACTACAGCGCAGGGAACAATGGTTTCGTCGATTCGTACGTGCATTGACAAATAGCGATGGCAATGATATAAAGTTTTCATTCCGCGCAATTTGGCCTATCCGGATTGATTGAAGGATATTTTGTTCTCCATTCCTTATTTCTCAGGCAAGCTGACCAAATAACAGTCAAAGCTCAACATGTCACTGGTAGATTTGCAAGGCTAATTTCCGGTAAAAAAGGATTTCATAAGGAGGCTTTAATGGTAGGCATAACCTCTTATGGTGCTTATATACCGCTGCACCGCATGCCCAGGACCGAGCTATTCCGGGCCTGGAGCGGCATCGGTATGTTGGGCATGTCTGTGCCCGGAGAGAAGGCGATAGCAAGCTACGATGAGGACTGCGTGACTATGGCGGTGGAAGCAGTCATCGATTGTATGGGCAAAACCGACCCCAAGACTATCGATGGGCTGTTCTTCGCCTCTACAACCCACCCCTACAGCGAGAAGCAAAGCTCGGCCATAATAGCCGCGGCAGTAGACCTGGGCCGCAACGTCAGGGCTGCAGATTACGCAGGCTCTTTAAGGACAGGGACAATCGCTGTAACCTCGGCTGTAGATGCGATAAAAGCTAAATCGGCGAAGCGCATCATGGTGGCTGCTGCCGATGCCCGCCCCGCAGCACCTTCTGGCCTTATGGAGCAGGGTTTCGGAGACGGCGGTGCGGCTCTTCTTTTGGGCGATAAGGATGTCATCGCTACTATTGAGGGCAGCTACTCGATTTGCGATGAGTTCTCCGGGGTGTGGCGGGCTCATACCGATTCCTTCGTTCGCTCCTGGGAAGACCGCATGGTTCTGGATAGAGGCTACTCTGAAATCCTCCCCGAAGCCATCACCGGCGTGATGAACAAATGTAACCTCAAAGCCAGCGATTTCGCTTGTGCGGTATATGATTCCCCCCTGGATGTCAGGGCGCACATGAAGCTGTCGAAGAGCCTGGGGTTCGATGCGGCGAAGGTTCAGGATACCATGTTCATGACGGTAGGCAACACCGGCACCGCCCAGGCCATGATGATGCTGGTGGCGGCCCTCGAGGAAGCTAAAGCCGGAGACAAGATACTATTCGCCAGCTACGGAAACGGGGCCGATGCCTTCGTCCTCGAGGTAAGCGGGGCTATTGAAAAGGTCAGAGAGCGGCGGGGAATCAAAGCCCATCTGGCATCCAAGAGGATGGTCAACAACTATGAAACGTATCTGCGCTGGAGAGGGCTTATACCCCTGGAGCCGGCGCAGCGCCCTGAATTGACACCTACCTCTATCTCAGCGCTGCGCAGGGACCGCAAGGCGATCCTGCCCCTCTACGGGGTGAAATGCAAGAAGTGCGGCACCCCGGAGTACCGGCCTCCGGCCTGGGCCGGTGGGAGAGCGCCGGCCCGGATATGCGTGATGTGCCAGGCCAAAGACCAGTTCGAGGATTACAAGTTCGCCGACAAGAAGGGAAAACTGTTCAACTTCACCCATGACTATATAGCAACCACCCCCGACCCCCCGGCCACCAACGTCATCATCGACTTCGATGGCGGAGGAAGGGGGATGTTCGATTTCACCGACCGAGACCCGGACAAGGTAGCGGTAGGGATGCCTGTAGAGATGACCTTCAGAAAACTTTTCTTCGACCGCGGCATCCATAACTACTTTTGGAAAGCCAGACCGGTGAGAGTCTAGGAGGGAAAAGATGGCAGAAAGCATAAAGGATAAAGTAGCCGTAATCGGCGTGGGCTGCACTAAATTCGGTGAGCTGTGGGACAAAAGTGTCTCAGATATGATAGTCGATGCTACCTATGAAGCTCTCGGAGATGCGGGAGTGGAGCTTAAGGACATAGACGCAGCATGGATAGGACACTGGTGCGAAACGTCGGGGATGACAGGGCTGGGCCTGTCCGGAACCCTGGGGCTTCAGTACAAGCCGGTTACCAGAATCGAGAATGCCTGCGCCACAGGGTCTGATTGCCTCAGAAACGCATCTTATGCCATAGCCTGCGGTGTGTATGACATGGTCCTGGTTGTAGGGGCGGAAAAACTGAAGGATATGGGTATCGCCGGACTTCCCAATCAGGTCCCGCTGGGCACCCCTAACTTGATAACGGCTATATCGGCGCCGGGCCTGTTCGCCATGATGGCAACGAGCTATTTTCATCGCTACGGCCTCAGCCCCCAGGAAGGGAAAAGGATGCTTTCCCATATACCGGTGAAAAGCCATCACAACGGAGCCATGAACCCCAAGGCACACTTCCGGAGAGAGGTAACTCTGGAGCAGGTAATGAACTCACCTATAATCGCCTGGCCGCTGGGTATTTTCGACTGCTGTGGGACGAGCGACGGAGCGGCAGCCGCCATCCTGGTGCGGGCAAGCGAGGCCAAGAAATTCAGGAAGGACCCAATCTATATTAAAGCGCTGCAAATCTGCGCCAACCCCGCCGACGGTGCCAGGAGAAACGACTTCGATTTTACGCATATCGAGGCATGCTATCGCGCCGGGCTGGCTGCATATAAAGAGGCAGGCATAAAGAACCCGCGGGAAGAGATCAGCATGGCCGAGGTCCATGACTGTTTCTCCATTAACGAGGCTATCGTCATGGAAGACCTTCAATTCAGCCGCAGGGGTAAGGTCAAAGATGACCTCGAGTCCGGCTTTTTCAATCTCGATGGAGGATTGCCGGTGCAGGCCAGCGGAGGCTTGAAGTGCTTCGGGCATCCTGTAGCAGCCACAGGGCTCAGGATGCTCTACGAGATGTGTCAGCAGCTTCAGGGGAAAGCGGGGCCCCGTCAGGTCAAGAACCCGAAACTGGGGCTGACCGAGAACATGGGCGGGCACCCGGCAGATAACGTCGTCTCCTGCGTAATCGTAGGGCTTTAATCGACAACCTCGAAGGAGTAGATATGGATTTTCGATTCTCTCCCAAAGAAGAGGCATTAAGAAAACAGTTCGACGATTTTTACAGGCAAGAGATGAAGAATGCCCCGCCAGAATGGGGGACATCCTTCGAGGCCATCTACGGCAGCGATGAATGCTGGGAGTTCCACAAACAAACAGCCAAGAAGCTGGGCGCAAGAGGCTGGCTGTCCCGTCCCTGGCCCAAGGAATACGGCGGCGAAGATGCTCCTCTGATAGAGCAATTCATCTTCAGCGAGGTACAGGGTTACCACAGAGGAGCAGGTGTCGACCCCCTCGGCGTGAGCGTGCTGGCCCCTTCCCTTCTAATCAGCGGGAACGAAGAGCAAAAGAGAGAGCATTTGCCGCCTATGGCAAGGGGCGAGCGGTTCTGGTGCCAGTGCTGGAGCGAGCCGGGCTCCGGTTCCGACCTCGCATCTCTCGTTACACGTGCTGTAAGGCAGGGCGATGACTATATTGTGGACGGGCAGAAGATATGGACTACAGGGGCACACCGCGCCGATTGGTGCAACCTCCTCGCCAGAACAGACCCCACCCAGAAAAGGGGCCGCGGTCTCTCTTTCTTTCTGCTGGATATGAAAACCCCCGGCATTACTGTCCGTCCCATCCGCAGCATGGAAGGCTCACACATGTTTAACGAGGTGTTTTTCGACAATGTCAGGATTCCGGCATGCAACAGGGTGGCCGAGGAAAACCAGGGCTGGATAGCTTCCCAGATGTCGTCCAACTTCGAGCGTTCCATGATTAATGTATTTTCCTTCTGCAAACGAGAGCTGGAGGAATTGGTGGAGTTCTGCCAGGAGACAGTAATCGGCGGGAAGAGTTTAGCTCACAACCCCTTAATCCGGCACAGGCTGGCCCAGCTTGCCATCGAGGTCGAAACAGGACGCTCCTTTGCCTATTCCGTGGTCTGGAATCAAACCAAGTTAGGCCTGGTAGCGGCCGGCCCTATGGCGGCAGCCGCAAAAGTCATGGCTACCGAGCTGAACCAGCGCCTCAGCTATCTCGGCTGCCAGATTATGGGACTCTACGGACAGGTAAAAGAGTCTAAATGGGCGCTGCTGCAGGGTAAATTCGAGAAGAACTATCAGCTATGCGTGGGACTGAACATGGGCGGGGGCACTTCGGAGGTCATGAGAAACCTCGTCTGCTCACTGGGGCTGGGGTTGCCTCGAAGCTGGTAGCCAGAGTCTGCTATGAACATTCGATGTTTAGTACGAAGAGTGAAAATTTTCCCCCGGGTAGCCTGGAGCATACGCTCCAGGAAGGTGCCGGAGCAGATGCTCCGACCTACCCGTAATTAGCATACGCCTAGTAAGGCTATTTTCAAGGTAATATTCTAAAAGGCAGGTTTTACAGGAGGTACTAGCAATGTCCGATGGTTCAGAGGTCATGGACAAGCTCAAACAATTGCTCGGTACCACGACGGGGCCGGTCATCAATGAGGTGGAAATAGGCGCCATCAGGAGATATGCCGAAGCGGTAGATGACCCCAACCCCCTCTACAGCGATGTGGAGTATGCCAGAAAGAGCAGGTATGGGGAGATAATATCTCCGCCGGGCTTTTTCGGCTGGGCCAAAAAAGTCAGCAGTGAATCAGTCGATATGATGGCCAAAGTATTTGGCACCTTAATTGAGGCGGGCTTGCTCCGCATCCTCGACGGCGGCGTGGAATATGATCTCTTCCTCCCTGTGCGCGCGGGCGATACACTGACCTGGTACGCCAGGTTCGCCGACGCCAAGGAGCGCACCGGCAAAGACGGGGGGAAGATGATCTTTCTTACTATGGAACTCACCTTTATCAATCAGAATGGCGATATGGTAGCCAGGCGCAGGCAGACTTTCCTCGCCCGCTAATCGAGTAAAGAGGCGGGAATCTGCTGGGCTAATCGAAGCAGCACAAGGGAGGATGAGAATACTATCCTGCAGAACTGAATACAGGTTCCCGTTCGTGGTGAGCCCTTCGTCAGGCTCAGGACGGGCTTGTCGAACCATGAACGGGCTGTTCACCCTTCGACAAGCTCAGGGCGAACGGTTTAGAACCTATTTTCAAGGCGATAGGAGCAAGGGGCTTTGGCAAGGAAAATATTGACGACGAAAAGAAGTGCGAAAAGGCAGGCCGGACAG
>Ga0172365_10001881_pt1 | contig 15195 bp, 13 predicted proteins | sample LakKivSesite48cm_FD_114535 | JGI IMG/M metagenome (GOLD analysis project Ga0172365, IMG submission 114535) | Sediment microbial communities from Lake Kivu, Rwanda - Sediment site 48cm | ecosystem: Environmental > Aquatic > Freshwater > Lake > Sediment | place: Rwanda: Western Province, Lake...
AGATGTCAAGGTGGATTCTGTGGCCCCTATGTGCTGAAGTTGATGTCAGAAGAACTGGGGATACCAGCCCAGAGCATCACCAAAAGAGGCAGGGAATCCAATGTGTTGCTCGGTCGGGCAAAGGACTTGTTGAGAGAAGGCAACTCAAATGACTGAGATGAACGAAGATGTTGTAGTGATTGGTGGCGGAGCTGCTGGTCTAGCTGCGGCCATCCGAGCCAAGGAGACTGGGGCCGAAAGCGTCTTGGTGCTTGATCGGGACAGCGAACTGGGTGGCATCTTGCCGCAGTGCGTTCACACTGGTTTCGGGCTACATTACTTCAAGGAGAATCTGACCGGACCTGAGTACATCGCCCGGTTCGTGGATCGCGCAAGGGCCTTGGGCGTTGAATCCAAGTTGGACACGATGGTCCTAAGGCTAAAACCCGAAAAGGAGATTGTTGCTGCAAACAGTCTGGATGGACTTCTCACGATAAGGGCGAAGTCGGTCGTCTTGGCAATGGGATGCCGGGAACGAACCAGAGGTGCACTGAGCATACCCGGCGAGCGACCAGCTGGTGTCTTCACGGCCGGAACAGCGCAGAGGCTTATGGATATCGAAGGATTCATGCCTGGCAAGAGAGTGGTCGTCCTCGGTTCAGGTGACGTTGGCCTTATCGTGGCGAGACGCTTCGCCGTCGAGGGAGCCAAGGTCGAAGCTGTGATTGAGATCCTGCCATATCCTGGAGGGCTGGCGAGGAACATCATCCAGTGTCTGGAGGACTTCAGCATACCACTGCTGCTGAGTCATACGGTTACCGCTGTGCATGGAGCTGAAAGGGTCAGTGGGGTCTCCGTGGCAGGAGTGGACGAAAAAGGAAACCTGATAGCTGGGACTGAGAGTATGATCCCATGCGACACGTTAATCCTTTCGGTTGGGCTGATTCCTGAGAACGAATTATCAGAGGAAGCGGGGATCATTCTCGACCCGTCAACCGGGGGGCCAGTCGTCGACCAACACATGGAGACCTCGATCAGGGGGATCTTCGCATGCGGGAACGCGGTCCATGTTCACGATTTGGTCGACCATGTCACGGAAACGGGAATAGTAGCCGGTTCGAGTGCCGCGAAATTTGCCTTAGGAGAATTGGAACCACTGAAGAATCGAGTAAGGCTGCGACCAGGATCTGGCGTGAGGTACGTGGTACCTCAAGTCATCAGTGGATATCAACCCGCTACCGTTTACCTGCGAGTGAGAAACCCCGTGCGCAATGCCACTATTCGGGCAGGCGACATTACTTTCCCATTGAGAGCAGCACGACCCGCAGAAACGGTGACCTTGGAGTTCACCGAGAAGAGGAATGAGAAGCTCAGAGGAAAAGCTGAATTGGAGATCAGTCTGGAGGAGAAGGGGCACGTTGACTGAGAAAACCGAACGGACCATCACGTGCATTGTCTGTCCCATGGGATGTGAGGCCACCGTGAGCATGGAAGGCAAGAAGATCGTGAAGGTAGAGGGCCTGGCATGCTCCAGAGGGGAGGAATATGTAGTCAGGGAGATAGATGCCCCGATGAGAGACTTCTTCTCAACTGTCATCATCGAAGGTGGCGTCGTGCCAGTGTGTCCGGTGAGATCCACGAAGCCCATCCCCAGGAACAGAATCATGGACTGTTCAAGGGATCTCGCACGGCTGAAGATAGCAGCACCCGTGAGGATGGGTGACACGATAGTGCACAATGTTTTGGGTCTGGGTGTTGATCTCGTGGCTACGCGAAATGTAGAGGCACGTTCGGAAAAAAGACGCTAGTAGTTGAACGGAAGATCTCGGCTAGCTAGCGCGACTATGGGCGTGGAGAGCCTTTCCGATCGTATGGTCGGCCGTCGGCATACACTTTCGCGGAACAGTCATAGCAGGTTTCCCGTTGGTTCTCTGACCAGAACACTCTGCCACATTGTCTGCAGGTGAGCTGCTTTAGGCCCTCTGTCCAAGCCTTGTCTTTGGTTCTTGCGGACCCCGTATCCATGGGGAACTCTATCGCGCCATGAGGACAAATCGGACGGCACGCTGTGCAGCCATCACGACAGTTCTGCGGATTGAGGACGATTGCCCCACCATCAAGAATCGCGTACACGTCGCGCCGACAGAACGCGATGCACTTCGGTGTTCCCAAGCTTTGGCATCCATCGCACCTGTCGGGGAAGATCACAGGATGCCACGTGGATCGCCTGGATTGGATGCTCTCACTCGATGATAATGACAACCGCCGAACACCTCGATCTGACTTGTTTCGCGGAAGCCTATCGAGTACTTAACGCTATCCACAGTTGTCTTCCCATCTGCAGATGCGAAAATGTTTTAGACATTCAATTACCTTCGATTCCTTCCCGAAGGATCTGACAGTCTTTTATGAGCAGGCGCAATCGAGAACCGAATGAAGAGCACAAGGACGGTAGCATATGTCTGTGTTGCCATAGGAATTCTCCTGCTCGCCACCTATGGCGTCCTGCTCTTCACTCCATTCAATACAGGACCGCCACGAACTGGGAATAGACTGATCTTGGCTGCACTTGACAGGCTAGGATACGGGTTTCTCGGAATGGGTCTTCTTGCGTTCTATTCACTGCATCCTAGCTGGCTCGCTGACAACTATGAACCAGGCATGAAAGTTAGAGTCTTCACCACCAGGCGGGTCACAGCCATAGCAGCAGTTGCCGCGGTGGTCGCGGCAGTGGAGTTCATCAGATTGCCATTCGGCCCATCCGGCATTGCACCGGACCCTGTGGTCGGCTCCTATGCGATGATATTTCTAGGGGGGTTCGAAGGTTTCTTCGGCAATCTATTCGGATCCTACCTGTACACGCTGATGGCTGGTTCGCCTGGCGGAGACCCGTTGATCATGGTTCTGCTCAGCCCGTTATCTAATTCGTCAGCCTATGTCGCCTTTGCTTACATATACAGGTGGTTGGACATATCGAAGAAGAAACCCATAGACAGAGCGAAAAACTACGTACTCTTCTATCTAGTAGCCATGGCATGCTTCCTCGTGGGCTACTGGTCTGGTCTACCTGGCTACTTCGGATGGGAGCTTACCGTGCCGCTCGGTGTGCTCGGAACGATTGGCGGTTCAGTGATGATTGCGCTCGCGTTCGCAGTGACGATAGGCACGCTTGAGGCGACAAAGTTCAGTAGACGCAGAAACCCACCCCAGGAGCATCCTGCGTGATGAATTGGCAAGTGCGCAGTGGACTGACTGCAATGATGGAATGAATGAAGGTGGGCAGTGTGATACTTTCATGGTAATGGTCCGCACTAGAGAAACCGGCATACTACTTCTTCAATGGGTCAGTCTGCACATATTTCGCAAGGAGGTACAGGCACGGGATCAGTAGAATAGAGGATATTGGGCCCCACACGATCAACCCCATGGAGTAGCTCTGACCTGCGACCGCTGGCAGATCAGCGATGAAACCAGCAATGAAGCGAGCAAGCGCCTGGAGCACGTTCAGTGGAATGGAGATCAGACCGTTGTAGCTGCCTGCCCTAGCCTCACCTCCCTGTATCTCATCCTCTTCGGCCATGTCAGCTGTTACCGGGTTTGGGAGAAGGTACTAACCGGAAATGCCGATTCCAAACAACGATATGAAGAGAGCCCCTTGGATTATGCTCGGAACGGAACTGAGGAATGGTTGGCCAAGCACCAGTGTCAGAGGGAGTGACAGTATGAGGATCAGGATGGATGCCTCGAGCGGGCGCTTCTTTCCCACTCGTTGAGATATTCTCGCCCAGACAGGAAAGAGCAGGACCGTCATGAAGAGCATCAGGGCGCCAACGATCATGAATCCCGTTCCTGTTACGCTCAAGACCTTCTGTAAGTAGGTCATGATCAGGCTTGCGAGAATGGCCGTCGGCATTGACATCAGACCCTGAAGGGCGAACCAGTACAGGTAGTTCTTGTTGCTTAGGACGACAGATATCTCCCGACGAACATCGGGTCTCGGGATGGGTCTGTCCTTTTCCCTTATCTTGATAAGAGCTGGCGCGTAGAGGACTATCTCAATCACAGCTAGAGCTAGCAACAGGAAGAAAGCTTGAGACTCACCACCAGCCATGAGCGCAGGCAGCGCAAATCCCGCCAGCGTGCCTACAATCTGTGCCCCCAAGCCAAAGACATTCTGATACGCTGAAACCTCGACTCGTTCCTCAGGGTCGGCTATCTCCGCGAGCCAAGCCATGTAGGGTGTGCTTAGTAGGCCGTAGCTGAGATTTGCCAAGCTGAGGAAGAAGGTGGCATAGAGGAACATGAGCCACTGATCGTTGATCGGAATGAAGTGGTCTGGGATGAACAGCATGACGGTGGAGAAAGCCAGCAACAGGCTTCCGGCCAAGATGTATGGTCTGCGTCTTCCCCATCGTTCTGACTTGGTTATGTCGCTCAGATAGCCGAAGTACCATCCGAAAAATGCGATCACGAGTTTTCCAATGGCGAAAGCAACGCCCGTGAGTATCCCTCCTAGGCCGAAGTAGTCAAGGTAGAGCCAAAATGTTGCGAGGTCGATGAGAGAAAGCAGAGCAGACGAGCCGAGTCTGCCCATGGCATATATCATCTTCCCACTTCTTGTCAACAATCTTGCTACTTCACCAGATTCCGAGACTCCGATTGATTGTCAGGGCATGAGAATAGAAAAGGTTTGTCAGGAGGTCAGGCCATCGGACCAGCAGGTTAGTCTTATATGACTACGCACCCCACTGAATCGCCATGGAGAAACGGAGACTGCTGTCATACTCCCTCTTCGCATTGGGCTTGCTCTTGCTCGCAATCTACGGCGCGCTGTTGTTCACTGACTACAACACAGGCCCTCCGAGAGTTGGCAACAGGATGATACTCGCAGCGATTGACAGAATCGGGTTCGGAGTGATCGGGTTGGGCTTTCTTGTCCTCTACTCATTGCACTCAGACTGGTTGGTTGAGAACTACACAACCGGCATGAAGGTCGAGATATTCACAACTCGGCGAGTCATGGCGATTGCAGCAGTGGCAGCGATGATAACTGCAATCAACTTCATCCGGCTGCCGTTCGGACCGGGAGGAGTAGCACCTGATCCGGTCGTCGGAGCGTATGCCGTTGTATTCCTCGGGGCATACGAGGGGTTCTTCGGCAACCTATTCGGCTCATATCTTTACACGCTGATAGCCGGGTCGCCTGGAGGCGATCCACTTTTCATGGTAGTGCTTGGACCGTTGACGAACTGTGCGGCCTACGCCGCGTTCGCTTATGTCTACCGGAAGCTGGATATACCCAACAAGAAACCGCTTGACAGGGTCAAGTCATACATACTGTTCTATCTCATCGCGATGGGGTATTTCTTGGCAAGCTACTGGACCAGCCTGCCAGGCTATTACGGATGGGAACAGACCATACCTCAGGGAGTGCTCGGGACGATAGGTGGCTCACTAATGATTGGGCTTGCATTCGTGATAGCGATTGGGACACTCGAAGGAATCACACTGACCAGACGCAAGAAGGAATAGTCAAAGCATACCTATGTGATAGACCGAGTAGACGAAAACGGAGGCCAAGGCCGCTCCGACCAAGACGGTTATCACTAGATAGTCCAATGGCTTGATTGAGATGTCCTGATAGGTCGAGAATCTGCCCGCACCGAAAGCTCTAGATTCAGCTGCTAGGCCCAGATTCTCTGAGACCACCGTGAGCTCGTTAAAGGCAGGGACTGTCATCGCCATGTATTGGCCGGCCTGTTTCAGGGGATTCTTGGAATCAAGCTTCCAACCCCTGAGTGTCTGAGCCTCGATGGTCGTGTTGATGTCCCTCAGGAACAGGGGGAATAGCCTGTAGGTGGCCATGAAGATGAAAACCCCCAGCCTAGGCACGCCGATGGAGTCCAACCCGTACAGTATCTCGCTCATTGATGTGGCATGCACGAACAGGGAGAAGACAAGCACGCCAGCAAGAGCCCTCAAGGAGAGAGCGATGGCATATATGACTCCTCCGATTGTGATCGCGGTCCTTCCGAGAATTGGAGTGCCTTCGCCCGTCAACTGAATCAACACGGTGGTCGCAAACTCCTTCGGCAGATTGACGTACATCTCAGGCTTGTACATCCAGAGCGAGTTGATGATCGAGAGCACGAATATCATGAAGAGCGGACTGGCAAGTGTTCTGATCGTCTTGAGTGAGTCGAATTTCGCGAGCGCTCCAATGACGACCACGGACAGGAGTGCGACGGTCACGGTGATTGGCTCGTAGAAGACCGAGAGTATCACTATGTATGAGAACAAGAACACGAACTTCGAGAACGGGTGGAGCCTGTGGATAATCGTGTTCAAAGGCGCGTATCTCAGGAAGGGCATCAGGCATCCCTCCCTTGGAACATTCTGCGCGCCTCTTCGACCGTGAAGACAGGTTCGTCGGACCCGAGCAACTTCATCAAGCGGAACACTTGTGGAGGTTCCAGCCAAGTGGATTTCAACGTCTCCGCATCAGCAAGTACCTCTCCGGAGGTGCCGGACTTGATGACACGCCCATCGCGGAGCACGGTAACGGACTGCGAATACCTCGCCACCAATTCCATGTCATGGGTTATCAATAGTGTTGTGACTCCCGCTTCCAAGATCAGTTTCATCAAAGAGGCAGCTGACTTTGCGTCCAGCCCGTTCGTCGGTTCGTCTAGGACTAGGACCTTGGGGTCGAGCGCTAACACTGACAGCACGCCTATCAATCTCTTCGTGTACCTGTCTTGAGTCCTAGGGTTGCTGTCCGCAAGGCGCTCCATACCAAATCGGGTCAGCAGTGAGCGAGCAGTCCCGTCAGGGTCTGGAAACCCCACGTTCCGGGGGCCAAAGGATAGCTCGTCCAAGACAGTCGGTGAGAATATCTGGTGATCCGGGTTTTGGAACGAATAGTTGACCGTCCTGATCAGGCTCGCCGTCTTAGCGGAAGTGACATCGATCCCCATGACGTTGACGACTGCTTCTTGGTTCGAGGGCTTGAGAAGGCCGACGAGGTGCTTAGCTAGTGTCGTTTTTCCGGATCCGTTTTGACCAATCAGGGCGTGCACTTCTCCCTTCGAGATGGTCAGATCAACTCCCTTCAGTGCTTCTATCCCGTTCTCGTACACATGGTGCAGATTCTTGACGACGACAGCAGGTTCGCCGGATGGAGTCTGGGACGCACCTCGATGCCCCAGCTCACTCGCATGGGAAGGTCGTGGGAAGCTCTTCACGGCTTCAGTCAGCGTATATGGAATCTTGGGGAGTCCGATGGCGCTCGCGAGCCGTGTGATCTGCGGCGGGCTTATGCCAAGGCGCTCAAGCAGGTCAGTGTTCGAAACGATCGAGCCAAAATCACCAATCGATGCTATGACCCCGTTGTCCATGACCGCAAGCCTATTGGCCAGTTCTGCAACGCTCTCGAGATTCTGGGTCGCCATTATGACGGTCATGCCAAGATCCTTGTTGAGCTTGGAGACTGTTGACATGAGCTGAGATGACCCCAGCGGATCCAAGAGGGCCGTTGGCTCATCAAGCGCGATTATTGCGGGTTTCATGGCCAAGATCGCAGCAACGGCCAGGGCCTGTCTCATTCCACCAGATAGTTCGCTGGGGTCTACTTGCGCGTATCTGTCTAGTCTGCAGACATCAAGGGCCCATCGCACTCTTCCCCTGATCTCTTCCTTTTCCAACCCGAGGTTTATTGGCCCGAACGCGATCTCCTCCTCAACTGTCGGGGCAAGCAACTGCTGGTCTGGGTCTTCCAAGACCAGGCCCACTGTTTTCGCGAGCTCGTAGATCTCGGCTGATTTCGTGTCTGTGCCTCCGACACTCACTGAACCTTCTAGCCTAGCTCTCGCGTAGTGAGGGATTATCCCGTTCAGGGTCATCAGCAATGTGGACTTGCCGGCTCCAGGCGGTCCTGTGACTACGAGGAAATCTCCCCCTTTAACCGACAGATCGATATCCGAGAGGGATGGATGGTCGGCGCTGGAATAGGTGACCGAATCGATGCGAGCACGCACGACCTCAGCCGCCATTGCCGTGAGCAATCCCCTGCAGGATAAATCAGTTTGCGCCCAAGACGTAGTGTGCGTTCTGATTCCTTCGTGACTATCAGAGTTCTCGTAATCCCGTGAGGACTTGATCGTAATCGCGAATGCCAGGAAGGTTCCAGGCTTTTCGATGCGGGGCACACCAAGTGGCGTACGGAAAGAGAGTGACTCCCGATCCTCCAGCCCGCATCACGCTCTTTGCATACTCGGGCACTTGGTTCGGTTCAATCACGTACTCGTCAGAGACTAGTACCCCGGGATATATGGGGAAACTCTTGCTCCTCATCTTGCTCATCAGGTTGCTTGTGATGATCCCGAAATCCTTCGCGTTCGTCCAGTACAGCATTGGTTCTGCGAAGTCGAGCAATCCCTCATTCGCCCACGAGATCCAGTCTTGTCCGAGATCCTTGACCACTGAATCGTAGTCGTCCAGCCTCGGAGGAACATCGTTGGTCACGATACCATGTGGAGGGAATCTCCCAAAGGTTGCGGCCGACAGCTTGTACTTGCTCGAGAGACCCTTCATGCGCTCATTGATCAATCTGACTTGCTCCGTGACCTGTGAGGCCCTCCATGAATACCACTTGTCTGCCTGCGAACTGAGTATCCAGTCCGCTTTCTCCTTCGTGTTATGGAGGTCCTTTGGGATCTCGACGCTCATCTCGGCTTGGAACCTCTTGAGGCAGCTGTCGCAGAAACAGTATGCGAACTCTCTCTCCAACGCAGCCTTTGTGCCGTCATACGGCGCATACCTGGTCCTGTCGCTGTCCTTCAGATGGTACGCAAGCTTGATGGCAGTCTGTCCCGTCAAGCCCGTCACTTCCTTGGTCACGTAGAAGATGTCTCCCTTGTCGATCAGCCTGCCGAAGTCCGCGCCGTTCCTAATGTCCATCGCTATGGACGATTTCCAGTACCTGAACCTGATGAAGTCCAAGTGAATGCCGTCCAACTCTGGATTGACTCTCAGTATGTCTTCCGCGTGATCTGCCATGAACTGTCGGACCTCCGGCTTCCCGATATCGAGATCCAACTGCGATCCGAAGAAGGGCGCCTTGTCTTCTCTTATTCCGTACCTGTCTGTGGGCAGCCAGTCCGGGTTGTCCAGCAGTGCAGGTCTCGGCTTGAAGTCGACCTGACCGCGGGATCTTTGCGTCCAACCGAGCCGCAACCACGGTGCAACCACTATCATTGCGTGGACTTCCTTGCCGAGATCATGAAGCCGCTTCGTCACCTCACCGAGGGCATTCCAGTTCCTGAACTTTGCCGTCGTAGGCAATATCTTGCTGTTCGGGTAGTCAGCGAAGAGATCCGTTCTAACGCTCATTAGGACTTTCTGCACCCCGACCTTCTCGGACCAGTCCACGAACCTTTTCATGTCCTCGTCACCAAGTGGGCGTTCTCTGAAGTCCATGTACGCCCACATACCTAGTTCGAATTTGTTAGTCATACTCTACGCCGTGCCTTCACGGGATGTGGTGGGATAAAAGCGTGAGAGCAACACGACCGGTCCGGTCATGTGATGAATCCAGCGGATGCGATCAGAAGATGGACTCCAAGGAGGACCTGAGCCCATCAGTCATCTCTTGATTCACAGACACACCTACAGACTTGAGCGCTAACAACTCGGCACCCAGAAGTGAACTATATGCCCCGACCTTTGCAGAGGCCTCGAGGCCCAGGCCCTTCAGCTCATCCATTACGAGTTGGATCATTTGGGGGCCTTCCTTCACGAGTTGACCTGTGAATGCTACGTCTACCGGGACGCGGATGTCGGTCCTTTCCCAGACCGCCCACACCATCTTGGCTAACTCTCGCGCGCCTTCCTTGAGTATTCCTGTGGCGACCTTGTCCCCTGATCTAGCTGCTCCCAACACAAGAGTCGAGATCGAGGCTATGTCCTTAGCCGACGCACTCTTGCACCACTCGGGCAACTCGTCAGGGCGCTCAACAGACACCCACTTCAGTATCATCTGCGAGAGAGAAGTTCCTGGCATCCTACCATCATATGACTGCATTATTGCCCCGATAGCCCTTGTCCCGAGCCAGTAGCCACCCCCTTCGTTATCCACCGTGTGTCCCCAACCACCAGCTCTGATTTCTGCTCCGTTCTTGACGGCGTATGCGCTAGATCCCGTCCCGAGTGAGACAACTATTCCACCCCCTTCTGGGAAGACCGCAGCATATGCCGCTTCTTCAGCCGAGTGTACGCCTAGCTTGGAGGATGATCCCAGGACAGAGGAGAGACCCGAGAAGAGTTCGTCCCTGTCACTAGGTCCCTTCAGGCCGTCGATTGAGATGGACGTCCAACCGCATGAAGAGAAGGAGAGTTTGGCGGATAGGATCAGGTCGGTCAGATCAAAGTAGACCTCCTTGGCGATCTCATTCAGGCTCATGACAGATGGGTTGCAGGGACCTGCAGTTGACTTCGCGAGAGTTTTGCCATCGATCGACACTGCAACGGCTATTGTCCTGTTGTCATCCCCGTCGAGTGCGAGCACGTAGCTCAAGCTATTTCTCTACCATCCCAACCAGTAGAAAAAGGTTGGTCCTCTTGTTCTAGCACAAGTGGGTGCGTCTATTTAGCCGCCGCCTTCAGAGCTTCTACTCCAGGAAGGGGTTCTCCCGACAGGTAGGAGATCATGGCACCGCCGCCAGTGCTGATATAGCTTATGCAATTGGCGATGCCATACCGCTCCAGAGCAGCTACTGAATGCCCACCTCCCATGACCGAATAGGCCTTGGATCTCGAAAGCGAGCGTATGAACTCGATTGTTCCAGTGGCGAATTTCTTGTCCTCAAAGAGACCAAGCGGCCCATTGATCACAAGGGACTTCGCATCTTTCGCAAACTCTGAGAAGAGCTTGATCGTACCTGAGCCTATGTCGCGTATCTCTGAGGAGGGCGGAAAATCTTCCCTCTTAATCTCCTTCCTCCCTCCGTTCACCTCAATAGCGACATCGACTGGTATCACGATCTTGTCCGGGTACTTGTCCATTATGGTCTTCGCAGCTGGAAACATCTTCTCGAAACCCTTTGCCTTGATTTCCTGAACGTTCTTTTCCCCGACATCTTGCCCAGAGATGTGCGCAAGGACTGTGCTGACCATACCGCCCACTAGCACTCTGTCAGCTATTCCTTTGCCCAAAACATGACCGATCACTATGAAAGTCTCCTTCGGTTTTGCACCTCCGAAAACATAGACGGAAGGTCTCTCAGGATCCTCGTACACTCTCTTCAGTGCGTTGAGCTCCTTCTCCATGACTCTGCCCGCCACGGATGGTAGGGTGACCGTGAACCCTACTATCGAGGCATGAGATCTGTGGGCTGCTGCGAACGCGTCATTGACGAAGAGGTTCGCCAGAGGAGAAAGGGTTGACACGAGCTGTCCTTTTGCATGTTCTTGTGGAGATAGTTCTTTTGTCTCTTCGTCAAGATATCTAACATTGTCTAGGAGAAGCACATCTCCATCTTTCAGAGATCGGATGGCGCTGACCGCTTCGGGTCCTATCACGTCCTTCACAAACCTCAGCGGATGCTTCATGTACTTCTTCATGGTCTCCGCGTGCCGAGACAAGTCAGTGAAATCCTCGTCTCCTTTCCTGCCCTGATGCGCCAGAACCACCACCTTGCCTCCCTTGTCGGCGATCTCATTTATCGTCCCGGAATGTAGCCTGATCCTGCTATCGTCGATTATCTTCAGGGTCTCCGGGTCCAGAGGGGAGTTGAGATCGACTCTCAATATGACGGTCATGTCCTTGACGTTCACGTCGTCAAGCGTTCTGAAGCTCAATTCACTTTCCTCCGCAGGAGTCCGCAGAATCGGAGATAAAAACCTGATACCCGCAGCATAGCGTGGCTCCGGATCATCCGTTCTCCTCTGATACCGCGTGAAAGATTTATCCCACTGTCGCGACTCTTCTGAGAACAGAGAGATGGCTAAGATCAAACTGGGAATCAACGGTTTCGGCCGGATAGGCAGGATCTTCTACAGGGCTGCCCTGAAGAACCCTGACTTCATGAATCGCTTCGATATGGTGGCCGTGAACGACATAACCGACTCGAAGACGCTAGCATACCTCCTGAAATATGACTCCGTACACAGGACGCTGGGAGGACAAGTAGAGGTCACCAAGGAGGGCATAGCTGTCAACGGCAACGAGCTGAAGGTGCTCGTGGAGAAGGATCCAGCGAACCTGCCCTGGAGAAGTCTCGGAGTCGAATACGTCTTGGAATCCACCGGCCTCTTCACGAAGGAGGCTGACGCTTCGAAACACATCAAAGCTGGCGCTTCGAAGGTCATGATATCCGCCCCGGCGGAGAAGACTACCCCGACATTCGTCCTAGGTGTGAATGAAGAGAAGTATGATCCTCAGAAGCATAGCATCGTCTCGATGGCTTCCTGTACAACCAACAGCTTGGCGCCGATGGCGAAAGTATTGAGTGATGACTTTGGGATCGAGAGGGGATTCATGACGACAGTTCATGCGTACACCAACGACCAGAGGATACTGGATCTCCCTCACAAGGATCTCCGCAGGGCGAGAGCTGCTACTCTGTCAATAATCCCGACGAGCACAGGAGCGGCCAAGGCAATAGGTCTAGTCATTCCGGAACTCGAAGGTAGGATGGATGGATTGGCCATGAGGGTACCAGTTCCGGACGGTTCCGTGACCGACCTGGTCACTGAAGTCAAAAGGCCGGCAACCAAAGAGCAGGTCAATGAAGCCTTCAAGAAAGCAGCCGCTTCCAGCAAGATGAAAGGCATCATGGAATACACAGAGGAACCGATCGTCTCGTCGGACATCATCGGAAATCCTGCGTCCTCGACAATCGATGGTCTTAGCACAAACGTCATGAAGGATACGCTGGTCAAGACCCTCTCGTGGTACGACAACGAGTGGGGATACAGCTGCAGGCTAGTCGACATGTTCGTATACATGGCGAAGAAGGCCTAGGATAGGGGGCCGGATTGCCGGTCCAGAGTCGAGAACGCGGACCGGGATGGGAAGAGGCGAGAGAAGGATCTCTGGGCGATCCGACGGCATTCCTCAAGCGAGGCTGGAGCAGCTAGCAGATGCGATGTTGCCTCCGGATCGTCCGTGCTCCCGAACCCAGGTGCGCATTCGCTTGTGCCCTGCCTGATCAGTTCTGCCACCAGCTCGCTCTCCATTCGCTCCCTAGATATCCCCGTGAATACTCCGGTTAAGTTGAACGAGTCAGAAGTAGTCAGGTAGTCGATGTGCCACCTCCTGGACTTGTCTCTCCTCACATGTCTGTTCACTCTAGCCCTCAGCCCGCCAGGGCCCCTAGCAGAGCCGACATAGAGATAGAGACCTGGTTGGAAAGTCAGAGTTCCGAGCGAGCCGACATGAAGCCGCGCACGACGAGCGGCCTGCAACATAAGACAGTATGTGCCAGCCTCGGAGGACAGCGCTGTCAAAGATCTATGATGTCCGCTTCCATGGACTCCAGATCGGCTGTGGCTACTGTTGCCCTTCCTGTCAAGTAACCGCAAGTCTCACCGGCGTTCACTACGAGGTTGCCATCGTCTGTCTTCTGGATCATTGGCTCGTGCCAATGGCCAAACGCCACCAGTGAGAAATCGCCACTCCTAGCGAGAGCGTTGACTATGTCCCGGTCCTCTCCGTGAACAAGCGCGATTTTCCTGCCATCGATTGACAGAGTGGCCAGCGGCCACAGAAGTTTCCCGCCTAGTGAAACCACCACGTCTCTCAGCACCAACCTCTCGCCATCGTTGTTGCCGTATGTCACGGTGAAGGGGCAGCTGAGTTTGCCGAGTTCCTTCGCCGCAAATGGACTCACTATGTCACCCGTGTGGAGGACGTGACTGACTCTGTCGCGATTGAACCTGTCTACTGCCCTTCTTATCAGCTCGAGATTGTCGTGTGAGTCCCCCATTATGCCGATCTTTGGAGCCATTCCTCCGAAATCCTGGCCTTTCAACCTTATAACTTCACTGGGTCTATTTGGCTCACATGATCCCACAGATGCCTCTGGGGGTTGTCGAAGGATTCTATGGACCACCCTGGTCCCACGCTGCAAGGTTGGACATGATCAAGTTCTTGGGGAAGAAGGGGTTCAACATCTACGTATACGCGCCCAAGGATGATCCGTATCATAGGGAGAAGTGGGCAGAGCCGTATCCCAAGAGCCTGTTCGCGAAGTTGGCTCAGCTAGTGAAGACATCCAAACGCAGCGGCGTGAACTTCTGCTTTGCAGTTAGCCCAGGCCTCTCGATGCGGTACTCGTCAGACTCCGATTTCCAGAAACTATCTACGAAATTCTCCGAGGTCGCCAAACTCGGCGTCGAGTGGTTCGGCCTGTTCTTGGATGACATACCTGATGAACTGCAACACGAGGAAGACAAGAGAGCATTCAGCAGTCTCGGAGAGGCCCATGCTCATTTGGGGAACGAGTTGGAGAAGAAGCTGAAGGAGATCGTGGGAGACGGAGCCAGGTTGATCCTTTGCCCCACTCAGTACATAGGCGTACAACCTACTGACTATCACCGGGCCTTGGGCGAGAGGCTGTCCCAAAGCATCTATGTCATGTGGACGGGGAAGTATGTCTGCACACCATCCATAACAGCAGAGGATGCAGATTCCTTCGGCGTGGGCATAGGAAGGAGGCCATTCCTTTGGGACAACTACCCAGTGAACGACTACGCCCACCAACTGAAGATCTTCCTTGGACCTGTCAGAAGAAGATCTCCTGATCTGCTGGAGCATCTGTCCGGCTTCGTGTCCAACCCGATGAACCAGGCCGAGGCATCGAAGTTTGCACTGCTGACCTACAGGGAGTACTTCGCGGATCCCGCTAGGTATGATCCGGACAAAGCATGGGAGAGAGCCGTGAAGGAGCTGATGCCGAAGGCGATGTGGAGACCCTTCCTGAGCTTCTCCGATCACTCAAGAGGATCGTTCCTGGATTTCAGGGAATCCGAGAGGCTCGGGCAGCTGCTGGAGTCTGTGAAGCAGAACCCAAGGGACCAAAACTCCACCAAGGCCCTGTCCGACTACTTGATCCTTCAGAGAAGGGCGATCAGCCAGATCGCGAGACAACTGAAGGGCTCTCTCAGAACGGAACTGATGCCTGCCACACGGAAGATGTCTGATCTGTTGGAAGTCGG
>Ga0172365_10001882_pt1 | contig 15187 bp, 10 predicted proteins | sample LakKivSesite48cm_FD_114535 | JGI IMG/M metagenome (GOLD analysis project Ga0172365, IMG submission 114535) | Sediment microbial communities from Lake Kivu, Rwanda - Sediment site 48cm | ecosystem: Environmental > Aquatic > Freshwater > Lake > Sediment | place: Rwanda: Western Province, Lake...
ACATTTCCGCCCCTTATCTCGTTAACAAACTGAAGTCCCCTTATTCCGTCTTCTGCGGGAGCCAGTTCAACTGTTATATCAGCAAACTTGCCTCTGCCTCCGGTTTGTTTCTTGAATACTTCCCTGAATTCGGCCGTGGTTGTAATGGCCTCCTTGTAGGCAACCTGGGGCGGGCCCTGGTTGCATTCGACGTTAAACTCCCTCCTGAGCCTGTCGATAAGTATCTCGAGGTGGAGTTCTCCCATCCCATGGATCACGGTCTGTCCGCTGTCAGGGTCAACCTTTACCTGGAATGTGGGATCTTCCTCAGCCAGTTTATTTAGTGCAAGTGAAAGCTTATCGACGTCAGCCTGAGTTCTTGGCTCAATAGCAATTCCTATTACCGGTTCAGGAAAATCCATTGACTCAAGCAGTATTGGTTTATGTATTGCACACAAAGTATCACCTGTCTTCAGATCCTTGAATCCGACGCCTGCACAAATATCTCCTGCGGAAGTGCTTTCCACGGGATTCTGTTTGTTTGCATGCATCTGGTAAAGGCGGTTTATCCTTTCCCTTTTGCCGGTGCGTACGTTAAGTACTGTATCGCCTGCGTGTATTATGCCCGAATATACTCTGAGGTAGGCAAGCCTTCCGACAAAAGGATCTGTTGCTATTTTGAATGCGAGGGCTGCAAGCGGTTCTGCATCGTCGGGCTCCCGTGTTATCTGATTATCATTTTTGGGATCTTTTCCTGTAATCGAACCAATATCAATAGGTGACGGAAGGTATGCTGTCACACTGTCAAGAAGGCTCTGTATTCCCTTGTTCTTGAAAGCTGCCCCGCAGATAACAGGAACTGCATGACCTGAAACGGTAACCTTCCTCAGGGCGGTAATTATTTCTTCAGCCGTTATTGATTCATGATCTTCAATATATCGTTCAAGGAGAGTATCATCGACTTCGGCTACAGCCTCAATAAGCTTCCCTCTCCACTCCTCGGCTTCCGCCATAAGTTCAGCGGGAACCTCTGTAATATCATATTTTGCTCCCAGGGTTTCATCATCATGATAGATAAATGCCTTCATGTGAACGAGGTCGATCATACCCTGGAAATACTCCTCTGCACCGACAGGAATCTGTACAGGTGCAGGATGAGCTCCGAGTTTTTCCCTGATCTCATGCACCACATTGAAGAAATCGGCGCCTGCCCTGTCCATCTTATTGATGAATGCTATCCTGGGAACCCTGTATTTATCGGCCTGTCTCCAGACTGTTTCTGATTGTGGTTCAACACCTCCCACGGCGCAGAATACAGCAATGGCACCATCGAGCACTCTGAGTGATCTTTCAACCTCGACTGTGAAATCGACGTGGCCGGGGGTATCAATAATATTAATCTTGTAATTCTCGCCGTTATATTTCCAGAAAGTGGTTGTCGCGGCTGAGGTAATTGTGATGCCTCTCTCCTGTTCCTGGACCATCCAATCCATCTGGGCATTTCCGTCATGTACTTCTCCCATACGATGGGTACGACCGGTATAGAACAGAATACGTTCTGTTGTAGTGGTCTTACCGGCATCAATATGTGCCATGATCCCGATGTTCCTGGTATTTTTAAGATTCTGGTCCATTTACCTCAGACAGTCACAAAATTAAAACCTGAAATGAGCAAAAGCCTTGTTGGCTTCAGCCATCCTGTGGGTATCTTCTTTCTTTTTATAAGCTCCGCCTTCAAGCTTGTATGCGGCCATTATCTCTGCCGATAAGCGGTCAGCCATGGAATGGCCTGTCCTTTTACGGGCGAAGAAGATCATGTTCTTCATGCTGATGCTGACTTTACGGTCAGCGCGTATTTCCATGGGAACCTGAAATGTTGCACCTCCAACGCGTCTAGCTTTTACTTCGACCTGGGGGGTTACATTTTCAAGAGCCTGCCTGAATATCTCTATAGAAGTCTTGCCTTCACTCTTGAATTTATCTCCTACAATATCAAGTGAATCATAAAAGATCTGATATGCAAGGTTCTTTTTGCCGTTATACATAAGATTATTGACAAACCTGGTTACAAACGGATCGTTATATTTAGGATCCGGTAACAGAATCCTTTTCTTTGGTCTTGATTTTCTCATATCTTATTCCTTTAATGTTACTTCTTAGGCCTTTTTGCTCCGTATTTTGATCTTCTCTGAGTGCGGCCGTCAACTCCGGAAGTATCGAGAGCGCCCCTGACGAGGTGGTAACGAACTCCCGGAAGATCTTTCACCCTTCCACCCCTGATAAGAACTATGGAATGTTCCTGAAGGTTATGTCCTTCACCGGGTATATAAGCGTTCACTTCCTTCTGGTTGGTAAGCCTCACCCTGGCAACTTTCCTCATTGCTGAATTTGGTTTCTTTGGAGTGGTGGTGTAAACACGCACGCAAACACCTCTTCTCTGAGGACATGAATCCAGAGCAGGAGCCTTGCTTTTATCTACCAGTTTCTTCCTGCCTTTTCTGACTAATTGCTGAATTGTCGGCATATTTTCAAATTATATTGATTAAAAAATTCACTCAAATTAAAAACCCACCTCATTTTCATAAGCCTGAAACATAAAATAATCAGGCTTTGAAGCTTGTCTTGAAACTATGTCTATTCAAACTTAATTGTAAGTTATGAACAGGTTTCTTCCCGACTTTTCCTGCAGAAAAATGTTTTGTAAACTTACCTTCGAAAGAAAAACCGGTACTCCTGCGTTTCAAAAAACTGGTGCAAAGGAAATAAAAATTTTGATATTATGTCTGCTTTCAGAAAATGTTTTTAAAAAATTATTATTTTTGTCCGCTCTGATTCCGCAAATAAAAGTATAGTAATAATATAATAATCAATTAATCATGAAAACATACCAGACTGACCAGTTAAAGAACATTGCCCTGCTCGGAAACTCAGGATCAGGTAAGACTACCCTGGGAGAAGCTATGCTCTTTAACGGCGGTGTTATAGAAAGAAGAGGCACCATCGACGGCAAGAATACTGCATCTGACTACCGCCCTATTGAACACGAGAACGGAAACTCAATCTTTTCCACAGTCCTTTACAGCGAGTTCAATAACAAGAAAATAAATATTCTCGATACACCAGGTCTGGATGATTTCAGCGGAGGCGTTATTTCATCACTCCATGTTGCCGATTGTGCAGTACTTCTGATAAATGTCCAGAACGGGGTCGAAGTGGGAACCGATATCCATTTCCGCCATGCTGAGAAGCTTAACAAACCAATGATTGTTGCCGTTAACGGACTCGATCATGAAAAAGCCAATTTCGAGAAATCAGTCGAAATGATGAAAGAACGTTTCGGAAATGGTGTCGTATTAGTACAGTACCCTGTAAATGAAGGCATTGGTTTCAATACCGTTATCGATGTGCTTAAAATGAAAATGCTTCAGTACCCGAAAGAGGGAGGAGCTGCAAAAGTAACAGATATACCTGCCGACCAGGCGGAGAAGGCCGGTGAGCTCCATAATACACTTGTTGAAAAAGCTGCTGAAAGCGATGAAGCACTTATGGAGCTTTTCTTTTCAAATGATAAGCTTAGTGAACAGGAAATCAGAAAAGGTATAGCAAAGGGTATTCTGACAAGAGGCATGTTCCCGGTATTCTGTACCTCAGCAAAAAACAATATCGGGGTTAATGACCTTATGGATTTCATCGTAAGTGAAGCGCCTTCAATAACTGATTTGCCTGCACCTGTTAACAGCAAGGGCAGTGAAGTGAAACCCAGCTCCGCCGGCCCTGCATCAGTTTATATATTTAAGACCTCAATAGAAGAACATATCGGGGAAATAAATTATTTCAGGGTTTATTCGGGGAAGATAACAGAGAACCTTGATGTTGTAAATAGCAACAACGGTACAAAAGAGAGGCTCTCACAGCTTTATGTATGTGCAGGCAAGAACAGAACCCGTGTACCTGAGCTGCACACCGGAGATATCGGAGCATTTGTAAAGCTTAAGAATACAAAAGTCGATCATACCCTCAATGTGCCGGGTAATGACTGGAGATATGAAGGTATAAAATTCCCTGAACCCAAATACCGCGCTGCCATCAAGGCACTGAGCGAAAGTGATGATGAAAAGCTCGGGGAAGCACTTGGTAAAATACATCTTGATGATCCGACAATAATTATTGAATATTCTAAGGAACTGAAACAAATAATAGTACACGGTCAGGGAGAATACCATTTAAATATAATGAAATGGCATCTTGACAACATTTACAAGATCCCAACAAACTTCTTCCCCCCGAAGATTCCCTATCGTGAAACGATTACCAAAGCAGCCCAGGCCGACTACAGGCATAAAAAACAGTCAGGCGGTGCAGGCCAGTTCGGAGAGGTTCACCTTATCATTGAACCATATACTGAAGGGTCATCTGAGCAAAGCATGATGAAGTTCGGAGGGAAAGAGATAAAGCTTTCTGTCAGAGGTAAGGATGAAATTGAACTTGACTGGGGTGGTAAGCTCATCTACTGTAACTGTATTGTGGGCGGTTCAATAGATGCCCGTTTCATGCCTGCCATACTTAAAGGTATAATGGAGAAGATGGAAGTCGGACCTCTTACAGGTTCATACGCACGCGACATAAGAGTATATGTTTATGACGGCAAGATGCACCCTGTTGATTCCAATGAAATTTCTTTCAGGCTGGCAGGAAGGAATGCATTCAGCCAGGCATTTAAAACCGCCAATCCAAAAATCCTCGAACCGGTTTATGATGTTGAGATCATGGTTCCCTCTGACAGGATGGGTGATGTTATCAGTGATCTGCAGGGACGCAGGGGGATGGTGCTCGGAATGTCAAGCGAGAAGCGGTTCGAAATAATCAAAGCCAGGGTTCCGCTTGCAGAGATGAATAAATACTCGACAGCCCTCAGCTCAATAACGGGAGGACGCGCCATGTATACAATGAAATTTGCGGAATATGCACAGGTTCCGGGTGAGGTTCAGGAATCCGTGATAAAAGCTTACTCTGAAGAAGAGGAAGAGGAATAAAACCTCATCCCCCATGCCCCCTTCTCCCAGGAGAGAAGGGGGGTATTGTTTTGTTTATCAAATGACTACGTGGATATTCTTATCCCTCTCCCCCGGGAGAGAGGTTGGGGTGAGGTCAGACTGTCTTCTGCACATCCCATACAAATGCCCTGATCCCTACCTCTTCGCTGATGGCATCAATCTTCTTTACTGTTTCCAGAATCTTTTCAACCATTTCATCATCAACCACTGTCAGCATGCTTTTGTTGATCTCGGGCCAGGCATGGGTTGCAAGGTGAGGAACACCGGTATTGGTCCCCCTTCCCTGCACATTTTCCCAGAGTGAATACCCCTTAACTCCCAGTTTATTTAGCATGAATTCAACTCTTTCTGTGTGAGCCTGATTATATATGATCATTATCGCTTTCATATTATTCCGTTTATTAATTATTTCCCGAACCATTCATAACTTCAAAATCATGGTATAAGGCAAGGGTTTTATTCCTTTCTCCATGTTTCGCAAATACTGCATAAACAACCGGCACCAGTACAAGGGTTACCAGAGTTGAAAAGATGAGTCCCCCGATGACTGCAACTCCCATCGGGCTCCAAAGTTCCGAACCTGAACCCGTGCTCATAGCCAGAGGAAGCATACCGAGAATTGTTGTAGAGGAAGTCATCAAAACCGGCCTCAATCTTGACTTTCCGGAGATTGCTATCGCTTCATACATCTCATTCCCCCTGTCTCTCATCAGGTTGATGAAGTCAACAAGTACTATCGCATTCTTAACAACAATACCAATAAGCATCACTGCACCGATGCCTGAAATTACACTGAGTGTTGTCTTGGTCAGGAATAGCGCTATTGCTACGCCTGAGAAAGCAAATGGAATTGAGAACATTATAATGAATGGCATTTTCAGCGATTCAAACTGCGAAGCCATTACAAGGTATACAAGTATAAGGCTCACCATTATCAGGAACCCGATATCCATGAAAGATTCCATCTGGTCCTGGATTGCTCCGGATATCTGAACCATAACGCCTGAAGGGACGGTCGTGGAATCAATAATCTTCTGCACTTCAGCCTGGAGCTGTGTGAATGATCTTTTGTATGGTTTGAAGGAAACGGTCACAATCCTTTCCCTCCTTTTTCTTTCAATGCTCGGAGGTGACCAGTATTCTTTGATTGTTGCAATTTCACCAAGCCTGATAATCTGTCCCATAGGATTTGTTATTCCCAGGTTCTCTATATCGGTAAGAGTGCTTCTAGCATTCTCTTTAAACCTTACCACGACGTCATATTCATCTCCAGACTGACGAAGTCTGGTCGCAGTCATGCCTTCAACCCTGTTTTTCACGGCAGCAGAGACCATGGCAGTATTAAGGCTGCTTGAGATCATTTTATTCTGATCGAGAATGATCTGGAGCTCAGGCTTTGATTTATCGCGGCTTATTGTAACATCTTTCGCTCCCCTGATATTCTTAATTTTGGCAGCTAGCTCCTCAGCAATAATATTTGTCTCAGCAATATTGTAACCGTAAATCTCAACGTCGACAGTACTCGAACCCATGCCGGGCATATTATCTGATGTACTGACAGTAAAATCAACAATTTCAGGTATCCTGGCAAATTCAGCTCTCATCTCTTCAGCCAGTTCAAATACACCTTTTTGACGTTCCTCAATCGGAACAAGTCGCATCGAATACGAAATAACATGTGTTCCACCGGCTCCGAACAGTGAAGAGAACCCGGCCTGGTCATCTGAGCCGGTTGATGATGAAACAAGGTTAACCTCCGGGTATTTTTCTTTCAGTAATTTATCGATCTTATCCGTAGTTTTGAGTGTCTCATCCACCCTTGTTCCTGTCTGGAGTTCAAGTGTTGCCGTTATCCTTGATTCGTCAGCCTGCGGGAAGAATTCAGTATCTATTAATGTAAATAAAGCCATCGACCCTGAAAAGACAAGGACAGCAATTAATATAACCACCCGCTTATGATGGAGTGACCAGCGAAGGGTCTTCTCATAGAGTTTATCGAACCAGTCGAGACCCTTTCTGATGCTTCCGTCATAAGTCCAGAACGGAGCATCTTTTCTGATCGGATACCATTTGAGCATAAGAGCGCTCATGGTCGGTGTCAGGGTAATTGCGGCGAAAACTGAAGTAACGATTGTAATTGACACAAGCATACCCAGCTGCTTGAAGAGGATTCCTGTAAATCCCTTGACAAAAGTAAGCGGGAAGAACACCGCAACAACTGTAAGTGTCGTTACGATTACTGCCAGCCAGACCTCGTTTGTTGCATATATTGCCGCCTCCCTGGGCCTGCTGCCTCTTTCAACATGCCTGGTGATATTCTCCAGTACCACAATGGCGTCATCCACCACCATTCCAATCGCAATCGAAAGTGATGTGAGTGAAATAATATTTATTGATTCACCTGTAACAAAAAGGTAAATAAAGGCAACAACCAGGGAAATAGGTATTGTAACAATTATTATAACTGTTGCTCTCCATCTTCCCAGGAAAAACAGAACGACAAGGATAACGAAAATGGCAGCATAAAGGAGGGTTTCTGTAAGGTTGCTTACCGAATCCTTGATAAATGTTGCACTATCGAAGAGCTTCTGGATCTTTACATCCTCAGGCAGGTCCTTCGTAAGTGTGGCAAGTGTTTTCTCAATTTCTTTCGTGACCTTAACGGTATTGCCCCCGGATTGTTTCTGAATGTACATGGTCATTCCAGGCAATCCGTTGATCCGGGTGTCAAGTTTTGTTTCCCTGATAGTATCCCGTACTTCTGCAACATCCTTAAGGTAAACATTATTCCCGTTATAGCTGCTTACAACAATGTTTTTCATTATATCGCTCTCAGGAAACTCACCCTGGATCCTGAGAGGATAGTCGGTCTGTCCCATTTCAATATAACCAGCAGGCATGTTCATGTTCTCAGCCCTCAGGATATTACCGATCTGTTCAATGGTAAGATTATATGCTTCCATTTTCCTTGGGTCAACATCGATATATACCTTACGGCCCGGAACTCCGGCCAGACTTACAGAACCTACGCCTTCTATCCTGTTAAGCGGGTTCACAATTTTTTCATCTAGTATCTTTTCAAGCCCCCTGTAACTATCCCTGGCGGTAATAGCGTAAAAGATAATTGGCATCATGCTTGAATTGAATTTCATGATGGTGGGCTTCTCACTGTCCTCAGGCAGGTAGTTTTCGATGAAGCTCAGTGCGCTCCTGATATCATTTGAAGCCTCATCGAGGTTAGTACCATACTCGAAATTCATAAAGATTACTGAGAGACCATCACTGGAGGCAGATGTTATTTCCTTAAGATTGCTCACTGAATTGAGCTGGTCTTCCACGGGTCTTGTAATGTTTGACTCAATATCGGATGCGCTGGCACCCGGATAAGTAGTCACTACGCCTATAAAAGGGAGTTCCATTTCAGGATACAGATCAACAGGAAGCTGAGTCAGTGAATAGATGCCTATCACAACCAATGCAACGAAAACCAGAATTGTAGTTACTGGCCTCTTTACGGAACTGCTGTAAATACTCATTTGCTTATAGTATTATCCTTGACTTATTCTACTACTTCAATTTTATCATTATTAAAAAGCCTTGACTGGCCTTCAGATACCAGCCTGTCTCCTTCTTTTATGTTTTCAGTAATGATCTCAAGCCTGTCATCAAACCTTTTTCCGATCAGTACTTCAATTCGTTTTGCAAGGCCATTTTCCTCAATGAACACATACCTGATATTTGTGCCTTCCTGGAGAAGTACGGTACCGGCAGGAACAACAAAAGTCTCAACCTCACCGAGATCCATTGATACTCTCACAAACATGCCGGGCTTAAGAAGGTCGTTCCTGTTAGGAAGCTCAATCTCTGTAATGAATGATCGGGTTGCAGAGTTTACGGTTGGCGCAATCCTGTATACCTTACCTGTAAAAGTCTCATTATCATAAACATCGGCTGTGATATCAGCTTTCATGCCCATTCTGACAAGCGGATAGTACTGTTCTGAAACAGCAACATTAACCTTCAGCGGATTGATCTGCATAACCGTCACCACTGCAGCCCTTCCTGTAGGTGTAGTAGGTGAGCCGGAATATAATTCTCCATTCTCAAAATATCTTCCTGTTACAATCCCGTTAAAAGGCGCTTTCATTAGTGTATTCTGCTCCATGAAGTTCACATTGGTCTTAAGCACATCATACTGTGTTTTGGTCTGGTCGTAGGCTTGCTGCTTTATGCTCCCGGTTTTTAAGAGCGTGTCGAGCCTGCTGAGGTCTTTTTCAAGACTTGCGAGCTGGACCTTCTGTGCATAAAGCTGTGTGCGGTCCATCAGGAAAAGTTTGTCGCCCCTGCTGACCTTATCTCCTGTTTCAACATATAACTGTTCAATTCGACCCGGAGTGGAAGGGGCCATGTTAACTTCTTCATAAGGAAGTATGGTAGCTGTATAATCAATTGTCCTTGCAATTTTAGTTTTGCTAAGACTAACGACCTTTACCGGAATTACCGGCTTCACCGAAGCTGAATCATTCTGTGATACTGCCGGACCTCCAGGTCTCGGGCCACAGGACGACAAAAAAGATATACTTAAAAGTACTGCCGGAATTGTATTCAAATATTTCATTATCTGATTTTTTATTAATTTATAATCGTGTTAGATGTTATTTAAAAGCTTATCAAGCGCCAGCTTTGTCTGGAGCAGGTTCATAAGAGCTGAGATATAATTGTTCTCAGCCTGGAGGAACTGGCTGTTTGCCTGTGTCAGCTCCAGGCTTGATGCCATCCCCTGCCTGAATTTATTTTCCATGCTTTCATATACCCGCCGGGAAACCTCAACATTTTCCTTCTGGCTTTTATACTGAAGATTGGCATTGATAAGGTTATACCTCAGCTGTTTTTCCTGTATGAGCAACTGCTCGGTTACCATCTCTTTTGTAGTTCTTGCCTTTTCAAGGTTATACTGAGCTTTCTTTATCCTTGCATATCTCTGCCCGCTGGCAATTATCGGGACAGAGATTTGCAGACCGGCCATTGAATTCTGGAACCACTGCAGTTCAGAAACTTTATCACCCATTCCGTTGGTGCCATAGTTATAGAACCCTGCCAGTGTTGGCAATACTGAAGCCTTTTGCGATTTCAGCACCAGTGCCGACATTTTCTCCTGCCCCTCAATCATACGGAAATTAATATTCTGGGTATGGTCAAATTCCTGTGAGAGGATAGCCTCAATATTAACCAGGTCTGTAAAACTATCGAGCTTCTCTGTAAGCCTGATCACTGTACCTGCACTGACACCAAGCTGGAACCGAAGCAGGTTATAGTTGAGCTCAATATTGCGTTCAAGTGAGCTCCTTGAGTTCTCCACCATACTCAAATTTGATACCATCTGGTCAACGTCGGTTGACTCTGCCATCCCTGCTGAATACATTGCACGTGTTGATTTCAGCGTTTCATTCAGGTTGGCAATATTCCCGTTAAGGATCTCCAGGGATTTTTCACTCACGAGAATGAGGTAATAAGCCATTGCTACAGATTCCTTTGTATCAAGCTCCGATTTTTCAAGGTTCTCCTCACTAAGTTTGTTGGCCAGCTTGGTTGTTTCTATTCCAATATATAGCGGCGCGTTGAAAAGCAAAAGGCTTGCCTGTACTGATCCGCTCGAGTTGAATTCTGATCCGAAGGTTACAGGGATCTTTACTCCCGGTTGGCCGAAGAATTCACCGGGCAGCAGTGTAGTCATTAGTTTCAGATTGTCGGTAAACGACCCTGTCGCACTTATCTCTGGCAAAGCTGCTGAAATTGTTTCCCATACAGCTATGCGGGAAGCCAGAACATCTGACTTGGCTGCCTGAACCATTTTATTGTTCAGCAGTGCATAATCCTGCGCTTGCTGCAATGATAAAACCATCTCACTATCAGATGCCTGTCCGGAAACTCCTAATCGGGAAATTGTGATCAGAGTAATTAAAATTATTATTGCTTTTCTTTTCATAAGACTATATTATTTTCATTTTTGAATTATTTTCTGACCTTTATCTGCTGGTCTCTTCCTTTCATGCTGATTTATCAGATCAAGACCCTTTTGTGTGCTTATTCCCCTTAAATAATTTATAAAAAAACTGCGTATTATCTCTTCGTTCTCATGATCCCCTGTATTATACTTCTCATCATCATTTGATATCCGTACCATCTCCTCAAGACATTTATTGGTAACCGACACATTTATGTCCTTCCTGAAGTAACCCTCACGAATCCCTCTTAATAAGATATCCGTATTATTCATAAAGGAAGGGACATTCCCGGTTTCCCTTATCCTGGATACAATATCATTGTGATACTTTTTCATATCGAGCCTGAATGCAGGACTCATTTTCCTGAAATGCTCTGTCATTATATCCAAAATCCTGAAAACAGCATCAATAACATTGTCGGAATCTCTCAGTACCCTGGTGGTCAATTCATTCTGCTTCCCGGCCATCAGTTCCATCACACCATGAAGAATCTCGTCCTTATCCCTGAAATTCTCATATATGGTCCTCTTTGAAATCCCCATCTCCGAGGCAAGCATATCCATTGTTACGGCTCTTATCCCGTATGTCATGAACATTGCCGATGCAGCTTCAAGTATTTTCTGTTTCAGATCCATATTGTAAAAACGCTGCAAAAATGTAAAAACTTTTTTAGTTTACAAAGTTTTCTTCAGCAAAACTCTGATAAAATCCGTAAAAAGGCGAAATTTACCGGTGAATAACGGCACAACGGCGCAACGGCATAGCGGTGTAACGGCAGAAAACCAAAAACCGTTGAGCCGTTGGGTCGCTGGGCCTTTGAGCCTCATTATTATAAAACAATGATGAATCCAAAGATTATCTACCAGGTCGACGCCTTTACAGCTGAACCTTTCAAAGGGAATCCTGCAGGGGTTTGTATACTTGAAAAGGATGCTTCTGATGAATGGATGCAGAATGTAGCAGCCGAGATGAACCTCTCAGAAACAGCATTCTTAACTCCTGACCACCAGGATTTCAGGATAAGATACTTTACCCCTGCTGCAGAAATACCGCTATGCGGTCACGCAACACTCTCATCGGCACATATATTATATGAAAAAGGTCTGTCTGACAAACTAAGAGAGGTTGCTCTTCACTCAAAAGCCGGCAAGTTGTCAGTCAGATATGATGCTGGCTGGATCACCATGAATTTCCCGTCCTACCCTGTAAAGCCGGTGAAGATACAGGAGGGTATTGAAAATATCATCGGGATCGTTCCGGCCGAATTATACCGTACAGACCATGGGTGGAGTTTTGCGGTACTGCACAATGAAAAAGAAGTTAGGAATCTCAAACCTGATTTTGGGGCAATGAAAAACTCAGAACACGGTGACCTTATCGTAACAGCTCCATCAGAAGATAAAACGTTTGATTTTTGCGTAAGATGCTTTGCCCCTGCCCTGGGTATTGATGAAGATCCCGTTACCGGTTCCGCTCACTGCGCTCTTGTCCCTTTCTGGCACAAAAGGACCGGCCGCATTGAAATGGTTTCCCATCAGGTTTCAAAACGTGGCGGGATACTCAAGGTGGCTGACAGAGGAGAACGAGTGGAAATATCCGGACAGGCGGTGACAGTAATGAAGATTGAAATGTTTGTATAGAACGGCGCAGCAGCACACACCGCCTTCGCCAAGACTTCGGCGGTCGAAGGGCGTAACGGCGCAACTGAAGAATGGTGTAGTGGTGTAATGGTGCAATGGTTTAAAGGCAAAACAATACTTAATAAGGAATGAATCAACAAAAGAAAGGATGGTATGTAATTGATAACCGGGATGATGTGTTTTCACCTGCACTACTGGTTTATCCTGACAGGATTGAAGAAAACATCCGGAGGATGATAGCTGTAGCCGGTGATGCCGTCAGGCTCAGGCCGCATGTCAAAACACATAAAATGCCGGAGATCATAAGGCTTCAGATGAAGCATGGTATCACAAAATTCAAGTGCGCTACAATTGCTGAAGCTGAGATGGCTGCAGCCTGCGGGGCAAAGGATATGCTTATGGCATATCAGCCTGTTGGTCCGAATATAAAAAGGTACTTCACCCTGACTGATAATTATCCTGCAACGAAATTCTCATGCATTGCTGATACACAGGAGACTATTATTAACCTGGCAAAAGCTGCCAAAGAATTAAATAAGCCTGTACATATCTGGATCGACATCAATACAGGAATGAACCGGACCGGAGTAAAACCGGGTATTGAAGCGGTGAGCATTGCCAGGCTGGCTGCCAGGCTTCCGCTTGTAAAACTCGAAGGTCTGCATTCCTATGACGGCCACCTTCACCAGTCCGATCCGGCGCTTCGAAAGAAACTGTGCGATGAAGCATTTGCTGCAGTGACAACTTTAACCGGTGAGCTTGCAAAGTATGGAATCACCAACTTGAAAATTGTTGCAGGCGGTTCACCTACATTCCCTATACACGCCCTTCGAAAAGATGTTGAATTAAGCCCGGGAACAATTCTGCTGTGGGACTATGGATACAGCTCGGCCTTCAGGGATATGGATTTTCTTAATGCAGCTGTGCTGTTTACAAGGGTGGTAAGCAAGCCTGACCGTGACCTTCTTTGCATTGACCTCGGACATAAGGCAGTTGCATCCGAAATGCCGCAGCCCAGGATCCATGTTCCGGAACTCGGAAAAATAGAGATCATTTCGCATAATGAGGAACATATGGTCATACGAAGCGAAAAAGCTGAAGAATACAGAGTGGGTTCAGTGATCTATGCAGTACCGTTTCACATATGTCCTACTGTTGACAGGCATGACTTTGCATCTGTAGTGAGTACCGGTCATGTTACAGGACAATGGATTATTGAGGCCCGCCGCAGGAAGATCACTATCTGAACAGATAAAGAAACCCTCTGTATTTCTTACTGTCATATTTAATATCATCCCATCCAAGGGCACGTATAATATAATAGTATATCCCGGGAGCTGCCTTTATCGATGAATTGTTAATGTGCCCGTCCCAGCCCATCCAGTCCTTGAGCACCTCCCCTTCCCCGCTGAAGCCGTATACCTTCATCCCCGACTGACTGAATATTTCCATGCTTAGGTAACGCATCGACTTTGACTCAACCATGAAATAATCATTGTATCCATCTCCGTCAGGAGTAAAGACATTGGGAATATCAATGGAGGATTTCTCTACTTTGATTTTATCTGACCGGAGTGAATCTACACAATAAAGGTCGCTTGTAATGGTAAGCAGAACAGTATATTCTCCCGGCTTATAATAAATATGCGGATCCGGGCTCTCCATGTCAGAGTAGGTACTGTCGCCGAAATCCCACTCAAAGGTATACCCCCTTATTGAGGAATTTGTAAAAGCAACTTCAAGAGGAGCTTCTCCCTCCTTCGGGTCAAATGTAAAATCGGCATTTACATGAATCGATTCATAAAAGAATGACGATTCGGTGCTGCAGCCCAGTGAATTAACCTTCAGTTTGTATGTCACATCCTCCAGGGGGGGTGAATAGGTTACAGGATTGATGTCTGTTGACGGGTGTGGAATAGTGGAAGACGGGTCGGAGGACCAGGCAAATGTGAGCTGGTTCCTCAGGTTGATGGCCACGCCGGTGTTTTTATCATAATACCGGAATGTCGTTACAATGGATGCTGTATCTCCCTTCAGTTTCACATAATTGCAGTTCTTCATCGGGTTATACAGCTGTGCCACAGCATTGGGAGGTTTGTCGAAACCTATCCAGCCGATCATGGTTGTGTCAATAATACCAGATTCTTCAATATCGACTTTATAACCGCCTTCAGCCAGGTTATTTATGGTTGACGTTGTCTCACCGGCCTCGGTTTTAATATCAGTACTAAAACTGTTCGTTCCGACATTCCACTGGTACCACCTGAATATATATGGTCCTCCTGCAGCAGGCATCGCTGCTGAAAGTGTGCCGGTTTCCGTGCCTGATGCTCCGCAGTAGATGAATATGGGATCTTTTTCCGAAGGTGCTGAGAGATATGAAGTGTATCTCACCGACACAGCTCCCGGGGCTGTCATCTGGCCCTGAAGGAACAGCGGCAGAAACAGGGTCACTAAAATGATCCAATAACGCACAGGCAATCTGATGTTTCTGTTTATAACGGTTTTA
>Ga0172365_10001883_pt1 | contig 15186 bp, 13 predicted proteins | sample LakKivSesite48cm_FD_114535 | JGI IMG/M metagenome (GOLD analysis project Ga0172365, IMG submission 114535) | Sediment microbial communities from Lake Kivu, Rwanda - Sediment site 48cm | ecosystem: Environmental > Aquatic > Freshwater > Lake > Sediment | place: Rwanda: Western Province, Lake...
CGTCGTCGCTCCCGGCGACCCGACGGAGGCGCGGCTTCTCACCCGCGCACTTGTCGAGCACTCCGGCCCCTGCTACATGCGGCTCGGCAAGGCGCGCGAACCGGTCGTCCACGAGGGCGAACCAAAGCTGGCGATCGGGAAGGCGATCCTCCTTCGGGAAGGGAGCGACCTTGCGCTCATGAGCACCGGCGGTATGCTCAAGACGGCGGTCGAAGTGGCGCAGGGACTCGGTGCTGACGGCATGAGCGTCCGGGTGCTCAGTATGCACACGGTCAAGCCGCTCGATGGGGAAGCCGTGCAGGCGGCGCTCAGGGAAACCTCTGCCGTGTTCACCCTCGAAGAGCACCGGGAGACGGGCGGCCTCGGCAGCGCAGTCGCCGAGGTCGTAGCGGAATCGGGCGTGCACTGCACGAGCGTGCGCCACACGGGCGTGCGCGGCGTTATCTTCAAGCGGTTCGGCATCAAGGACGAGGTCCTCCATGAGATCGGAAGCCAGGATTACCTCCGCGAGCGTTCGGGCCTTTCGCCGAACGGCATCATCGCGGCGATCCGTGAGGTCATGGCGCGAGCGCGATAGCCGGGAAGGTGCGGTGCGAACGTGAGCGAAACAGAAAAGCGGACAGCCAACGCGCAGGAGAGTGGTTTCGGGCCGCTCATCACGATTGTCATTCCCGCGCTCAACGAAGAGCGGAATATCCCGCGTCTGGAGAAGGAGCTCCTCTCCGTCGTTGATCCTCTGCCGTATCGCTTCGAGTTCATCCTCATTGACAACGACAGCTCCGACCGCACCGGCGAACTCGCCAAGGACCTCTGCACGCGGGACCCACGCTGGAAATACCTCAAGTTCAGCCGGAATTTCACCGCGGAGATGTCTATCACGGCGGGGTATCACTTCGCCGCCGGGGACGCGATTATCGTGCTCTATTCCGACCTTCAGGACCCGCCCGATCTGATTCCTCGGTTCATCGAGAAGTGGCGCGAAGGCTACGACGTGGTCTACGGCGTCCACACCGCACGGCACGGCGACCCTGCGTGGCGGAGCTTCTCCGCCCGGCTCGCCTATCGCATGATCAACTGGCTCTCGGAGGTGCGCATCCCGAGGGACGCGGGCGATTATCGCCTCATCACCCGGCAGGTGCGCGATGCGGTGGATCGGTGCGGCGAGTACAACCGCTACATGAGGGGCCTCATCGCGTGGCTCGGCTTCCGCCAGATCGGGATACCGTACGCCCGTCGGCCCCGCGAGAGCGGCGCCACGTCGTGGTCGTTCTGGCCGATCATCTTCTACACCTTCAACGCGCTCACGAGTTTCACGATGAAGCCCTTGCGGCTGTTCACGTTGATGGGCTTCGCGTTCCTCTTCCTGTCGTTCGTGGCTACGATTGTCTATGCGGTGCTCTGGTATTTCGGCACTCCCGTGCGCGGCCTCACCACGATCTATATGCTCCTTCTCGCCGCCATCGGGTTCAACAGCCTGGGAATCGGGATACTGGGGGAATACGTCGGACGGATGTACGCTGAAGTGAAGCATAGGCCGCTCTACGTCGTGCATGAGGCGGTGAACATCGAGCACCCCGACCTTGTCTCGCTGCCTCGGAAAGCAGGAGGCTAAAAGGAGAAGCGATGGGAGACCTCAGTCCAGGGCTTGTCGTCGTGCGGGAGGACGTGGCCGATGTGGTCGGCCTCCTCGGCGATGATGCCCAGAAGCTCTCCGGCAAGACCGTGCTCATCACCGGCGCGGCAGGCTTTCTCCCAGGCTATCTCTGCGATGCGGTCGCCTACTGCAACGAGCGACGGATTCTGAGCAAACCGGCGCGGTTGCTCTTCCTTGTGAGGTCGCCGATCAGCCCCGGAAGCCGCCTCGCTCATCTTGCGGGCCGTCCCGACGTGGAGTTCCTCATTCAGGATGTCCGCGAACCGCTCCCGATCCGCGAACCCGTCCACTACGTCGTCCACGCCGCGTCACCGGCGTCGCCGAAGTGGTACCGGCAGGACCCCGTCGGCACGATTGACGCGAATTCGCTCGCGCTGCGGCAGTTGCTCCACTTTGCGCGTCACCACGAGACGGAAAGCTTCCTCTACTTCAGCAGCAGCGAGGTGTACGGCAGCCCCGAACCGCACCACATCCCGACGCCCGAAACCTACCTCGGACGGGTTGACTTCACCGGCAAGCGCGCCTGCTATGCCGAGGCAAAGCGGTTCGGAGAGACGCTCTGCGCCGCTTTTCACGAGCAGTACGGCGCGCCGGTCAAGGTCGTCAGGCCGTTTCACATTCACGGCCCCGGCCTGCGGATTGACGACGGGCGGATCGTCGCGGAGATGATCTCACGCGGACTCAACCACGAGCCTTTCGAACTCCTGAGCGACGGCAGCGCGACGCGCACGTACGGCTATGTCTCCGACGCGACCGTCGGCTTTCTCAAGGTGCTGCTGAGCGACTTCGACGGCGAGGCGTTCAACGTGGGAGCCGATTCGCCGGAAACGTCGGTCCTGGAGCTTGCGACGATCATCTCGCGGCTTTTCGGGCGGACCGAGCCGGTGAAGGTGAACACCGAGCCAAAGCCGCAGCACCTGGAAGGCGCGCCTGATCGGGTCTGTCCCGATTTGCGCAAAATCCGCACGCTGCTCGGCTACGCTCCCCGCGTATCCCTCGAAGCGGGCCTGGAGCGGACGATTCGCTGGCACAGGCTCGTGCGTGGGAAAGGATAGCTCATGGCGGATGGCACGCGCATTTCGGACCTCGTGGACGGCTTCGCGTCGGGAAGGATTCGGCGGGACGACTACTGGCTTGGAATGCAGCAGTTTCATCTCGGATTGCAGGAGTACCGGCGTCTCGTCCGGGGAGATATGCTCGACCATATCGAGATCAACGCTCACGGACTCCGGCTCGTGCTGAAGAACGGCCTGCGGATGCTCTGGAACCCAGAAGACCTCCGCACCGCACCGAACATCTTGGTCAATCACGGGGAGTATGAACCCGCAGAACGTGCGCTTCTCGAACGCCTTGCCGCAGGTTGCAGGGTCGTCTTCGATGTTGGCGCGAACGTGGGGTGGTACAGCCTGCATTTCGCTCGTCTGCTCCGCGAGGCGGGCGGAAAGGTGTATGCGTTTGAGCCTGTCCCGCGCACCTTCGCCACATTGAAGCGCAACATCGAACTCAACGACTACGGCGATACGATTCGTCCATGGAATCACGCGTTCGGCGAGAAGGACGGCACAGCCACGTTCTACATTCTCCGCTTCACGGGCAGCGTGGCCGCGTCCCAGCGTCGGCTGTTCCCCGACGATGCGAACGAAGCCGTCGAGTGCGCGATCACGACGCTTGACGGGTTCATGGCCGCGCAGCAGATCGAACGCCTCGACCTCATGAAGTGCGATGTCGAGGGGGCGGAGCTTTTCGTGCTGCGGGGCGGCCTGAAGACGATTGATGCGTGCAGGCCGGTGATCATGCTCGAATTGCTGCGGAAATGGTCACGGGTGTATGGGTACCACCCTGACGACGTGATCCCGCTTCTGCGGACGTACGGGTATCGCTGCTGGTCGCACGAGGGCAAAACCGTGAGCGAGGTCGCGGCGATTGACGAGGCGTGCGCGCAGACGAACTTCTTCTTCCTGCACGAACCTGCGCACGAGGCACTGCTCGCCGGTTTGCAGGCGTCCCTGTAGGTATCCTGCGCCGGTCGCCTCTTTGCGCTCGGAGGAGGCATTGCGTATATTTTCCGTCTGCGTCGCGCTCCGGGAGTGCGGCTCATCGGGCACGCGAATTGACGTGGGGCAGTAGCTCAGTTTGGGAGAGCGCATCCCTCGCACGGATGAGGTCGGCGGTTCGAGCCCGCTCTGCTCCACCATGACTTTCTCACCGCAGGCCTGCTGTCAGCGTGTCTGACGTCAGGCCTGTGTGGTTTGAGCGCGTGCGGGCGGCGGGGATGGCCAGGCCCTGCGCGGCGGATGTCCGCCGAACCCCGCCAGGACCGGAAGGTAGCAACGGTAGGCGACCACATTCGGGCGCCGCAGGTCGTCTGGCCATCCCCGTCGCCCGTCGGCGAATGTTCCGCGTTCGGTAGCCACGTGAGGACCAGCATGGCCGACCAGCGTTACCATGTGCTCGCCCGGAAATGGCGGCCTGCCACCTTCTCCGAGGTCGTCGGGCAAGACCACGTCAGCCGCAGCCTCGCCAACGCCATTCGTCAGGGCCGCATTCACCACGCCTACCTCTTCTGCGGGCCGCACGGCGTCGGCAAGACCACCGTCGCACGAATCCTCGCCAAGGCGCTCAACTGCGCGGAAGGCCCGACCGACACCCCCTGTCTGAAGTGTCCCTCGTGCCTGGCGATTGCCGGGGGCACGAGCCTCGACGTGATGGAGATTGACGGCGCGTCGAACAACAACGTCGAACAGGTGCGCGACCTGCGCGAGACGCTTGGCTATGCGACCGCAGAAAGCCGGTATCGGGTGATCATCATTGACGAAGTGCACATGCTCTCGAAGGCGGCGTTCAACGCGCTCTTGAAGAGCCTCGAAGAGCCGCCCTCGCACGTCGTGTTCATCTTCGCCACCACCGAGCCGAACAAGGTCATCCCTACGGTGCAGTCGCGCTGCCAACGCTACGATTTCCACCGCCTCACCGTCGCGCAGATACGTTCGCAATTGGGGCGCATCTGCGAAGCCGACGGCCTGGACATTGACGCGGACGGGCTTGACCTCATCGCCCAGCACGCCGACGGTGCGATGCGCGACGGAGAGAGCCTCCTCGATCAGGTCACCGCCGCCACCGAAGGGCGCCTCACCGCCGAGCAGGTCGCCGACCTCATCGGCGCGGTCGAACGCACGGTCTACGTCAACCTCATTGACGCGATTGCCCAGCAGGACATCGCCGCCACAATCTCCGTCGTCGGGGACACGATCAACCGGGGCCGCAGCCTGAGCGAATTCCTCTCCGGGCTTATGCTGCACCTTAGGCATCTGCTCGCCTGCCGCGTCAACGCCGAGGCCGCGCTCGCCGAACTGGAGCCTTCCGACCGGGAGCGTCTCGCGGAACAGGCGGCGCAGTTTTCCGACCGCGACCTCCTGCGGATGCTCAACAGCGCGGCTGAGGCCGAATTGAGCCTCGGAACGACCGCCGCCCCACAGGTGCGCGTGGAGCTTGCCCTCCTCAAGATGGCGTACATGGAGCGGTCGGTCGAACTGGCGGAACTCATGGCGCGCCTTGAGCAGGTTTCCGGAGATGCCGAGCAGAAGCCGCCGAGGCCGGTCGCACGGGGGCCTGCTCCAAGACGCACGCCACCCGCATCCGCACCCCGCGAGGAAATGGAAGAGGAGCCTCCCCCACCTGAGCCTGAGGAAGCGACCGCGCCTGCTCCGCACTTGCCACCCGCCGCGAGCGTGCCTTCGACGCCTGGTGGGGCCAAGACAAGCCTCGCCGTGCTCCTGGCTCGATGGCCGGAAATCGCCACCGCGTTGAGACAGAATCAAGCGGAAATCCCCCCCTGGATTCATCAGGTCAAGCCGACCGGCCTGAGCGACGGGGTCTTGATGTTGAGCGTGGAGAGTGACTTCTTTGCAGAGCGGCTCGGCAGGGCGAAGGAGGCCATTCTGCACGTCGTGCGCGAGCGATTCCCCGATGTGCGCGACGTGAAGGTGGCCGCGCAATTGCCGGAGACGCCGGCAGCCCCCATGCCGGGCGGCATCCCCAGAGGAGGATCGCTTGTCCAGGGGGTGGTGCAGGATGAGCCGATCATCGGGGACCTCATCCAATCGCTCGGCCTGGAGCTAATCGAGTAGCGCCCGGCTCGGCGGATGTCCCTCTCCTCTGAACGCGGGGCAACACGGCGGACAATCACAAGTGATCCAATGGCGAATTGAGGTTCATAGATGCTGGGAATGGGAAGCCTGGGCAATCTCGCCGACCTCATGCGCGGCGCTCAGGAATTGCAGAAGAAGATGGCGGAGTTGGAGGAGCGCCTGGGCGGGCAGACGGTCGAAGGCCGCGCCGGGGGCGACATGGTGCGCGTCGTCGCCAACGGGCGGAGCGAGGTCGTGGGCATCGAGATTGATCCCTCGCTCATGACCGCCGAGGACCGGGAAATGCTTCAGGAACTCCTCGTCGCCGCCGCAAATCAGGCCCTTGCGCGGGCGAGAGAGCTTTCGCAGGAAGAGATGAGGAAGGTTCTGGGTGGGCTGAGTCTACCGCCGGGGATGCTCAACCTGCCCGGCATGGCTGGAGGCTGAGCGGTGGTAGGCGCACTTGACCGTGCCGTGCGGCAATTCAGCCGCCTGCCCGGCGTCGGTAGACGAACGGCGCAGCGCTTCGTGTACCATCTCCTGCGCGGCAATCCGGAGCAGGCCGCCGCGCTCGCGGAAGCGATCATCGCGCTCCATCGGGACATCAAACCGTGCAGCGTGTGCCACTGCCTCACCGAGCACGACCCCTGCGAGGTCTGCCGCGACCCCCGGCGCGACCGGACCACGCTCTGCATCATCGGCGAGACGAGCGACATGGAGGTGATCGAGGCGAGCGGCAAGTATCGCGGGCTGTACCATGTCCTCGGCGGCCTGCTCAACCCGGCTGCGGGCGTCGGCCCGGAGCACCTTGCGATCTCCTCGCTCACGGGAAGGCTCTCTCAGGGCGTGAAGGAAGTCATCATCGCCCTCAGCGCCAGTGTGGAGGGCGATACGACCGCGCTATATTTAGTGAAGCTGCTCAAGCCCACCGGCATCCGGCTGACGAGCCTTGCCAGAGGGTTGCCAGCAGGCGGTTCCCTCGACCACGCCGACAAGGTCACCGTCGGCCTGTCTCTCGAAGGTCGGATGGAACTGTGAGCGAGAGGCATGTGGCCAAACCCGAAGCTCCCGCCGAGCGGTCCGTGGCGCCTCGCACATGGTCGGTGGGCAGTCCCTCGTCTGGACGGACAATGAAGGTGAAGACTCCAAGCCGATGGCGCGAGTGGAGCATGTTTGCGAATATGCTTTCCCTTGCGCGCATCGCCCTCACGCCGATCTTCGTATGGTGGTTCCTTTCGTCGCATTGGCAACTGAAGGTGCTCAGCTTCGTCGTGTTCGTCGCGGCGGCGATCACCGACTGGTGGGACGGGCATCATGCGCGCACGCACAAGAGCGTCACGAGCCTGGGCAAGTTCCTCGATCCGCTCGCCGATAAGCTGCTCACCATCGCCGCCATGCTCACGTTCGTCTACGAGCACCTCGTCGCGCTCTGGATGGTCGCGGTGATCTTCACGCGCGATTTCATTCTCACGTGGATGCGCGTGAGGGCCGCGAAGAGAGGAGAACCGTTCACCACGCTCTGGCTTGCCAAGCTCAAGACGACCGTGCAGTTGACGGCGATCATCGTCATCATCGCCCTCTGGTGTCTCTATACGCTTGCGGGGGAGTTTCAGGTGTGCGCCGAATGCATCTCCGAAAAGCAGCTCACCCTGTGCTTCAACGTGCTCATCGGCGCGACAATGCTCCTGGCCCTCGTTTCCGGTGGCCAATACTTCCTCAAGCGCGCTTCGCGGGCACGTGCGCATGACGATTCGCCGCGCTCATGACCCCCGTCCGCTCACCCCGGCCCAGGCCTGGATCACCCGCATTGCGGCGACGGCGCTCGGGTTCGGCTATCTGCCCGTTGCGCCGGGCACAGCCGGGACGGTCCTCCCCTGTGCGGTCATGCTCGTCTGGCAGCCGGAACGGTCGTGGGCTTTCCTCGCCGTCGCGCTCGTCGTCTTCCTTGTCGGCGTCGTCGTGGCTTCGTGGGGCGAACGCCTCTGGCAGGGGAGCGACCCCGGCCACGTCTGCATTGACGAGGTGGCGGGGTATATGGTGAGCGTCGCGTTCGTGCCTGCCGCGAACGAGGTCGCTCTGCTCGTCGTCGCGTTCTTCGTCTTCCGGGTGTTCGACATCCTCAAGCCGCCGCCGGGAAGGATTTCCGAGCGGCTGCCGCACGGCTGGGGCATCATGGCCGACGATGTGGTGGCAGGGCTGTACAGCAACCTCGTGCTCCACCTCATGGGCCACGTCGGGTGGTTATAGGTGCGGGGGCTGCGGCTCCGGACGCGTCCTCATACGCTTTTCAGTGAGAAATTGTGCATATTGGGACGTAGGGGCGAGGCATGCCTCGCCCCTACAAGATATTGTTTCGACACGCCTTGTAGGGGCGACTCGCGAGTCGCCCTTGTAGTCCGTGATGGAGTGGTGTTATCTGGAACCCGTATGGCTCTGTTGATAACCCGTATCATCGCGTGTCAAGGAACACCAATCCGCAGGGGCGAATCTCGTATTCGCCCTGTCTTTTGGGGCGATCACGAGGATCGCCCCTACGCGTGGACAAGGATGTCAACAAGACCAAGCCGTATCAGAAATAGAGCGCGAAGAACGCGGTCCCGTCTTCGCGGAAGCGGATCGCAGGGGCGGGCAGGTGGAGGTAGTGGAGCGGCGCGAGGAACTCCGCGAGCCACCCGTCGCCAAGCTCAAGCCGGGTCGGGTCGAAATCAAGCGCGAGGTAGTACTCCCGCAGACAGTCAGTGCTCGCAAAGGCGTTCTTCACTCCATACCCCACCGCAACCCCCAGCCAATCCGGCCAGTAAGGCCGCGCCGAACGGGGCAGCATCCCGTTGATGTCGAACGCCAGCCAATAGGTCTGCCGGTCGTAGTCTTCGAGCAGGTTATCGTACGTTCCCGGCTCGAAGCGCGCGGGGTGGTAGCTCATCTTGCACGTCACAAGCCGGAGCGGTCGCCAAAGCTCCTGCGCGAGCGGGAAGAATGCTCCGACGATGTTCGCGGCATAGTCGGCAGTGCTGAAGCCGTACTTCCTCGTGAACCCGTCGAGCACCTCCACCTGCGTGAGCGTGGCGAGGCTCGTCATACCGCCCCAGAAGAGCGCCTGCCGCCGCGTCATGCCGCTCCACCTGTACGACGTCGCCGCGGTGCGCGCCATGCACTGCCCGGCGTAGACGTGGGCGAGTTTATCCACCTCCATCGCGTAGTTCCCCCACCAGTCGTTGATCACGTGGAAGTCGGATTTCTGCCCGCTCCACCAGGGCTTTTTCAGCGTCTGGTAGAACGCCACGTCGTAGACCGCCACGCCGGTGAGGGTGGTGGCAAGCCTCCAGGCGGAAACGCCTTCGTACCGATAGACAGGCAGGTCATCCCACCGCACGAGCCTCGCCGACGTGCTGCCCGACCCCTCCGCGTGGGCGAGGGTATCCGTCGCGGACCGGAGTTCGGCCCTTGCGAGCGTCGCAACGGCGAAGAGCATCGCCAACGCGAAAAAGTGCGCGTTCGTGCGGTTCACGGGATGATCCCTGACTGAATGAGGTTCACCTGCGTGCTGAGCCGGACCACGTCGCGGGGCGAAAGTCGCTGAAGCGAGACGGTCGGCGTGCCTCCGCTCTTGCTCGTCACCACCGCCAGATAGCGGCATTCCGTGCCCATCATCTCGACTGAAATCCCGCACGAGACGATGATCGCCTGGACGAAGTTCTTCACGGTGGGAAAGAGGTGGTACGAGCGGGCGTCAGCCTCGGTTATGACGCCGCTCAGCCCGTCCGCCAGCCTGATGATCGTGCCCTCGTGCGCGAATTGATCGAACTGCATCGCGCTGCGCGGCGAATCGAACCGGCTGCCGGGCAGGAGCGTTTCCGCAGGGCTTTGTCCGGACGGTAGGACGATCTGGTCGGCGAGCAACTGATCGGGCGATGTGTTCCCCCGGTTGGCGAGGTTCTCCGGGAAGAGCACGTAATCCACGCGGGGCACGGATTTCTTCATTCGGCGACCGATTGCCCATCCGATGGCCGTTCCGAGCGCGGCAAACCCTACGGTGAAGAAGAACATGCGCCAGGCAGGCGACACGCTTGAGCCGCGCGCCCCACCGGAGGGCTGAGCAGTGCCGCCGGTGCTCGATTGGCTGCTGCTCTCGTTCGTCGCTCCGATGTTGACGACCACGTTCGATCCGCCCGCGCTCTGGTTCGATTGCTGCGTCGTGGGAGAGGTATTGTCCCCGCTCGTGCCGCCTACGGAGGAGCCTGACGAGCCGCCCTCTTCGTAGACGTTGGAGCCGGTCTGCGTCGGGTCCGTCGTCGCAGATGACCCTCCGCCGGAGGATTCGCTCGATGCGGCCTGCGCGTCTGCGCCTGCGCTCGATTGCGTGGACTGTCCCGCCTCGGTGCTCGACGCGGTGGGCGTGGTATTCGTGCTCGATTCGCTGTTGGTGCTCTGGGATTCGCCCGTTGATGACTTGTCGTCCTCCGAAGCGCGTGCCAGGCGAGCGGCGCGTGCAGGGCGTGCGTTGGGTGTCCGGGTTCCGCCGGTCGCATAGCTCAGAGCGAACCCGGTCCCGAAGCCGATGAGGCCCCCTGCCAGCGCACCGTCGCGGGCATGGGAGAGGTCTATCACGTTGATGATGTAGCGGATGCTGGAGATGGGTATGGTGCTTTGGCCCGTTGTGGTGCTCACGCGAATCGTCTTCGCGCCGCCGGAGACGAATTTCCCGGCAATCGTCGCCCCCGCGCTCGTGCCGATGAGCACCCCACGACCGCGTCGCAGCGCCTCCCACAGGTCGTAGTACCGCCAGGGCGAGACCACGGAGATGTGGGTTGACGAGGGGATCACACGCGCACCTCCGGCGCACCCCAGCGTCTCGACCCCCATCAACAGGGCCAAGCTCCAGGCGATGCACTGGGCGGTACGGCTCCGCCGGGGCTGCCACCAGCCCTGCCCTCCCATTATCCACCTCACTCGCTGGAAGGAACGATCTCTGACCGAGAATCTCCCGCGCACGCGCTGCACCATGAATAGGGTACGGCAAAGAGAATGCCAATTGGTGGTTGTGCCCTGCATGTTCCGCCGAAGCGCGGCATGTGCTATCGGAATGTACCCCCGCGATTATCAATACCGATACGCTTCCGCGCTTCGGCCTCGCAACGCCGGAGTCGTTTGGCCTCCGCCTTCCACACATCTCAGTCACTCTTGCTCTATTGAAAAAGCCTCCATGACGGACCTTTCCCGTCCTATTGCGCGATCTACGGACAGGCGAGAATGCTTTGGGTAGGCAGGAATGCCCACCCCACCGATACTCGTGCGGTTTTGCCATGGGTGGGGGCGGACATTCCTGTCTGCCCAAGACATTCCTGTCCGCCTGAATGTCAGGTTTTCGACAAAGCCGGATGAGTTCTACTTGCGATAGAAGTGAATCTTCAGTTCCGTCGTGCCCTTCTCGACATCGTAGCGCAGGAAGAGCACTTCCTGCGAGATGAGCTTGTGCGCCAACAACCCTGGCGCTTCCGTGAGCAGGTACGGTCCGAGGTCTTCCCAGAGCGTGATCCCGAAGGGCATTGCTTTCGGCGATTCGACCGTCAGGTGGAGGTCCATCCCGTAGGGCGAGCGGGAATGCGACCGGAGGCGCACGCGGGGGACCTCAGGCTCGGCGAAGTAGCGGCCTATCGCCTTGCGTTCGCGGTAGTTGCGGATGCACACCGGCTCGAACTTGCCGTCAATGAACATCATCTGGCAGTCGGTGTCGTAATAGAGGAACGTCTTCGGCCAGGGGCCGCGTGGGGTTCCGCGAGCGTAGTCCGGATTGTAGGGTACGGTCGGCGTGTCGTACCAGAGCATGAAGCTCGGCGCGGTGCGCTCGTATCGCTCGCGGTAGATCGCCGCCGCCTCGGAGAGCGTTGCCGTGCGTACGTCGGTGTGACCCGTCACGTACGCGGCCAATTCGTCGAGCATCTCCTCGGCCTCCCGGCAATCCTCCTCGCTGTAGCACCGGAATTCGGGCATCATCTCGTGCGCTTCCTGATGCACCTGATAGAGCACGAGGTCATTGAACCGTAGGTTGCGGTAATAGTTATCGAACATGCCTTTGAGGTAGCCGATTTCCCGCCAGGAACAGATGCCGCCGCGTGCAACGTCGTTCACGTCGGTGCTGTAGATGCAGGGGTTGCCGGAGTGGAACGCCTTGAGCAGGTCGCGTGCGGTCCACTCCATGCCGATAATGCCCCGCGTGCCGGTGTTGGGCGCGGTGCGACACGCAGGGTCGAGGTAATAGAATCCCCAGGGACAGCCTCGGTCGGTGATGTTATCCACCTCGATCTGCTCCCAGCAGAAGCCCCAGAGGCCAAGGAACCCGGCGCGTTCGAGCGCCTGAATTGAGGTGTGATCCTGATGCGGGCCATGCACGATGTCGGCGTTCGTCCACGGGAGAATCTGTCGGATGCGTTCGCGGAGGTACGTCGCCTCTTCGATGCGTTCCTCGACTGTGCCGACCATAGGGCCGGGGGTGATCCCGGTGTGGTCGCGCTTCATGCCGTCGGGGCAGACGCTGATGTCGTCCCCGAATTTCTCGTGCCATTCGGTGAGGCGGGCCTTCATCGCTGTCGCGCTTGCCGGGCTGACGAGCCACGTGATCCTCACGCCATACGGGTGGAGCACGCTGGCGAGCCGCTCCGCGCCCTTCAGGGGGCTGAGGTCGCCTTCCATCCGCGTGGCGTACGAGGCGAAGGTGAAGAGTAGTTCAGCCATTGAGGAGATTCTTTCTGATGCGCAGGGGCGACGCACGCGCCGCCCCTGGGATCTCGAGGGATGTCTGTTGATGGGCTTCATCCAAGCCGGACGGGTTCGCCTTTCCTGGCGGACTTGTTCGCCGCAAGCGTCACGGCGAGGGTCTTGAGAGCATCCGCGTAATCCGAACGGATCGCCGACTTATTGCCGGTGCGCACAGCGTTCATGAACACCGCGTCAATGTCCCCGGCGGTGAACTGCTCCAACGGCGGCAACTGGACCGTCGCGGGGGTAGCCTGAAGGTCGTCAATCTTCCAGTGCAGCCGCGCACTGTCGAGCATCACATCGAAGCCGATGTTCCACTCGTTGAGCATACAGCAGGTGGTGAGCGTGCCAAGCGCGCCGTTCTTGAACTCGAAGCGGACCATGTAGGCGTCAGGCACGGTGATGCCCTCTTTCGGGGAGGCGATGCGCTGCTCCATCCTCGCGTCCACCTCGACGATCTCGCCGCCGATGTCGCGCATGAGGTCAACGATGTGCGTCGCCTGCTCGACGATCTGCCCGCCCGACTTCTCGATATCCGACCACCACGAGCCGCGAATCATGGAGCTCCAGTAGAAGCCGACGATCATCCCCAGTTTCTTGCCCTTCACGAAGGCTTTGGCCTGCTGGACGCTCCTCATGTAGCGCAATTGATAGCCGACGCACGTGATGAGGCCCTTCTTCTCCACCGCTTCGAGGATGCGCTCGCCTTTTGCGCTGGAAAGGGCTATCGGCTTTTCGACGAGGAACGGAAGGTTGCGCTTGATGACCGCCCTTTCCACCTTGCCGTGAACAAACGGTGGAAGCACGATGTACGCGGCATCGAGCTTTTCGGTCTTGAGCATCTCCCGATAGTCCGTGTAGGGTTTCGCGCCGAACTCCGTCGCAGCCTCGCCTGCGCGCTTCGCATCAATGTCGCAGACCGCCGAGACGGCCACGTTCTCAAGCCCCGCAACGCCCTTCATGTGGCTGCGAGCCATTCCGCCCGCGCCGATAAAGCCGACTTTCAACACCTGCAATGTCATGTCTTTCCTCCTTCACCGTATGTCACGGAATAGATGCAGCGCGTGCGTTCATGTGGGTGCGGCGCTTCCCTTCGTGCGCCGCTCCGACCTCATACCTGCCAAGACCGCACTCCCGGACACTGAGTGTAGCGGCGGCTTCATGAGAGGTCAAGCTCACGATCAACCCTTGCTCATCCTCTGCGGTCGGGATAGAGCGCGTGGGAGATCGCTTCGAGCGCATCAATGAGCCGGGGACCCTCGCGCATGACCGCATCGCCGAGCACAACCACGCGCCCCTCGCGCACGGCCCTCAAGGAGCGCCAGCCCGGCGCGTCGCGCAGGCGCTCCAGGACCTGCGCCGTGTCCGCGCCCTCGTGGTAGCCGACGAGGATCACGTTGGGATCGCGCTTCACGAGCGTTTCCAGATCAATGCGCGGCCACGCCGCCCCCATGTCGTCGAAGATGTTCCGCCCGCCCGCCCTGAGGATGAGGTCGTGCACGAAGGAGCCGGGGCCGACGCTGTAGATCGGCTCCTGCGTGCCGCCGAAGAAGGCTCGCGGTCGCTTGTTGGGCGGCACTGCCCGTACGGCAGCCGAAACGCGGTTCATCCGCGCCTCCCACGAGGAGCGCAGGCTGTCGGCAGCGTGCCGGTTCCCCAGAAGCACGCCGAGCGTCTCGATTCCCTCAAGCAGGGCGGGAAGTGAGTCAATCTGAAACGCGAACACCGGGATGCGCACCTGCCGTATCGCCGCCAGATCGGCAGGTGAGTTCCCCCGATTGGCAAGCACGAGGTCAGGATGTGCCGCGACGAGCAGTTCCAGATTGATCACGTTGAACCCTGCGACACGCGGCTTGGTGGCGGCTTCGGGGGGATAGTCGCAGAACTCCGTCACCCCGACTAGGCGGTCCTCCTCGCCGAGCGCGTACACCATTTCCGTGAGGCTCGGAGCCAGCGAGACGAGGCGACGGGGCGGAGCGTCCAGCCGAAGCGTATCGCCGAGAGCATCCACGAGCACGGTCGCGCCGATGTCCGAACGCCGCGCAGGGGTACCCGATTCGCACCCAAAAAGACCGGCACACGAGAGGTGCACGAGCAGGGCGCAGAGCGTCGAAAAGAACGGACGGTCGAAAAGGGTCATGGAACGAATCTCGCTATGTGAGGTTTCATCTGAATGTGGGGAAAGGTACTACGATGTCGGGGCAAGATACAGGGCGCAGCGTGCGGCCAGGAGTTGCATGAGGGGCATGAAACCCTATTCCCGAAGACGCTTCGACGAGCGCGCTTTCGCGCCGAGGGAACTATGAAGGCCCCTACGAGAGTATTTCCCTGAGACATGAGGTGTAATAGCTCGGTAAGTGACCCAAACCCATCGCATGGCCGCATGGTGCGGCATTCGCAGGCAAAAATGAGCAATGAGCCATAAATGCCCTGCATCGGTAGCATCCTCTTGTGCCCGCGCACCGGGCTGGCTCAGAGTATGCACAGCAAGTCCTTTTCGGGACGATTTCGGGCGGGGTTGCGTCCTTTCATGGTCATCAACAAAATACCTTGGCAGTCACCGCGTGAGACAGCTCGCGTGAGCGAGCTTCGCTCTTCCGTAGCCCCCGGATTTATCCGGAGGGCGGCAGGACCGTGCGTGACGCCCTC
>Ga0172365_10001884_pt1 | contig 15186 bp, 10 predicted proteins | sample LakKivSesite48cm_FD_114535 | JGI IMG/M metagenome (GOLD analysis project Ga0172365, IMG submission 114535) | Sediment microbial communities from Lake Kivu, Rwanda - Sediment site 48cm | ecosystem: Environmental > Aquatic > Freshwater > Lake > Sediment | place: Rwanda: Western Province, Lake...
AAAAGGCTGATAAGGAAGCCCAGGAAGCTGGGCCTCCCAGCCCTATTGCTGTCAGAAAAGGCACCCCTGAGCAATTAGAAGTCGCCAATCTCCACCAAGAAAGTCAAGGTGGGGTTATTGTTTGGCAGGATAGATACTACGCGCTCCTAAGGATTTTTAGAAATGGTAAACCTGTTTACCTTGGTATAAACCAACATAGGCGCACTCTGCTCGATATAACTGAATATACAGGGGGTGTCATACCTCCGGAAGCACAGGGTGCGATGATGTTTGTAAGGCAAGCGCTTGAGAAAGAAGACGCTGCCAAGCACGCATCTGACCCGTTTATCAAGTTCGATAAAGATGGCTTGGCGCTGTCCGAAGCCATACCGGCTGAGTATGCGGGCATTATCCGTGGATGGAAGAAGCTCCTCAAAATAAATGACAATGTATACGTAACCACCGTTCAGGATGCTGTAGAAAACAAAGATAGCTTTACCGGACCTCACCGTATAGTTGGGTTTGATGCCGTCAACCTGGATAAATATTCGGGTGGTAGTTCTAGGCAAATGGCTGACGGATCCCATCACATACTTATAAAACTAAAACCAAGTAAAACTTGGAACCTAGAAACTATTGCCCATGAAATGGGGCACATACACCAAAGAGAGGTTTTTAATAACGCTTCTGATGCAGAACAAGCCGCGCTATACAAAGCACATGAAGAATGGTTGAAAAACCTTAGAGGAAAGACCGCTAAAGATCTCATTGAGTCTATGCGGGGTCGAGGTGTTAATGCCGTAAAAGGAGACCTATCAATACCGGTTGAGGAGCTAAACCCATATTGGTTTAGATTCAATGAATGGTACGCAGACCAAACCGCTCGTTGGGCAGTATCTGCGGATAAGCCGGTAACCATAGTCGAGAAGTTCTTTGCTCGACTAGGCGCAGCGCTTCGTAAGTTCTATAACACGCTCAAAGCCAATAAGTACCTGCCGAATGAGACCTTTGCGCAGTACATAGAAGCGGTAACGCAGCCTGACAAACTCAACCTCCAGCCAATTATGATGGAGGTATCTGCGGAACCTGATATTAGCAATGTTTTGCGCTCGCCTAATTCGTTGTACCACCGCAGTTCAAGTGCGGAACTGCGTGATGTGGTGGTTGGTGATAATTTTACTTTGCGACCGGGGCCTCAAGGTGCTGAGGGGGTCGGAGTTTATTTTTCACAAGGGGCTCCGGTTAAACCTACTACAGCAGAAGGTACATTACGTAAAGGCCAAACCGCAATTGTTGTAATTGACACCCCATCTCGAACTGGGTGGTATGTGTCAAAAACCGGCAAAACCGAAAAGTTTGGTAAACCGCGCACATGGCATACGGATAATAAAACACTTGAGCTGCGAGTCACACAAATTACAGACGTTGATGGAGATCGCGTAATCCGAGCAGAGCCAATTTCTGATTGGGTTGTCGAAGACTCCCGTATAGACAAATTAGAAACCACCGTAACTCCCCCTGCTCTCCAGCAGGGCTTCTCCCCCGTACCCGGTGGGTTGAACCGCATAACTTCTGACGCTGTGTGGGATGGTATCCTCAAGCTGCGGACCCAGCTTGCCGATAAGGGTGCGTACGTTTTCGATCGGATAGCCAAGGGCTTCAACAACGAGGTGCACAGTGCCCTTAAAGGTAAGCAGGTAGAGGCTGTGTTCCGGCAAGGGGAGGCGTCAGACCAGTTCCTGCCGCAGTTATTCAGGCTTGGGGCTATGATCCGTGACAAGGTTACGGGTATGTGGGAAGCTGTAAAGAAGGACGGTATTGAGGCCCCTGCCAAGATCATCGACTACGTGCGGGAGTATGCCGGTAGTAAGGACATGGACTTCGACGCTGCGTACAAAGAAGTCTCCGACGTCCTGCAGGCCGCACGGGAGCATGCCTTCCGCGAGCACAACGCTACCCGCTCCAAGGGTGAAGACGCCATGCCCCGGCACATGCCGGATGACGAGGTTGATCGCCTGTACCCCATCTACCAGTCGGATGCCACGATCAAGAAGATCGTTAAAACGATGGATGCGGTCCGTTTCGACCTAATCGACAACTTGGTAAAGGTTGGGCGTATCCCTGCAGAGCTTGGGCAGGAGTGGAAAGATGCTACCAACTACATCCCGTTCGACCGACTACCCAAGCTAGGCGAGAAGCCCATCACCCCTCAGAAGCGTACGGGCCGTGCCGTGGGTCAGCTAGGCAAACTGCCTGAGCTTGTGGATGCAGAGTTGGTTAGCAGGCCCCCTAAGAACACGATCGACAACTACTTTGGCACGATTGGCTGGATGGCTAAGCAGGTGATACGCCAGGACGCTACCCTGCGTACACTCCGCGCTTTGGAGGAGATTGGGGAAGCCAAGTTTTTGCACACCCGGCAGTTCCCCCGTCAGATGGCTGACCGTATAGCTACTACATATATCAAAGGGGAAGAGCGGTACTTCGAGGTTGCATCCCCATACCACAAGGTCGCATTCAACGTGATGTCGGCCCCCACCCTGCCGCTATTCAAAGTCTTTCAGCAGTTCTCTAAGGTGCTGCGACACGCTATCACAGCGGTGCCTACCTTCACGGCGTCACAGCTTCCTCAGGACATCCAGCGGGCCATTATGTACTCTGGGGTAAAGAATCCGGCTGCGCTGACCGCCAAAGTGCTCGCTAACTTCAAGGACTTCTCCAAAGCTGCTGTGCTGGGTAAGCTGGCTGATGTTGCACCTGAACTGGGTACCTTCGGTGTGGTGGGTAGTGTTGACTTCCACATGAATGACCCGGCTAAGACCTTCCTCACAGATATGGGAGTGCACAAGGACAAGCTGCTTGGGTCTACGAAGTTTGCTACCTTGCTTAATCGTCTGGAAGGTATTGCTATGGCATCCGATATTGCGATGCGTAAGGCGATCTACGACCAGACCCTTGAGGAGACTCAAGGTGATCGCCTGGAGGCCCTCACCCGCGCACGAGAAATCATCAACTTCCGGCGTTTCGGTGCGGGTGACAAGCTTGGGCTACTCCATCTGGCTACGCAGACTGTGCCGTTCTATAACGCCTATCTGCAGGGTACGGATGTGCTGTTCCGCTCGCTCACGGGTAAGAACGCTGTCTCTGGGCTGGAGCGCAACGCTGCACTGAAGCACTTCTACAAGAACGTCGGTTACCTCATGGCCGCTTCGACTGTCTATGCACTGATGATGGCAGACGAGGAAGACTACGAGAACATGGACCTGCGTGAGCGGGACAGGACGTGGGTCATCGGCGGCGGTATCGGCATCCCTGTAGCCTCTGAGCTTGGTGTGCTGTTCAAGGCCATCCCTGAGCGTGTAGTGGAGTATTACCGCAAGGCCGGTACGCCTGAAGAAGCTGTGGCGATGGAAGCTATCATCGCTCACTTCAAGACCGGGATTGCCTCGGAATACTTCGGCCGTTCGATACCAATGCCGGTTGCCACCAAACCGATCCTTGAGGTGTGGACGAACTATTCGTTCCTGACGGGTCGTGAGCTTGAGGGTATCTCTCAGAAACAGCTTGAGGCTAGCGAGCGTGTGACTAGTCGTACGTCAGAGCTTGCCAAAGCGGTTGCTCGGTTCGCAGCAGATGCCACCAACGGTTCTGTGCAAATCTCCCCGATCTCTATCGACACGGTACTCCAAGGGTATCTTGGCACTACCGCAGGGCTCACGATGGCCGTTGCAGACCAAGCGCTTAACTCAGACCGCGCAGACAGGCCGTTGCATCAGATCGTAGGGGCTACGCCGTTTGCTTATGACCCAGTGGGCACTCGCAGGTCTACGGAGTTCTACGAACTGCGTGAGAAGGTTGTGCAGTCACAGAACACGCTGAACCGGCTTATCAAGCAGGACCCCGCCCGGGCGGCTGAGTATTACGAGAGGAACGCTGAGCGTCTCGCGCTGTACAAGATGGTGAACAGCACTCTGCAGCAGCTTGAAAATAGCCGCAAGTACAAGCAGTGGCTCGACACTGAGATGGCCGCAGAGACCATGAGTTCTAAAGACCGTATGAAGACGAAGCAGGAAGTGCAGGCTTACGAGCAGAAGCTCGTGGAGTGGGTCCGCATGGCCAAGAATGAAATGAAGCTCTAGTACATTCTCCACACCCTGACCCCGTAGTACCCGAACTCACAGCGCGTCGCTGCTACAAGGACGTAATTGAAATAGGCTTCTGCGGGGTTGAGGAGGGGGGTTACGGCCTTAGCGTGTGCTGCGGTCTTTATGAAGAAGCTATCCCCGGGGAGCATACGCTCCCACGGGACCCAGTAACGCACGTCATGTATCGTCAGGAACCGTATTTCATCAGGCAGCTTGGGCGGCTCCAGCAGGCTCCTCAGCTCCTTCCTCGCCTGCTCCCTTGAAGACATCTGCTGTGATTCCGAGTGCGCTTGCTTTGAAACAGTAGGCACGTAGAACTCCCCCCTCAAGCCCTGCGATAGCCCCCGCAGTGATACGTTTTGCTGTTGAATTTGGGTGCTTAAGGTAACCCCTGTGCACGAACTCTTTGATGGCCTGCCTGCTATCGATCTGCCGGTCGGTCAGGAAGTCTTTCAGTGTGGATGCAGCGATCCACAGCTCATCCGTATCAGGCTCAACCCTGAACTTGAGCGCCCCCTTGGGGGTGTGTATAGGCATGGCAGGTAGCCCGTTCATACCAGTGCGGTTGACCACCAACGCGTACGGCAGGTTCTCACTTAGGAAGAACGCCAGCGCTTCTGATGCGATGTTGTTGAAATCTGACACCGGCAAAACGACTTCCGTACGTATGGTGCCTAGCTGCTTCACGGCAAAGTCAAACACCGGTGGGATCGGTATGGCATGCAGCCCCAGGGTGCTGGAGATCGAGGCTCCTGCAAAAATGCAAGCACACACGATACTGTAGAACCGGTCGGACTGGTCTAGGTTGAGCGCCTCATCGAACTTGGTCTGGAAGGACCGCACCAGAGTCACTATATCTGCCATGTTGTTCAGTACATATTTGATATACGCGGGTCCTGCCACCCCATAGTGGTCGTTGAGCGAGCCAAATACCTCGTCGGACTCAGCCTTGCCTATATCCTCTGGGCGGCTGATGCGGATCTCGATTAGCCTGCGGAGCTCCCCGTCTGGGGTGCCCTTAAGTCGAGTGAGCTTATCGTAGAGCGATGAGTTGCTAGAGGTAATGAGGAACGTAGACCACGAGATGTTGTTAGCCCGCAGCTTGTTGCTCTGTGACTCCATGCGGTGTCTACCGCGCCCCTGTGGTATGTCATAGATAAGTTCTGAGATAGCCTCATCGGTCATGTTAGTGACCTCGTCCATCGTTGCTGGGATGGAGTTCAGCATACCCACCCACTGCATCTTGGCGAGTTGCGTGTCGTTCTTACGCATGAGGAGCCCGGAGGGGTGGCCGAAGATGCTATTCACGACCATCTGTGCAGTGGTTTTACCAGTGCCGCTCTTGTTTGACATCAGGTTGATGACTGCACCTTTGACTTCCATACCGCCCACGAGCCGCAGCAGTGGCGCACCGAACCCAGCGAACAACACAAACGCATGCGCTTCCATCCCAGGCCGAGCGTAGAAATTGGCAACACGCGACCATGTTTCCAATGAACCTTTTGATGATAGTAAGGGGGCAAGCTCCCTAAGCCCCGTCGATGCGGGTGCCAGCAGTAGGCTGCGGGCTGTGTACTCAGCCTCCCCAATGATGAAGGCGTTACCTTCAGGGGTCCAACCCATCTGGTTGCGTGTACGGGTTGCAGCAGCTTGCTGCTGTAGCTTCTTGAATGTAGATGCGAAGTAAGCCATAAGATCGTCCACCTTTTTGTTCAGTACCGCCACCCCCTGCTGAAGCAGCAAGTCACGTAGTTTTTCTTTGACCAGGAGCTTTACTGTCGGCACGACCAACCGCCTGATCCCGTCATGCGGCGAGTGGATGTTTAGCCCCACCAGCTCCCCTTCACCTACACCATACTTATCGTAGTCGTAGAACCGCATCGTGAGGTAGATGTCGTATGGGTAGATCTCAATCTCGGTCGGGTTGCCGTCCTCGTCCTTAGCTCGCCTGTACACACCCCCGCCAGCAGGGCGGAAATAGGGCGTAGGGTAGGTGGGTATCGTTACCGTAACAGTCTGTACAGGGCCTGTGTCGTCAGCTTCCAGCGGTGCCTCTACAACGTATTCACCATCGACTGCAGGGGCTTCTTCGACCTTCTGGCCTAGTAGGATAGGGCTACCGATGCTGTGCTTGCAGCCCTTACAAAGCGCTGGGTTGTTCGCCTTGTACCACTCACACGTGAACGGGCCCTTGGTAGCCTCTGCCTTGGCTACCGTTGCCTCAGGGGTGTAGCCCGGGTGCTGGTTAGACAGCGTATGGATAGACTCCTCACCGTCCACACAGCGCCACGCTATGGATAGAGCCGCCCTCCACAGAGGCTCTGAAAGAACCGCCGCATCGGTTATGGCATGGGCGATCTGTGCACACCCCGAACCCTTGAGGCTTCGCCTAGCCAGTCGTACGAAAGATGTAGGGGGAAAGTCCCGCTGCGCTGCAGCACGAGTGAACTCATCCATCCCGAACTGCTTAGCCTCAAAGATATCAGCAGCAAGGGTCGGGAATTTATGCTCGATGTCTGCCAGCACGAACGTACGGAGCTCCGTACGAATCTCAACAGGCGACGGGGGGTTAGTCTTGAAGTTGTGTGTACCGGGCATGCGTAGCACCCGGGCAGCATCAGCAGGGACCGTAATGTCGATCTCAAAGCCTGCTGCGATACAGAACCGCTTAAACCCAGACGCTACGGCCTTCCAGCGAGCCATAGGCAGCACAGTATCCAGCGGCCAGTAGACGTGTATCCCACGCCCTGAGGACACCATGAGCGGCTCAGGGAAGCCGTTCTCTGTACAGAACTTAAGAAGTGCAGCCTTACCCTCATCCTGCGTGGTGTAGGGCTTGTCGGGGCCGCAGTCGATATCCAGAAACAGAGAGCTAAGCTCTCGTGCGTTGTCTGCCTTGCGGCTGGACTGGTCCTTGAACGATGCTAGTGCGAAGTAAGCATTACGCCCTTCGTTTGCAATTTCTTCTCCTCGCGTTATGAGTTCATCAAGTGTGCTGTGGAATGTTTGTCTGACCGAGTCTCCGAGGATCGCTACTGCACAGTACGGTCCGGTGGGCGGCAGAACGGTCTCATAGAATTCTTTTCTCACGTTACCCCACGGTGTCAGGCGCACGGAAAAAGGGTGGGGCGGCGGTCCGTGGTCCGCCTCGTCAGGGAGAGATCAGCTCCCTCTAGCCCCGGGGGATCGACTATACGGCAGGTGTGTCACTGGGTGCAACACCCAGGAACTCTTGGATCTTCGCGGCTTGCTCCGAACGGGGTTGGAATTTACCCCGAAACCACGAGTAGATCGTGTGCCGTGATACACCGAGCTTGTCTGCTACAACATTGATACGTATGTTGTGCTCGATGCAGTACAACCCTAGCCGCACCCCGAGGGACTCGGGGTTAGCCGCCTGCACCTCCTTCACGAAGGCGTATGAGTAGCCTCTAGAGTCATTCGTCATCATCCGACCCCCACTGGGCCAGCACTGCGTCTACGCTCTTGGGCGTAACTGGCTCAGCCTTCTTAACCTCCCGCTTGACGGGCTCTGCTACTGCTTCGGGCTCGACCTTGGGCACCTCTGCATCCTTAAACGCTGGGGGTAGCGCAGGCATAGCCTCCTTCTTGTTCTCAGCAAACTTAACCTCGATAGCCTTGACCGAGTCCTGCGACTTACCTTGAGCCCGTGCCGTTTCGTATTCGTCCTTAGTCAGCGGACGTACAGCCTTGAAGGTCAGCACAGGAACCGACTCAGACGTATCGAAGCGAGCCTCAGTCACCACACCGCTCATCGGGATGTTGTGCCCTGCGAGGAACCGAGCGTAAGCTTGGAACGGCATCTTGTCGCCCTCGGGCTTGCCGAAATACGACTTGCTCGGAAGCTGCAGACGATACACGTTGCCGCTGATGTCACCCTCCAGCACCACAGCCGTACGCACAAAGAACCTACACGCACGGGACTTACCCTGGCCGGAGCCCTCGATGTTCTGGGGGCAGGTTGCGCAAGCAGAGGACTGCGGCTCTTTGACGCTAGCGTCCGGGGCCTTACCATCCGCAGAGAAGCAGTCCGGTGCAGTGGGCTGACCCTTGACATAGACGCCCTTGTAGAACGACCGCGCCACGTTAGGCGAAGCGTTAACCACCACGAAGTTCATAGCACGGTCTTCGTTCTTGGCGATCTCCTCGCCGCCCACGATCATGCGCCACACACCGCCTTCGATGGAGATGGTCTTGCCTTGGGAGCCACCCGCTACTGCTTTGGTAAAGTCATCCTCACCGGCGACGAGGTAGTCAGGGAGTGCAGCACCGGATTTGAAAATGGTCATGTTAGACATGTTGGTCCTTGGTTGGGTTACTTTGACGCACGACGAACAGTAATTGAATACTTGCTGTCGGTATTGAGGCCCTCAGGCAGAAGCCCGGGGTTTTCGGTGAGGAACTGCTTCATGTTCCCCTGATGCACACGCTGCTCCAACAATTGAATGGCATCGTTATCCTTAATGAAGCGATACATGCTGCCCCAGTCGTTGGTCCAGTAGCGAGTCTTGACAGTGCGGCTGAAGGTGCCATAGGCGGTCTTGCCGCCGTCTTGGCCGGTCTCCTTGCAGATCTCCAGCAGAGCTTGCTCGACAAGCTCCATCTGCTCCTTGACCTCGTTGATCTTAGCCTCGTACTCCCGGGTAAGGGCGTCCTTGGCATCCCGCATCTTGATGTAAACAGAGACAAGTTTTGTGGCGTCCATTGTGTTCTCCTGTGTGAGCCTAGAATTATACAGAGTCAATTTAGTGTGTCAAGCCAAAACCTCCTGATGGAAAAGATCTACAAGTCCTTGATGTAGATCAAGTTTGCCGTCCAGTAGCCCGTAGATCCTGCGCTCGACTGAGCTACCCTGCAGCCGCACCACAGTCACCGGGTGTTTCTGCCCTGCACGATGTGCTCGTGCGTTACCCTGCATATAGAGCTCGGCCGACGGCACCGGCCCCCACCACACCACCGTATCAGCTCTCGTGAGAGTGATGCCGTGCGCAGCGGCTTGGGGTTGTAGCAGGATGCCTCCTGGGTCTTGCTCGGTCTGGAAGCGACGTATGTAGTCCGCCCGGGTAGACCCGGCCACCCCACCGTGTATACCCACAACACTTAGCCCTTTAGCCGTGAGGTCTCGCTCCAGACGTTCCAGCACGTGCCGGAACGGTACGAACACGATGACCTTTTGCTTGGTACCCTCGATGACGTCTATGAGCTCGTTTAAGCGGTTGGCGATGTCGAACTCGATTACCTCTCTGTTGGGGGTGTAGGCACACCCTGCGCTAACCTGCAAGAGCTTACCTAGTAGTGTCGCTGCATTGACAGCGGTGATCTCAGCCCCTGCCGCTTGTGCGATGAGGTTCTTACGGATGGTCTCGTAGTAGTGTGTCTGCTGCTTGGTGAGAGGCACTTCTCGTGTTGTGTATAGGAGATCCGGCAGGTCCAGACACTCTTCCTTGGTGAACCTGATTGCAGGTTGTAGGATCTTGTGGACAGTCTCCGCAGCGTCTACCTTGGGTGCCCATTTGAAGTTAGAGATCTTGTACATCACCTGATCGCGGAAGGCCCCGAAGAACCTAGGTACCGACGACGGGTTGACCAGTTTAGCCAGCCCGTAGGCTTGCACAGGCGACTGCGCAGCAGGGGTGCCGGTCATCATCCACAGGCGGGTCGTGGGCTTGATAAGCTGCGCTAGGCTCTTCCAGCGGTCGGTGCTCACGTTCTGCACGGCATTGCACTCGTCCACGATGATGAGATCAAACGCAGCCTTCTCCAGATCGGCTGTCAGCACCTTCACACCATCAAAGTTGATGATGACAAACTCGTAGTCACCCTCGATGATGCGCCGCCTAGCCTCCCGAGTATCCGAGGCGATACCCACCGTGCGGTGCATGACAGTCCTAAAAAGATCCGCCTTCCACGCAGTGTCCATGATGGATACCGGACACACCACCAGCACACGCTTGATCTGCCGCACGTTCATCAGGTAGTCCGCAGCCCATGCCGCTGCTGACGTTTTGCCCGTCCCGGCTTCTGACAGACAGAAACACCTAGCCTGCCCCGCTAGGAACGCAGCGGTCGTCTTCTGATGGTCGAACGGCGTGTAGACCCCAGGCCACTTGTAGCTGCGCAGGATGGGTGAGGGTACGTTCCTGATCTTGAGGTTACGCAGCAGCCTCGTCTCGTCGAACCCCCAGTGCACCAGTACCCTGCCTACATCTCCTTGTCGGTCGATCAGCTTGCTCTTGGGTATGAGACTTACGATCTGATCTGCCTTCTTAGTTGTGATGAGTAACGCTTTGTTATCAATGATCTGCACAGAACCTCCAAAGCAAAATAGCCGAAGTGCGGTCTGCACTCGGCCTTACAAAAAAGCGAGGTGGTATCAACCACCTCGCAAACATCACACAGGAGACACCCGGGGAGGAGGACCGGGCACCCCGACAATACCTAACTAGGCTACGCTAGTCAAGCGCCTTATTTACGGATAGCTCTATTAGTCTTCGGGTCGTACTTGAACGCTGACTCAGGCTTGTTAGCGCGTTTACTGGCACGGTCGATAGCCCGCTCCTCTGCGGTCATCATGTTGCGCTTCTGCCCTTCAGGTGTGAGACGCTCCGAGCCTGGGTAGAGGTGCCCCCGCTGCTGCAGCAGGCCCACTGCCATCTCCCGAGACCCTACTTGTGCAGCTAGGCGGTCTATGAGCGACCCACGCCCCATATGCTTCATTGTAGCCATCATTTCATCCCCGCCTTGCGGGTCCTTGCAAAGGAGCGGTTGGTGCTCTTGGGCACTGCCTTCAGGTTTTTACGGTCCACACTGCCACCTTTTATCAGGGGGGTGACATGGTGCACGTCCTTACCGTCACCCTTACTTACCGCCCCCTCCTTCTCCATGAGGCGTCTGGCGCGGTTACGTGCGGCACGGTTAGCCCTTTGCTTGGGGGTGCCATGATATGAGTCATACTCGTTTCGGAAGTTACGTGGCATATATCACCTATGTTCGCAGACCTCTTCAGACACCGGGCAGAACTTACACAGCCCGCTAGGGCTAGCGTTCCATACATCATTCGCAAGGGTAGCCTCGACCATCGACGCATGCCCCGCCCACTTCGATAGGATATCTGGCATCTGCTCTCGTTTGTATAACGACAGAATAACATCGTTAGGTACGATGAAGAACAGCATCGCCTTCACCTTCTGCACCTCTGGGAAGTGGGTCATCGCCATAGCAGCCATAAGCTCAAGCTGCGACGTGTCAGCGTAGCGACTACTCTTTCCAGTGTTATGTGTCGGTATCATCCTCTCAGTGCATAAGAAAGTGTGATCAGGGGATGATACAGCTATACATTGGGTCGGTACAGTAGGTATAGGCTCTACTTTAACCGCATGCCTCGTGTTACTTCCTATGTTGGACCATTCTTGTTTTACGGCGTCTGCTTTTCGTGGGAGTTTGAAAGGGTTTAGGTTTATTGGTCTAAACGACACCGGAAACGCCGCAATAGTTTTACCAAACCCTTTAGCCGTAACTTTACTTTGTAGCGGACGCTGGCCTAACGAACAAAGCAGCTCACAAACATCATCAGAAAGCTGTTTACTGGTGGTAGTAAACACAGCGGATTTGCGTGTAGGGTTAGCGTTACCATCACCATCCATCAATCCTTGAAGTAGCTCTAGTCTTTGGTTATGGCTAGCTCTTAAATAAACTTTAGGGATATGTTTCGGAGTAGTTAGCAAATTTGCTAAGCGAAGCTGGGTGCGCAACCCTTTTACGGTACGCGTGGGGCAAGCCCCATAATTACCAGTAGCCATATCTACGGGATACCCACGCCGCTGAATTTCTTCCCATATGAACGCATCCGGCTTACTTATTTCGCCGGAACCTACTGAACCATCTGCTATCCACAACCCTAGTACGTATGGGTCTATAGGCAACCCTACATCAGGCAGGTTAAGAGACCCGGTTAAAGGTATCTTTGGTATATACGTGCGCTGCTTTTTATTACGTTTACCCATTAAGTCTTTTACATTTATAGCACTACCGTCGGTTAACTTCCACAAATGCTCCTCATCACATATAACCGTAGATGTGTCTGAAAACGTGACTCGGTAGCAGGGTATGTACTTAACCTGTGACTTACCAACAACGTTGCACACTGCCCCGGTAGCGTCAAATACCTCGTCACCAACACGGATATCCCGCATCGTAGTGAAGCCTGTGGGGGTGGGGATTTTAGTATCCAGGGCTAAACCTTTCCAATCTCCCACCCAAGCCGTCTTGCCATTAACGATCAGCAGGTCCGGGATGCCTCGGAACCACACGTCCTTATCGAAGAACCCACAGGGCTTGAAGTCTTTGGTCATGCCAAGCTTAAGCTCGCAGTGCCGGTCCCCCAGCATGGACTTGATCTTATCTAGCACGGGTTGGTGTTTATCAAGGTGCTCAGGTAGTGGCTTGTCTTCCATAAGATACTTCTCAAACGCCTCGTGCACAAGGTTGCCGTAGAGGGTAGCCTCCGTGGGTTGTGACTTGAAGCGCTTGAGGACTCGTACCTGATGGAACCGTCTCGCACAGCCTTGGTAGTCTTTGATCGATGAGTGTGAGTGGATCATGGTGCGTTTTTTAGGTTAGCAATCCCCGTATGATGCGCCCCATCCCGATTCACATGCAAGTGGCAACCCTGCAGCCCACGACGGACGCCACGACATACACTCCTCCACGTAGCGCACAGCCTCTTCCCGCTCGTCTATCGGAGCGATACACCCTACGGCATCGTGCACGGTCAACACTACCTTGTAGCGCTTGGCTATCTTGAGCATCTGCTCAGCGATGATGCACCGTGCGATTGCCTGTGTGTAATTCTCCACACACTTGCCCCCGTATACATCAATCGTTTGCCCCTTAGACGTGTAGTACCACCGCCCCTGATCCCCCTGCCTAAGCTCTGGGTACTGTATGTGCAACCCGCTCGGCAGCGTCAACCCCTTACCCGGCTCAACCCGCACAATACCCTTAGTGTCCACAACGAACGGCATCCCTGCAGCCAGCATGTGTAGTGCTGTGCCTGATTTAGCCCACAGCTCCGGGATGCGGTAGTACGTCCTGCGGTATACGTCCACAATCCGCTTCGCTTCGTCCTCGGTAACCGTCACCCCCGCACCGGTCTTGAGAAATATCTGTAACTTCTTAGCGCCAACACCATAGCCACAACCTAACACAGTTGACTTTCCAATGAACCTCTGGTCCTTCGAAATCTGGTCGGGGGCTACACCGTAGATGTGGGACGCCATGATCCGATACACATCCTCCTTCCTTGCGAAGGCAGCGACAAGATCATCCTGCCCAGCCAACCATGCTAGCGTACGAGCTTCGATCTGTGAGGAGTCCGAGTCTATAAACACGTAGCCCTCAGGGGCTAGGATAGCCTTCTTGAGCCGCCCAGCCATAGCCGTGCGTGACGGGAGGTTCTGGAGGTTAACGCTATCCTGCCCACCCCACCGGCCAGAGTGTGCAGCGTAGTACCTCAACGGTACAGGGAAGCTACCCCTGTATGAGATATCGATAAACCGCTGAGTCCTCGTTTCCTCTAGCGTGCTCTTCACCCCCAGTCGTGCTGCGACGATAGCTTGCACTTCCAGGTCCTCGTGCTCAAGCAGAGCTTTGAACGCTTCGTCCGTCTTAGCGAATGCGTACGTCTCCTTGCCGGTGGTGGGGCTAACCTTCATGGGAGGCTCTACGCCATGCTCACGCAGCATAGCCGCAAGCTTAGGATTACTCAGTAACCTAGTCTTGTCGTACGTATTCAACTTACCCAGCAGGGCTTCTTTCTTTGCAATAACGTCTACAAGGTGATCTTTCAGCAGCTCTCGGTCGAGCGTAAGCCTAGGATCGGTAAACATCTTCAGCGTCAGGTCGATGAGCCTAAGCTCCTGACGTGGGAACCCTGCATCCAGATAGCGTTTGAAGAGTGTGTACGTAAGCTCCACGTCGTTCACGCAGTAAGCCCCGTAGCGGGCGAGAGACTCCACGTCGAAGTCCTTGTAGCGCTTGCCCAGCGCAGCCACTACCTCATCACCCTTCTGCCCGAGGCCCATACGCTCGGCTTGCGTCTTGAGACTGTGGCTCTTCTCGTGGGGGTAGAGTGCCCGAGACATACACATAGTATCCGCTAGCCCAGCGGGTTGTATCCCGTAGCGCCACGCAAGAATGGCAGCATCGAACATTGTGTTCTGGCACAGGACCAGCGCCTCGCTCCAATCGATTGACTGCAGTGCCGCCTCTACTTGAGGCTGCGGGTACCACATCGTCTCACCATCATCGATCTTGATGGCTATCCCAATCGTCTCAAACAATGGAGAACGAACATATTCCTCGGTGCTTATTTTGGAGAGACTGTACTCTCGATCATAAAAAGTCTCCGCGTCTAGTGTGATTAGATTCACTTCAACCCCTTCCTAATTTCTCGGATCGTGAGTCTCACGTCCTCTACGTTGTTTTCCCGCACCACCATCGCCCAACCTTTCGCTGCGCGGATGAGATCCATCTCCCGGTTCTGCAGTGGTGTGGGTTTGTTGTCCCCTGCCTTGCACTCGATACCCAGAAAGATACCGTCTACACAGCAGACAAAGTCTGGCACCCCAGCCTTCCCAAACCCACCCGTTGCAGGCATGAAGTAATAGACCTCCAACTCTTTGAGCAGCTTACGCACTGCGTCCTTTACCCGACCCTCCGGTGTCTGTGCCATTTACTTCTCCGTCAGTACTTCGAGCAACTTCGCAAGATAATGTTTTCCTTTGGCGATTTCTTGAGGTGCCTCGTCTTTACTACCCATACGCATGATGTATTTCAGGGCACCCGCACGGTAAGCTCCGATACGCTGTTCACGAGGCCACGTGTCGATAACATCCCACGGTTCTACTCCCATGTCCTTGTAGTGCGTACCACCTACCTGCATTTCGTTTGCTTTCATCTTCCACGCCTCCTCTTCTTCGGTTGTTACTGCAAGTTTGGCATTGATGATGTCTTTGAGCGTCTGGGGGTTGTTTACCACGGT
>Ga0172365_10001887_pt1 | contig 15179 bp, 13 predicted proteins | sample LakKivSesite48cm_FD_114535 | JGI IMG/M metagenome (GOLD analysis project Ga0172365, IMG submission 114535) | Sediment microbial communities from Lake Kivu, Rwanda - Sediment site 48cm | ecosystem: Environmental > Aquatic > Freshwater > Lake > Sediment | place: Rwanda: Western Province, Lake...
CAGAACTTTTATACAAATATAGTGCAATAAGCCAAACCCAGATAGGCATGCTAATTGGAGATATAGATTATGTTTCCGTCCATCATTTGCGAAGACGATTTAGAGATAAAATGAAGATGGAAACGAATTCGCAAGTGAAAGAGCTTTATGAGAAAGCAGAACTGAAGTTAAAGAATAATATGCAACATGCAAAGATTTGACCCCATTTCCTCATTTCCTCATACAATTACCCCAAGCATTTGCCCTTGCCGTGCCCAATGAACAGGCTTTAAAAATTCGTGATGAAGTCGGCTTTTTCCAGGCGGTCAGGTCAAGGCTGGCTAAATTCGAAATTGGCTTAGGAAAAACTGAGGAAGAATTGAATTCAGCAATAAAGCAGATTATATCAAAGGCGGTTGTTTCTGAAAAGGTTATAGACATATTTGATGCGGCCGGACTTAAGAAACCAGACATTTCCATTCTTTCTGATGAATTTTTGGCTGAAGTTAAAAATATGGAACATAAAAATCTTGCGGTTGAACTGCTGAAAAAACTGCTTAACGATGAGATTAGAATTCGCGCTAAGAAAAATCTGATACAGGGGCGGTCTTTTGCTGAAATGCTGGAAAGGGCAATTATTAAATATCACAACAAGGCTATTGAAACAATTAAGGTTATTGAGGATCTGATTGAATTAGCAAAGGCGATGCGGGAGGCAAATAAACGAGGTGAAATCCTCCACTTAACCGAGGATGAACTTGCTTTTTATGATGCACTTGAGGTCAACGACAGCGCGGTTAAGGTGCTTGGCGATGAAATTCTGACAACCATTGCCCGTGAACTTGTTAAAACAATTCGCAATAATGTTACCATCGACTGGACCTTTAGGGATAGTGTCCAGGCAAGGATGCGGGTAATGGTCAAGAGGGTTTTAAGGAAATATGGCTATCCACCGGACAAGCAGAAAAAAGCGACTGACACAGTATCAGAACAGGCGACATTGATATGTAAGGACTGGGCTGAAAGTAATTAACGAAGGAGGGAATATTTCAAAATTTGCTTTCAAATATTGGGATCCGATGGGCGAAGTTAGAAAAGTAATTAACAGGTGGAATCCAGAAGGATGTAAAACTGAAAAAGGAATAAAAGGCGGCTGCCATATTTCTTGAAAAGATTAATGCAAGATGCATGAGACACGATACAAGATAAGAATAAATAATACTTGATTTTGGAGCGGATAGCAGATATAATCGTGCGGTGAAAGGTGAAAGTCTGCAATAAAAAGTTTCAATTAAATAATCACCGATTTTTCCATTTTCGGCGGGTTGATATTATAAGAATATACTTGATTTTTCTTTTATTTTGAATATAATATAATTAAGGAGAACGAAAATGGCAAAGCAGATTAATACCTTGACAATCAAAGAATTTGAACAACTTATTCAAAAAGCAATCCATAAAGAATTACAGTCTCTTGTTATTGACCCAGACTATGGGTTTGAATTACGAGATGAAATCGCTGAAAAACTCAGGCTATCATTAGCCTCAAAGAAGAGATATTCTATTGCTGATGTAAAAAAGAAAGTCAAAGCACCTTGCGGTACAAGGTAGATTTCACTTCCCAGGCATTTCAGAACATATCCGAACTAGATAAACCAATTGCAGAAAGGATTTTAAACAAAATTGATTGGCTTGCTGACAATTTGGATATCATCCTGCCGCAGCCGTTGAGAGGCGAATTCCAAGGCGTATATAAACTGGTTGTTGGCGATTGGCGTGTGCTTTATTCTATTGATTATCCTGAAAGAATTATAACCATTCATATAATCGGACATCGCAGTAATGTCTACCGAAAGAAAAAATAGATTTGTGAGTAGTGAATTGTCTTCTTTCGTCAAAACTTTGGTGAACACAATGAAAAGAAATTCGAGGACAGGGGTTGACTTTTTGGCATAGATTGAGAATTAGCAAAACAATTCTTTAACTTCCCCCAAAAACCTCACATAATATGTCGGGGCAAAAATAGTGTGGTGCAATCTTAAAAGGCATCGGTTAAAAAGTTGCGCTTTTAAAGTTGGAAGAAAAGTTGCTATTTTAAAGTTGCAACGACATAGCCCTTGACAAAAGTCAAATTCTGAATATAATAAACTATACTTTTGGAAAAAGTAAAACTTGTGTACAGGCTTCCAATAACCGGAGAAACTGATTCTCAAAGAAGCAAAATAATATATTGAGAACCTTAATTTAATAAAGGAGGAATTAAATCTATGGAGATAACTGAACTTAAAAGGAAGAAAGTCGCTGACCTCCATCAAATTGCGAAAGAACTGGGTTTGACAAACTATACTGATTTGAAAAAACAGGACCTGATCCATGCAATTATTGAGGCAGAGACTAAAAGAACCGAACTTGTGCCAGTTGAGGGTATTCTTCAAATTCATTCTGAAGGTTATGGTTTCTTGAGGTCACCGAATTATAATTATCTTCAAAGCCCTGATGATATTTACCTTTCAATCTCTCAGATTCGTAAATTCAATCTGAAAGTGGGTGATAGCATTAAAGGGCTTGCGCGACCACCAAGGGAAGGAGAACGCTATTTTGCAATGATTAAGATTGAATATATCAATGACATCCCACTTGCTGATTTTACCGAGAGAATCCTCTTTGATAATCTCACACCACTTTATCCCAATGAAAGAATCCATCTGGAAATCGAGGAAAAGAATGATTTGTCAATGCGCATCATTGACCTCTTTACACCCATTGGCAAAGGACAGCGCGGATTAATAGTCTCTCCGCCAAGGGCTGGTAAGACTATCATCCTGCAAAAGATTGCAAATTCAATAACAACTAACCATCCCGAAATAAATCTTATTGTTTTACTGATTGATGAAAGACCCGAAGAGGTCACGGATTTTGAAAGGTCAGTACAGGCTGAGGTAATATCCTCTACATTTGATGAGACTCCGGACCGACATACTGAAGTTGGCGAGATAATCCTGGAAAGGGCAAAGCGTATGGTTGAATCAAAAAAGGACGTTGTGATACTTCTGGATAGTTTAACCCGGCTTGCCCGCGCGCACAATGCAATCGTCCCTCATTCAGGCAAAACCCTCTCTGGTGGACTTGATTCAACCGCCTTACAAAAACCCAAGAAATTCTTTGGTTCAGCGCGAAAAATTGAAGAGGGAGGCAGTTTAACAATCATTGCTACGGCTTTGATTGACACTGGCAGCCGTATGGATGAAGTGATATTTGAAGAGTTCAAAGGTACCGGTAATTTAGAGATGGTGCTTGACCGTCGGCTCTCTGACCGCAGAATCTTTCCTGCCCTTGACCTTTACAAATCTGGCACCAGAAAAGAGGAGTTACTCCTTACAGAATTTGAATTGAACCGCCTGTGGATCTTAAGAAAACTCCTCTCAGAAATGAATACTATTGAACAGATGGAATTCGTCACCGAGAAGATGCGGCGCACAAAAAATAATAAAGAGTTTTTGGAATCAATGAGTGAAGCAGGATAAACTATAAAATTCCGGAGGTTAAAAATGAAAAAAGGAATACATCCCAAATATGTCCCCTGTGTGATAACCTGTGCCTGTGGCAACAAGATTGATACCTATTCTACAAAAGAAAAAATCTCTGTAGATATCTGTTCCCGCTGCCATCCATTTTTTACCGGTAAACAAAAAATTGTTGATTCTGCAGGTCGGGTTGAGAAATATGTAAGAAAATATCAGCAAAAATCAAAAACCCCATCAAAAAAGACAAAAACGGAGTAATTAACTTATGAAAAAGTTTGACCAACTTGCGTATTTAACCATCAATGAAATCAAAGATTTAAAAAAGAGATACGATAGTTTAAAGGAGTATCTTTGACCCCAAAAAGATTGCCACGGAATTAAAAAAACTCCAGGAAACAACAAACCAGCCCGATTTTTGGAACAATAAAGAACGGGCACAAAAGATAATGTCAGAAATTGACCAGAAACAGAACTGGCTAAACTCATTAAAAGAAATCAGTGATGGTATTACATTCTTAAATGAACTGTTAGAACTCAGCGACATTGATGAAGAAATATTAAAGGGTGCAAACCTTGAGGCAAGGAATATTGATAAAAAGATAAAAGACCTAGAACTCCAACTTCTTTTAGGAAAAGAAGACGATAATAAAAATTGTCTTTTGACTATCCATCCGGGTGCCGGTGGTACTGAATCTTGTGATTGGGTAGAGATGTTATTCAGAATGTATACGCGTTATATACAATCAAAAAAATTCTCTTATTACATTTTAGATTTGCTACCAGGTGATATTGCCGGAATAAAGGATGCAACAATTGAGATTAAGGGGAATTATGCCTATGGATTATTAAAGGCAGAGACTGGAATTCATCGCCTAGTTCGGATATCACCATTTGATGCCAATCAAAAAAGACATACATCATTTGCCTCAGTATTTGTCTATCCCGAGGTTGAAGAGGTTAGTTTTGAGATAAATGAAGACGACTTAAAAATTGAAACATTTCGTGCTGGGGGTCATGGTGGTCAGAATGTAAATAAGGTTTCATCTGCAGTAAGAATTACCCATATCCCGACGGGAATTATTGTGCAATGCCAAAATGAACGTTCCCAATTTCAGAATAAGACTACTGCCCTGAAGGTTTTAAAATCACGGCTCTATGATTATTATAAAAGGAAAGAGGAAGAAAAGTTGAATAAACTTGAAGCCCAGAAGACCGAAATTGCCTGGGGGCATCAAATTCGTTCCTATATCTTTCACCCTTATAAACTTGTAAAAGACCATAGAACCGGCTACGAAACCTCCCAGATAGAAAAAGTAATGGATGGTGAAATTGAAGAATTCATCTATGCCTATTTGAGTTTGATAGCAAAAAACACATTGCAGTAAATCAGATTTAAGTTCATAGTTGACAGGCGAATTTATTCTTATATAATCTAATATGATAATCTATCTGGCACTCTTTTTAAGTTTTAACAGCGAGTATCAAAATTTTATAAATTCACCAAGGAGTGAATCCATCTTCGTTAATCTTGTTCGGGACAAGACTAAAATAATTGACTACAAAGATGACCCAATTGTGCTCTGGTTCTGGCGGAGTAAAACCAATGATTCAAGCGTTGATACTCTTTTACAAAATATTCCCATGCCAAGAAATTTCTACCTCTCTGCGGTATTAAGATGGGAGGCACAGAATACAAAAGATCTTGATCAGAAATTTCATAAAATTAAACTTGCCACCCATTTTGATTCATTGGCAATTGAAAATTTTATTTCAATAATTTCCATTGGATTAACCACACGTAAACTTAATTTTTTAAAAACTGCCTTCGCTCTACCTATTCTTGTTGATTTTCGCAATCAAATTTTTCTCCTGGGCAATTTTGCCTTGCTTTTTATTATCGCATTATTCTTTACATGTATTGTTTTTATTCTGACAAAATTAATATATTATCTACCGGTTTTAAGCCATCGGTTTGACCCGATGAAACATAATCAATTTAAAGGCATAATCGGATTTGCTTTGTTATTATTCCCAGTTTTTATTCTTAGAAATTTCTATCTTGCATTTTTTGTCTATAGCATAATTCTGGTATTAATCTTCAGTAATCGGGAAAAAAACTGGCTGAGAATCTATCTTATTTTAATAATTTTTTTATCGATCATTATTTCAATGTTCAATTTTGTTCCATTTCTTATGGGGAACAATAAAGTCTACCATCTATATCAGATGGTTGCTCTAGATAGCGATGTCAGAATAAACCCCGAAACAAGACCGGAAAAAGAAGTTCTTGCTTATGTTCTTAAAAAACAAGGACTTTATGATGAAGCAATGACATTATATGAAGATCTTTACTACAATCAAAGTATTCGCAGTATAGGCGTTTTGAACAATCTGGCAAATTTATATGCACTTTATGATGAGGATGACCGAGCAGAAGAATTATATCTCAAAGCAGCACAGAGCAAACGAGGTGAACCTTATTTTAATCTGGCACTTTTAAAATTTAAAAAGATTGAATACCTGGCTGCAGGTGAATATATGGAGAAAGCAAGAAAAAGTGGTTTTATAAGTGGAACTAAAGAACCAGTGGATATTCATTCAGAAAATAAAGAGTTTTATAATTTAATAAAGGTTGAAAAATTTAATCTTTCAGGGCCCATTAGAACCGTTTTTCTTTTACTGTTTTTAATTGTTTTCATTATTACTTTCATTCCATTTAGAATTCCACCACCCTATCATTGTCCAATCTGTGGTAAACCGATTTGTAAGGATTGTGTAGAACAAACCGGTGATGAATCTTATTGCCATGAGTGTTCTAATAAATTGAATGTAACAAAAAATCCGGAAATAGAAGAAGAATTAAGGGGTTCACTGGGACGTTATCAAAAATTAAATAAAAAGATTCTCGCTATTATTTTGAATATTATTTTACCCGGGACTGGTTTGATTTATAAAAATAAAAATTTTCTTGGATTACTTATTACATTTTTTGCGGTTTTAGTTTATATCCCACTGTTATTTAAATCATATTTTATTAAACCAGCAGGCTGGATTTCACTGCCCTTAACACCATTAATTGTATATATCGGCGCCGTTATCTTATTTTTCTGTTATCTCTTTTCATTCTTATTATTCGGAGGTGCTGATGCCGATTGAAGGTGATCTAAAAAGTATTAACTTTGCAAGTATACTACAATTAATTTCTCAAGAACATATTACCGGTGTTTTGAAAATAAAACGGAAAAATGAACTTGTTGATATAGGTTTTATTGAAGGTTTTATTATCGGTGCATTTTTTGAAAAAGGTGAAAAGACAGAACGACTTGAAAATTATCTGGTGAGATCGGGTTTTATTAAAAAGAATCTTTTTGAAATGATTCGGGAAATTCACGAAGAAACCAAAAGACCAATAATGAATATTATCATTGACGATAAGTACCTAACTGTAGAGGAAATTGAACGGATTATAAAGTTCAAGATTCAAGAAGTGATTGATGAAGTTTTTACCTGGCAGGAAGGAGAATTTAAATTTGAACAGAGTGCAGTAATTTATCCAAAAAGTATCATAAAAATAAAATTAAATACGGAAAATATAGTACTGGAATCGGCCCGACGCTTTGATGAATGGCCTAGAATCATTAATCAGATATCTTCGTCTGACTTGGTATATAAAAAAGTAGAAAGGCCGGAATTAAAATTAAAATTACCTGACGATGAATTACGTGTTCTATCCCTGATTGACGGCCAGCGAAGTGTTAATGATTTGATCGAAATATCAGGACTTGGTAAATTCCATACTTATTCCTGCCTTTACCATCTATTAACTACGGGCCAGATTGAGCTCTCCTATGCCAAGCCCACGCCCAAGGTCATAAAGCCAAAAAAAAAGATTTCTTTAAGATTTTTGTCGGCTCCAGCAATGATTCTTTTATTTGTACTGGTTGTGTTTTTAGAGATCTTAGTCGGTAATTTTGTCACAAGTAAATTAAAATATTCATTCTCTGCCTTCAGTCCATCTTCTTCTGAGAGTGACTATTATGATTATAAAAAGATTTTTTTCTACCAACACAATCGGATTCCTTCAACCTCTGAGGTAAAATCTATCTATGAAAGATAGGGGCAATATCTATGCTCTATAAAAATGCGGGTGTGGATATAGATCGATTGAATTTAATAAAAAAAGGCATTGGCAAACAGGTTATAAAAACCTTTAGAAAAAATTCTAAGTCAAAATTTGGGTTATTTGGTGGTATTTATCCTCTTGGGGGTAAATTGATTATAAGCAGTGTGGATAGCGTAGGTACAAAGATTCTTATCGCCTGTGCCACTGGTATTCATAATACAGTTGGTATGGATATTGTCAATCACTGTGTAAACGATATTCTCACAACCGGTGCTAAACCGCTTTTCTTTATGGACTACATAGGATTCTCCGAACTCGACAACGCTGTTTTGATTGAAATTATGAAAGGGTTTGTCACTGCCTGTAAAAAAGAGAAGATGGCACTTGTGGGCGGTGAGACTGCCCAATTAAAAAGATTTTATCCCAAGGGAGTTTATGACCTGGTCGGTTTTATTGTCGGTATTGTTGACAAAAATAATTATATTGATCCGCAGCGTATTGCGCCGGGTGATATCTTGCTGGGTTTAAAATCTTCAGGACTTCATACCAATGGCTATACCCTGGCGCGCCGTGTGCTATTCAGGAAATATAGCCTATCATCCTATGTTCCAAAACTCAAATGCACAATCGCTGAAGAATTATTAATAGTCCACCGATCCTATCGCAAGGAACTCCAGCCGAGGCTGAAATTTATAAATGGTCTTGCCCATATAACAGGTGGTGGATTTTATGATAATCTTCAGAGGATATTACCAGATGGCAGTTCGACAATTATCAAAAAAAATTCCTGGAAGGTTCCTTACATTTTTTCTTTGATTCAGGAAACAGGTAAGGTTCCTGAGGAAGAAATGTATCGTGTATTTAATATGGGCATTGGTATGGTTGTGATTATTAAATCCAAGAATCTGAAATACTTCAGAACATTGAAACCGATTATTATCGGCGAGATTGTAAAGGGTGATTTTGGGGTCGAGATAGAATAAAATTAAAGCGCAAAGGGCTCCCTGCCTTCTGTTTTGCGTTTATCTAAAAGCTGCGTAAAACCATATAACTGCATTATCTCCTCGTAAAAAAATGTCGCCTCACACTCAGGGCAGACATAATTACCTTCTTGATTCATTATCAGGTCAATATATTTTGAAGTGAACAGACAAAAGGGACAGAGGATTCTATCAAATCTTGCCATTAGACATTATATTTAAATACATGTTAATGTCAACATTATTGATGCTGACTCGGCAATGTTTTTAAACGGTATTTTACTGCAAGGTGCCAGAGTCCTAAAGGAATATAGAATCCCAAGATTGCACATATTGCAACAACTGTAATAATCAAACCGATGGCGAACGGCGTTGATTTATATTCAAATGTCACTTTGCGTTTACCTGCCTGAACATAAACTGCTCTGAATGTATAATTCGCGCAATATAGATTTTCTGCTTTTCCATCAACATAAACCCGCCAGTCCGGATGCCAGTTATCACTCAGAATAAGAAAACCTGGATAAGAACAATCAGTTTCGATAATTATCTGATCGGGAGAGTATTTTTTAATTTTTGCCTCAACTATGGGCAATTTCTTTTCAGGATGAAGATACTCAACACTGTCTTCTAAGATAACAACCTCACTGGGATTAAACAAAGGTGATTTCATCACATTCAAAATTTGTTCTGCTGGTAATACTACATAATCAGATACAATAAAGGCACGGGCTAAAACACTATCATTCTGATAAACTGAATGTTGATAACCGTGATAAACAAGCTTAAATCGCGATAGATATTTTTTTATCATTTGAATAATTCGCTGGGAATTCGGGTCATAAGCAGAAATGTCTTCCGGTAAGTTAGGAGCAATAATATATTTTGAATTCAGCACATCAACAAATTTTGGATATTGAATTAAATTCTGGGGATTGAACATTACACTCATTCCTGCGCCAATAAAATCCTGATACCGTTGAACAGGATTGGCAATATAACCACCTGCACTCTGGATATTGTGATACAACAGATAAGAATCCCGGTCATGCTCCCCACGCATTCCATATTGAAAAGGAAAGACCCGAAAAACAGTCTCATCATTCTTCAAGAATTTAACAATATCATCTGCCTGATAATAAACTTCTGGTGCTGGACCAGCAGGCAGGTATTTTGTCATTACGGGCAACTGATGTAAAAGTGTAAAACCTGCACAGATTAATGTCACAGTTGAAATCCGGATTTTTTGATTAAGGGAAAGATATACAATAACGATTGCCAAGGCAACAAATATTAAACTCACAATTGCACCATTGAAATAAGAAGAAAGACTCCTCTGAAGATATGCGATTTTCTGACCCGCTTCAGCATGCGCAAGTGCGGGTGCAATCAAAAACAAGACAATAAGCAGACAGACAAATAACAAGAAACTTGTTATGACAAACTTCTTTTTATCTAATCTTCGTTGAATAATCAATTCCTCAAACCCGATACCGCCAATTACCGCCGTACTGAAAGAAACAAGATAAAAGGCAAGGCTTGGCGCCCGCATAAGTTTGAATCCTGGAACCAATGAGTAGAATAGACGATGAACTGGTGTAGCACCACCAAAGCAATAAAATAATGCAATCAAACCAGTAAATGTAAAAAATCTTATATAATTTTTCTTCCCGCAGAAAATTAAAGCCAGTATGGCAAAAACTATAATGAACACTCCAAAGAATTCTGTGTGAAGTTTCATTGGATTACTACCCCAGTAATTCTTCAATCCACCAGAAAAATTTGGTACAAATAAATCGAAAATTTCTACGGGTGGTAGGTTCCAGGATGCGGCATATTCATATCCCCTTTCCAGACCCCGGGCAACCGCCTTCATTCCTCCCAAAACCGGCAACCAGACCATTGCCATCAAAAGACAAATAAGAATTATAGAAAAAAATCCATAGCCAAATATTTTTACAAAATCCTTTTTTGTTAATTCTTTCCTGTGAATAATTAAATAATGTATTATATAGGCAATTAACACAATCAGACCATAATAAGTAATCTGGAAATGCCCCTGATAAAATGCAAAGGCAATGATAACACCGAGCAGGACAAAATAATTAATCTTTCTTGTATTCAATGCCCGATGGAGTAAAAAGAGTATTAAGCCAAATGCGGCAATACTTGCTGCCCGGCCAGTATGGCCTGCCTCAGGTGTCGTGGCGAGATTGCCTATCCATTGATAGACAAATGCACCAAGCGTAGCAGAATATTTTGAAAGTCCAATCTCTTTTAAATATAAATACATTCCCAGACCTGCAATAAAAAACAGAATAATAAAAATAAGGCAATGAACTACCTGGGGTGGAAATAGAAATTTTAACTGGGCAAGGGGTGCGAACTGTCCACCTACCGGTGCGCCGAGTGCAGGAAACCCACCAAATACCATTGGATACCAGAGCGGGATAGTATGTTGTTCTAATGCATACTTTTCAAAAGGATAGCCATCCAGTAAATAATCTGAACCCGCAATCATTTTATTGGAAGACAAGAACTGTGCAAAATAGATAAATGGAATTACAAAAAGTAATGCAATAATAATCTTTTGCCAGTGGATATCAATAAAATTTTCCTTTTCTACTTTTTCTACTTTCTTCTTCGGTTTATCTTTTTTGCTCATAGTAGAAGAGTATAATCAAAATCATAACTGTGTCAAGAAATTGAATATTTCCACATTTATTTTTCTTCGTTAATAATTATTTTCTTTTCTTTTCTATTGGCTTAGTAGTAATGCTGCCACCTCTAAATAATTTAGTAATATATTCTATGTATTTTTCTGCCTTGGCGGTTTTCGCCTCATTCTGAATATTCATAATATCTGATTGCGGTAATCCTTCAATTAATTTATCAAAGAGTTCATTTGTCAAATTTAATAATCTTCTATCTTGTTTTTCATTGGCAATAATAAAACAGATGAGTTCCAGCGCTAATTTCTTATTTTCAGTTGCTGATAAAACTGTTGCGGACTCATATAAAATATCATTTATGTTATCTGAATAATCAAATTTTTTCGCTAGATTCAGTGCCTTTAAATAATATTTTTTTGCAGGTTCGTAATCTTTTAAGGCGACATAAACCCTGCCTGTATTCATGTATGATTTCATTTCACCATGAGAGTCATTAAGATCCTGACTAATTTTCAACCATTCATTGAATAGAGAGAGTGCCTCTTCGTATTGTCCTTGAATATATGCCACATCTCCTAAATTATTCAGAGAGATGGCTATTCCCATGCGATCACCTATTTCTTGCCTAATTTTTAAACTTTCTTCAAATGCCTTTTTCGCATCATCAATCTCATTGAGTGCCTTGTGCGTAAGCCCAAGATTATTTAGTGTATTCGCGATACTTATCTTATCACCAAGTTCTTGGTCAAAAATTAAAGCTTCCATAAAAATTTTCTTTGCTTCCTGATGACTACCTGTTTCATGCAACACCAGTGCAATATTAGTATTGGCAAAAGCCACTCCTTTTTTAAATCCTATCTTCTCTGCAATTATTTTGCTTTTTTCAAAAAGTTCTTTAGCCTTATTAAATTCGCTAAGTTCGTATGAAATGACACCGAGATTATTATAAGCACCCGCCATGTTCTTTTCATGATTCAACTCTTCTGCAATATCAAGCCAGGCATTATACATCTTCCTTGATTCCTCATATTGAGAAAGCATGAATGAAATATTACCAAATGTATTAAAACAAGCACCTATTTCCTCTTTATTATCATATTTGCGTGCAATTTTAAGACTGCGATTCAATAATTCTTTTGCGCAATCATAAAACCCGAGCTGATATAGAAAAGTTGCCTGTCTGGTATAGAGCTTCCCCATTAATGGCGTTTCTAAAATTTTTCTACTTTTTGTTCTCTTTTCCTTTTTTTCTAATCTATCAATAATTCTCTGAAGACTGTCAGCCCCTTCTTTTAGCCAACCATTAGTATCATATATCAAAAACATTCCTAATAATGCTTTTTCAATAAGTTTCTCGTTTCCCTGTTCAACAATTTCTGACCAAACAGTGCGAATATTATCTATCTCTGCTTTTATTTCTGACATTATATTGATATTCTTTCCAGTCTGCAGGTCTTCTTTTATCTGGTCCACAAATTCAGCATAATATTCATAAAAAAGATTTAATGTCCCATCTCTCTCTTCAGGCAATTCCCGCAATTTTTCTTCAGCATACTGGCGTAAGACACCAATCATTTCGTAATATCCGGAAGGGTCGCGCAAAAGTAATGATTTATCCATTAACGAAGAAAGTACGGGCAATGTTGCTCCAGCAATCTTTTCTGACGCGGTTCTTGAAAATTTCCTTGGAAATACTGATAATCGAGCTAACAATTCTTTTTCCTCGATACTCAACAACTTCCAACTATATTCAAATACTGCTCTTAGACTATGATGGCGCTCCGGTATATCACGCATTTTGCTTGTAAGGAAGTCAAGGTTTTTTTCTATTTCCTTTGTAATCTCTGCCAGTGAAAGAATACGCAACCAGGAACTGGCCAGTTCAATACCCAAAGGTATTCCACTAACAAGCTGGCAAATGCGCACAATATAACCCATTTCTTCTCCTGACGGAGAAAAATTCATCTTTATGCGGCGAGCATTTTGTAAAAATAATTGCACTGCGCTGTATTCACCAATATCTACTTTTTCACCTATAGGAAATTCTAATCCTTGCATCTGATGTAACCATTCTCCCTGTAAATTTAGCATTTCACGTGATGTCACTATTATCTTTACCTGTGGCGCATCCTTGAGAATCTCGGTAATAATAGCCGCCCCTTCAATAATATGTTCAAAGTTATCCAGAATTAATAACATTTTTTTCTCAGATAGATAATTTAGAAGTTGTGCCTTCGGGTCCTGTCGACTGTAAAATGAAAATTTTATTTGATCAGCAATTGCCGATATCAAAAACTGAACAGAACTTAATGGCGCAAGGGGAATTAAAAAAATACCGTGCGGAAATATCTCAACCATATCTGCTGCCGCCTGTAAGGCAAGTCGACTTTTACCTATTCCACCAGGACCGATTATTGTTAGAAGACGGCATTCTGGCATCTGTAGTAATCGCTCAATCTCTAACAATTCTTTTTCCCGGCCTAAAAATGGTGTTGTTTGAACTGGTAAATTATGAAGATGGATAGAAAGTGAACGCAGAGGCGGAAATTCCTGAATTGTAAGATCAGGGCTTAAAAGGGAGTAAATCAATTGTGTTTCACCTAAATCTTTAAGCATGTGCCTACCTAAATCCTTGACCTTTACCTGTGGTGGCAGATGACAGGCATTTAGAACTTCCGGCGTTAAAAGAATTTGCCCGCCCCAGGCAACCGCCAAAATTCGTGCTGTGCGATTTATCACAGGACCGAAATAATCATTTTTTCGTTTTTCAGCATATCCCGCATGGAGTGCGATCCGCACCCGCAATTCGCCAATCACACCCCAATCAGCTTCTGCGATCTCTTTTTGAATGGTTATCGCACACTTAATTGGATTACCTTCTTCAAAGACCGCAAAGAAGCCATCACCAGTGTGCTTAATTACTTCACCACCGTGCGTCTCAATATTTCGTTGAATTATCTCATCATGTATTACCAATGCCTTTGACATCTCTTCTTTGTATTGTTCCCATTTTTTAGTTGAGCCCTCAATATCAGATAAGAGGAATATTGGCATTTTACACCCCGCTCGTTTCGCTTATATCAAGATTTTTACTCCTCAAATATCCCATAACTAAATATTATACATAAATTATTAAATTTGTAAATGCCATATTGAACCGGGTAATTGTCCAAAATTCTGTGGACTAATGTAGTTGCACGATTTATCGTACCTCCTAAATCCTGAAATTTCATTCTATTTTTTCCTTCATAAATGAGGTAACTGCAACTTCAATGGAAATGGAACAATTACGGATGATACATTCTAGTTTGGTTGACAAGTAATATAAATTGAATATAATATTATAGCCAGGAGGGCTAGTCCTAACTGGTAAGGCAGCGGACTTGAAATCCGCCGGGAGCAATCCCATGGGGGTTCAAATCCCTCGCCCTCCGTGATTGAGATTCGAGAGGAGTATCTACGCATAATCTCCTTTTATAATCTCATGTTAGTAGGGAAAGGAACAAAAAATTTAAAAGATGCTTGGAGTAGCGACTTTAGTCATGTATTTAATAGGACTGAAGCTCCTACTCCAAAAAGACAGTCATTGGGTTATAGGTTTGGAACCTGGTTTTATAACAAAAGACAATAGCCAAAAAACAAAACCAGCATCCCAACCCAATAACTACTAACTATCTGTTAAGAGGGGGATTAAAGGTCTCCAAAAAGTATTGTTTTGTTCAAACTTTTTGGAGAAAAGGGGGATACATCCCCCAATAATCTGGTAGGTTGCTATACGACCAATTTGTTTCTGGTAGCACAAACCTTCAGATTGAGGCATGATGCGGAAGAACAGCTGCAGAGGGGGATTAAAGGTCTCCAAAAAGTATTGTTTTGTTCAAACTTTTTGGAGAAAAGGGGG
>Ga0172365_10001888_pt1 | contig 15174 bp, 11 predicted proteins | sample LakKivSesite48cm_FD_114535 | JGI IMG/M metagenome (GOLD analysis project Ga0172365, IMG submission 114535) | Sediment microbial communities from Lake Kivu, Rwanda - Sediment site 48cm | ecosystem: Environmental > Aquatic > Freshwater > Lake > Sediment | place: Rwanda: Western Province, Lake...
AACATGGGATGCTTGGCAGTGTTGCTGGCTTGGGGCTCGGCCACCATGGGACTAACGGGCGTCCAGGAGCCATGGCAGTCGATTCTGAGCAACCCATCCTTCTACGAGGCCAATCCACTTGACTACCTCTGGGTCGTCAACACGGTGAGCCCCGAGAAGATTCCCATCGTCGCGATGCCGCCGGAGCTCTTCCAGAAGTACCCGGACAAGGTCATCGGAAGCTTCCAGAGGCTGGTCCACGCGGGCCCCGACTACATGGAATGGCTCCAGACGAACTACGGGGTCAACGAGCAGCAGCGCTTGGACACCGGGGCCGCGCATGAGCCCTTTGCCCCGGCCAACTTCTTCGTCGTGCCCACCGAGCACAGGATCGAGTGGCACTGGCTGCTCAGCAGCGCGGCGATCGACCTCGGCGCAAGGCAGGTCATGTACGAGGAGCCGGAGTTCTGGCAGGGCACCGGCTACAGCGATGTGATGAAGCAGAAGTACCGGGAGCTGTACGGTGAAGAGGTGACCTGGAAGGACAGGACCTGCACCTTCCTCCAGAGGTGGCGGATGGAGAGGCTCAAGGAAAAGGTGCTCGGCGATGCCTATGCGGAGCTCTTCAGCAGGGTCAAGGACAAGGACGCCGGGGTCACGACCATAATCCCGATGCACGACATCGCCAGCTACCAGCTTGCCAAGATCACCTCCTGCTTCGTCCAGGCCATGAAGAACCCGGACGCTGACGTCATACAGTCCCAGACCTGGGACTGGGCACTTGAGTGGGCGAGCGATGAGAAGATCGCGGCATACGTGGACCTTGCCTACTGGGTTTTTAGCTCAAAGTTCCGGAATGACCTTCAACTGTGGCTCCTGACCGACCCGGTTAATGATCCTCTAGAGGTGGAGATGCAAAACGTTAGGGACTACAGGTCCGCCGTCGACGCCGGGATCCTTCTCGGCTTCTACACCCATCACATCCCGTGGCCGGCCAGCCGCATCAACGCCATACGCAATTCCGGATGGAACTGGTACGAGCTGGAGGTCACCCAGAACTTCAGGATACACCGTTCGGGGCTCAAGTTCGGCAACTCAAGGCTGGAGGCCGAATCCTATCCCAAGCTGGGCTTCCTTTACTCGCAGGCCAGGAACTACGTCACGTACGGGAGCAGAGAATCGCCCGGGCGCGACCCGCTCAAGGATGTCACCAGGTATTTCGCTGAGGACGTGCTCAAGCGGGGACAGGAGTTCCAGGTCCTGGAAACCGAGCTCATAGATCAGCCGGGAATGCTGGACGATCTTGCGGTGCTTGTCGCGGACGGGGAGGCAGGTGGGTTCATCCCGGACAGATCGTGCGCGGATGCGCTGGTTGAATGGATCCGGTCGGGCGGCACTGTTCTCTGGCTGGGGCATTTGGGGAGCTTCCGGGGCGTGCCGGAGTACTCCTCGTCATCCCTTGCATACGTCGCCGGGAAGCTCGGCGTCGAGCTGTCGGATGCGCGGGTTACGCACCCCGGCGCGGTGAAGATCGAGCTTGAGAAGGAGGGCGGGGACTTCGATCTTCCCACCAGCATCTACCTGGCCGAACCCTTGAGTTTCGCCGACGTGGCGGGGGCCGAGATCCTCTACAGGCTTCCCGGCGGCAGGGTCTTCGCTTGGTCCAAGGTCTTCGGAAAGGGCAGGCTCGCGTACTTCGGCTACCCCACAGCCGAGATGCGCTACAGGTCGACCGAGCACTGGGCCATCATCAAAAAGCTGCTACAGGATCAGGGGGTTGTGCCCAGCGAGGACGGCTTGGTGCGGTTCCAGAGGACGGTCAACGATCTGGAGGACTACGAGGTCATCTGGCTGCCGCTCAAATCCGGTTCGTGCAAGGCGAGGATAGTCACAAGGAGCTGGGCCTCGGAGGTAGAGCAGGCCTTCTACGCGACGGTCAACGCTGGCAAGGACTTGGTCGTGATGAAGACGCCATACTTCTCGGTCTTCTCCGAGGATGTCATCCCCCTAGACACCACCTTCCAGGGCAATGTGGCGGAGGTCATGCTTGAATCCAGGGGAAGGTCATGGAGCATCGGATCCAACCGGACCGGTCCAGACACGGCCTATTTCTATCTGCCCGCACCCGACAAGGTTGCGAAGCTGCTCGTCGCGGGGGCCGAGGTCCAACCCGCCCAAATCGTGAAGGTCGAACTGACCACATGCTCGACCCGCGTTGAGGTACGCTTCAAGGACCAGTTGCCCCGTATCCCGGGCGGCCCCGGGCAACCGATCGACGAAGGGTTGGCAGCCGCCGGTTCCATGATTGGCATGGGGCTTGTCGGGCTGCATGCTCGAGCAGGAAAGTAGGTGTCTCCTTTCCAACGGCTCGGCTCTCCGTTAGACTTATTAGGAGGATCGTTGCCTGTGCGTGCCACGTTCTACAAAGGCCGGTAGGGTTGTTGTGAATGTCTCAGGCAGATGACGCAGGGGCAGTTGCCATAGAGCTGGAGAATCTTTCCAAGACCTTCCCTGGGGGGGTTCGGGCGGTTGACGGGCTGAGCCTCAAGGTGAGGAGGGGCGAGTTGTTCGGGTTCCTCGGTCCCAACGGGGCCGGCAAGACCACTTCCATAAGAATGATGGTGGGCCTCCTGAGGCCTACGTCGGGGAAGGTCACGATCGAAGGGCAGCCGATAGAGAAGGCCCCGAGGGAGCTTCACGCCAAGATCGGGGTCTGCCCGCAGGACATCGTTGTCTGGAACCTCCTGACCTGCAGGGAGAACCTCACCATGATGGGGGCGATGTATGATGTGCCGGCAGGCGAGGCAAAGAAGAGGGCCGATGCTCTGCTGGAGGCAATGCAGCTGACCGACAAGGCCGGCGCCCTGGCCAATACCCTTTCCGGGGGCATGAAGCGGCGCCTGAATGTGGCGATGGCCCTCGTGCACGACCCGGACATCGTCGTTCTGGACGAGCCGACGGCAGGGCTTGACCCCCAGTCCAGGCTGGTCGTGACCGAGTACATAGATGGGCTGAGGAAGGGAAAGGACAAGACGATCATCCTGACGACCCACCAGATGGACATCGCCGACCAGCTGAGCGACCGCGTGGCCATCATCGACCATGGCAAGCTGCTGCAACTAGACACGCCCGAGAGCCTGAAGGACCGCATCGGCAAGGGAGACGTCCTGGATATCGCGCTCATGGACCCCTCCAAGAATGAGACCGCGATCGCGACCGTGAAGAAGGTGCAGGGGGTAAGGGAGGCAACGCAGGTTGAGGACAAGGTGGAGGTGCGGGCCCTGGACGTTGCTAGCAAGATACCCGAGATCCTCAGGGTTTTGGAGGCGGCGGGCGTGAGGGTCTCGGATCTGTCCTTGAGGAGGAACACTCTGGAGGACGTGTTCATAACCCTGACGGGCAGGAGGCTAAGGGAGTGATCTCATGAGGCTTCTGGCGATCGCATCCAAGTTCCTGAAGGAGAGGATGAGGAACCGCAACGTCCTGGGCATGCAGCTGGCCTTCCCTGCAGTCTTCATGCTCGTGTTCGGCATTGCCTTCAACCTTGGGGGCCTGGGGAAAAACCAGCCCTATGACATACTGGTCATCAATGAAGACCAGGGGACGTTCCTTGACTTTGCGGCGACGGACTACAACTATGGCGAGGACCTCGTCGAAGTGATCCGGAGCGTGACCTATGAGAACAGCACGCTGCCCCTGTTCAAGCTCAGCAACGGCACGAAGGAGGAGTCCAGGGACATGCTGATGGATCGGGAGGTTGCGTGCGTCGTGTTCATCCCACCGCAGTTTTCAGAGGCCATGGAGGCCTTGGCGAACACCACCGTTCGCAGGGCGCTCACATCCCTCGTGGGCGAGGGCATCGTGCCGCCCCTCGGAAGGCCGATGCCTGTGGAGGGCCAGGTCGATGCCACGGTCAGGATCGAGGGTGACCCCGGCTACATGGGGTTCGGGGCGGCCCAGGCCCTTGTCCGCGGCGTCCTGGACGCGTACATCCGGGGCGTACAGGCCTCTGCCTTGGAGTCGGTGTTGAAGGACTTCCCGGGCGTTCCCGTGCCAGAGGATCCGCAGGACCATATACTCACTGAGGTGGAAAGCGTGTCGGGCACACAGATGTCAACGGCCTTCGACTACTTCGCGCCGGGCATCATGATCTTCGGGCTGCTCCTCGGCGTCATGTCCGTCGCGGAGTCCCTTGCCAAGGAGGTCGAGGAGAAGACGCTCTCACGCCTGAAGATCTCGCTGATGACATCCTTCGACTACCTTACCGGGTCGCTCCTTTCTTGGACGCTCTTCGGGGCATTCCAGGTCCTGATCCTGTTCGGAGTGGCGTTGGCCATCGGCTTCAACTGGGTCGGCGGCCTGGGCAGCCTGTCACTGGCGATCGTGATAGGGTGCGTCGTGGCGATCTCGAGCGTTGCGCTGGGGATGCTGATAGCGGGCCTGGCCAAGAACCAGGAGCAGGCGTCGAGCCTGGCGACCCTGATAGCGGTGCCCATGAGCTTCGTTGTCGGGGTGTTCATCTCCTACCCACCCGGCCTGTTCGCCGACATGACCGGCGTGTTGCCCTGGCGCCAGGGCTTGATGGCCTTGCTGAAGACGCTGTCCTACGGGGCCGAGGTTGGGGAGGTCCTCCCCAACATCATCGCTATCGTGATCGAAACCGTTGTCCTGTTTGCGCTGGGCCTCTTCGTCTTCTCAAGCAGGAAGATGAAGGCCGAATGAAGACGGGCGGCGTGTAGGAGGGCATGGATCTCCTCACGTGACAAATCCAGGCACCCCTTTTGTATGCGGGAGTAGGAGCGCACGCAGCTGCAGGAGTCCGTCTAGAGCAGATCCTCCGGGGTCTTGCGACGCACCCAGTCTACCGAGTCGAAGTGCTGATCGTAGGAGACTATGGTGTCCCACGACAGCTCCCTGAGAGCTTGGACCGCCAGGGCGTCGTCGAAATCCAGGTCGTAGTCTCTCATTATCATGGTTGCCTTTATCCTTTCGTCCAAACCCAGAACGTGTACCTTCAGACCCTTGTAGCGGCGAAGCGAGGCCAGGAAGAGGGATATCTCCTTCCAGCCCTTCCCGTGGCTCTCCATGACGAGTACAATGGAATCCACATGGAAGTCAGTCACTGCAGTGTCGACCTTGCCATCCCTCGATCTTTCAAGGACGGCCCTGCACGCCTCTCCGTGCTCTTCGGCCAGGGCGGCCTCCAGGAAAATGTTGGCGTCAAGGAGCACCGCGATACCCCTGAGCCTTTCTGGTTCTTATCTTCTGGGCCTCGTGCTGGAGGTCGACACCACTCGCCTTTTCCCCAGACAGACAGCCGTAGATGGCGTCCACGGGATCTTCGACAATGTCGACAAGGTCCGTGACCTCCCTGACTCTAGAAACCCAGTCCGAAAACGCCTTCTCAGAGGCAATGCTCAGAGAACCCTTTCCGTAGCCGTACAGCTTCATGGCCGCCTCTCTGAACTTCTTTTCCACTTCGTCGGAGACGTAGACCTTGATGCCTCCCATGGATGGTCCCGTTATACCTTAAGGTACAAAGGAATTTATATCTTTTGTTACAGATCGCCAGAACCCGGTCTGGCGCTCGGCGTCTCGCCGCGTCGCCTTCCTGCATGGAGTCGGCGGCCCTCCGATTCGCCGGGCATTAGACCCATAGGTCGGAGCGTCTGAGGGGTACTGCGAAACCGGATGAATAGCCCTAACCGTGCGTCTGGTGTGAGCGTCCGTTAGGACCTCGGCCAAGATCAAGGCACCTGACGTGTGAACCGCTCCACCTTCGCCAGCGTGGGAAACGAGCGATCCCTGCGCTGGATGTGGACCTCCGCCGCAGCAACAGCGAAGTCAGCCACCTTCTGCAGCTCCCAGCCCCTGGTCAGGCCGTATACGAAGGCGGCGTTGTACACATCCCCGGTGCCGGTGGGATTCACGACCTCGACATCGTGGGGCTTGGCCTTGATGATATCCCTCCCGGCCACGATCGCAGACCCCGCCTTGCCGAGGTGAAGGGCGATCATCTCCGGCCCCGCCCTGAGCAGCTCCCTTGCCCCTTGGAGGGGGTCGCTCTTGCCGGTGAGCTTCTCGACCTCGTCCTTGTTCGCAAAGAACACATCCGTCTGGCCCAGTGCGACGAAAACGGACCTTACCCTGTCCCGGGTCCAGCCTCGGTAGTCCCATCCCACATCAAGGGAGGTCTGCGCCCCGTGCTCCTTCGCGGTCCGCAGCACCTCGGCGGTTGGGCGGCCTAGCATACGGTCCGGCCACCAATACCCTGAGCGATGGACGTGTTCCACCCTCTCGACCAGGGACAGATCAAGATCGCCCAGGCGCAGCTCCCTGTTGGAGCCCAGCGTGGCGAGGTAGGAGCGTTTCCCATCCTGGAACGAGAAGGCGAGCGTGATGCCGCAGGTCATGCCCTTCTTCCTTTTCACCTTGACCTCGACGCCGTGGCGCTGCATCTCCGAGATCAGCCAGTCGCTCATGGCATCATCCCCAAGCAGCCCCATGAACCTGGTCGGCAGGCCCAGGGTCGCGGTTGCAGCGGCGAAGTTCGCGGCACATCCGCCCACCATCAGCACGTAGTAGTCGATTATGGTGGAGGCCTCCTTGCGCGGGAAGTCGGCCAACGGCTGGCTAATGAGGTCTATGTTGAGGTCCCCGACGCTCACGATCTTCATGGGATCACCTGGATGGGCTGAACTTGCTTCCCGGACTTAAATTCATCGGTTGTTCGTTGCAGTAGTTGGGCGACCGGCGTCACAAAGACGTGTTTGGTGGGGGCCCACTCTGGCTTGTGGGATCGCTCAGCCGAATCCTCTGCCAATGTAGGTCTGTCTGGGAATTCATAGATGCGGGAACCATTGGTTCCACTTTGTCCCGGGGAACCATCAAGTAACGTTCCGATGTAGGATGGTTCATGGTGATGCCTTCGGGCATCGCACATAGGTGGGAACGAAGATGAATTCAAAGACGGATGCCGAGCGGTCCTTGGCGGATGTGCTCCGTACCAAGGAGACTGTCTGGGTTCGGGTTGTGGAGGTGGAAGCATCTCACACTCAGGCCTTCCAGGCCGGGGATAGCGAAACGTTCGGAGAAGAGACTCCGTTGGCAGGGACTGCGTGGGTAGGGTTGCCGGCGAGCCTTGCTGACAAGCTTCGCAACGCGACTCGCACAACTGGACTATCGCTCGAGAGCCTTGTCTACGACGCCGTGGATTTCTACCTCGAGGAGAGGATCTACACCTGGGTGGTACAGGGAGCTGCCTCGGGTGGCTCCCAGCGGCAAGCCGGGCATTAGGGTTCCTAGGAAGATTGCATCGCCTATCAGGACTTGGCCTGGATGTGGTCGAGGATCCACCGCCGAAGTTCCGAGTGGTTCAAGGGGGCTGATGCGAGATCCTCTAGGCTCGCCCGATCAAGCTCGAAGGAAAGCAAGAAGAAATCGTGCGTCTCTTCCGTCCCGGAACCGTACACCAAGGTGATCCGGCCCTCGACCAACCCCGCTGTGTCACCGGGCTTTGGAAGATCCAGGCACAATCGGCCGACAACGATCGGCGCAGGCGGGTGTCCCAGCTGGCTCCGAGGGTCCCCCGTCCAGAGAAGATTCGCCTCCACCCGCTGGGCCTTGATGATCCTGACGGATCCCAGCATGAACGTCCTGTCGCCCAAGGACACGGATCCTTGCAGACTTGTGTGCATGCCTTCCCTCGCTGCATGGTAGACCTGCGACATCGGTCTCTCCCTCTCCATCAAGTCCCTTATCTGCTCAAATGGTAGCATGACTTTCTCGAGCAGAAGCAACTGCACATGGTTCGCTCCAAGCTGACCGAACGTTCCGTCCGCCCCCATCTGGAATGCGACGCCCGAGGAATCGACGTATTTTGAGGTCCCGTTGGGGAAGCGTTCGGACACTTCATCTAGAAGGGCCTGCAGCTCCGCCTGCTCGAGTCCAGTGCCCAGCCGATGGGCAGAAAAGCGAACGCAAAGGATCGCCGCCACTAGGGATACTGCCAGGATCGGCATCAGCGCCCACTTGTCCGACAAGGTGACCAACCACCTTTGACGATCAGGACGGCGAAGGCCCTGTTCGCTGCACTTGCGACTACCATCTGCACGGAACGGTTGATCTGTGTTGACAGGAACTCCCCGGAACGGGATGTTCCGAGGCATCCAGGACATCCTCCCAAGAGCACGTTCCTCATTCGGGTGGCTGGGCGGGATTGCGCAGAGGATCTGCACCGGCAGTGCGGCGACCATGCCTCCTTCAAGGGGGGGCGAAAAACATATTATAGGCATGCCGACTGACCGGCGCCGGTGGGAAGTGTCCGTCGATGCCCCTGGGCATAAGCTCGTGGAGCCTTCACAGGGACCTTGGGGCAGGCAGGCTGTCTATACTGGACTTCCCCTACAAGGTCAAGGCCCTCGGCTTTGAGGATGTCGAGGTTATCGTGGGCCACCTCGACGGCAATGCCCAGGTACTGAGGGAAAGGTGCAGCGATGCGGGCATAGCTTGGAACTGCGTGTCGGCCGAGAACAACTTCGCCCTCCTAGACGAACAGGGCAGGAAGGAACAGGTCGAGCAGGTCAAGCGGGCCGTGGACTTGGCCAGCGCGGTGGGCGCCAGAATCGTGAGGGCCTTCTTTGGCCATGTGACCGGGGAGCCGCCCGTCGGACTGAAGTACCTGACCTTGGAGTGCATAAAGGAGGTCGCGAGGTACGCCAAGGGCAAGGGCATAACCATCGCGATGCAGAACCACGGCAACTACTGCAACACCGCGGAGGAGATCGTGGAGATGATCGAGACGGTGAGGAGCAAGAATCTGGGCGCCTGCCCGGACACCGGCAGCTTCCCGGGTGATGTCTACTCCGAGCTGGAGAGGCTGGCTCCCCTGGCAGTTCACATGCATGCGAAGACCTACGCCTTCAACGAGAAGGGCGACGAGACACGGCTCAACTACCGCAGGATCTTCCGCATTTTCAAGGATGCGGGCTTTGAGGGTACCTACTCCCTAGAGTACGAAGGGGAGGGTGAGGAACCGGGCGGGATAGAGAAGAGCTTGGCCCTCTTCAGGCGCTACATATAGGTTCTGGCGGCCAAGTCACAGTTCGTGGGTCGAAGAACAGTTTATATTCCTGCTAAGGCTGTGTGGGTTCCGACCGCCCACGGAGGACGCCAGCTTGTTCGGCGTCGTAGGACTTGTTGAGAGGATAGAGAAGAGGACCGGCAGTCAGGGACGCTACGCCCGCCTAAGAGTGGGGCTGGAGGGCGGCGAGGAACGAAGCGTCTTCTTCGCGCCCACCGACGAGGCTGAGGAGGGGGGAATGCCTTGCCTGCTGCAATTCATAGAGAGGGGGATCGTCAAGGAGGGGACCCACCTTCTGTTCCATAGTCGCCCGGAGGAAAACCAGTGGTTCAGGTGGCAGGGGTACAAGGATCGGTACGGCCTGTGGAAGAAGGGCCCGGGCGTCACGGTTGATGTTGACAGGCTCGTCCCCGTGTACGAGGCGATCCCGTTCTGCAGGCTCAAGGGGTTCGTTACGGGACGTCTAGGCATCGAGGAGGTCACCACGGAAACGAGCATCATGGGCATAGTCCGCCATCGCATACTGCAGAGGCACTGGAGGCTGCTCTGGGACGAGCTGTCCACTGGCCATGCCCCTCAGGATGCGTTGCGGGTGGCGAGGACCGGCACGGAGGATCTCATCGATGTGCTGTCCAAGGAGCTCAATATCCCGGACCTCGCCAAGGAGGCGAGCACGACCCTTTCCACCTGCGAGGACATTTCCAACGAGATAATGGCCTGGACAGGCTCAGGCGGGTACTTCTGCTCGGAGTACAACGTCCTCAGCCGGAGGCTCGGCCTGGTCGGGAGGGCCGATTTCGTGGGCTTGAGGCGGGCCAAGAAGAGCGAGGGCAGGGTCATCGAGTACAAGATCACCGACCAGACGGCCATATACGCAAGTAGACAGGCTTGGGGGACCGGGAGGGCGATGCTGCAGGCGGGCACATACGCGGAGATGCTCAAGGAGGCCCTGAGGATCCCCGATGCCGGCGCTGAGGTCTGGGTTTTCGACAAGTGGACGGGAGGCAGGGCCCACCGGCACATGTGCGAGGGGTCGGACCTGGGAGAACAGCTCCAGCGGTCGCTTTGGGGCCGTGATGAATACCTCCATTCCGTGAGTTCGCCGCTTCCCAGCCTAGACGACTACGGCAAAGCCAAGTGTGCATCGTGCAGCTTCAGTGAGGTCTGCAAGAGGCTTGTCGGCTACCAGCCGGACGGTTACCTGTCCAAAGTCCGGGATGGGCTGGACTGGGAGGCTGAGGCGGTGTGGCGCAGCTTCGACGTCACGTCCTTGGACAGCCTCTTCGAGGAGGGCGCGGTCATTCCCGCAAGCGACGTTTTGGGCTACGCCGAGGATGGCCTCAAGGTGAGGCTGGGGGATTGGGGGAGGGAGCTGTCGGTCTCCCCGGGATCCTTCGTCAGGCTCTCCCCAGTCGAGGCAACTCACGGCTGGGGATTCGGGGTGGTGCGGACGATCCAGCAGGACGTCATGGAGATCGCCCTCCGGGATCCCCTGACCCCGGCGCTCCTTTCCAACGGGAAGCTCAGGCTGGACTTCTCAGTGCCCGTGGACTTCTCGGATCGGGCCAAGATGGCCATCACCGCGATCGAGGTCCCGGGTGCGCTGACGGACGATGAAGAGGTGAGGAAGCACTTGGAGGACCTCCGCCACGCTGTGGAGCGCGCGTCCTCGGTGGAGTCGTGCACCGTCGAGGCGGATCTCGGTGATCTCAATGAGTCCCAACAGAGAGCCGCTAGGATGATAATGGGGTCCAAGCTGACCGTCATCCACGGGCCTTTTGGATCCGGAAAGACCACGGTCATAGCCCGGGCTTCCGTGGAACTGGCCAAACAGGGAAGGAAGGTCTTGGTCACCAGTTACACCAACAACTCCGTGGACAACGCGATGGAGATGATCCGGGATCTGGCACGGGACGGGGGGACTCCCCTCAAACTGGTCAGGATCGCGACCGGCGGCAGGCCGAAGGACGCGGACGGCATCCGGGTCGTCGATTCCCATCACTTCGGCAGGGACGACCTTTCCCTAATGAGGGAGGCGGACGTCGTGGGGTCGACCCTGATATCGTGCCTCAGCAGCGCATTCAGGGACGCCTACATGGAGAAGGCCGGCTACGTGAAGCTGCGGTACCTTCCCTTCGACGTGGCGATCGTCGACGAGGCGTCGCAGTGCGTCCTGCCCTACGCCTTGATCCCCTGCCTGTTATCGAAAAGGTGGGTGCTGGTCGGCGACCACAGGCAGCTGGAGCCCTTGGTCCTGGATCCCCGCGCGGCCGGTGCCCTAACCAGCTGGTTCGACATGGCCGTAAGGGACCTTGAGGGAAGCGGGGGAATGGTCATGCTGGATGTGCAGTACAGATGTCCGCACGAGGTGGGAAGCTTCCTTTCCCGGCAGTTTTATGGCTCGAAGCTGAGAAACGATGAGGAGGCGCAGAACCACGACCACGGCCCGATATCGGTCGATGCGGGGGCGAGATCTGAGGAGGTCAACGGGAAGTTGGCCAGGGCGGGCATTGACCTGCAGTTGACGGCGGAGGGGATACTGACCCTGGTCGATCCGCGCAACCACCTCATCTTTATCGACACGGCGGGCCATAGCAGGGAGAGGGGGCGGCGGAGCAAGAGCAATTCGGGCGAGGCGGTCGTTGCCTCCGAGGTGATGACCATCCTGGGCAAGGCGACGGGCGATCTCCTATTCCTCTCCCCGTACCGAGCCCAGAACTCCTTGGTGCGCAGGATGGCAGGCGGGGATGTCAGGATGGGGACCGTGGACAGCTACCAGGGCCGACAGGCAGACATCGTGGTCCTCAGCCTCGTGAGAAGCAACGCCAACGGGCTGCTCGGATTCCTCCGCAACGTCAGGAGGCTGAACGTGGCCATGTCCAGATGCATGAAGAAGCTCGTGGTCATCTCCGACTCGGCCACCATAAGGATGAACCGGGCCGACCTCGAGGCGCGTGAGGTGCTGATGGAGTACATGCGGACCTCCAGGGAGCTTGGGAGCTACATCTCACTTGCGCCTCAGAGGGGTGGTTCGGTCGAAAGGGTGAAGCGCAGGGAGCTCGCCCTGAAGCCCGCACTGAGGGACCGGCACGGCTCGGTTGGATCAACCCCCAGAGGCCCCGGCCACGGAACCGATGAACGCGGTGCGAACTGAAGTTCGGCCGCACCGCGCCCGGGCCAAGTAAACGCCCTACAAAGATTTATACGGAGCGTGCCGGCTGTTCGATCCGAGGCCGTCGCATGGCAAGATACCTCTCACCCTTGGTGATCGGCCCGGACGGGCTGAAGCCGGATCCCATCAGAAGCTTCGTCAGGCGGGCCAATGCGCTCGAGAAGGAGACGGGACGCAGGATAATCAGACTGAACATCGGCGAGCCGGACCTGCCACCCGCCAGGGTTCTGGATGCCTACAGGAAGGGGCTCAATTCGCCACAGGTCGTGGAGTCAAGCAACTACCCGCCCGCCGAGGGGCTTCAAGCGCTCAGGGAGGCGATTTCGGGCATGGAGGCCGGAAGCTTCGGCGTTGAAGTGCCCGACTCCCGGGTCTACGTCACGCTCGGGGCGTGCGGCGCGTTGAAGTTCATCTTCAAGGTGCTGGGCGCCCGCGACGGCGGGAACAACGACCTCATAGCCCTTGCACCGGGATGGGGCGTGATATCGAACTTCGCCTGGGAGTACCAGATCCGGGCCAACTTCGCCCAGCTGATCACCCCCGGTGGCCGTTTCATGGAAGACGCGGCTCAGGAGATGGTTGGGGATCGGACCGTTGGCCTATACGTGAACTCACCCAACAACCCGACGGGCGCCATCCTGTCAAGGCATGCCGTGAGGTCCATACTGGCCTTCGCCCGGGACAACGACATCTGGGTGATATCCGACGAGGCCTACCAGCACCTGATCCACGGATCCCCGAAGGAGCACATCTCCTTCGCGAGGTACGGCGAGTACGGGGACCGAGTCTTCAAGTGCATCTCGTTCTCGAAGATACTCAAGCCGAACATCAGGCTGGGGGCGCTGTTGATCCCGGACGGGCTTTCCCAGGAAGTCAGGGATTCGTTCTTCACCGCCCTCCGAAACGAGGGAGCGGGCGTCTCGGCCGAGTCCCAGTCGGGAGCTTTGGAGGTCCTGCGCACCGACCCCAAGCTTTCCTACATGGCGGGTGTCAACGCACGTTATGGGGAGAAGGTTGCGGCGGCAAAGCCAATCCTCACGGAATCGGGTTGCGCCTTTGAGTCCTACAACGACCCGAGGGCCAGCTTCTACCTCTTCCCTAGGACCCCGATTAAGGACTCCCGAGCTTTGACCGAGTCCCTGCTCGAGAGCGGCGTCAGCGTGGTCCCGGGGACGAGCTTCTACCTTGACTCGCACATCAGGATCGCGATCGGCAACAACATGTCCGTCCAGGATGTGGAGGAGGGCGCGAGGAGGATCGCATCTACCCTGTCGAAAGCTCCCTGATGCACCGCACTATCTCCGAGGCCGGGGCATCGGTCTTCAGCCCCGTGCCGGTTATGTGGGTCGGACTGGCCTGGAATCCCAGTTGCCGCATCGCCCCCATGAGCTTCGAGGTTGACGGCGCGGGAACGCCCAGCATCCTAGAGAACTGGTGAGTGTCGTAGAAGGAGAATATGTCGGCTTCCTGCGCCACCTTGCTGACTATGCCGGCTGCCTCGGGTCCCATCTCGAGGAATGGCATCTGGTCCGTCATGGATCTGACGAAGCCCTCGTCCTTGAGCGGCCCGACCCAGAGGGGTCCCGAGACTGCCATCGGTGCCCCGCAGCAGACGCCCTGCGGCGGGAGAAAGCCGTGTGCCGGCCGTCTGGAGCCGCACTTGAAACAGTGAAGGGCCCAGCCCATTTCCCCGAGGCTTTCGTCCGCCGACCTGCGCGACCCCTTGACGGCAAGGTACAACCTGTAGTAGTGGGCCGTCGCGTGCGAGAAGAGCGGCCGCATCCCGACCTCCACGGAGCAACCCCTTCGCACTAGGTACCCGGTCAGTATTCTGAGCCCGATCTCGTGCCTGTACTCGGTCTTGAATGGCAGCGCGTCGTACCTTCTCACGCACGTTGATGGGTATGTCCCGCACAGCGGGGCGGTATCGGTCGCGGTCACGCAGAACATGGAGCCGTGTCTGAGGGACTTGATGCAGGACGGGATGAAGGCCACCGGCGAGCCGAAGGGGTCCAGGTCCAGCACGTGGAAGGAATGCTTGTGTTCGGCCAGAAAGGTCAAGGCCTCCTGGTTGCTGATGCGGACACTCTTGCCGTCCACGATGCATGTCACCAGGCCCTTGTTGCGGTTGACCGAGGTTGGGGCGTAGTTAAGCTTCAGATTCCTGTACATGAGCTGGAACGGGGTCCTGCCGACGTCGTTCATGTACACCGCACCCACCCCGTCTAGGGCCAGGAAGCGAAGCCCCCTTACACCCGTGGCCGCGAGAAGATCGCAGACCGACACCGGCTGCTGCTGGGTCCTTGAGTATGCGGCGGCGCAGAGGACGGCTATGTCCCTGTTGGGAACGGTCTGGGGGTTGTAGAAGGCGGCCATTTCGGAGGAGACCTTGTCCCCGGGCCGAAGTGGGGCGAGGATCCGAACGCGCCCCTCTCTCTGCACGGTGAACTTGGGTGTCAATGCCCCGCCCCGGAGGAGAACTATCTCTGCAGGGACTTAAGCAGCTCGATGGGAATGGGAACCACGATCGTGTTGGCCTTCTCGGCAGCCGCCTCGGTCAGGGTTCCGAGCAATCTGAGTTGAAGCGATCCGGGGCTCTTCTGCAGCGTCTTCGCTGCCTCAGCAAGCTGCATGGCGGCCTGCATCTCACCCTGTGCCGAGATGATCCTTCCCCTCCGGTCCCTCTCTGCCTCCGCCTGCTTGGCCATCGCCCTCTTCATGCCCTCGGGCACCTCGACCTGCTTGAGCTCGACCGCGGTGACCTTGATCCCCCAGGGGTCGGTCGCCTCATCGATTATCGTCTGCAGTTGCTTGTTCAGCTTCTCCCGTTCCGCGAGCAATTCATCCAAGCTCGCCTGGCCGACCACGACCCTCAGTGTGGTCTGCGAGTACAGAGAGGTGGCGGCGACGTAGTTGGTGACCTGGACGATGGATTTCTCGG